>Ga0207706_10001108_pt1 | contig 27407 bp, 20 predicted proteins | sample KBSC53metaG_FD_184318 | JGI IMG/M metagenome (GOLD analysis project Ga0207706, IMG submission 184318) | Corn rhizosphere microbial communities from Kellogg Biological Station, Michigan, USA - KBS C5-3 metaG (SPAdes) (version 2) | ecosystem: Host-associated > Plants > Roots > Rhizosphere > Soil ... | reverse complement strand
CGCCAGATCAAGATGCGTGGGTGCACGGCGTTCGTGATGTACGCCCTCGATGGTCTGCCGGAGGTTGCCGGGCTGCCCGATCCCAAGGCTGCACTGGCGAGTATGGTAACGCTGACACCGACAACCGAGGCGCTCGAGCGGAGCTACGACGCCGCGAAATACGGGCGTGTCTCGGAGCATCCGCACGTCGAGTTCACCATTCCGTCGCTGCGTTGGCCGCGCCTTGCGCCGGAAGGCAAGCACGTGCTCGTCGCAAGAGCCCAATACGCCCCGTACGCCCTGGCCGACGGAGCAACCTGGGATGGCCCTCGCTCGTCTTCACTTACCGACTGTGTGACGTCCGTCATCGCTCGGGCGATTCCACGGTTCGCCAGTCAGATCCTCGGCTGTACGGCCGTGACGCCCGTCGATCTCGAGCGGAAGTTCGGTTTGACCGAGGGTGCCGTAACGCAGGGGGAGATCACGCTGGATCAGATCCTGTTCATGCGTCCCGTCGCCGGCTGGGGGCGTCACGCGATGCCCGTCGATGGCCTGTACCTCGGTGGCGCCGGTGCCCATCCCGGGCCGGGCATTCTCGGCGGTCCGGGGTGGTTGGCGGCAAAGCGCGCATTGAGGGGCCAATAGCATGACCACGTTCCGTCGCACGGTCAGTACCTATAAACACGGCGCGCACACGATGCCGGGCGAGTACTACACCTCGCCGGCCATCTTTGCCGAGGAGAACGAGCACCTGTTCCCGCGATCGTGGCACTGCGTGGGTCGAAGCAGCGCGCTCGCAAACGCTGGCGACTACGTGCTCCGCACCGTGGCCGGTGAGTCGCTCATCATCCTGCGCGACCGGGGCGGCGAGCTGCGGGCGTTCTTCAACGTCTGCCGCCATCGCGGCACGCGACTCTGCGAGGCGGCGAAAGGGCAGTTCTCCGAGACCATCCAGTGTCCGTATCACGCCTGGACGTACACGATCGATGGGCGTCTCATCGGGGCGCCGCAGATGCAGGACGTGCCGGGGTTCGACAAGCGTGAGTTCCCCCTCCACTCGGCGGCGCTCGCGGAGTGGGAAGGGTTCGTGTTCGTCAACGTCGCCGCCGACCCAGAGCCGTTTGCGGAGGTCTTCGCCTCCATGCTCGGGCGCCTAACGCGGTTCGGTCTCGAGCGACTGACGGTCGGCCACTCGGTCACGTACGAGGTTGCGGCGAACTGGAAGCTGGTGTTCCAGAACTACTCGGAGTGCCTGCACTGTCCGATGATCCATCCCGAGCTGACGGCGGTCCTGCCGTACCAGAGCGGCGCGAACGACCTCACGGAGGGGCCGTTCCTCGGCGGGTACATGGAGATCATGGATCATGCGGACAGCGCGACCATGAGTGGACGCGCGTGTGCGCGGTTTCTCACGCCCGACATGCCGGTGGATGACCGGCGGCGCGCGTACTACTACTCGCTCATGCCGAACATGCTGCTCAGCATCCATCCGGACTACGCGAACTACTACGTCGTGACGCCGCTCGCGGCGGACCGGACGCGCGTGGAGTCGGAGTGGATGTTCAATCCTGACAGCGCGACGGATGCGACGTTCAATCCGGACGACGCGATCCGCTTCTGGGATGTGACCAACCGTCAGGATTGGCACATCGTGGAGCAGAGTCACCTGGGTATCACGTCACGGCGGTATACGCCTGGGCCGTATTCGCCGCGTGAATCGATCCCCGCGGCGTGGGACCGCGAATACCTGCGACAGATGGGCCGGAGTTGATGAGCCACGTGTTCCAGAAGGGCCACGCGGTGAAGGCGCCGCATGTCGTGATCATTGGCGCCGGGCCTGCGGGGTTGACGGCAGCATACGTGCTCGCGGAACGGTACGGCATCCGGTCGACGATCCTCGAGTCGGACGGCGTCGTCGGCGGCATCAGTCGGACGGTGGAACGCGATGGCTGGCGCTTCGATATCGGTGGCCATCGGTTCTTCACGAAGGTGAAGGAGGTCGAAGCGCTGTGGCACGAGATCCTGCCTGACGAGGATTTCATGCTGCGCCCCCGCATGAGCCGGATCTACTACGACGGCAAGTACTACGACTACCCGCTCAAGGCGTCGAACGCGCTCCGGAATCTCGGGCTGCTGGAAGCCGCGTTATGCGTGATGTCGTACGGATGGGCGCGGGTGAACCCGCCCAGGGACCAGAGCACGCTCGAAGGCTGGATCGTGTCGCGCTTCGGCTGGCGGCTCTACAAGCACTTCTTCAAGACGTACAACGAGAAGCTCTGGGGCGTGCCGGTAAACAAGCTGCCGGCCGACTTTGCGGCGCAGCGCATCAAGAACCTCTCGCTATCGAGCGCCGTGATGAACGCGCTCATGCCAAAGCGGAACCAGAAGGCCATCACGTCGCTCATTGAGGAGTTCCAGTACCCGAAGCACGGGCCGGGCATGATGTGGGAGCGCGCGCACGACCTCGTGGAGGCACGGGGCTGCACGGTCGTGATGAACACCCGGGTGGTCGGCGTTAGGCGTGAGCGTGGCAAGGCGGTGGCGGTGATCGGCCAGGGGCGAGACGGCACGCGCACGGAGTACCCGTGCAGCCACGTGATCTCGTCGATGCCGCTGTCGCAGCTCGTGGCGGCGATGGATGCACCCGCATCGGAGACCGCGGCGAAAGCGGCGGCCGACCTTCGTTACCGCGACTTCCTCACGGTCGCGCTCGTGGTGCCCGAGAAGTACAGCTTCCCGGACAACTGGATCTACGTTCACTCGAAGGACGTGCAGGTCGGCCGCATCCAGAACTTCGGCTCCTGGTCACCGTACATGGTGAAGGAGGGGCGCACCTGCCTTGGCCTCGAATTCTTCGTGTTCGAGGGCGATTCGACGTGGAACAAGCCCGACGCCGAGCTCGTGGAGCAGGGCAAGCGCGAGCTGGGGATCCTCGGCCTCGTCGACCCATCGAAGGTCGAAGCGGGCTACGTGGTTCGGATGCCGAAAGCGTATCCGTTCTACGATGAGCACTACAAGGCGAACGTCGCGAAGATCGTGGAGTGGATGAATCGCGAGGCGTCGAACGTGTATCCGGTAGGGCGGAACGGAATGCATCGCTACAACAACCAGGATCACTCGATGTACACCGCGATGCTGACGGCCGAGAACATCGCGCGCGGCACGAAGCACGACGTGTGGAGCGTGAACGTGGAAGAGGAGTACCACGAAGAGGCCGCGAAGGTCGACCTCGATCCGCGTCGAGGCACACCCGGGACCGGCCGCGACGCGCCGGTCATCCCGCGGGCCCACTACGGACCGGAGCACCCGGTCAACAAGCCGACGAAAACAGCCTGAGGGCAGGGAATCGGGAATCGGGAATCGAAAGCCCTCGGGAGGCCTCTCGCTCTGCGAGTGACATCCCGAGGGTTCTACGATTCCCGATTCCCGATTCCCGATTCCCGGTCTCTCGGCACTACGCTGATCGCGCCGCTGTTCTCGAGCACCGCGTACTGCACGTCGTCGAGACACCCACAGCCGGCCTGGCGCAGCGCCGAGTTCAGTTCGTGCCGCGTGATGTTTGCTCGCTTCAGCATCGCATCGTAGAGCTTCCCGTTGTGGATCAACACGATCGGGTGCCCCTCGATTAGGGCCTCCGCCCTTTTGCTTCGCGCCGTGATGAAGCCGACGGTGGAGTTCAGCACGAAGAGCGTGCTCGCCGACACGAGGCCTCCGATGACGGAGTTGTCGCCGCCGTTCATTGCGTTCTGTACAGCGTTCGAGAGCACGAGAATGAGCACGAGATCAAACGGAGCCAGTTGCCCGATCTGCCGCTTGCCCATGAGGCGAAGCACGACGAGCAGGAACCCATAGACGACCGCGGATCGGACGACGATCTGTTCGAGCACGAGACGGCCCGGATACCACATGGAAGCCTCGGATTGGTGGCAGCCACCCATATTGCCGTACCGAACCTCAACGGCAGCTACCAGTCGGACGATCCTGGTGTGACGCAGGGCGCAAGAAACGCGATTAAGGGCACTGACGCTTTCCCGAAGGAGCGCCCTCTCTCGGGATGACCGCGATCCCTCGCTTCCGCTCGGGATGACCCGCCGTTTTCTTCTGTCGCCTGTCGCCTGTCGTCGGCAGTTGACAATCCATGTTATAACAGATACTATTCCTGCATGCCCAGTCGACTCCAAGCCGAGATCAAGCAGAACAAGCCGTTTGTCAGCCTGGAGCAGGAGGCGGTCCTTGGTCTTCTGCGCACCGCCGCGATCGTGGATCACGCGAACGACGAGGCGCTCCGACCATACGGGCTCACCGGAACGCAGTTCAACGTCCTCCGGATTCTGAAGGGTGCGAGCCCTGACGGCCTCTGCGGCCGAGAGATCGGCGAGCGCATGATCAACCGCGTGCCCGATGTACCGAGGCTGCTCGACCGCCTCGAAAAGGCCGAGCTGATCTCGAGAGTGCGCGACCGGGAGGACAGGCGGCATGTTACCGCACGCATTACCGACAAGGGACGGCAACTCCTCGAGGAGATCGGACACCTCTCCAACCCGATCGAGGGCTGGTTCAAGCGGCTGAGTTCGGACCAGCTCAAGGCGTTGATCGCGGCGCTCGATGTGATTCGCGAGGGCTGATGTCCGCTTCTCCCCTTTTTTTACATATATAAGTGTTATAACCGACAGTGTTATCACTTTTACAGTAGGCAACAACCATGTCAGGCACTCTCTCGCTTCCGATGCAGCTCACCGCCATATCCGCAGGGCTGCTCATCCTTCGACTCGTCATCGGGCTCGCCATGGCAGCCCACGCGTCGCAGAAGCTGTTCGGCTGGTTCGGCGGCCATGGGCTCGCCGGAACCGCAGGGTACTTCGAGATGCTCGGCTTCCGACCTGGGCGTGTCTTCGCGCTCGCGGCGGGCGGTACCGAGCTCGTGAGCGGTATCCTCATCGCGTTAGGCTTCCTCGGCCCCATCGGCTCGGCGCTCATGCTGTCAGTGATGATCGTCGCCGCGCTGACGGTTCACTGGAAAAACGGATTTTTCGCCTCGGCCGGCGGAATCGAGCTGACGGTTCTCTTCGCGGTCGCCGCGGTTGCGCTGGCGTTCACTGGGTTCGGCCAGTTCTCGCTCGACGCACTGACAGGGCTGGACACGTTCTTCACGCCCGCTGACGCGGTCGCGGCGCTTGCGCTCGGCGTCATCGGCGCAATCGCCAACCTCTCGCTCCGTCGCCCGCAGCCGGTAAACCCGACGCCAGCATCGCACTGAGCGACTCGAGGCGCTGAACAGCAGTACCAAGTGGGCCAGTGATTAGTCGTCGGTCATCAGGCATCAGGTCCCGTTTCCTCAGGTTTACGCCGCGGGAAGTCCGCCACGGTGCCCGGTGGAACCTGATGCCTGATGGTTGATCACTGATCGACTGGCCCACTTGGTACTGCTGTTCAATCCGCCTTTTCATCTGCCGGCTTCTGCGCGGGGCCGTTTCCATTGATCGAGACGCGTCGCATCTTCCGCAGGTCGCGAAACGATGTCTCACCACCAGCCGCGCGTATGACACTCCTTCGGCAGATACCTCGACCACGCTCCCTCGCCCTCTCACTCGCTGCCGCGACCACACTCGCCGGCTCGGCTCTCGCGCAGCAGACGGCGCTCGATCAGCGCATCCGGCGCATCATTGACCGGCCCGAGTTCGCGCACGCGATGTGGGGAATCCAGCTGACCTCTCTTGATTCCAACCGCGTCCTCTACGCGCTCAACGAGACCAAGCTCTTCACGCCGGGCTCGACGACGAAGCTCGTGACCGAGGGCAGCGCGATGGGCGTGCTCGGCGCGGACTATCGATTCACGACCCGGGTCTATCGGACAGGGCCCGTGAGCGGCGGCGTTCTCAAGGGCGACCTCGTCCTCGTGGCAAGCGGAGATCCGAATCTCTCGAATCGCCTCAAGCCGGACGGCACGCTCGCGTTCGAAAACGAAGATCATTCCTACGACGCGGACCCGAGCACCCGTGCTGTCCCGGGCGATCCACTGCAGGTGCTGAAGGATCTCGCGAAGAAGGTAAAGGCCGCGGGCATCACCAGCGTGAGCGGATCGGTCATTGTCGACGCGTCGCTCTTCCCCGAGGGCGATCGCGAGTTGGGCACCGGAGTCGTCATCTCGCCCATCATCGTGAACGACAACCTGGTCGATGTCACCATCGGACCAGGATCCGCGGAAGGCGCCGCGGCATCGCTCAAGGTGTCGCCATCGACGGCCTACGTGCGCTTCGTCAACAAGGTGGTGACCGCCGCGGCTGGCAAGCGGCCATCGATCCGATGGACGTCCGATTCGCTCACGGCTGATGGCAGCCGGGTCGTCGTGGCGAGCGGTGTGTTTCCGCGAGGGACGCAGCCGATCCTCTACAGCTATGCCGTCGCGGAACCCAGCCGTTACGCGGAAGTCACGTTCGCGGAGGCGCTGCGTGCGGCGGGCGTGTCAGCCAAGCCACGGCCGTACGCCACGAAGCCGAACATCGCACGGCTCAAGTCATCGTACGTGCCGGCGAATACGGTGGCCGAACATCAGTCCGCGCCGTTAGGCGAGGAGGTCAAGGTCACGCTCAAGGTGAGCCAGAACCTTCACGCGAGCGCGACGCCGCTCCTGCTTGGCGCGCTCAAGGGCAAGGACAGCTCGTCTACCGGTTTCGATGTGGCGCGGGAGTTCCTCACGAGCCTGGGGCTCGATCTGTCCGGTGCCCAGCAGGCGGATGGCGCCGGCGGCGACGCCCACTTTACGCCGTCCTTCATGGTCAGCTACCTCTCGGCAATGGCGAAGCGCCCGGACTACTCGACCTTCCAGCGGGCGCTCCCGGTGCTCGGCCGCGATGGCACGCTGTGGGACATCCAGACGGAGTCGCCCGCTGCTGGCCACGTCTTCGCGAAGACCGGAACATTCGCGGTCGATGACCCACTCAACAAGCGAATGCTCGTCACGGGCAAGGGGCTCGCGGGCTATCTGACGACCGCGCAGGGCGAACGATGCGTGTTCGCGATCTACGTCAACAACGTCTCGGTGTCGACGGCTCCCGATGAGGTCAAGCGCGTCGTGGGGCAGGCGTTGGGCGAGGTCGCGGCCGCCATGTACGAGGGACGTTAGGCGCCACGGCACTGGGGCGCGAGGCTGGGCTGATGCCGCGGGCGAGTCGGCGTGCCGGCCTCGCGCCCGCGGCGTTGGTGGCGGGTGCACTCCTGATGTGTGGGCGGTTGCTCACCGCTCGGAGCGAGCCTTCGCGGCAGCGCGAGGTTGCTGTGTGTCAGGACGCGGACACGACGGCGCCCACCGTCATGCTCAATTGCATGACGCTCATCCCGTCACCCGATTTTCCGCAGGCACACGGAACGATTTGGCTGCAACCAGTCCCGACCCCATTTGGCGTCGCGGTGCATGCCGACGGAACGCCGCGGCATCGCCTGATCGCAACGTTCGACGGCCTTCCAACGGCGCCATCGTTACGACGTGACACGGTTCTCGTGGCCTGGGCGTCCACCCTGTCGCTCGACAGCGTGGTCAAGCTCGGCGTCATTCGAAACGGGCGACTCGATCTGGGCGAGATTTCCTTGCCGCAGTTTCGGGTCCTCGTGAGCGCTGAGCGCTCACGCGAGGGCCACGACCGTGCCGGGAAGCTGATTCTTCGCGGGACCTCGCCGAGCGCCCGGCTCATGGCGCATCGCGATGTCGTGCAGCCGTCGGCTCCGGGCGCGCTTCGCGATGACGCGCCGCCTGCCACCAGCCATATGCCAGCCGTGCACGACGCGCCTAACGCTTCCGCCGCGTGGGGCATGCCGCCCCTGCCTGCGGGGTCGATGGCCAGCGGCATGATGGGCATGGCGAACCTCGTTCCGAGCGTCGCCCCGTTCCGTGTCGCATCAAGAGCCGACTCTGCCAGTATTCCGGCATCACGCCCTCGTGAGGTCGTGCACCTCGAGGATGGCGATACCCTCCGGCTGGAGTCCGGGCTCGTGCGGCGAACGATCCGCGGAAAGTCCGTCGTGATGTACGGATTCAACGGCCAGCATCCGGGGCCTCTCATCGAGGTTCGCAAGGGTGCGACGATCGTCGTGCGGTTCCACAATGGGATCGATCAGCCGACTGCCATTCACTGGCATGGCGTGAGGCTCGACAATCGGTTCGATGGCGTTCCCGGCGTCACGCAGGACACCGTCGCTCCGGGCGCGACATTCACGTATGTCGTTCGAGTTCCCGACTCCGGGATCTACTGGTATCACCCGCACGTGCGCGAGGACATCCAGCAGGACCTCGGGCTGTACGGCAACGTGCTCGTTCGCCCGACGTCACCGGACTACCTCGCGCCGGTGAACCGGGAGCAGATGCTCATGCTCGATGACCTGCTCATGGATGACGGTGGCCTGACGCCCTGGGGCGCGTCGTCGCCAACGCACGCGTTGATGGGCCGATTCGGCAACGTCATGCTCGTGAATGGCGAGCCTCGATACGATCTCGACGTGAAGCGCGGCGAGGTCGTGCGGTTCTACCTGACGAACGCGTCGAATGCGCGGCTGTTCAACCTCTCGTTTCCCGGCGCACGCATGAAGGTCGTGGCGAGCGACGTGGGCAAGTTCGAGCGCGAGGAATGGGTCTCGAGCGTGGTGCTCGCGCCCGCCGAGCGCTATGTCGTGGACGTCGACTTCTCGAGGCCCGGCCGTACGATACTGGTGAACCGGATCCAGGCGCTCGACCACATGTTCGGTACGTTCTCGCCAGAAGCCGACACGCTCGGCGTCGTGCGGGTGAGCGAGGTGCCCGCATCGCCGCAGTACGGGCCGGAGTTCGCGACGCTCCGCCGCAATGGCGACGTGGCGGCCGAGCTGGCGCCGTATCGATCACTGTTCGACGCGACTCCGTCGCATTCCCTCGTGCTCACCATGCGCACGCAGGGCTTGCCGGCAGCCGTGTCGAACATGCTGATCGGCATCAATGCGCCCGTCGAGTGGAACGACGGCATGGCGATGATGAACTGGGTCGCCACCGGGAAGGAGGTGAGCTGGGTGCTTCGCGATCCGACGACGGGGAAGGAGAACATGGCGATCGATTGGCGCTTTCGCGTCGGGGAGATCGCGAAGATTCGGGTGTTCAACGACCCCTCGTCGAGCCACGCCATGGATCATCCCCTCCACCTCCACGGGCAACGGTTTCTCGTCGTGAGTCGCGACGGCGTTCCGGCGACCAATCTGGTATGGAAGGACACGGCGATCATCCCGACCGGTGAGACCGTGGACCTGCTGGTCGACATGGCGAATCCGGGACGGTGGATGATACACTGCCACATCGCCGAGCATCTCGGTGCCGGCATGATGGGCGTCTTCACGGTTGATCCCTAAGCGGAGCACACATGCACCAAGCAACTCGGTTTCTGGCGGCGTTCGTTCTCGCGGCTGCACCGTTAGGCGCCCAGGCGCGCGACCTCGCCGCGCCCCTCAAGCCGTACGTGACCGTCAACGAGCCCGTCGTCGCGCTCACGAACGCGCGCGTCATCGATGGCACCGGCGCGCCGGTGAAGGACGGGCAGACGATCGTGATCCGCGGTGAAAAGATCGCCGCGGTGGGGCCGGCCGCCTCCGTGACCGTCCCGGCCGGCGCGCGCACGATCGATCTCGCGGGGAAGACGGTGATCCCCGGGATCATCGGGCTTCACGACCACATGTATTACGGCGGCATGAAGTTCATGGGGTCGAGCTACCCGAGACTCTTCTTGTCCGCGGGTGTGACGACGATCCGCACCACGGGCAGCGTCGACGCGTACCAGGAGCTCAACCTCAAGCGACTGTCCGACTCGCTGAAAATCGTTGCGCCGACCATCGTCGTGACCGGCCCGTACCTCCAGGGCGCAGGATCGGGGTTCGTGACGATGCCGGTGCTCTCCGGCCCGGAGTCCGCGCGCCGCATGGTGCGCTACTGGGCGGAGGAGGGCGTCACGTGGTTCAAGGCATACACGCAGATCTCGCGCGCGGAGCTCGGCGCCGCGATCGACGAGGCCCACAAACACGGCGTGAAGGTGACGGCCCACCTGTGCTCGGTGGGTTTCCGGGAAGCGGTGGCGTTAGGTATCGACGCACTGGAGCACGGGATGCTCACCAACACCGAGTGGTACGCGGGCAAGAAGCCCGATCAATGCCCACAGGCGTCCACCGGCGAGATGTACGGCTCGCTCGATATCAATAGCCCCGAGGTGCAGCAGACCATTCAGGACATGGTGAAGCACAAGGTGGCGATGACGTCGACACTCGACGTGTTCGAGCTCTCGAGCCCGAGCCGTATTCCGGCCGATCAACGCGTGCTCGACGCCCTCTATCCCGACATGGCGAAGCAGGTGTCGGCCTACTACGAGAAGGGCAAGACGGCGAACGACTCGGTGGAGATCGCCGCCTTCAAGAAGTCGATGGCATTCGAGCGGGCGTTCGTGAAGGCTGGAGGCTTGTTAGGCGCCGGCTCCGATCCGTGCTGCCTGAGCTCAATCGCCGGGTACGGTGACCAGCGGAATTACGAGTTGCTGATCGAGGCGGGCTTCACGCCGGAGCAGGCGGTGCAGATCATGACGTCAAACGGCGCGAAGATCCTGGGCTTCGACAAGTGGGTCGGCACCGTCACGCCGGGGATGCAGGCGGACCTGGTCGTCATCGCCGGTGATCCAGTCCGGACGCCACACGACATTCAGAACGTGGAGACGGTCTTCCGCCGCGGCCTCGGCTACGACTCGGCCAAGCTACGTGAGTCCATCAAGGGGCTGGTGGGACTGCGGTAGGTCGTCATTCCGAGCGCAGCGAGGGATCGCGATCGTCCCGACTGAGGGCCTCTCTCGGGACGATCTGCCTTGAAGGTCCGGCATCCAGAACGGAGGGGTCGACCGCATGAGCGGCATGAGCAGCATGCTTTGCATCCCGCTCTATCGGGAAGTCACCTCGCGCCACGAGCCGAAATGAAAGAGGGGAACGGCCGCTCGGGACACCAACGTCCCCGAAAGCAGTTTCCCATTTCATTTCGGCTCGTTGCGCGACGAGTGTTGGGCGACCCGGATGGATGCCCAGTATGCTGCTCATGCTGCTCATGTAAAACGGCCGCGCCGTTTGAGCGATCGACTCGAACACTCTTGGAGAGCCTGTGATGCGATTCCTCATGATCATGTACCCTGACCGCGTGGCCGAGTCCATGGCGGTGCCGCCCGCAGATGCCGTCGCCGAAATGATGAAGTACAACGAAGAGCTCGCGAAGGCCGGTGTGCTGGTCTCGCTGGAGGGACTTCACCCGAGCTCGAAGGGTGCGCGCGTGTACTTCCCTGGCGGCAAGCCGAAGGTGAAGGACGGCCCGTTCACCGAGGCCAAGGAGATCATCGGCGGATTCTGGATGCTCGACGTCAAATCGAAGGAAGAAGCCGTCGAGTGGGCCAAGCGCGTCCCGGTGACGAACACGGACTTCGTCGAGCTTCGCCAGGTGTTCGAGATGGAAGACTTTCCCGAGGACGTGCAGCGCGCTGCCGACAATGCAACCGTGAAGGCCGCCGTCGAGAAGCACAGTCGTTAGGCGGTTCAGTCCTATCGGAGCAGGACGAGGAAGATGACGAGCGCGGTGAAGCTCAGGAGGCTTCGAACCGCGTGCAATCGGTTCCAGCGGTCCAGCAGTGCGTGAGCCCGGTCGAGGTCACCTTGTGAACTCGGGTCGAGCCGCTGCAGCTGCTCGTTCGTCGCAAAGATGACGAGCAGCGTGAACGGCACCACGGCCCCGAGCACCAGGCCGCCGAACAGCCACGCACGACCACCGCCGATTGCCCAGGCACCGAGCGCCGCCACCAGCCCCGCTATCGCGAGCGGCGCCTGCATCAGCGTCGCCCTCCGGTACGAGGGTTTCCACTCCGCCAGCGCCGCGGCGACGCCGAGGGACATGCGCGCCGGGTGCTCGACGAGATTGATGTAGATGGCGGCGCCCGTGAAGATGGCCGCGCACAATGTGGCGATCAGCTGAAACGTCATCGTCCCTCCTGGTTTGCACGGGCGACACGTCCGCGTGCACGCTCACTCAGCGGGATCGTCCCGCTCGAGATTCTCGATCATACGCCTCGCCAGCTTCATGAACTGCGCGGACTCGGCGGCGGTGACGCCAGCGAGCGCGATCGCGGTCGTGTCCTTCGCGCCGGCGACGAGCGCATCCTCGAGTGCCCGGCCCTTCCTGGTGAGATGGATGTGCGCCTGTCGGCGATCGTTGGGGTCGGCAACCCGTTTGATCAGCCCAGCACGCTCCATCCGCTTGAGCGTTCCCGCCATGGTCGGCTGTTCGACGGCGAGCTTCTCGACCAGTGAAGCCTGGGTCACCCCGTCCTGTTCCCACAGCATGAGGAGTACCGGGAATTGCCCCGTGTTCACGCCATGTTCGCCAATCCGCCGGTAGAGCGCGCCGGCGAACAGTCGGGCGAGGCAATTGACGACGTGTCCCGGAGACTCCAGCCTATCGAATGCCATGGTGAGTGAGAACTGAATAGCCAGCTATGTATCTAGCCGGAATATTCCATAGCACGCTATCTATGTCAAGGCCGGAAACCGGGAGGTGCGCGGCATGACGCTCACGGCGCTGTCGTTCGATCACGTGGTGGAGGTCGTGTCGGTCCTGAGCGATGCGTTCCAGGATTATCCCGTGATGCGCTATGTGCTCGGACCGGACGTCCCGGCGGGTGGCGCACCGTACAGGGTGCGACTCCACCGCCTCGTACAGCTGTTCGTGAGTGCGCGCGCCTATCGCGACGAGCCGATGGTGGGTGTCCGCGATGACTCGGGCGCGCTGGTCGCGGCGGCGGTGATGAGTTTCCCGCGATCGTCCAATCCGCGGCCGGCGTTCATTGCGCTCCGTGAAGCCATCTGGGCCGAGCTCGGCGCCGACGCACGCTTCCGGTACGATACCTACATGCAGGCGGCGAACTTCTTCGCCGCGCACCCGCCGCATCACCACCTGAACATGATCGGCGTCCGCAGGGCGCAGCAGCATCGCGGCCTGGCGCGCACCCTCCTTGAGGCGGTCCACGCAGCGGCGAGCGCCGACCCGCCATCCGCCGGCGTGAGCCTAACGACTGAACGGGCCGAGAATCTGACGTTCTACGAGCGCTTCGGATACAAGGTGGTCGGCCACGTGCGTGTCGATGCCGAGCTGGAGACGTGGGGCCTGTTTCGCGGCTAAAGGGCGGCGCGTACACGTCTCGCCCCTGTGTATCACGCTTGGGACTCGGCCGATTGCTGCGTCGACTGGTCGGCCGCATGGTAGCGCGCGCGTCGCACTCCTTCCGTCTCAGGCGGTCACCATGCACACCATCGTTCGCGGCTTCGGTATCCCACTCGTCTTCGGTGCCGTGGCGTGCACCGCCAACGCTCGCCCGGCGACAACTGCACCGGCCCCGGCCTTCGCGGACGGCTTCGATGCAAACGTGCGCCGGGATGTGGAGACGCTCCGCGCGGCTACGGACAAGTACCACGAGCTTGCGGCGGCCGAGGCCGCGGGCTACCCCACCACGATGCCGAAGTGCATCGCCGATTCGACGATGGGCGGCATGGGGTACCACATGATCGACCGCAAGTCGATCGACGACAAGCAAGAGATCGAGCATCCCGAGATGCTGATCTACGCGACGGATGGGGAAGGGAAGCCGGAGCTCGTCGCCGTGGAGTACATCGTGCCCTACCGCGTGCACCCCGCGACCGAGAAGCCACCGCGATTGTTCGGCCAGGAGTACAAGCGCTACGATCAGTACAACTATTGGGGACTGCACGTCTGGGCGTGGCGCAAGAACGCGGCTGGCCTATTCGGTGACTGGAATCCTGCGGTCAGGTGCTGAGCAGCGCGAACGCAATGGACTGAACTGGCGCTGGACGCGCCGGCTCCCCGAGGCCGTTCACAAAAATCCCGGCTCGTTGCGACAACACGTTAGGCAGTTCTGGGAGCGATCCTGGTGATCCGTGGCATCCGAACACCCCTTCGTCGTAGATGCCCGACCCGAGAAGGCTGCCCCCACAGACCAAAGGGGGTTCGGATGCAGCGGATTACTCGGATGCTCCGGATCGCATCGGCCGTGACGGCTCCGCTCGCAACGGGCCAGAAATTCAGAAATGAACGACCCCGGGACGCTGGAGATTCGGTGCCCGCGCCTATCTCGGTGGCTCTGCGAGAAAGCGCTCCACCTCAGGCCACACGAGCTCGGGTCGCTCGGCGTAGGTAAAGTGCGCGGCCTTCGGCACGCGAAAGAGTCGTGCGTGCGGCAGCGATGTCACCCACTCCTCGACCAGGTCCATCGGAATGGATTCCTGCTCGCCGTGGACGACGAGCGTCGGGACGGTCAATTGACGCAGTCGCTCGCGCAGGTCCCAGTCGCCGTACGAGGCCATCACGACCCGGTTCGTGATCGTCAGGCCGTAGCGAATGCCCGCCGGGTCGGACGCGCACAGGTCCGACTTGATGAGCGGTAGAGTGCGGTCAGGCTCCGCGAGCCGCGGACGCATCCCGACCGCCCAATAGTCGCGGCACGCTTGTCTGGTGTCCGCGTTAGGATCGGCCAGACGCTTGCTCGCGTCAGCCTGTTTGGCGCGCGAGGCCGAGTCGAGTCGCGGGGCCATGTTCGCCGCGAAGCGCTGCCAGAAGTCGCCGCGACGAGGCGGCACCGGACCGAAAAACACCATCCGGCTCACCGCGTCGGGATGCACCAGCGCGTACGACACGGCGAGCAGCGGTCCGTACGAGTGCGCGACGAGCGTCACGCGCTGCGCTCCGAAATGGCGACGCACCTCGTCGAGATCGGCAATCTGACGTGCGACCACGAGACGCGTCGTGTCCTTTGGCAGCTCCGACCGTCCCGCCCCACGCTGGTCATAGAAGATGACGACGTGATGCTCGGCCAGCGGCGCGAAGTCACCGGCGATGCTCTCGAGGTCGACGCCGGGGCCACCGTGAATCGCGATGACCGTGTCACCGCCTCGTCCCATCACTCGATAGAAGAGGCGGCCCGAGTCGGATGTCGTGACGTAGCCCTCGCGAACGGGCGTGCCGGACTGAGTGCCCGCAATCGCGGTGGAGACTGTTGCACCCACGACCGCCAGTCCCTTCGTCCTCAGTCGCACGCGAAGCAGCCTATCGTTCGCCGTCATGTAGAGCGTTGAGCCGTCGTCGCCGAACGCACAGTTCGCGGTCGGCTGTCCAGTCACAATCGTGCCGAGGTGTTTCCCTGCGGGGGAGATGATGAGGATCCCGCCCGGCCCGGAGGCGAACAGGTTTCCCGATCGATCGACCTTCATGCCGTCCGGCAAACCCGGCTTGGCGTCGCTCACGAGCGCCGTGGCGTCGAAGAACACGCGGCCCTTCCCGATCGTGCCATCCGAGTGGACGTCGTATGCCATCCAGATCGCCTTTTTCGGGTCGGAGTTTGCGACATAGAGCGTCTTCTCGTCAGGCGAGAACGCGAGCCCATTCGGATAGGTCAACTCCGTGGTGAGGAGCGTCAGCTGACCGGATGGCGTTAGGCGATAGACGCCGTTGAACTTGAGCTCCTTTGCGGGATCGGCGTTCTGGCCCTTGAGCCCGTATGGCGGGTCGGTGAAATAGAGATCGCCGTTCGAGCGATAGACGAGGTCGTTCGGGCTGTTGAGCCGCTTGCCCTGATACCGATCGGCCAGGATGGTCTTCGTGAACTTCGACTCGTCGAGCCGAGCCACCTGTCGGTTGCCGTGATCGGCCATGACGAGCGAATCGTTCGAGTCGAGCGTGAGTCCATTGCTCCCGAGCTCCCGGCCTGGGGGATTGACGCCGGTGTATCCAGCCGGACGCAGAAAGACGGAAAGACCAGTGCTGTCCTGCCATTTGTAGATCGTGTTTTTCGGGATGTCGCTGAAGAGCAGGTAGCGGCCACTGGTTCGCCAGACCGGCCCCTCGGACCAATCGAAACCTGTCGCGAGCTGTTCGATCTTCGCGTCAGGCCCGATCAGCGCGTCGAGCGCCGGGTCGAGCCGCTCGATCTGCCCGACGGTCGGGCGCGGCTGTGCATTGTTAGGCATCGCGCTGCAGACGACCCCAACGGCGGCCGCGATCGCTGCCTTGACGAGTGTTCGGCGCATGACCGGCATCCAGAGCGAGTGTGGAGGCAATAAGTCGGAAGCAGCCGACGGTGGACACACCAGGCAGCATCACGACGCGGCGACCGTGTTGCGCAGCGTTCCGATGGCGGGGACGTCGATCGTGATATCATCGCCCGGCTGGAGCGTGAATTCGTCCGGAGGAACTATGCCGGTCCCTGTGAGCAACACGCAACCGGTCGGAAAGCTCGTTTCCCGGTAGAGGTACGCCACGAGCTCCCGCGCGTCGCGGCGCATCTGCGAAAAGGTCGTCGCACCTTCGGCGACGACCGCGCCGCCGCGCGTGACACGAAGCGCGATCGCCGTGTTGGGCGGGAGCGGCTCGCTGCTCACGAGGACCGCCGGACCCAGCGCGCACGCACCGTCGTAGATCTTTGCCTGTGGGAGATACAGAGGGTTCTCGCCTTCGATGTCCCGCGAGCTCACATCGTTGCCGATGGTGTAGCCGACGATCTGCGCACGCGCATTGATGCATAACGCGATCTCCGGCTCCGGCACTGTCCAGCGCGCGTCCCGACGAATCCGAATCGCATCGCCTGGCCCGCGAACGCGCCACGGCGCGGCCTTGAAGAAGAGCTCCGGGCGCTCAGCCTCGTAGACGCGGTCGTAGAAGCTCGCACCGCCGCCCACCTTCGACTCCTCGAGGCGCGCGGTGCGACTTCGGTAGTACGTAACCCCGGCCGCCCACACTTCCTGCGAGCCAATGGGAGCGAGAACCTGCTCGACGCTGTTCTCGCCTGCGGGTCGTTGCGCCGAATGAAGCAGGTACGCCATCAGATCGGGACGATTGATCAGCGGGTCCCAGCCCTGCGCGATTCGATGGAACGTGCCGTCGTACTCCAGCACGGGTCCCCGTTCCGTCCGGTATAGTCTCATTGGGAGCGTTCGCCTCTCGCCGAAATCATCGGTCGTCGGTCGTTCGGGCGCGCTCGAGCGCCTCCACGATCAGGTCTACGTCGTACACGCACCCAGCCCAGGTTCCCCCACTCGCTCGCTGCAGTGCAGCCCAGAGCCTCGTGTCGTCAGGCAGCTTCTCGTGTGGTGCAAGGTCCGGATGTGGCGGACGTTCACGCAGAGTCCGGTCGATCTCGTCGCGCGAGAGCGAAGTCCCGTTGACGCCCACCACATTCACCGATCCCTCGAGCGTCCGGCGATCGATCAGGATCTCGATCAGGTCGCCGTCGCGCACCTTTCCGATCGGGCCACCGGCCAGCGCTTCCGGTCCCACATGGCCGATGCACGCGCCGGTCGAAAAGCCGGAGAAGCGGCCATCCGTGACGAGCGCGACGTGTTTGCCCCACGGCAGGTAGCGCAGCGCCGTCGTGATCTGTGCCGTCTCCTGCATGCCGGTGCCCGATGGACCATTCCCCATGAGGACGATGACGTCGCCCGCCTCGATCGCCCGCTCTCCCGGCGGCACCGCGCCCTTCACCGCGCGGATCGCGTCGCGCTCGTCGACGAACACGCGTGCCGGGCCGCGGTGGCGAAAGACCTGATCGTCGCCCACGACCGACGCATCGATCGCGGTCGCTTTGATCACCGATCCCTCGGGGGCCAGGTTGCCGACGGGGAAGACCACGGTACTCGTGAGACCGGCTCGTCGCGCGGCGTCCGGACTCATGATCACGTCGTCCGGCGATACTCGTCCACCGCTCGCGAGCCGATCGCGCGCGCGCTGGCGTCGCTCGCTCGCCTCCCACCAGTCGAGCGTGGTGGCGAGCGTCTCGCCGGTGACAGTGACCACCCGCTCGTCGAGCAGACCCAGTCGGCGCAGGTGAAGCATCACCTCGGGCACGCCCCCAGCCATGAACACCTGGACCGTGGGATGGCCGCGTGGCCCGTTAGGCAGCGCGTCCACGAGCCGAGGGGTGGCGCGGTTGACGCGGATCCAGTCGGCGACTGTCGGCGGTGTGAGACCGGCGGCGTGCGCGATGGCGGGAATGTGCAGCAGGAGGTTCGTCGATCCGCCGAACGCGGCGTGTACGACCATCGCGTTCTCGATGGCCTCCGGTGTCAGGATGCGCGCGAGCGAGATTCCGACGGCGTGAAGGCGTACGAGCGCCAGGGCCGAGCGCGCCCCAAGCTCGAACCAGGACGGTTCGCCCGACGGCGCGAGAGCACTATGTGGAAGCGCCATGCCTAACGCTTCAGCGACGACCTGTGAGGTAGCGGCCGTGCCCAGAAACTGACACCCGCCACCCGACGAGCCGCACGCGCGACAACCCATCTCGGCCGCATAGTCCAGCGTCACGAGATCGCGGGCGAACCGAGCCCCCAGGCTCTGCACCTGACCGGCGTCTTCAGCGCCTGCCGCTGGCAGCGTGACGCCACCGGGGACGACCACGGCGGGAAGCGACTTCGTCCCCGCGAGCGCGAGCATGGTCGCGGGCAGCCCCTTGTCGCACGTCGCGATGCCGATCACGCCGCTCGCGGTGGGCAGCGAGCGAATCAGGCGACGCATGACGATCGCGGCGTCGTTCCGGTAGGCGAGGCTGTCGAACATTCCGGTCGTGCCCTGCGTGCGCCCGTCACACGGATCGCTGCAGAACGCCGCGAAGGGAATCGCCCCCTGACGGCTCAGCGTTGCCGCGGCTTCGCGGACGAGCAGTTCGATCTCCCAGTGGCCGGTGTGATACCCTAACGCGACGGGCTGCCGGTCCGCGCCGCGAACACCGCCCGCGGTGCTCACGATCACGTATTCGGGACCACCCAGCGCGGCGGCGCTCCACCCCATGCCCACGTTCTGCGTGAGGCCGAACAGGTTCCCGCTCGGCGCGTCGATGAGCATCTCCGGGGTGAGGGGCAACGCACCCGGAGGCCCTTCACCGACGATTCGGCTCGCCGAAACCACCTCGGCGGAGCCGAGAACTGCTTCGAGTGGCGCTGGCGTTCGGACGGATGACATCAGTGAGGTTCGCTGGGGAACGGGCTCTGAACTAGCGGGCCCACTGGGCAGATGATAAGGTCTGCCCCGAGTTACCTGCCAGATTTTGGGTGCCGATGAGTGCCAGGATCGACCGGAGGACCATGCTCGAGACCCCGCGCCTCCGTTTCGGCGTGATCGGCGTGAACCACTCGCACATCTATGGGATAGTGGACGCCGTCGTGCGCGGCGGTGGCCAGCTCGTGTCGTTCCACGCGAGCGAGCCCGACCTCGCGGCGGAATTCGCGCGTCGATACCCGGCGGGCCAGCAAGTGAGCGACGAGCGCGCGATTCTCGAGGATTCGTCGATCCAGCTCGTGCTCTCGTCCATCACGCCTAACGAGCGCGCTCCGCTTGGCATTCGCGTCATGCAACACGGAAAGGATTATGTGGTCGACAAGCCCGGGATGACCTCGCTCGCTCAGCTGGCTGAGGTGCGTCGGGTGCAGTCGGCGACCAAGCGGATCTACTCGATCGTGTACAGTGAGCGCTTCGAGAACGGCGCGACCATTCGTGCCGGGGAGCTGGCGCAGGCCGGTGCGATCGGCACGGTAATCCAGACCGCCGGCTTCGGGCCGCACCGCATTCACCCGCCGGACCGGCCCGATTGGTTCTGGGACCCGACGCGACATGGCGGGATCATCTGCGACATCGCGTCGCACCAGTTCGATCAATTCCTCTACTTCACCGGCTCGACGACGGGCGAGATCGTTGCCTCGCAGGTGCGTAATGTGCGACACCCCGAGCATCCAGCGTTTCAGGACTTCGGCGACGTGATGGTTCGCGGCAACGGCGGCACCGGGTACATTCGGGTCGACTGGTTCACCCCCGACGGCCTGCCCACCTGGGGCGACACGCGACTCACGATACTCGGTACCGATGGCTACATCGAAGTGCGAAAGAACGTGGATCTGGCGGGGCGCGCGGGCGCGAATCACCTCTTCGTCGCCGATCGCGACGGCGTCCGCTACATCGACTGCAAGGCGGTGGACGTGCCGTTCGGACGTCAGCTCGTGGACGACGTGCTGAATCGGACCGAGACCGCGATGACGCAGGCGCACTGCTTCCTCTCGATGGAGCTCGCGCTCGTGGCGCAGGAGAAAGCCCACGTGGTGACGTGAACATCGGTGCTGTTCGGCTGGCGAATCAGCATGTCAGCCGCCCGACGTTCCGAGATCCCGCCGACGTCGTTCGGTGGCTCGGTGCCGTGCAGGCACAGGACTACGTGGGAGGGCTCTGGGCGATCGGGCTTCGCACCAAGGGTGCAACCGAGGCGACCGTCGAAGCCGCTGTCGCGCGCCGCACGATCGTTCGCACATGGCCGATGCGTGGAACGCTGCATTTCGTGGCGGCCGAGGACGTCCGTTGGATCCTCCCTGCCCTGACGCCGCGCGTCGTTGCGGGCGCACAGAGCCGATTCCGCCAGCTCGGACTGGACGGTGCGACGTTCACCAGAGCCGCTCGTGTCGCGGAGAAGGCGTTGGCGGGTGGTAACGTGGTGCGCCGCGACGCGCTGTATGAGCTCTGGAAGGCTGCCGGCATCGCGACCCACGATGCGCGTGGCCTTCACCTGCTCGGCGTGCTGTCCCAGGAGGGTCTCCTCTGCTTCGGCCCGCGAGACGGAAAGCAGCAGACCTTCACGCTGCTCGAGGAGTGGGTGCCGACCGCGCGGTCGCTCGGGCGCGACGCCGCGTTAGGCGAGCTGGCCCGGCGCTACTTCACCAGCCATGGTCCGGCGACGGTTCAGGACTTCGCATGGTGGGCTGGCCTGACGGTCACGGACGCGCGCATGGGGCTGGAGTCGGCGAAGCACGCGCTCGAGAGCGCAGACGCGAGCGATCGCGAATTCTGGTTCGCGGCTTCGCGTCCGGCGAAGGGAAAGTCGGACGCCGCGTTTTTGCTGCCGCCGTGGGATGAGTTCACGGTGGCCTACCGGGATCGGAGCGATATCCTGGACCCCAAATACGCGAGGCGAGTCAATGCTGGCGGAGGCATTCTCAGCCCGGTGATCGTGGTACGGGGCGGCGTGGTCGGCACGTGGAAGCGGGCGATCAAGAAGGACACGGTGACCGTGACGCCGACCTTCTTCAAGGCGCTGAATGCGGCAGATCGCGCGTTGGTCGCTGCCGCGGTGGGGCGATATGCCAGGTACCTCGGCTTGTCCGACGGGATCCTGGCGAAGTAGCAGGCCGGGCCTTGCGGTAAGACCAGACTTTTCCGGGAACAGCGATGAAACGGATATGGCGGAAACGGCCCGATATTGCCTAACGGGCCGGCCTGCTCATCCCAACGAGCCGATTTTCTTGGGAACGGCCTCGGGCAGCCAATCCAATGCATCCCGAGGTCGTTCCATTCTCAAGTCCCGGCTCGTTGGGAGAGCCAGCGTCGATGCAAAGCCGGATCCGGCGGTTTCCGCCGGATCCGCTTCATAGCAGTTCCCGAAAAGGCTTGCCGCCGCGGCGATACCTGAGTGCCGCGCCAGGCCAGGCCCTGATTGACACCAGAGATCCATGCCCTTATATGTCGGATGTCGAAATGTCGCCTCCCGAACTGTGGACATCCGAACCCTACACCCATGGCTCAGACGACCCTCGAGCTCCTCCAGGGCACCCTCGACCTCCTCGTCCTGAAAACCCTCTCGTGGGGCCCGGCCCATGGGTATGCCATCGCCCGCTGGACCCAACAGCTGACCGGTGACGCATTCAAGCTCGGTCAGGGCTCGCTCTACCCCGCGCTCTATCGGCTCGAGGAGCGCGGCTGGATCGAGAGCGAGTGGCGCCTCTCCGACACGAACCGCCGCACGAAGGTCTACCGGCTGACGGCCGTCGGCCGCGCGCAGCTCAAGGCCGAGACGGCGGCGTGGACGCAGTTCGTGGAGGCGATGGGCAAGATCCTTCGGACCACGTCACAACCGGCGTAGTCCGTGAATTCCTCCAGCGGGTGGCGTCGGCTGCTCCGGCTCCCGCGCGGCGACATCCGCCGCGGCGTGGAAGACGAGATCGACGCCCACCTCGCGCTCCTCACCGCCGACTTCGTCGCGCAGGGCATGTCGCTCGCCGACGCGCGTGCGCAGGCGGAACGAGAGTTCGGGGCGGTGGGCAACATCCGTGACGAGTGCATCGCGATCGAGCGCCGCCGGCGTCGTCGCGTGAACCTCAGCGAGGCTGCCATGAGCATCCTGCACGACATTCGCTACACCGCGCGATCGCTCCGCGCGAACGCGGCGTTCGCCACTGCCGCCATTCTCTGCACCGCGCTCGGCGTCGGCGCGACGGCCACGATCTTCAGCGCCGTGTACGCGACACTGATCCGCCCACTCCCATTCCAGAAGCCCGACGAGCTGGTCGCGGTCTACGAGGGGATACCGGCGAAGAACCTCACTGGCGTCAACATCTCGTATCCCGACTACACGGCCTGGCGGGATGAGAGCAAGAGCTTCACGGCGCTCGGCATCTGGACGTGGAATTCGCCGTCCTTCACCGGAGAGGGTGTGGGTGGTGCGGAGCGCGTCGAAGGTGCCGAGGTGACCCCGAACCTGTTTCCACTGATGGGCGTGCGTCCGATACTTGGCCGCACGTTCGCGGAGAGCGAAGGCGTGCAGGGTAACCACCACGTCGTGCTTCTGGGATACGGGCTGTGGCAGCGGCGGTTCTCCGGCGATCGGAACATCGTCGGCCGGACGGTCACGATCGACCTGAAGCCATATACGGTTGTCGGCGTCATGCCGCGTGGCTTCGCGTTCCCGGACAACGGCCAGGCGTGGGTTCCATTCGTTCCGTACCCGGACGAGCTGCATGGCAACCGCGGGTATGCCGGCGCCATCGGCCGACTCAGACCCGGCGTCAGTCCTCAGCTGGCCCAGCGCGACCTTGACGTCATCATGGAGCGTCTCGCACGGGAGTTTCCCAACGAAAACGAGGGCTGGCACGCCGAAGTCGTCCCGATACGCGACGATCTCGTCGGGAATTTGAAGCGCCCGCTCCAGGTGTTCGCGGCCGCCGTCGTGCTCGTGCTGCTCATCGCGTGCGCGAACGTCGCGAACCTCACGCTCACGCGCGGCGCGGCCCGCCAGCGTGAGATCGCGGTTCGGACGGCGCTCGGGGCCGGCCGCGGACGGATCGTCCGCCAGCTGGTGACCGAGAGTCTCATCCTCTCGGCGTTAGGCGGCGTGCTCGGCGCGGTGATCACCGTCTACGGCGTCCGTCTCCTTCGCCTCGGTTTCCCCAACGACGTGCCGTACTACATCCCGATCGGCATCAACGTGCCGACGCTCGTGTTCGCGGCGATCGTCTCGGTGTTTTCGGGGCTGGCCTTCGGCATCATTCCGGCCTTCCGCACGACGGACGGTTCACTCGCCCTGGCGTTGCGCGAAGGAGGCCGCGGTGGAAGCGACGGCCCATCGAGGGGACGACTCCGCAATGGAATCGTCGTCGGCGAGCTCGCGCTTTCGGTCACGCTCATGATCGGGGCCGGCCTGCTCGTGAAGAGCTATCGTGCGCTCGCGAGCACGACGCTGGGATTCGAGGAGAAGGGAATCCTGTCGTTCCGGATCTCGCTGCCGTCGGCGAAGTACGAGAGTCGCGCGCGTCGCCTGGCGTTCTACGAGACGCTCCAGGAGCGACTCCAGGCGCTGCCGTCGGTGGCGTCGGTCGGACTGGCGCAGGGGATTCCATTCAGTGGCTGGAACGTCCAGGCGTCCATCGTCGCAAAGGGGTGGCCGAAGGCGAAGCCGGGTGAGGATTTCATCTCCCACTACCAGTACATGTCGCCGACCTTCCTTCGAACGATCGGGGTTCCGCTTCAACGTGGGCGTGGGTTGGCGGAGTCGGATCGCGATACGGTGAACGTGGTCGGGGTCATCAACGCCACGTTTGCGCGACGCGCGTTCCCGAATGAAGACCCGATCGGAAAGCAGGTGCAGATAGGTGGAGACTCGACCAACCCGTGGGTCACGATCGTCGGGGTGATTCCGGACTATCGTCACTATCGATTGCCGGAACCAATGGGACCCGGGCTATATCTGCCGATCGCGGCCTATCCGCCGTACACCGAGACCGTCGCGATTCGCGTCAAGTCGGGGGATCCCGCGGCGCTGATGCCCAGCGTGCGAAGCCTGCTCCGCGAGCTCGACCCGGACATGCCGCCTTACCGGATCGTGACGTTCGAGCAGGCGGTCGGGCAGTCACTCTGGCGCCAGCGTTTCCAAGGCCTGGTGATCGCCGTGTTCGCGATCCTTGCGGTGCTGCTGGCGGCGGTGGGGATCTACGGCGTCATCTCGTACTCGGTGGCGCAGCGCACGCGCGAGTTTGGTGTCCGAGTGGCGCTCGGCGCTCAGATGCGAGACATCGTTGGAATGGTGGTGCGCCACGGTGCACTCCTCGCCGCGTGGGGCGTCGTGCTCGGAGTACTCGGCGGGGCGCTGCTGACGCGGTTCCTCGCAGGCCTGCTCTACGCGACGCAGCCACGCGACCCTGCCGTGTTCTCGCTCGTCGCGTTAGGCCTGGGACTGGTGGCACTGGTGGCGGCCAGCGTCCCGGCGTGGCGGGCGACCGCTGTCGATCCGTTGGTTGCGATGCGGCCGGACTAGCCGGCGCCCGGTACGCCTCCGTTGTACACGAGCCTCCGCCAAAGCCGGAACGCCGATCTACGCGGATCTTCGAAAAGGCGATCATGCGGATCGCTCCTTGTGAGCGTACGGCTCGCCTCGCAAGCGGCCGAGATTCTTTGTTCAACTGCCTCGGGAAGCCACAACACAGCGTCCCGAAGCAGTTCATTCAAGAAACTCGGCTCGTTGGGGACGGCGATGTAGATGCCGCGGAGCGATCCGCATAATCGCTGTTCAAGATCCGCTTCATCCGCACACCGGCTGTTGCGGAGGCTCGAGGCAAAGCGATGGCGGCCGTTGTGGCTAGAATCGTAGTCCTGTCCCCAACACCACACGCTTGTCGCGCGAGTTCGTGAACATCACGCTGAAGCCGGTCGCGGGATTGATCACGCCGAACCACAGTCCGCCGCCGACCACCGTATGCCAACCCCCCGGTGAGTCGCCATCGAGATAGACCCGCCCGGCATCAGCGAAGCCCAGCGCGCCAATGTCGATCGGCAGCCACGTACGAAGGGACACGATCGGCACGCGGAGCTCGGAATTGCCGAATAGCGAAGCATCGCCCGCGTACCGCTGCGGCGGTGCGCCCATCAGCGTGTCGAGCCCGCCCAGAAACGCCGCCTCGTGGAACGGCGCATCGCCCCAGACCTTCTTGCCACCGCCTCGCAACGCCAACACCGGGTGCAGCGGGAGCGGGAGTGTGAAGTACGTTGCCGCGCTGCCCGACACCTGCGAGAACGGATTTTCCACGTCCCACATCGCGGGGAATGTGCTGCTGTTTGCATCGATGAAGAACCCGTGCTTCGCCCCCTGCCGCTCATCGCGCCGATCGTATCGCAGGCCAAGCCGCAGCCCCGCCTGACCGAAGTGGCCAAAGCCATACGGCTGCTCGGCCGCGATCACTCGACCGGCGTTGGCTTCGGTGTACGAATACTGGACGATCGGGCCGAACGAGAGATCGCTGTCGCGGCGGCCTAACGCGAGCGCCACCGCTGGGCGCAGCAGCCATTGACGCTGGTCGATCCGGAATCGGTTCTGCTGCTCCTCTCCGCCCGGCGTCTCGTTGCCGAAGCCGTAGAAGTTCACGAGCTCGAAGTCGGACATGCGGCCGACTGCGGTGAAGTGCACGCGGGAGCTCTCGAGCCGTTGGTCGCCCAGCAGGGTGAAGCGCCACCCCGGTACTCCCGTGGCATACTCCGCATCTAGACCGAGCATGGTTCCATACGGCTCCTTGCGGAACCCGTACCGCATCCAGCGAGCGCCGACCCGTGGAACTGCGCCAAGCCCACCGGCTCCGAATCCCGCCACCGGCGTGATGGCCGTACCGTAGTCCTTGCTGGGATACTGAACGGCGCCTGTGTCGTTCACCCAGGGGCGACGGCTGAAGAGCGTGTCGCGCGACGAGTCGGGGCCGTAGTAGATACCGCTCACGTGCCCGAGGTCGTAGAGGCGCGCCCGGTGTCTACTCACGACACGCGACGAGTCGACCAGGCTGTTCGTGCCGTTGCCGCCGATCACGCGGACCTTCACGTTCGACGTAACGTCGCCCGTAACGACGGCCGAGTCGTCGCCGTCGTGCAGGTAGACGCGAACCTCTTTCGTTTGGCGCGGGTCGAAGCGGCGATGGAAGTAGGGCGTATCGCTGCCGGATCCGACCGCGACGTCGACGAGGCCACCGGGCAGGTACGTCACCGTCGCGCGATCGTTTCTGTCGGTGGCGTGAACCTCGACGGCCTTCGCCAGCACGTCGTAGAACTTGTTCGCGACTCCAGGAAGCCCATCGCGGCGCTGCTTGAGCTTCGCGGCGAACGACGGGCCGACATGGGCGTACTCTGGCGGAAGCCTGCGCACGGCCGAGTCGATCACCGCGTCGGTGATCCTGTGCTGGAGTGCAAGAGCGATCGAATCCCAGACCGGCTTCTCGAGGTTCGACAGGAAGCGACGATCGAGCTCGCGGGAATTGTTGGAGAGCGCGTCAATACCAGGGTACGTGCCCTCGAACGTGAACAGGAACGGGGCGCCGAACCGGGCGATGCGCGCGAGCAGACCATCGTAGGTGTTGAACGCATGATCGCGGTCGCGCGCGATCGGAACCCAACGTGCGGACTTACCAGACCCAAAGCGCGCCCACTTCCAGTTGCCGTGGTAGCGATCGGCGTCGGCGACGAGCATGTCGGTCAGGCGGGCGTTGAGGAACGCCCTGGTGTCCACCGATTGCGTCGGCAGGCTGTCGAGTAGCGGGAGAAGCTCCTCACTCCCGATCACGTCGGACGCGCCGCCGAAGCCTGGGCCTTCCTCGGGCTTGTGCGGATATTCCTCGAGGGTGCCGAGCATGCCGACGAAGTCCTTGCGGAACTTGCCTAACGACGAGTCGTTCGGCATCACGGCGAACGTCGGCGTCGGATGGAGGACCCCTGCCGCGTCGGCGATCGGGGCGATGATGACACCCGCCGCCGGAAAGAGCCCGCTCACCTGGTCGCGGAAGATCTTGGCGAGCGCGGTGCCCTCGAGCCGCGCGGGTGGAGTCGCATTGGCCTTGTCGACAGGACGAAAGACGAACTCGGTGCCGATCGGCGTGCCGAATCGAAGGTTCTTCGTCTGATGGCCGCCGCCCTCCTTCAGCGGCTTGAGGCCGCCGGCATACGTGTCGAGATCCACGAGCGGCGCGCGCACCGGAGTCGTCCACAGATCGCGATACGTGTCGCCGAGGAAAAAGCGCTTGAACCCGGTGGACGCGTAGCGGGGGCTCGCGGCGATCGT
>Ga0207706_10001106_pt1 | contig 27447 bp, 29 predicted proteins | sample KBSC53metaG_FD_184318 | JGI IMG/M metagenome (GOLD analysis project Ga0207706, IMG submission 184318) | Corn rhizosphere microbial communities from Kellogg Biological Station, Michigan, USA - KBS C5-3 metaG (SPAdes) (version 2) | ecosystem: Host-associated > Plants > Roots > Rhizosphere > Soil ... | reverse complement strand
GCATGACGCTGCCGTGTTCAGACCAGCGCCAGCGATTCGACCCAGCGCGCCACCGCCAGCGGCGTGCGGTCCTCGAGATAGGGTCCGATGATCTGCACGCCGACCGGCATGCCATCGGCTGCCCTGCCCGCCGGCACCACGGTGGCCGGCAGCCCGGCCAGGCTCGCGATGCCGGCCCACAGCGTCTGGTATTCGAAGCGGGTGGGCTGGCCATCGACCACCAGCGTGCGCTGCTCCCAGCGCGGCTCGTCGGTGCTTTCGAACGCCGGCGTCGCATGGATGGGCGCCAGCACGATGTCGAACGCACCGAAGAAGCTGCGCCACTGCGCGCGGATCTGTGCCCGCTTGTCGAGCTGACCCAGCCATTCGTACGACGAGATCGGCGGGGGGCCTTCAGGCATGCCGCGCGACAGCAGCGTCAGCAGCAGCTTCACGTAGGTTTCGTGCGCGGCCATCAGGTCGGGCAGCAGCTCGCTGCTGCGCGCCACCGTGGCCCTCTCTTGCTGCAGCGCTGCCGCCACGCGCTCGAGCGCTGCCCGCACGTCGGCGCCGATCGCCACCACCGGATGCTCGGCGATCACGAGCACGCGCAGGTCACCGATGCGCTGGTGGCGCGCCGGCGGCAGCGCGAGCCGATAAGCCACCGCCTCGTCGCGATCGGGCCCGGCCAGCACATCGAGCGCGAGCTCGAGGTCGGCCGCGCTGCGCGCCATCGGCCCGATGACCGACAGCGTGTCGGGCGCACCGACATGGCGGGGGAACTGATGCCCGCGGCGCGGCAGCAGGTCGTGGCTGGGCTTGTGGCCGGCCACGCCGCAGCAGTGGGCCGGGAGACGGATCGACCCGCCGATGTCGGAGCCCAGTTCCAGTGGCACCATGCGCGCGGCCAGCGCCGCGGCCGAGCCGCCGGAGGAGCCGCCCGGCGTGCGCGCTGGGTCCAGCGGATTGAGGGTGCGGCCGTAGAGCGGATTCGCTGTCTGCCAGTCGGCCAGGCCGACCGGCACGTTGGTCTTGCCGAGGATCACCGCGCCGGCCGCCTTGAGCCGCTGCACAGCCACCGCATCCTCGGTGGGCACGAAGTCGCGCGAATGCTCGAAGCCCCAGGTGGTGGGCAGGCCGGCGAGGTTGAACGACTCCTTCACCGTCATCGGCAGGCCCAGCAGCGGGCGGCGCTCGCCACGCGCCAGCGCCGCATCGGCGGCACGGGCCTGCTCTCGGGCACGCTCGAAGTCGCGCACGACCACCGCGTTGATCTCGCGGTCGCGCTGTTCGATGCGGGCGATCGCCGCGTCGCAGAGCTCGAGCGCGCCGGCCTCGCGATCGGCCAGGGCCTGCACGATGCGCGAGGCATCGGCGTCGAGCAGGTCGGAAGGGGTCGGTGATGTCATCTCGCGGGCCTTATTGCAGCGGAACGTAGAGGTCGGTGCGCAGCTGCGCCGGCGGTGTGTCGCACGGGTTGCTGACGTAGTGCTCGAACGGCGGGACGTCGCGCAGCGCATAGCCGGTGGCGGGCAGCCAGTCGCGGTAGACGCCGGTCCATGCCAGGTGCAGCTCGGTATAGGGGCCCACGTAGGTGAACACCGCGTAACGGCCCGCGGGGTGGGTGTACCAGGCCAGCGAGCCCTTCAGCGGCAACCCTGGCCGGGCCACCGCACCGCTGCGCTCGAGCAGCGAATAGTCGAACACCGCGCCGGCCAGCATCCGGGTCTGCTGGTCTTCCAGGCCCTGCGGCTCGTCGGGGAACAGCGCGATGCAGCTCTTCATGCGGGGCATCAGCCCGGCGCTTTCGAGCGCGGGGATCAGTTCGCCAAAGGCCTGCTGCGCGGCGCGCGACATGTTGCCGCCATCCATGCCGCGGCCGGTGGCGGTGAGCACATGGAGTTCGGGCAGGTCGATCATCTGGGGTTTGAGCATCAGGTCGTCTCCATCGGGTGGGGGCGAAGGCCGGCGGTCGAACAGGCGCTGCCAGGCAGGCCGCTCGCCGGCGCGGATCGCGGTGGGGGTGGTGTCCAGCTCCCGACGCATCGCCTTGGCCAGCGCCTGCGCGGAGTCGTAGCCGACCGCGAGCGCCACGTCGAGCACCGAGTCGGGGTTGGCCGCCAGCAGCTCGCAGGCACGCTGCAGCCGGCGCCAGGTGACGTAGCCGGCGACCGTGGTGCCGAAGTAGGCGCGGAAGACGCGGTGGAAGTGAAAGCGCGACATCGCCGCATGCTCGGCGAGCATGTCGCCGTTCAGCGGCTCGGCCAGGTGGCTGTCGATGTAGGCCACGGCGCGCGACAGCAGGTCCAGGTAGCGGACCCGCGGCGTGGGCAACTGCGTGAAGTTGTCGGGGTTGGGCATGGCTGCGATTGTGGGCAGCCACGCTCTGGGCGGCGTGTCCGTTATTGCGAAAGTGACGCCGAGTCGGGCTGCCGCGGCCCGGCATCGGCGCCATAGAGGCGAGCCACCACACTGTGGTCGTGCCCGCCCCAGCCCTGCGCGGCGGCCTGCTCGAACAGGCCCAGCACCGCCTGCAGCGCGGGCGCATGCGCCCCCAGATCGGCGGCCCATCGCATCGCGTTGCGCAGATCCTTCAAATGCAGGCCGAGCGCGAAGCCGGGCTCGAAGTCGCCCGACACCATCCGCCCGCCATGCAGCTGCAGGCAGCGCGACTCCGCAAAGCCGCCCAGCATCGCGTCGCGGGCCAGCGCAGGCTCCACGCCACCGTGCCGGGCCAACGCCAAGCCCTCGGCCACCGCAAGAAGGTTCAGCGCCACGACCACCTGGTTCACCAGCTTGCAGGCCTGGCCGGCGCCGGCCGGCCCGAGGTGCCGGATGCGCTGGGCAAAGCAGGCGAGCAGTGGCCGCACGCGCTCGAAGGCCGGAACCTCGCCGCCACACATGGCCGACAGCGTTCGTTCCCGCGCGCCCACCTCGCCGCCGGACACTGGCGCATCGATCCACGCCACACCGCGTGCGGCCATGCGCTCGGCGAAGCCGCGTGTCGCGGCCGGGCTCACCGAACTGAGGTCGACGATCACGCTGCCCGGCGTGACGTGATGGACCAGTCCTCGCTCGCCGAACGCCACCTCGTCCACGTCCGGCGTGTCGCGCACCATCAGGAACACCACCTCCGCCGCTGCGGCCACTTCGCCCGCGCTGTGGGCGAGCCGCCCGACCCGAGAGGCCAGCGGCTCGTCCAGCGGCGAGCGGGCATAGGCCTTGAGCGTATGGCCAGCATCCAACAAGTGGGTCGCGATCGGCCGGCCCATGGTGCCCAGCCCGACGAATCCGATCTGCATCGAGTCTCTCCTGGTTGTTGCGGATGACGCGACTGTCGGCGCGGATGCCGACCGAAACAAGCCAGAATTTCTGTTCGTGCCGACAGGAGAACTGCTGCGATGGCCCAGGACATGCCGATGCCGCCCCTCAACGCCCTGCGCGCCTTCGAGGCCGCCGCCCGGCACAGCAGCTTTGCCAGGGCCTCGCAGGAACTGCATGTGACGCCGGGCGCGGTGAGCCAGCAGGTCCGGCTGCTGGAGGAATACCTGGGGGTCGCCCTTTTCGAACGCACGGGTCAGGGCCTGCGGCTGAGCGCCGACGGCGCGAGAGCGCTGCCCGGGCTCAGCGCCGCCTTCGACTCGCTGGCCAGGGCCGCCCGCACCCTCAACCCTGAACGGGGCCGCGACGTGTTCGTGATCACCAGCGGCCCGGCCTTCGCGGCGCAGTGGCTGGCGCCGCGCGCGGACGAGATCCGCCGAGCGATCGGCGGCGCGGAACTGCGCATCCACGCTGGCCTTGCCTTCATGGACCTGGCCCGGGAAGCGGTGGATGTCGCGATCCGCTTCGGACGGGTCGACCCCTCCCACGAGCACAGCGAGCGCCTGGTCGAAGAACATCTGCTGCCGCTGTGCGCGCCGGTCATCGCGTCGTCAGCGACAGCAGACGCCGCGCTGCTGCACGACGACTCCGCGCGGCTGGTGGACCCCGAACTGCCCGACTGGGCGCAATGGTCGGAGCGCCCCGGCGCAAGGCCGCTGCCCAGCGCCCGCGGGGTGCGCTTCAACCAGGCCGACCATGCGCTGCAGGCCGCGGCATCGGGCGCCGGCCTGCTGCTGGGCCGCCTGGTGCTGGCGTGGCCCTTGATCTGCACGGGCCGGCTGGTCTCGCCGTTCGGGCCGGCCGTTGCGACCGGCCTCGCGTTTCACCTCGTCTGCTCCAACGATCGCCTGCAGGATCCGCGGGTTCAGCGGCTGCGCGACTGGCTCCACGCCGCACTCGGCGAGGTGCAGCCGCCCACCGACGAGGGCTGAAGATCAGCTCGCCTGCCCTCGGCGGTACAGCAGCATCACCCCGTCCATCACCGCGCGGCTCAACGCATCGCGCTGCTCCGGGTCGGCCAGGCCCTGGCGGTCGGCCTCGCTCAGCTCGGAATCGTCGCCACCGAGCAGCGCGATCGGCACCAGCGCGGCGCCGAGCTCCTCGTCGTCGAAGATCGGGCCCCACTGGTCGGGGCTCAGCGCCACGGCCTGCAGGAAGCCGATGCACCAGTCTTCCGCGTCGACCAGCTCGCCCTCCTCGGTCTCGGCGACGCTGAAGATCGGTTGCCATTCGTCGGGCTGGTCGCGCAGCTGGCAGGCGATGCTGTGCAGGTGGCGCAGCACCAGCACGGTGGCGCGCTTGCGCTGGCGGTTGCTCTCGAAGGGCGCGCCATCGGGGCCGTCGCCGCCCCATACCGCGGGCAGCCAGTCGGCGCTGCGCAGGCGGTCGAACACCGGCGCGCCGACCAGCAGGCCGGTGAGGTAGCCGTCCATGCCTTCGATGTTCATCGAGCCTTCGGTGGGCACGGCCTGCAGCAGCTCGTCGAGCGCCTCCAGCTCCTCGTCGGTCAGCGGGGCGTTGTCGATCTGCGGGTTGTAGTCTGGGTATTCCATGGGTGTCGTTGTCGTTCAGGGAGTGCCGAGCTTGGCGAGCAGCCGCATCAGCGTGGCCTTTTCCGCAGCGCTGAGCCGGGCTGCCACGCGCGCATCATGCGCCAAGACCGCGGCCTCGATCTCCTTGAGCGCCTTGCGGCCGCGCTCGGTGAGCTCGAGCCGGTAGGCGCGCCGGTCGGTCGGCGAGTCGACGCGCTTCACGTAGCCCAGCGCCTGCAGGTCGTCGGCCAGCATCACGACACCGGAGCGCGCGATGCCGAGCAGTTGCGCCAGGTCGCTCTGCTTCAGGCCCGGATTGCGGGCGATCAGCACCAGCGCCGAAAAGCGCGGCGGCGTGATCTGCCACGGCGCGAGCGCCTGCTGGAAATCCTGGTAGATCAGCAGCTGCGCGCGGCGCAGCGCATAGCCGACCAACTCGTCGAGCACGCCGTAGTCGAAGCCTGGCAGGTGGGGGTCGAAGGGTTCCTCGGCAGGTGGCGGAGCTTTGCGCGGCATGGCCGCGACTGTAGCGGATGCTGTTGCAATGGTTAATTGTTGTGCTGTATAACAATTTAACCGAAGAATAGGAGACACGCATGCGCATCCTCGTGGCCGGCGCCGGCATCGGCGGCCTCACGCTGGCGCTCGCGCTGCACCGCCGCGGCTTCGAAGTGGCGGTGTTCGAGGCGGTTGCCGGGCCGCGCGCGCTCGGCGTCGGCATCAACCTGCTGCCGCATGCCGTCAAGGAGCTCGGCGAGCTGGGCCTGCTCGATGCGCTGGCCGACACCGGCATCGAGACCGCCTCGCTGCGCTACTACAACAAGCACGGGCAGCCGATCTGGCAGGAGCCGCGCGGCCTGCTCGCGGGCTACCCGTGGCCGCAGTTCTCGATCCACCGCGGCGAGCTGCTGATGATCCTGCTGCGCGCGGCGCGGGCCGCGCTGGGGCCGGAGCGCATCGTCACCGGGCATGAGCTGGCCGAGGCCTCGCAGCACGGCAGCGGCATCAGCGCGCGCTTCAGGCGCCGCGCCGATGGCGGCGAGCATGTGGAAGAGGCCGATGTGCTGGTGGCGGCCGACGGCATCCACTCGGCCTTGCGGCGCCAGTGGTTTCCCGACGAAGGCCCGCCGCGCTTCGCGGGCCGCCTGCTGTGGCGCGCCACCACGGTGGGCGAGCCGTTCCTCGACGGGCGCTCGATGTTCATGGCCGGCCACCAGGACCAGAAGTTCGTCGCGTATCCGATCTCGGAGCCGCTCCGCCGCGAAGGCAAGGCCTTGATCAACTGGATCGCCGAGCTGCGCGTCGACGGGCAGACACCGCCGCGCGACGACTGGAACCGCCAGGTGCCGAAGTCGGTGTTCGACCACGCCTTCGCCGGCTGGCGCTGGCCGTGGATCGACATCCCCGCGCTGATCCGCCGCGCCGAGGCGGTGTATGAGTTTCCGCTGGTCGACCGCGATCCGCTTGCGTGCTGGAGCCGCGGCCGGCTGACGCTGCTGGGCGATGCGGCGCACCCGATGTACCCGATCGGCTCCAACGGCGCGTCGCAGGCCATCCTCGATGCGCGCTGCCTGGCCGATGCGCTCGCCGGCCATGCCGACCCCGAGGCCGCCCTCGCCCGCTACGACGCCGAACGCCGCCCCAAGACAGCGGCGATCGTGATGGCCAACCGCCGCAACGGCCCCGAGCAGGTGATGCAGCTGGCCGAGGAGCGCGCGCCGCAGGGCTTTGCCGACGTGCACGACGTGATCGCGCACGAGGAGCTGCAGGCGATCGCCGACCGCTACAAGCAGCTCGCGGGCTTCGACAAGGCCCGGCTCACGCAGGAGAAGAACGCATGACGCCCCACCCCGATGCCGCGCTGCACGCCGAGCGCATCCGCACCTACCTGGCCCGCCTGCAGGCCTGCGATGCCGAAGGCCTGGCCGCGATGTTCACCGACGACGCCGAGGTCGTCTCGCCCTTTCTCGGCACGATGCATCCGCGCCCGTTCTTCGCGAAGCTGCACGAGGCCTCGGGCGCGAGCCGCATCGAGACGATCGACATCTTCGCGAGCGCCGGCGGCGCACCGCGCGCCATCGGCTACTTCGCCTATCACTGGGGCCTGAAAGATGGGTCGCAGGTGCGCTTCGACTGCTGCGACGTATTCGACTTCACGCCCGACGGCCGCTTCACCCGCATGACCATCGTCTACGACACGCACCCGATCCGCGAGCAGGTGGGCGACAAGTACGCCTGAGCCCGGCGCGCTCGGCCGGGCGCCTCAGGCGTGCTCCGGCTCGCCGAGCGTGCGGCTCACCAGCTCGGTGTCCATGTACTCGGTCAGCGCCTGCAGCTTGCCGTCGGCCACGGTGCAGACCCAGCAGTAGGTGTTGCAGTAGGGCTGGCCCTCTTTCGTGGTCACGCGGCCGCGGCACTCGACCACCACGTGGTCGCCCTCGGCGATGATGCGCTGCGCGGTGCTGGTGTAGGTATCGGCGAACTTCGCGAACAGCGGCTTCAGCAGCTGCTCGCGCACCGCCTGCTTGCCGCGGTAGGTGCCCGACCACGCGGTGCTGCCGATCATCGTCCAGCAGAAGTCTTCCGCCAGGCTGTCGATGAAAGGCCGGCCGTTGCCCTGGGCCAGCTCGTCGAAGATGTGCTGCAGCAGCTGCTTGTTCTCTTGCGTGCTCATGGTGCTTTCTCCTTCGGTTTGCGTTGGCGACGCTTTGGCTGTGCCGGCAGGCCGGAGGGGATTTGCGCGGGGCGGTGGCCGGTGCTGATCCATTCGCCGTAGAAGTCGATCTTGCTGTCGATCAGCTTCAGCGCGAGCTTCCATTCGGCGATGGTGTCGAGCACCCGCTGCCGGTGCCCCGCCAGCATCGCCTGGCGCTGCTGCAGCGTGGACTTGCCCTGCTGCACCAGCCCGGCGTACTCGCGCATCTCGGCCACCGACATGCCGGTGCCGCGCAGCCGGTCGACCAGCTCCAGCCACCCCACGTGCAGCTCGGTGTAGACGCGCCGGCCGCTGCCGTCGCGCACCACGCCGGGCATCAGCCCCATGGTCTCGTACCAGCGGATCGTGTGGACGCTGCGGCCGCTGCGGGCCGACAGCTCGCCGATGCGCAAGCGCTGCAATGTGGTCGCCGTCATGCAAATCACCCCTGGCTGCCGGTGCAGCCGCCGCTGCGGATTGAAATCCCTAGAGCGCACTCTAGGTCAAGCGGTTTGCGATGTCGCGAACTTGTTCACGGTCGGGCGCCCGGCTTCTTACGCCCGGTGACGATTGACGAGCCCTCGTTACCGGGGCCCTCCCTAACCTGACGGCACGCCTTTGAATCGGTGGTTCCCATGCAGTCGCGCCTTCTTCGATTTCTTGCCGCAGTCCCGATGTGTGCCGCCTTCTCGGCCTCGGAAGCGAGCCCGTTGGCGGCCGAGCTGAACCTGCGCGATGGGGGCTCCGTGGCACGGCGCGTGTGGCAGCCCGAAGAGACGACGACCACGGTATCGGGCATGCGCCTGGCGGCCGGCGTCGCCATGGGCCTGCGCGGCCCGGTGAAGCACACGCTCGGTACGCGCGTGGCGCCCGCGGTGTCGCTCGACGTGGCGCGCGATGCCAGCCTGTGGCTGCTGCCGCGGGCCGACGGCGCCGGCACGATGCTCGTGTTCCAGATGCGCCACTGAACCCCGGCGGCCCCTTGAACCCCGGCGGCCCCTAGGGTCAGCCCTGATCGGCACGTGTTTTGCCGAAGCTCTGCCGCATCTGTCGAATGCGGGAGGCGCATCATGAGTCCAAGGGGTTTGCTCAGCTGCGCGGCAGCGCTGGGCCTGTTGTCTGCCTGCGCAGACACGCGTCCGCCCATATCGCCATCGCCCAGGATCGCGCAGCAGAAGGCGACGCGCCCGGCACCGATCGTGGAGGCCGAGGTCACGCCGGTCCATGAGGCGCCGCGGGCCACGGCGGGCACCGCGCCCGCGGCGGCGCCGGCTGCCCCCGAGTCGCTGCCGCCCACCGCCGCGGGCGCGCAGGAGAACCTGCCCACCCTGGTGCAGTTCGACTTCGACGCCTACCAGGTCAAGGAGCCGTATCGCGCGATGCTGCAGGCGCATGCGAAGCGGCTGCTGGCGGAGCCCGGCTTGAAGCTGCTGATCCAGGCGCGCGCCGACAGCCGCGGCCGCCGCGACTACAACCGCGCGCTGGCCAGCAAGCGCGCCGACATGGTCAAGAAGCAGCTGCTCGGCTACGGCGTGCCGCCCGAGCGGCTCGAGACCGCGGTGGCCGAGGCCTCCCGTCGCGGCGGCGGCGCCGGCACGCGGCGGGTGGAGCTGATCTACCGTTGACTCAGCCCTGCGCCGCAGCGAGCTCGGCATCGAGCGCCGCCGCGCGCTTGACGGCGGGCCGCCCGGTGACGCGCGCCACGTAGGCCTCGATCTGCGGCCGCTTCGGGATCAGCCCGAACATCGTGATCCACTGCAGCGCCATGCCCCACAGCACATCGGCCGCGCTGAAGCGCTCGCCCAGGATCCAGGGGCCGCGCTCCAGCTGCTGCGCCACGGTGTCGAACATCGTGTCGAAATCGCCGTAGGGCGAGGTCGAGGGCGGCGCCGGCTCGCGCTTCATCGAGCGGTCGACCACCGCGGGCTCGAAGCACGAGCCGTAGAACACCATCCAGCGCAGGTAGGCGCCGCGCAGCGGGTCGCCGAGGGCCGGCGCCAGGCCCGCCTCGGGGTACAGCTCGGCGAGGTACATGTAGACGGCGGCCTGCTCGGTGACCAGCGTGCCCCGGTGCTCGATGGCCGGCACCTTGCCCATCGGGTTGATGTCGAGGTAGGCCCGCTGACGCTGCTCGCCGGCCTTGAGGTTCAGCGGGTGCAGCTCGTAGTCGGCGTTCAGCTCCTCGAGCAGCGCGCGGGCGCCGGCCGAGCGGCTGTTGGGTGCGTGATGGAAGATGACTCGGCGGTCGGGATTCATGCTTCGCTCTTTCGTGATGCAAGACCGGCGTTGTAGGCTGCGGGCCTGTCCGTCGTCTTGGAAAAACACGCATGCCCGATCTGCAGCCGGTTGCCGCCCTCGCCAAGGGCGTGGTCGATCCCGCGAGCGCGCGCCGCGCCTTCCGGCTCGAACGCTACCTGCCGCAGCACGAGGCGCTGAGGGCTCACATCGAGCACCACTGGTTGGTCGAATGGGACCTGCGCGGCAAGCCCGCCCATACCCAGCGCACGCTGCCCTACCCCTGCGTGCACCTGGTGTTCGACACCGGCCGCACCGCCATCTTCGGCGTGACGCGCGGCGCGTTCGACTACACGCTGCAAGGCGCCGGCCGCGTGCTGGGGCTGCGCTTCCGCGCGGGCGCGTTCCGCGCCTGGCTGGGCCGGCCGGTGCACACCCTCACCGACCGCACGCTCGCGTGGCACGAGCTCTTCGAAGGCGATGTCGGCGAAGCCGAGCGGGAGGTGCTCGGAGCGGCGGGCGACGCCGCGATGGTCGAGGCCGCCGAAGCGCTGCTGCGCCGGCGCATGCCCGCGGCCGACCCGCAGGTAGAAGTGATCGGCCGCATCCTGAAGATCGCCGAGGACGACCGCTCGCTGACCCGTGCCGACCAGCTGGCCGAGCGCGCCGGCATGAGCCTGCGCGCGCTGCAGCACCTGTTCAGCGACTACGTGGGCGTGAGCCCCAAGTGGGTGATCCGCCGCTACCGGCTGCACGATGCCGCGCACCGCCTGGCCAGCGGCGAGGCGCCCGATCTCGCCGAGCTCGCGCAGCAGCTCGGCTTCTTCGACCAGGCGCACTTCACGCGCGACTTCCACACCCTGGTCGGCAAGCCGCCGGCCGAGTACCGGCGCGCCAACGAGCCGGGATAAGCTTCGCTCCAACTGGCCTGACCAATTGCTCAGGCCGGACAAGGAGCACGCATGCCATCGAACGCCAAGCCGGCCGGCCCCCGCCTGTACCAGCAGGTCGCCAACCAGATCCGCCATGTGATCGAGCAGGGAGGCTTCACGCCCGGGACCCGGTTGCCGCCGGAGCGCGAACTGGCGCTGCAGCTCGATGTCTCGCGCCCCTCGCTGCGCGAAGCCCTGATCGCGCTCGAGATCGAAGGGCGGGTCGAGATCCGCATGGGCTCGGGCATCTACGTGTGCGCGCCGCCTGCCGGGGCGCCGGAGCCGCTGATGCTCGGCGAGAGCCCAAGCGAGCTGATGCAGGCCCGCTCGGTGCTCGAGGGCTCGATCATCACGCTCGCGGTGGCGCGCGCCAGCCGGCAGGGCCTCGACCAGGTGAAGGCCTGCCTCGATGCGATGCGGCGCGACGTGCGGCGCGGGCAACCGCCGGTGGAAGCAGACCGCCGCTTCCATGTGGCGATCGCCGAGATGACCGGGAATTCAGTGCTCGTGCGCATGGTGAGCGAGCTGTTCGACGGCCGGCACGGGCTGATCTCGTCGCGCATGAGCCGCCAGGCCGAGAACGCCCACACCTGGGAAGCCGCGCTGCAGGAGCATGAGGCGATCTACCAGGCGCTGGAAGCGCGCGACCCGCACCAGGCGGCGGCCGCGATGTTCGGCCACCTCACGGCGTCACGCGAGCGATGGGTCGAGGAGAGCATGGGCGCCGCCGACACACGCTGAGCCGCGGTTCGGGAATCTACTGGCCTGACCAATTGTGGGGGCTGCTATAGTGGCCTGACCAATTCGGAAGAAACAGGCTCACGATGGCCCCTGCTGAACAACCTGCGATCCCGCCGCTGCTGCGCTTGGCGGGCATCCGCAAGGCGTTCGGCACCGTCCAGGCGCTCGACCGGGTGGATCTCGAGGTGCGGGCTGGCGAGGTGCATGCCGTCTGCGGCGAAAACGGCGCCGGCAAGTCGACGCTGATGAAGATCATGAGCGGCGTCTACCAGCCCGACGCCGGCACCATCAGCTTCGAGGGCCGCGCCCTCGCCCTCCACTCGCCGCGCGCAGCCGAGGCGCTCGGCGTGGTGATGATCCACCAGGAGCTGAACCTGATCCCGCACCTCACGGTCGCGGAGAACATCTTCCTCGCCCGCGAGCCGCGGCGCGGCTGGTTCATCGACCGCAAGCGCCTGCACGCCGATGCCCGGCGCTGCCTCGGCCGCCTCGGCGTGGCGATCGATCCGCAGCAGCCGGTGCGCGGGCTGTCGGTCGCGCAACAGCAGATGGTCGAGATCGCCAAGGCGCTGTCGATGAACGCCAAGGTGCTCATCATGGACGAGCCCACCTCCTCGCTCACCGAGGCCGAGACGGGCCGGCTCTTCGAGGTCATCCATGAGCTGAAGCGGGCCGGCGTGGGCATCGTCTACATCTCGCACCGGCTCGACGAGATGGCCGGCATCGTCGACCGGGTCACCGTGCTGCGCGATGGGCTGCACATCCGCACGATGGATTTCGCGGACACCACGGTCGACGAGATCGTGTCGCTGATGGTCGGGCGCTCGATGGACGACAAGTTCCCTCCGCGGCACCGCGTGCCGACCGGCGAGGTCATCCTCTCGGTGCGCGACCTGCAGGTCAAGGATGTCTTCGGGCCGGTGAGCTTCGAGCTGCGGCGCGGCGAAGTGCTCGGGTTCTCCGGCCTCATCGGCGCCGGCCGCACGGAGCTGGCGCGCGCGGTGTTCGGCGCCGACCGGGTCGATGGCGGCAGCGTGTCGCTGTGCGGCCGCGAACTCGCCATCCGCTCGCCGCGCGATGCCATCGCCCATGGCATCGCCTACCTGTCGGAGGACCGCAAGGCGCAGGGCCTGGCCATCGACATGACGGTGGCGCAGAACATCACGCTGGCCCACATGGACGCGGTGTGCGGACGCGGCGGCTTCATCCGCTTCGACCAGGAGCTGGCCACCGCGCGGCGCTTCATCGACACGCTGGGCATCCGCGCGTTCGGCCCGCAGCAGATCGCCAGGTTCCTCTCCGGCGGCAACCAGCAGAAGGTCGTCATCGCGAAGTGGCTGTTCCGCGAGGCGCGCGTGATCTTCTTCGACGAGCCCACGCGCGGCATCGACGTCGGGGCCAAGTACGCCATCTACCAGCTGCTGGACCAGCTCGCCGCCCAAGGCATCGGCGTGGTGCTGATCAGCTCCGAGCTGCCCGAGATCCTGGGGCTCACCGACCGCGTGGCGGTGTTCCACGAAGGGCGGCTGATGCGCGTGCTGCACACCAGCGAGACCACCCAGGAAGAAATCATGCACTACGCCTCCGGGCGCAACGGCGCGGGCGCTGCCGGGCCCCTGCCCCACGCCTCCCACGAACCGACAGCCGTCTCTCCATGACCGACCGCCAGAAAGACCTCTTCCAGAAATTCGCCGCGCTCGCGAGCCTGCTGGTGCTGACGGCGGTGTTCTCCGCCGTCAGCCCAGCGTTCTTCTCGGTGGGCAACGGCATGACCGTGGCGCTGCAGGTCACCTCCATCGCCTACCTCGGCATCGGCGCGACCTGCGTGATCATCACCGGCGGCATCGACCTCTCGGTGGGCGCCGTCCTCGCGCTGTCGGGCGTGGTGGCGGCCATGCTGGTGAGGGCCGGCCTGCCGGTGTGGGCCAGCATGTCGGCCGGCCTGACGGTCGGCGCAGTGTGCGGCGCGATCAACGGCCTGTGCGTCACCTGGCTCCGGCTTCCGCCCTTCATCGCGACCTTGGGGATGATGCTGGTCGCCCGCGGCGTGGCGCTGCAGATCACCGACGCCAAGGCCATCGGCGGCCTGGGCGAAGGCTTCGCCGAGCTGGGCAACGGGTCGCTGTGGCGCATCGCCAAGGTGGGCGCCGACGGCTTTCCCGACGTGCTGTTTCCGGGCATCCCGTACCCCGTGCTGCTGATGGTCGTGCTGGCCGTTGCCGTGGCGGTGCTGCTCGGCCGCACGCGGCTCGGACGGCACCTGTATGCGGTGGGCTCCAACACCGAGGCCGCGCGGCTCTCGGGCGTGGAGGTGCGCGGCGTCACCTTGTTCGCCTATGTGCTGTCGGGCGCGCTCGCCGGGCTCACCGGCTGCGTGCTGATGTCGCGCCTGGTTACCGCCCAGCCCAGCGAAGGGCTGATGTACGAGCTCGACGCGATCGCGGCGGCCGTGATCGGCGGCACCTCGCTGTCGGGCGGCGTGGGCAGCATCTCCGGCACGCTCATCGGCGCCTTCGTGATCGGCATCCTGCGCAATGGCCTGAACATGGGCGGCGTGTCGGCCTTCGTGCAGCAAATCATCATCGGCCTGGTGATCCTCCTCACGGTGTGGATCGACCAGATGCGTCATCGGCGATGAACCTCCCCGGCGGGATGACCGGGACTGAGAGACAACTTGTCTTTACCCAGAGGACCTGAGACATGAAGAAGCTTCTGACCACATGGTTCGCCTCGACGCTGGTGCTCGCGGCAGCATCCGTCACCCCGGCCCTGGCCGCCGACAAGGAGATCGCCGTCATCGTGAAGACCGCGAACTCCGACTTCTGGCAGAACGTCAAGAAGGGCGCCAACGACGGCGTGGCCGCGCTCAAGGGCTACACCGCGAGCTTCCAGGGCGCCGCATCGGACACCGACCTCGCCGGCCAGGTCGCGCTGGTGGAGAACGCGGTGAACCGCAAGGTGGCTGCGATCGTGCTCGCGCCCTCCGACCCCGATGCCCTCATCCCCGCGATGAAGAAGGCCTGGGAGGCCAAGATCCCGGTGATCCTCATCGACTCCGCGGCCGGCAAGGCGGGCGAGAGCTACTACCAGTCCTTCCTCGCGACCGACAACGAGAAGGCCGGCGAGCTCTGCGCGCAGGCGCTGATCGACAAGGTGGGCACCACCGGCAAGATCGCCATCATGTCGTACACGGCGGGCTCGGGCTCCGAGATCGGCCGCGTCGGCGGCTTCCGCAAGTACATCGAGAAGCATTCCAAGCTGCAGGTCGTGGGGCCGTTCTATTCGAACTCGCAGATGGGCACGGCCTTGAACCAGACCACCGACGTGCTGGCCGCCAACGCCGACCTCAAGGGCATCTTCGGCGCCAACGAGCCCACCGCCATCGGCATGGGCCGGGCGCTGGTGCAGTCGGGCAAGGCCGGCAAGGTCACCGCGATCGGCTTCGACGGCAACGGCGACCTGCAGGCCTTCGTCAAGGACGGCACCCTCGAGGCGATCGCGGTGCAAAGCGCCTACCAGATGGGCAGCCTCGGCGTGAAGACCGCGGTCGAGGTGATCCAGGGCAAGAAGGTGCCCAAGTTCCGCGACACCGGCGTGGTGATGGTCACCAAGAAGAACATCGATTCGCCCGAGGCGAAGAACGTCCTGTACTGAGCCCGAGGATGGCCCCGATGAGTGCTTCTCCGCGCGTCGACGCTCACCAGCATTTCTGGCGCCTGGCCGACCGGCAGGGCCAGTGGCCACCGGCCGAGCTGGCCGCCATCCACCGCGACTTCCTGCCGGCCGACCTGGAGCCCCTGCGCCAGCACGCCGGCATCGACGGGACGGTGCTGGTGCAGTCGCTGCCCAGCGAGGACGACACACGCTGGATGCTGGGCCTGGCCGACCAGCACCGCTTCATCTGGGGCGTGGTCGGCTGGGTGGACCTGAAGGCGGCGGATGCGCCAGAACGCATCGCCGCCCTCGCCTCGCACCCGAAACTCAAGGGGCTGCGGCCGATGCTGCAGGACCTGCCCGACGACAACTGGATCGCCGATCCCGCCGTCGATGCCGGCGCCCGCACGATGGCCCGGCACGGCCTCGTCTTCGATGCGCTGGTGCTGCCGCGCAACCTCGAAGCGCTGCACGGCTTTGCGGTCCGGCATCCCGACTTGCGCATCGTGATCGACCACGGTGCGAAGCCGCCCATCGCCACAGGCGCGCTGCAGCCCTGGCGCAGCCGCATGGCTGCGCTGGCGGCGCTGCCCCACGTGTGCTGCAAGGTCTCGGGCCTGCTCACCGAAGCCGGCCCACGCCGCAGCGCCGAGGCCCTGCGCCCCTACGTGCAGGCCTTGTGGGATCTGTTCGGGCCACGGCGCCTGCTGTGGGGCAGCGACTGGCCGGTGCTGCGCCTGGCGGGCGACTACCTGGCCTGGCTCGAGATGAGCCAGGCGCTGTTCACGACCCTCGATCCGGCGATGTCCGATGCGGACCGGGCGGATCTCTTCGGCGCCAACGCGATGCGCCTGTACGGGCTGCATGCCACGCACCACAGCCCGCCTGCTGTCTGACCACCACGCCAACCCATGCTGACCGTCATCTGCGAATCCCCGAGAAACCTGCAGGCGCTGGAGCGCCCGCGGCCCGAGCGCGCACCCGGCGAGGTGCTGCTGCGTGTGAAGCGGGTCGGCGTGTGCGGCACCGACCTGCACATCTTCACCGGCAACCAGCCCTACCTGGCCTATCCACGCGTGATGGGGCATGAGCTGTCGGGCGTGGTGGAAGAGGCCGATGCCGACAGCGGCTTTGCGCCAGGCGACGCGGTCTACGTCATGCCCTACCTGTCCTGCGGCCGCTGCATCGCCTGCCGGCAGGGCAAGCCCAACTGCTGCGTGCGCATCCAGGTGCTGGGCGTGCACCGCGACGGCGCCTTCACCGAATACCTCAGCGTGCCGCAGCGCTTCGTCGGCAAGGCCGCCGGCATCTCGCTGGACCAGGCGGCGATGCTCGAATTCCTCGCGATCGGCGCGCATGCGGTGCGCCGCGGCCAGGTGGCAGCCGGGCAGCGCGTGCTGGTGGTCGGCGCCGGGCCGATCGGGCTCGCCGCGATGATCTTCGCCAAGCTGCGCGGAGCCGCGGTCACCGCCATCGACGGCCGGCAGGACCGGCTCGATGTCGCCCTCGCGCATGTGGGCGTGGCCGCGGCCGTGAAGCTGGGCGACGGCGACGAGGCCGAGCTGTCGCACCTGACCGACGGCGAGTTCTTCGACACGGTGTTCGACGCCACCGGCAACCCGCAGGCGATGGAGCGCGGCTTCCGCTTCATCGCGCACGGCGGCCGCTACGTGCTGGTGTCGATCGTGCAGGGCGACATCCGCTTCTCCGACCCCGAGTTCCACAAGCGCGAGGCCACGCTGCTGAGCAGCCGCAACGCGACCACCGAAGATTTCGAGACGGTGATGAAGGCGATGCGCGACGGCCAGGTGCCCGATGCGGCGCTGGCCACGCACCGCCTCGCGCTGGCCGACGTGCCGGCCGGTTTCCCGCGGCTGCTCGATCCGGCCGAAGGCGTGATCAAGGCCATCGTCGAATGCTGACGGGCACCATGGGCACCGGCCACCCGATCCTGCAGTTCGGCACCAGCCGCTTCCTGCAGGCGCATGTCGACCTGTTCGTCAGCGAAGCCGCCGAACGCGGCGAGGCGCTGGGCGGCATCACCGTCGTGCAGACCACCGGCCACCCCGCCAGCACCGCGCGCATGCAGGCGATGTCGCGCGACCGAGGCTTCGAGGTGATCGTGCGCGGCCTCGCCGAGGGCCAGCCGGTAGAACGGCGCCAGACCTGCGCCTCGGTACGCGAGGCCTTCCATGCCGCCGCCGACTGGCCGGCGCTGCGCGAGCGGATGCGCGGGCCGGTGCAGGTGATCGTCTCCAACACCGGCGACAACGGCTGGACCACGACACCCGGCGACGGCCCCGCACTGCTGGCCGATGCGGCCGCGGCGCCGGTGTCGTTTCCCGCCAAGCTGCTGGTGCTGCTGCACGACCGCTGGCAGGCCCGGCCTGCGGCGCAGCTGACGCTGCTGCCCTGCGAGCTGGTCGAGCGCAACGGCGACCGGCTGCGCGAGATCGTCATGGGGCTGGCGCGCGAGTGGGGCTGCGCGCCGGCCTTCGTCGACTGGCTGCAGGCGCAGGTGGTGTGGGCCAACTCGCTGGTGGACCGCATCGTCTCGCAGGCGCTGGAGCCGGTGGGCGCGGTGGCCGAACCGTATGCGCTGTGGGCCGTCGAGTCGCAGCCGCGGCTGCAGCTGCCCTGCCGGCACCCGGCCATCGTGCTCACCGACGACCTGGCGCGCCACGAGCGGCTCAAGCTCTTCCTGCTCAACCTCGGCCACACGCTGCTGGCCGACGGGTGGCGCCGGGGGGGCTTCGCGGCCGACATGACGGTGCTGCAGGCGATGCACACGCCCAGCCTGCGCGCAGCGCTCGAAGAAGCCTGGCAGCAGGAGGTGCTGCCGGTGTTCGATGCCCTCGGCCAGGGCGACGAGGCGCGCACCTACCTGGCGACCTTGCGCGACCGGCTGCTCAACCCCTTTCTCGCGCACCGCCTGGCCGACATCGCGCAGAACCACGAGCAGAAGAAGGCGCGGCGCCTGCAGCCGCTGGTCGAGCTCGCGCAGCGCCATGTGCCAGGCCTGCCCCAGCCCCGGCTGCAGGCGGTGCTGTCCACGACATGAACAAGGAGCAAGCAATGCGACGCATGGGCATGGTGATCGGCATCGAGCCGGAGCACATCGCCGAATACAAGCGGCTGCACGCCGCCGTGTGGCCGGCCGTGCTGGCGCGGCTGGCCGCCTCGAACATCCGCAACTACAGCATCTTCCTGCGGGAGCCCGAGAACCTGCTGTTCGGCTACTGGGAATACCACGGCACCGACTACGAGGCCGACATGGCCGCGATCGCGGCCGACCCCGAGACGCGCCGCTGGTGGACCTTCTGCAGCCCCTGCCAGCGCCCGCTGCCCAGCCGGGCGCCCGGCGAGCACTGGGCTGAGATGGAGTGCGTGTTCCATGTCGACTGATCAACAGCCGGCGCACGCGCTGATCGTGCTGCACGAGCGCGACAACGTGGCGGTGGCGCGCGTGGCATTGGCCGAGGGCGCCGCCATCGCGCGCCCCGGGGGCGCCCAGCTGCAGGTGCGCGCAGCCATCGGCGCCGGCCACAAGATCGCGCTGCGGCCGATCGCAGCCGGCGAAGCGGTGCTGAAGTACGGCCAGCCAATCGGCGTGGCCATGGCGCCCATCGAGCCCGGCGAGCACGTGCACGTGCACAACGTCGGGATGGGCCAGGCGCTGCCGGCGCAGCCAGCCGATGGCCGGCCCCCTGCAGCGCTGCCTGCGCACGAGGCGGCCACCTTCGAAGGCTATGTGCGGCCCGGCGGCCGCGTGGGCACGCGCAACTACATCGGCGTGATCTCGTCGGTGAACTGCTCGGCCACGGTGTGCAAGGCGATCGCGCAGGCCTTCTCCGGCGCGGCGCCGGCCACGCTGCCGGGCATCGACGGCGTGGTCGCGATCACGCATGGCAGCGGCTGCGGCATGAGCGAAGGCGAAGGCCTGGCGCTGCTGCGCCGCACGCTGAACGGCTATGCCGCCCATCCGAACTTCGCCGCGGTGCTGCTGGTGGGCCTGGGCTGCGAAGTGAACCAGGTCGACCGGCTGGTCGAAGCGCTGGAGGTGGCCGCCCGTGAACGCGTCCGCACACTGACGATCCAGGAGGCCGGCGGCACGCGCGAGGCGATCGAGCACGGGCAGGCCCTGGTGCGGGAGCTGGCCGTGCAGGCGGCCTCGGCGCAGCGCAGCACGGTGCCCGCCTCGCAGCTCGTGGTGGGCCTGCAGTGCGGCGGCTCCGACGGCTATTCGGGCATCAGCGCCAATCCTGCGCTGGGCGCGGCGGTGGACCTGCTGGTGCGCCACGGCGGCACGGCCATCCTGTCGGAAACGCCGGAGATCTACGGCGCCGAGCACCTGCTGACCGCGCGCGCCGCCTCGCCCGAGGTGGCGCAGCGGCTGCTGGCGCGGCTGCGCTGGTGGGAAGACTACGCGGCCCGCCACGGCGCCGAGCTGAACAACAACCCCTCGCCGGGCAACAAGGCCGGCGGCATCACCACCATCCTCGAGAAGTCGCTGGGCGCGGTGGCCAAGGGCGGTGGCAGCGCGCTGACGGACGTGGTGGAGTACGCCCAGCCCGTGCGCAGCCGCGGCCTGGTGTTCATGGACACGCCGGGCTACGACCCGGTGTCGGCCACCGGCCAGGTGGCCGGCGGGGCCAACCTGATCTGCTTCACCACTGGGCGCGGCTCCACCTATGGCTGCAAGCCCGTGCCTTCGCTGAAGCTCGCGACCAACAGCGCGATGTACCGGCGCATGAGCCTGGACATGGACTTCAACGCCGGCGAGATCGTCGACGGCACGATGAGCGTGGCCGAGGCCGGCGAGCGCATCTTCCGGCTGATGCTGGCCACGGCCTCCGGCCGGCCCACGCTCAGCGAACAGCACGGCCTGGGCGACAACGAATTCGTGCCATGGCAGCTCGGCGCGGTGATGTGATGCCGCCGCTGCAGCTCGACGTGCTGACCCTCGGCGAGGCGATGGTGCTCTTCGCCGCCGAAGAGGCCGGCCCGCTGGCCGCGGCTGCGCACTTCCGCCGCTACAGCGCCGGCGCCGAGCTGAACGTGGCCATCGGCCTCGCCCGGCTGGGCCTGCGCGTGGGCTACCTGAGCCGCCTGGGCGCCGACAGCTTCGGCCGTTTCCTGCTCGACACGATGGGCGCCGAAGGCATCGCGACCGCGCTGGTGGACGTGTGCGAAGGCGAGCGCACCGGCTTCATGCTCAAGGCGCGCACAACGGACGGCGGCGACCCCGAGATCGAATACCACCGCCGTGGCTCGGCGGCCAGCGGCATGACTGCGGAAGACCTGGCGCGGCTGGCCGCCGTGCGCGCACGCCACCTGCACCTCACCGGCATCTCTCCGGCGCTGTCGGCCGGTTGCCGCGATCTCGTGTTCGAGGCGGTGCGCTGGGCGCGCGCCCAGCGGATGACGGTCTCGTTCGATCCCAACCTGCGCCCGCGGCTGTGGCCATCCGCGGCCGAGATGGCCGGCACGCTGAACGAACTGGCCGCGCTGTGCGACCTGGTACTGCCCGGCATCGACGAAGGCCGGCAACTGACCGGCCTGCGCGACGCCGAGGCCATCGCCGATCACTACCTGGAACGCGGTGCCTCGCAGGTGGCGCTGAAGCTCGGCGCCCGGGGGGCATGGTGCGCGGGCCGCGACGGCACCCGCCAGCTCGTACCCGGCGTGCCGGTGCCGCGCGTGGTGGACACCGTCGGCGCCGGCGACGGCTTCGCGGTGGGCGTGATCAGCGGCCTGCTCGACGGCCTGGCCCTGCCCGAGGCCGCGATGCGGGGCAACCGCATCGGCGCGCGCGTCGTGCAGTTCCCCGGCGACAGCGATGGCTTGCCCACACGGCACGAGCTGGACGCGGCACCATCGCCCTGCGCATGAACGAGAAGGATTGAGCACGCCATGGATCTGCATCTGAAGGACAAGGTCGTCCTCGTCACAGGCGGCGCCGCCGGCATCGGCGCGGCGATCTGCCGGCAGCTGGCCCGCGAGGCGGCGATTCCCGTCGTGCTGGACCGGCAGGCGCCCGATCCGGCGCTCGAGCAGGAGCTGCGCGCGCTGCAGCCGCGCGCGGGCTTTTTTCAGCTGGAAATGACCGACGAGGCCGCCTGCCGCCGGGTGGTGGACGAGGCCACGTTGCGCTTCGGTGGCATCGACGGCCTGGTGAACAACGCGGGCATCAACGACGGCGTGAGCCTGGAGGCTGGCTGCGAGGCCTTCAGGCGCTCGCTCGAAGCCAACCTCGTGCACTGCTACCTGATGGCCCACCTGTGCCTGCCGCAACTCGCGCAGCGGCAGGGCGCGATCGTCAACATCGCCTCCAAGACCGCGCTCACCGGCCAGGGCGGCACCAGCGGCTATGTCGCGGCCAAGGCCGGGCTGCTGGGGCTCACGCGTGAATGGGCCGCGTCGCTGGCGCCGCAGGGCGTGCGCGTCAACGCGGTGCTGCCGGCCGAGGTGATGACGCCGATGTATCGGCGCTGGATTTCGTCACGGCCCGACCCCGAGGCGGCGCTGGCCGGCATCACGCGCCGCATCCCGCTCGGCCACCGCATGACCACCGACCAGGAGATCGCGGACCAGGTGGTGTTCCTGCTCTCCGACCGCTGCTCGCACACCACCGGGCAGTGGCTGCATCCCGACGGCGGCTATGTGCACCTCGACCGCGCCCTGCCCTGACGCGCGCGGGCGATCCCGTCACTTCACAGGGATCGGCGTCGCGCGGTCGACCGGCACCGCGGTGATGCTGTTCTTCGGCGAGCCTTCGATCAGGCGGTCGGAATAGGTCAGGTAGACCAGCGTGTTGCGCTTGCGGTCGACGATGCGCACGATGCGCAGCCGCTTGAACAACACCGACAGCCGCTCGTTGAACACCTCTTCCTGCTGCGGCAGCGGCTGCCCGAACGAGATCGGCCCCACCTGCCGGCAAGCGATCGAGGCCTCGGCCTTGTCTTCGGCCAGGCCGAGCGCACCCGAGATGCCGCCGGTCTTGGCGCGCGACACATGGCAGGTCACGCCGTTGACCTTGGGATCGTCGTAGGCCTCGACGACGATCTTGTGATCGGGGCCGATCAGCTTGAACACCGTGTCGACCGAGCCGATCTGCTCGGCATGGGCCAGTGTGAGGGCCAGGGTCGACAGGGCGAGTACGAGTAGCTTCTTCATGCGCATCCTTTGGTGGGGTTTGGGCGCATTGTGGCTGGAGCGGGCAAGGCCCTGGGCAGCCGGGCGACGGGGCTAAGCGGCCGGTGGTCGGCTGCGCCGACTCCCTTGCGCTGCTCGGGACGAGGGCGCGCTGGCGAACTCGCTGCGAGTGCTCTGCACTCTCCGCTCAACCAGCGCCAGCGAGTCAGAGGTTGAAGCGCGCTGACGCGCGCCGCCCTCGTCCCTCCGCTGCTCAGCACCCGCCGATACGCCCCGCCGCCCGGCTGCCCAGGGCCTTGCCGAACGAGCGGTGGCAGGCAAAGAACTGAATTCATCCGTGCCCCGCCACCAACGGTGCTGCAAGGCTGCGAGCGGGCTGTCGCGGAGGCGTATCGGGCGACGCCGAGGAGCACAGCGGGTATGGCCGCGCGCGTCAGCGCGCTTCAAGCACCGACTCGTCGGCGCTGTCTGAGCGAAGAGCGCAAAGCGCTCGCAGCGAGTTCGCCGACGGCCATGCCCGCGAGCACCGCAGGGCAGTCTCGCCGCAGGCGAGACCAAGCACGCCTAGCCGCCGCGGCAGCCCGCTCGCAGCCTTGCCGAACGACTCAACTCACCCCGCCGACCACAAGAACCACAACGCCCCCAACACGGCCGCCAGGCTCACCCCCACGGCCGGCAGCTTCACCGGATGCAGCCGCGTCCACAGCAGCAGCCCCGTGATGCACAGCAGGATCAGCCCGCCCGCGATGGTGTCGGACAGCAGGACCCAGAACACGCTCGCCCCCGAGGCGGTATGCAGCCGCATCAGCGCACCGATGGGCGTCGCGTCCTGCGTCTCGAGCTTGATGAAGCGGTTGCCGACGAAATACTCCGCGGTGATGCTGCGGTGCACGCCGAACCAGCTGAACTGCCAGCGCGCCGGCTGCTGCACCTCGCGGTCGCCCCAGGTCACGCGCTTGGGCGGATCGGCCTTCACGCGCCCCTGCAGCTGCCCCACCGCCAGCTCCACCTCGAGCCAGCGCGCCATCTCGTCGGCATTGCGGAACTGCTGCGCATCGGGCAACTGCATCTGTACCGTGCGCTGCACCGCCTTCTCGACGGGGATCTTCATGATCGCGCGATGGTTCATCAGCAGCCCGGTGGTGCCGAACAGCAGGCCCAGCAGCGCACCCCACAGCCCGACGTAGAGATGGATCTTGCGCAGCCAGCGCAGAAACGCGACGCGGCGCCGATGCGCGCGCTGCACCGGCGTGTAGCCCGGGGGAAACTGGTCGATCACCGCGCTCATCGGCTTCTCCGCGCGTTCAAGGCTGCGCCCACATGCGCAGCAGGTTGTGGTAGCAGCCCATCAGCTGCAGCCGGGCCGCTTCGTCGGCGCCGGTCTGGCCGAGGCGCTGGATCGAGGTGTCCAGGTCGAACAGCAGCGTGCGCTGGCCTTCGTCGCGCACCATGCTCTGCACCCAGAAGAACGAGGCCACGCGCGCGCCGCGCGTCACCGGCTCCACGCGGTGCAGGCTGGTCGACGGGTACAGGATCATGTGGCCGGCGGGGAGCTTGATCGAGTGCACGCCGTAGGTGTCCTCGATCAGCAGCTCGCCGCCGTCGTATTCGTCCGGCCGCGCGAGGAACAGCGTGGCCGACAGGTCGGTGCGCAGCCGGTCCGCGGTGCCCGGGATCAGGCGCAGCGCGTTGTCCACATGGTTGCCGAAGGTCTCGCCGCCTTCGTAGCGGTTGAACATCGGCGGGTACACCCGCGCCGGCAAGGCCGCGCTGATGAACAGCGGATGCCGCTCCAGCGCCGCGAGGATGATGTCGCCCAGTTCGGCGGCGAGGGCCGAGCCTTCCGCCAGCTGGCGGTTGCGCTTGACGCGCGCGCCCTGGTGGCCCGCGGTGGCGAGGCCGTCGATCCAGTCGGCCGCATCCAGCCGGGCCCGCATCGCATGGACCTGCTCGGCGCTCAGCACGTCGGGGATCTGGACGATCATCGCGGGCCCCTTGAGTCAGGTGAAAGTCAGAAGCGGTAGGTGGCGCTGAGCAGCGCGGTGCGGCCGCGCACGCGGGTCGCGCGGCCGGCGCTGCTGCCTTCGAAGTAGGCCTTGTCGGTCAGGTTCTGCAGGTTCAGCCGGATCTCGTAGGCCTTCTGCTCATAGGCCAGCGTGGCATCCAGCCGCGTGTAGCCGTCGACCTCGGCGGTCTCGAAGTTGTTGAGCGTGCGCTTGGCCGAATACAGCACGCCGCCGCCCACTTCCCACTGCGACGCGACGCGCTTGGTGGTCCACACCGAGAGCATGTGGCGCGGCGTGTTGGGCGCGGTCTTGCCTTCGGCGGCGATGCCGGCATCGACACCGGTGCCGGTCTCGGGCGATTTGACGATCTTGCCGCTCATGAAGGTGTAGCCGCCGAAGACCTGCCAGGTGGGCGTCAGGTAGCCGGTGAGGCCGAGCTCCAGGCCGTCGACGCGGATCTTGCCGGCCGTGACCTGCACGCTGCCGCCGCCGTCGCGGGTGCGGGCGTTGGTCTTCTCGACGCGGAACACCGCGCCGGTGAAGCTCAGGTCGCCGTCGAGCAGGTCGAGCTTGACGCCTGCTTCGAGCGAGCGGTTCTTCTCGGCATCGAGCGACGCGGTGGTGGCGCTCTGCGTCACCGTCTCGGCCGACGGATTGAACGAGGTGCCGTACGACAGGTACCACGACTGGCGATCGGTCGGCTGGTACAACACGCCGGCGCGCGGGCTCCACATGGTTTCCGACTTGGGCGTGGACGGTGCGGTGGTGTTGGTCGTGTAGCCGGATGGCAGCGCGTACTTCACCAGATCCGAGCTCGCCTTGAAGCGCTCGCCACGCACACCCGCGACCAGCTTCCATTGCGGCGCGAGGTCGATCTGTTCGTTGGCGTAAGCGGCCAGCGTGTCGGCCGTGGTGGTCATCGTGTACGACAGCAGACGGTTGCCGCTGCGGGTTTCGAACCCAGGCGCGCCGAGGTTCACGGCGGCAGCCGCAGCCGTGGTGTTCCACGCATAGCGGTCCTCGCGGCTCTCTTCACGGCCGATCTCGAAGCCGGTGACGAGCGTGTGCTGCACGCTGCCGGTCTTGAGCTTGACCTGCAGGTCGGTCTGGTTGTTGATCGAGGTATCGACGATCGTGCGGTCGCGGTCCTGGCGCGGCGCGGTCAGCAGTGCCAGCGGGTCGGCCATCGACGCCGTGCCGCCTCCGATGCGCGACACCGCGCCCAGCGGCGACGGCGAGGCATCGGTGCGGTTGTGGCTGTACATCGTGCGGTTGCGCAGCGTGGTGTCGGCGCTGAACTTGTGCTGCACGGTGGCGTTGAGCACATTGACCGCCTGGTTGAAGTGGTCGTCGGTGTAGCCGTAGAACACCTTGTCGTCGGCATCGACCGGCTTGCGCACGGTGCCCGTGCCATTGGTCGTGACGAACGGGAAGCCGTAGTCGGGCAGGTCGCGGTTGCGTTGCACCAGCGCCGACAGGATCACTTCAGTGGGCGTGTTGATCCCGAAGCGCACCGAGGGCGCCACGCCCCAGTCCTGGTTGCGCACGACGTCGCGCTTGGCCTGGATGTCCTGCCCGAACACGGCGATGCGCGCGGCCGAGGTCGCCGAGAGCTTGCGGTTCACCTCGGCGGTGGCGCGGTAGTAGTCGTCGGTGCCCACGGTGGCGCCGATTTCGCCGTGGTCCTTGAGGTCGGGCTTCTTGCTGATCTGGTTGATCACGCCGCCGGTGGAGCCGCGGCCGAACAGCATCGACGACGGGCCCTTCAGCACCTCGATCGCCTCGAGCATGAAGTTGTCGCGGCTGTACTGGCCGCGGTCGCGCATGCCGTCGAGGTAGATGTCGGTGCGCGCCGAGAAGCCCCGGAGGTTGATGTTGTCGCCGATGACGCCGCCCTCGCCGGCGCCCAGCGTGATGCCGGGCACGTTGCGCAGCGCGTCCTTCAGCGAGGCCGCGGCCTGCGAGTCGAGCATCTTGCGGTCCATCACCGTCACCGACTGCGGCACGTCGCGCAGCGCGGTCTCGAACTTGCCGCCGCTCGTCGTCTTGGTGTTGTCGCGCTCGCGCACACCGTCGATCGTGATCGTGGCGGCGGCCGCGCTGGTCGCACCCGAGGCATCGGCCACCACGGTGGCTTCGCTCTGCTGAGCATGGGCAGAGCCGAAGACGAGGGCCAGCGCGGCGGCGCGCAGGCTCAGCGGCAACGGGTGGGACGAAGAAGCGGTGTCTCGGGGCGTGGTCATGGTGGTTGGAATGAGAGCGCGCCGGCCGCACTGCCCGGCAAAAGTAGCAGCGCGCATGATAAATGCAAATCGTTCTTATTTGCAAACTCAAACATTGATCCCCATCAAAGCGCGGACCGCCGCCGCTGTTCAGGTGCCCGCCCTCGCCGTTGACCCGCACCACCCGGCGGTTCACCGGACAGGCCATGTACGAAGCCCTCGGCGCCGCATGTAATCGGCGCCGATACCAACACACCAGGAGCTTTCGATGTCCCGTGCTTCGCTGCGAGCCGCGCTCGCCCTCCTCGGCTGCGGCCTGTGCATGGCCGCATCGCCCGCCCTTGCCGCGGGCTGCACGCCGCTCTCGCCCGCCGAGCCGCTGGCCGGCCACCTCGTCGACCTGGGCAACGGCCTGGTCTCGGCGCAGGACCTCTGCTACGCGGCCGGCGCTCATTGGCGCGAGGCGGATCCGCACAACGCGGGCCAGAACGTCACGCTGTACCAGCGCTTCGACTACTACCGCCCGAAGCAGGCGCCGCTGACGCAATCGGTGCCGCTGGTGATCTGGGCGCACCCCAATGGGCAGACCGAAGCGCTCAACCTCACCCGCATGGAGCAGCTCGTGGGGCCGGCTGCGCGGGCCGGCTTCGCGTTCATGTCGATCGAGTTCCGGCATCCGGTGGGCAGCCAAATGGCGGCCACCGATCCGCCCACGCCGCCCAAGCTCGACGTGCCCCACACCGACATCGCCCGCGCGGTGCAATGGGCCCGCAGCCGCGCGCAGCAGCTGGGCATCGATGCGAGCAACATCTTCCTGATCGGGCAATCACGCGGCAGCCTCGGTGTGCTGACGGCATTGATGCCCGACCAGCGGGATGCCAGCAGCGGCACCGACTACCTGCGCTTCTCGTCGCG
>Ga0207706_10001103_pt1 | contig 27497 bp, 23 predicted proteins | sample KBSC53metaG_FD_184318 | JGI IMG/M metagenome (GOLD analysis project Ga0207706, IMG submission 184318) | Corn rhizosphere microbial communities from Kellogg Biological Station, Michigan, USA - KBS C5-3 metaG (SPAdes) (version 2) | ecosystem: Host-associated > Plants > Roots > Rhizosphere > Soil ... | reverse complement strand
GTTCGTGTCAACGCAATGTCATATCCAGCGCGGGTCCCATCTCGATCTTTTGACGTGACCAGAAGCTCGCCGGCACCCGACGACACGACCTCCCGCGCGTACGCGACCGCATCGATGCCGAGCGCGCGATGGCCGACATGGGAGAACACCTCCCATCGGGCTGGTTCGTCCGGCGCAGATACCAGAGTTCCGTCGATGTTGACCACGACCGCCTGCGAACCAACCTTTTGGGCGGCCCGACTCACAAGCCTGCGGTCGGTGTGGGCGGCGGTGTTGATGAGAACCTTGTCGGCGCCAGAGGCGAGCAGGATGACCACGTCCTCCACCGTGCGCACGCCGCCGCCTACCGTAAGGGGCATGAAACAGGCTTCGGCCGTGCGCCGTACGATGTCGAGCAGCGTACTCCGGTTCTCGTGGCTCGCCCTGATATCGAGAAAGCAAAGCTCGTCGGCACCGGCGGCGTCATAGGCGATCGCCGCTTCGACCGGGTCGCCAGCGTCGCGCAGATCGAGGAATCTGACGCCCTTGACGACACGGCCATCTTTGACGTCGAGGCAAGGAATGACACGGACCTTGAACATCAGCGTCCTCGATCACGCCGGCTCGGAGCGCCGCAGGCGCCTGATCAGCAGGACCGCGGCGAAACCCAGCCAGACGAGGAAACCCATGGCGCCGAAGGGAATGGTCATGAATGTGAGCCAAGCGAACATACCGAAAAAGGTGAGCACACCGCCGTAATCGACACCAAGCAGCGGACAAGCATGGACGGCGCTTTCATTCAGCTGGCAGCCAAGTGCGGCCGCGATCAGCCCGGCCGTAAGGGTGACCAGGAGCGGACCGGCGGTGAATAGAAAGAGTCCGAGCAGGCTCAACCATAACCACCCGGCAGCACTGAGTCCCTTCCCGATCATCAGACGCGTTCCCTGGCGGCACGAATGAGTGCCAGCGCCGCCGCCGGATCGAGACGCCCGTCATACAAGGCGCGCCCTGCAATAGCGCCGGCAATTTTCCGCGCGCGGGGATGCAGCAGCGCCTCGACGTCCGCGATCGAGGCAAGCCCGCCCGATGCAATCACCGGGATGCTCACCGCTTCAGCGAGCGTAACGGTGGCATCGAGATTGAGACCCTTCAGCAGGCCATCGCGGGAAATGTCGGTGTAGATCAGGGCGGCGACGCCCACATCCTCGAACCGCCTGGCGACGTCGAGAGCGGTGAGCTCGGACGTTTCCGCCCAACCCTTCACCGCCACCATGCTATCGCGGGCATCGAGCGCGACCGCGACCCGTGCCGGAAACAGCGTCGCTGCCTTGGTAACGAGCGCGGGATCGCGCACCGCCGCGGTGCCGATGATGACGCGGGTGACGCCTTTATCGAGCCAGGCCTCGACCGTGTCGATGTCGCGGATGCCGCCGCCGAGCTGCAGCGGAATGGTGGTCGCGTCGATGATGCTCTCGACCGCGGCAACATTGACCGGCTTGCCCGAGAACGCGCCGTCGAGATCGACGACATGGAGATACTCGAAGCCCTGCGCCTCGAACGCGCGCGCCTGCGCCGCCGGATCGCGGTGGAACACGGTCGCGCGCGCCATGTCGCCCTGCTCGAGCCGCACGCAGGCGCCGTCCTTGAGGTCGATGGCGGGGAACAGGATCATGGCTTAACCCGCGCTGGCGCGCGCGACGGAGATGGCTCGTGCTTGGTGTAGGCGGCCCGAGACGACCGCGCGGTCCAGCGCGTCACGGTTTCCACTTCAGGAAGTTCGCGATTAGCCGCAAGCCCAGGCGCTGGCTCTTTTCAGGGTGGAACTGGGTGCCGACCATGGTGTCACGGCCAACCACGGCGGTGACGGGGCCGCCGTAGTCCGCCTCGGCGATGAGATCGGCGCGCTCGGCCGCCTTGAGATGATAGGAGTGCACGAAATAGGCGTGCAGTCCGTCCGCGCCGACATCGATACCGTCGAACAACGGATGCGCCCGCTGCGCGTTGAGCGTGTTCCAGCCCATATGCGGGATCTTCAGGGTCGGGTCCGAGGGTGCGATCCGGTCGACCTCGCCCGGGATCCAGCCCAGTCCCGGGATCACCTCGTATTCGCGGCCGCGCTCGGCCATGAGCTGCATGCCGACGCAAATCCCGAGGAACGGGCGGGCACGCGCGCGCACGCTGTCATTGAGCGCTTCGACCATGCCGCCGACGGCGTCGAGACCGCGCCGGCAATCGGCGAAGGCGCCGACGCCGGGCAGCACCACGCGGTCGGCCCGCCTGACCTCTTCCGGGTCGGACGTCACCATGATCGGCTCGTTCAATCCTTCCTCACGCGCGGCGCGTTCGAACGCCTTGGCCGCCGAGTGCAGATTGCCCGAGCCGTAATCGATGATCGCCACGCTCACCGTGACGCTCCCGGTTGCGGAAACAGGCCGAGGACCTCGGATGAATCCTGCGGCCGGCGTGCCGTCGCCATGCCTAACGACCTGCGCGATCCGCCGCCGGCAGCGGATGGGTTGGCCGCGGACGGATCCGTCCAGGATTTGTCGACCCATGTATCGAAAAACCGCCGCTCCGCCGATTCGAGATCGTCACCGACGACGACGGCGACGTTGTTCCAGCGCCGGCGCGACAGCGTGAACCGACGTAATGTCGCGGCCTCGAAACCGACCAGCAACGCCAGCAGGAAGCTGACGATGATGATCACCCCCGACGAGGCGCCGATCAGCCGCAATCCGACCTGGAGCGCCACGGCCACGATGACGTAGCCGACGAACACCAGCCACAGCCGATGCCGCAGCATCCACAACGGCGCCAGCAGGAACGCCCAGAACGAGAAGCCGTCGCGCACGAACACGAAGCGATCGGGATCGGGCGTGGATTCACCCGCCTTCAGCGGCGGTTCATGCACGGTGTAGATGGACATGGGTGTTTCACTTTCTCGGCTCCCTCGCGGGAGCGAATGTCAGCCGCCGAGCGAGCCTTTGGTGGACGGAATTTCGTTCGCCGCGCGCGCATCGATGGCGACCGCCGTACGCAAGGCCCGCGCGAGTCCCTTGAAGCAGGACTCGGCGATATGATGGTCATTGCTGCCATAGAGCGTGGCGACATGCAGCGTCATGCCGCTGTTCATGGCGAATGCCTGAAACCATTCCTGCACCAGCTCGGTGTCGAAGGTGCCGACCTTGTCGCGCCCGAACTCGGCCTTGAACACCAGGAACGGCCGGCCGGAAATGTCGAGCGCAACGCGGGTAAGCGCCTCATCCATGGGCACATGCACGTCGGCATAGCGGGTGATGCCCTTCATGTCGCCGAGCGCCTGCTTCACCGCCTGGCCAAGCGCGATCCCGACATCCTCAGTGGTGTGGTGATGGTCGATGTGGAGATCGCCCTTGGCCTTGATGGTCAGGTCAATGCGAGAATGGCGCGCCAGCAGGTCCAGCATATGGTCGAGAAAGCCGATTCCGGTCGAAATCGACGACGCACCGGTCCCGTCGAGATCGATCGCGACCTCGACGTCGGTTTCCTTGGTGGTGCGCTTGACCGAACCCTTGCGCATGAATGGGTCTCTTCGCGTTAGACTGGAGCGGCGCTGAGCCGCGCGCCTTTTATCAGGGGTTTGCGGCTTTCGCCACTGCGGCGACCGGAATTGCGCCTCCCCCGCATAATGCTTACATCATCGGCGAGCACGGGATCCGCGAATGCAGCCTACCTCCCCCGACCTCTGGCACGGCACCACCATCCTCACCGTCCGCAAGGGCGGCAGCGTGGTGATCGGCGGTGACGGACAAGTCTCGATCGGCCAGACCATCGTCAAGGCCAACGCCAAGAAGGTACGCCGGCTCGGCAAGGGCGACGTCATCGGCGGCTTCGCCGGCGCCACCGCCGATGCCTTCACCCTGTTCGAGCGGCTGGAGGCGAAGCTCGAGCAGTATCCGAGCCAGCTGACCCGCGCCGCGGTGGAACTGGCCAAGGACTGGCGCACTGACCGCTATCTGCGCCGGCTCGAAGCCATGATGATCGTCGCCGACGCGCAGGTGTCGCTGGTGCTCACCGGCACCGGCGACGTGCTCGAGCCGGAATCCGGCATCATGGGCATCGGCTCCGGCGGCAACTACGCGCTCGCCGCCGCCCGCGCGTTGATCGACGGGCCGCTGGAGGCCGAGGCGATCGTGCGCAAGGCAATGGACATCGCCGCCGACATCTGCGTCTACACCAATCGCAACATCACGGTCGAGACGTTGCAGGGCGCCTGAGGCGTGACGCCGCTCGCCGATCATTCCGGGCTGCGGCTTGCCTTTGATCGTGCAATGACTCGGTCGCCCCCAGACCGCGGAATGGTGAAACGGTGACCTCGGCACAACGTATCCCGCCGTGGGCCTTCTTACTGGCCGTGCCCGCCATGCTGGCCCTGCAGGCGCTCACTCTCTTGCTGATCGGCCGCCTGCCCATGTGCGCCTGCGGCACCATCAAGTTGTGGCACGGCGTCGTGCACAGCGCCGAGAATTCCCAGCACATCTTCGACTGGTACACGTTGACGCACGTGGTGCACGGTTTCGGTCTTTATTTCCTCCTCTGGCTGGTGCTGCGGCGGACGTCTGTGGCGCTGCGCCTCGCGCTCGCCGTACTGATCGAGGGCGGATGGGAAATCCTCGAGAACAGCGACTTCATCATCAACCGCTACCGCGCAGAGACGATCGCGCTCGACTATTTCGGCGACAGCATCGTCAACTCGATCGCCGACACGGTCGCCATGATACTCGGCTTCGCGCTCGCCTACCGGCTGTCACCGTGGAGCGTGGTCGGGCTTGCGATCGCCTTCGAACTCATGCTGGCATATACCATCCGCGACAACCTCACGCTCAACGTCATCATGCTCGTCCATCCGACCCAGGTCATCAAAGCATGGCAAGCTGCGCCGCTATTGCGCTAGCGCGCCACGAGGGCCAAATATTGTCCCCATGACCGACTTTTCCCCGCGCGAAATCGTCTCCGAGCTCGACCGCTACATCATCGGTCAGCATGACGCCAAGCGAGCCGTCGCGATCGCATTGCGCAATCGCTGGCGGCGCCTTCAGCTCGATGAGAAGCTGCGCGAGGAGGTGCTGCCCAAGAACATCCTGATGATCGGCCCCACCGGCATCGGCAAGACCGAGATTTCCCGCCGGCTGGCCAAGCTTGCCGGCGCGCCCTTCATCAAGGTCGAGGCGACCAAGTTCACCGAGGTCGGCTATGTCGGCCGCGACGTCGAGCAGATCGTGCGCGACCTGGTGGAAGTGGGGATCGCCCAGACGCGGGAAAAACGCCGCAAGGACGTGCGCGCCCGTGCCCAGCTCGCAGCCGAGGAGCGCGTGGTCAGCGCGTTGGTCGGCGAGAACGCGAGCGCGACGACCAAAGACTCGTTTCGCAAGCGGCTGCGTGCGGGCGAGCTCAACGACAAGGAAATCGAAATCGAGGTGCAGTCGGCGGGCGGTGGCGGCATGCCGCTGTTCGAGATTCCCGGCATGCCCGGCGCGCAGATGGGCGCGATCTCGATCGGCGATATCTTCGGCAAGATGGGCGGCGGCCGCACCAAGACGCGGCGCGTCACGGTGTCGGAATCCTACGACATCCTGATCAACGAGGAATCCGACAAGCTCCTCGACAACGACCAACTGGTGCTGGAATCGATCAAATCGGTCGAGCAGAACGGTATCGTCTTTCTCGACGAGATCGATAAGATCGCCGGCCGCGAGGGGCGCTCGGGCGCCGATGTCTCGCGCGAGGGCGTGCAGCGCGATCTGCTGCCGCTGATCGAGGGCACCACCGTCTCGACCAAGCACGGAGCGGTGAAGACCGACCATATTCTGTTCATCGCGTCGGGCGCGTTTCATATTTCCAAGCCGTCGGACCTGCTTCCCGAGTTGCAGGGCCGGCTGCCGATCCGGGTGGAGCTACGCCCCCTCACGCGCGACGACTTCCGCCGCATCCTCACCGAACCCGAAGCGTCGCTGATCAAGCAATACATTGCGCTGCTGGCGACTGAAGGGGTGAAGCTCGAATTCAGCGCCGACGCCATCGACGCCATTGCCGATGTGGCGGTGCAGGTCAATTCCAGCGTCGAGAATATCGGCGCGCGGCGGCTGCAGACGGTCATGGAACGCGTGCTCGACGAGATCTCGTTTGCTGCCACCGACCGCTCCGGCGACACGGTGGCGATCGACGCCGCTTATGTGCACAAGCACATCGGAGACCTCGCGAAGAACGCGGACCTGTCACGGTTCATTCTCTGACAAGACGCATCCGGATCGCGCTTGGGCTCAACCGGGCTGCGCGCTCGAGCCATTTTCACGACTGCCGAGACTAGCCATAGTATTCCGATCGCGCACCGGGAGGACGACATGCGCCTGGGAATGTTCATGATGCCGGTCCATCCGCCGGGCCGCACGTTCTGGAGCACGCTCGAGGAGGACAGTGAGAAGTCGGTGCTCGCCGATGCGCTCGGGTTCGACGAGCTGTGGCTGGGCGAACATTTCTCCGCCACCACCGAACCGATCCCTTCCCCGATGATGTTCTTCGCGAGTCTCCTCCCGCATACCAAAAACATCACGTTCGGCACCGCCGTCATCAACCTGCCCAATCATCATCCCGCGATCGTGGCCGCCGAGGCAGCGCAGTTCGATCACATGAGCAAAGGCCGCTTCATGCTCGGCGTCGGGCCAGGCGGCCTCGTGTCCGATTTCGAGCTGTTCAACAATCCCGACGTGCACGCGCGCAATCGCATGGTGATCGAGGCCGTGGATTTCATCCAGCGCATCTGGTCCCAGGACCCGCCCTACGATCTTCAAGGCGAGTTCTGGCAGGTGCGTCTCAAGGATGGGATCATTCCCGAGTTCGGCGTGGGCTTTATGCCGAAACCCTATCAGACGCCGGGACCCCCGATCTCCATCTCGCTGGCGAGCCCGAACTCCTCCTCCGCGCGCACCGCCGCGCTCAAGGGATGGGGAATGATCTCCGCCAATATCATCCCGACCTACGCGGTCGCGAGCCATTGGGACGTGTACTGCAAGGCCTGCGGCGAAGCCGGTACTCCCGCCAGCGGTGAGAACTGGCGGGTCGCGCGCAATGTGCTGGTGGCGCCCTCGGATTCCGAGGCACATGACCGCGTGTTCGGCGAGCAGGGCTCCAACCGGTATTTCTACACCTATTTGCGCACGGTGCTGAGCCGGGTCGGGCTCCTCGTGATTCTCAAGCCGCGCCCGGACATGCCGGACGAGCAGGCCACGGTGGACGCCATCACCAGGGAATGCGTGACCTACGGCTCGCCCAAGGCCGTGCTGGACAAGCTGGTCGCGTTCCGCGAGCGGGTGGGCCCGTTCGGGACACTGCTCATGACCGGCCTCGATTGGGGCGGGCCGAACGCAGACTGGGAGCGCGAGTCCATGCGCCTGCTGGCGCAGGAGGTGATGCCGAAATTCCGCCAGCATGTACTGGCGCGCGCCGCCGAGTAGGCGGCCGTCGCAAGCGGATGTCCCCGTCCGGGCCGGGGGCGCGGCAGCCTTCTCCGCCGTCAGAAGTCCGAGGCGATGCCTTTGACCTCCCAGTCCCCGTAGCGAACGGGATCCAGCCCGTCGCGGCCTTGAAACTCCTGCGGCGGTTGCGCAGCGCCGCGCGCGGCGCGCCGGGCGGCCGCCTCGGCAAGCGCGCGTTCCGCTGCCGCGGGAATGGGCTTTTTGCGGTCGGACGTGGGCGCCGTGTCAGTTGGTTTTGTGCGGTTCATGCAGCTCTCCATCCTCCGGGAGCGGCAAAATCAAGATGCGCCAAGAAAAGCGAGAAAATGTGACATCCAAGTGCGGCACGAGGAAGCGGCCTCTGGCGGCCGGACAGCACCGATCCAACATTTTCGTCGTGAAGGCCGGACCCCACGCGGGTGGTAACGCGTTCTTGCTGCAAGCCGGCGACCGGAGGAAGCGACCATGAACTACCTTCGTACCGCCATCCTGCTGGCGGGGCTGACCGCCCTTTTCATGGGCATCGGTTATCTCATTGGTGGCGCGGGCGGCGCGATGATTGCTCTCTTCATCGCGGCCGGCATGAATCTCGCCACCTATTGGAACGCGGATCGGCTCGTGCTCTCGATGCACGACGCGCATGAAGTCGACGAAACCACCGCGCCCGATCTCGTGCGTCTGGTGCGCGACCTGGCGCGGAACGCGGGCCTGCCGATGCCGCGGGTCTACCTCATGGACAATCCGCAGCCCAATGCATTCGCCACCGGGCGCAATCCCGAGCACGCGGCGGTCGCGGTGACGACCGGGCTGCTGCGGATGCTGTCGCGCGAGGAAATCGCCGGCGTGCTGGCCCACGAACTCGCCCATATCAAAAACCACGACACGCTGACCATGACGATCACGGCGACCATTGCGGGCGCGATTTCGATGCTGGCGCAGTTCGGGATGTTCTTCGGCGGCGGGCATCGCGACAACAACAGCGGTCTCGGCGTGATCGGCACGATCGCGATGATGATCCTGGCGCCGATCGCGGCCATGCTGGTTCAGATGGCGATCAGCCGCACGCGCGAATACGCCGCCGATGACCTCGGCGCTCGCATCAGCGGGCGGCCGGACGCGCTGGCATCGGCGCTGATCAAGATCTCGAATGCCGCCCAACAGATCGAGAACCCCGCCGCGGAGCGCAACCCGGCGACCGCGCATCTCTTCATTATCAATCCGCTCACCCACCACGGGATCGACAACCTGTTCTCGACCCACCCCTCGACCGAGAACCGTATTGCTGCGCTTGAGCGACTGGCGGCCGAGATGGGGCGTGGCGGTTTCAACCAGCGGGCAAGCGCGACCGACCATCCGGCACGGTCGGCGAACCCATGGGGCAATGCAGGCGGCCGCAGCAGCCCGTGGGGTTGACGGCCGCAGGTTCAGCCGACAGCGAATTGTCGTCGCCGCGAGCAGTGCATCCGGTACACTCGGGCCCGCAATCTAACTCGGGCTCGCGCCACAGCCGGTCATCGGGCGGTGGAAAGCTCGACCACGGACCCTGGCACCCGAGGATTCCGCTCCTGCCCATTCAGCGCATGACCACGCGCGCATCCGGAGTTGATCCTCCCGGCTTTCCCGCGCGCAGAATCGCCGCCGAGATCCTCGATGGCGTGCTGCGCCGCCGCCGGCCCCTGGATGAGCAGCTCGACGATCGCACGGCGCATCCCGATTTTGCTGCTCTGGCGGATCGCGATCGGGCGCTGGTGCGCGCCCTGGTGACGTCAGTACTGCGCCGCCTCGGTACGCTGCGCCATCTGATCGGTCGTCGGCTTGCACGCGGCCTTCCCGCCGACGCACCCCGGGTCGAAACCGCGTTGCTGATCGGCGCAGCGCAAATCCTTTGGCTCGAAGTGCCGGATCACGCCGCCGTCGACCTTGCCGTGCGTCTCGTGCAGGCGGACCGCCGCTCAGCGCGCTATACCGGTCTCGTCAACGCCGTGCTGCGGGGCATCACGCGCGACGGCGCACAAGAACTCGCCACCCTCGACGTGACCGAGCTGGACACCCCGGATTGGCTGATGGCGCGCTGGGTCGCGCATTATGGGGTGGAGACGGCGCGCATGATTGCCGTCGCCAACGGCCGCGAGCCGGCGCTCGATCTGACCGTGGCGAGCGGCCCCGAGCAATGGGCGAGCACGCTCGGCGGACGCATCCTCCCCACCGGCTCGGTACGGGCACAGGTGCATGGACCGGTCTCGCAGCTTCCGGGCTATGCCGATGGCGCCTGGTGGGTCCAGGACGCCGCCGCGGCGCTGCCGGCGAAACTCCTCGGCGACGTACGCGGCCTCGCCGTCGCCGATCTTTGCGCCGCCCCGGGCGGCAAGACCGCCCAACTCGCCGCTGCCGGCGCCCGGGTCGTCGCCGTCGACCGCGCACCGGCCCGCCTCGAACGGCTGCGACAGAACCTGGCCCGCCTGCATCTGTCCGCGGAAACCATAGCCGCCGACGTCACGCAGTGGCAGGCCGAGCCGTTTGACGCCGTCCTGCTGGATGCGCCCTGCACGGCGACGGGCACCATCCGCCGCCACCCCGATATCCCCTGGCTCAAGAGCGAGGACGACATCGCCGCGCTCGCGGGACTGCAACGGCGGCTCATTGCGCAAGCGGTCGAACTGACCAAACCAGGCGGCGTCCTCGTCTACTGCACCTGCTCGCTCGAACCGGAAGAAGGCGTCGAGATCGTCCGTGACCTCCTCGACCGCAACCCTAACCTGCATCGCCAGCCGATCTCGGCCACCGACGTTTACGATCATGCCGAGTGGCTGACGCCGGACGGCGACCTGCGGACGCTGCCTTGCCACTTGCCCGACGCCGATTCGCGCATGGCCGGCCTCGACGGCTTCTATGCCGCGCGCCTGCGCAGGAGCTGAAGGGGGCGTTATCCACGATTGGCCGAGGGGCCACCCTTCCGCTATGTTCCCGCCACGGGAGTGAGAACGCCCGCCAAGAGGGGAGCCACCGCCTCGATGTCGCGCGTTTCCGTCGCGGAACGTACCAAATTGTCGGTATTCCTGGCGCGCGGCCTCGTCCGCAAGTTCACCAGCCGTGTAACCACGCATCCGATCGTCAATTGGCCGTTTTCCTTCGGGAAGGCCGACCGCGTCGTCATCGCGCCGCAGGACTTGCGGACCACCGACTCGACGCGTGCAGCCGAGATCTATGCCGGCCGCTTCGTGTTCGCCGGCAAGGTCATCCTCTGCGACTCCCGTTCGCCGTTCGAGATCACCCCGCCGTCCGAGGATTGGGCCGTCGCGCTCCTGGGCTTCGGCTGGCTGCGCCACCTGCGTGCCGCCCAATCCGGCATCACCCGCGCCAATGCGCGCGCGCTGGTCGACGAATGGGTCGCCCTCAACAGCGCGCACGACGCCATCGCCTGGCGTCCCGATGTGGTCGCGCGGCGCGTGATCTCCTGGTTGAGCCAGGCGCCGTTGCTGCTCGACGATGCCGATGTGCAGTTCTATCGCCGCTTTCTGCGCAGCCTGACGCGACAGGTCCGCTATCTCAGGCATACGGTGTCGCAGGCGCGTGACGGCGTGCCACGTCTCCAGGCCGCGATCGCGCTCACGTACGCTGCGCTGTGCATGGCGCGGCAGCAGCGTTACATCCGCTCCGCCACCAAGCGCCTGTCGGAGGAGCTGGCGCGGCAGATCCTGCCCGACGGCGGCCACATCAGCCGCAATCCGGGGGCGCTGATCGAGCTGCTGGTCGACCTCCTGCCGCTGCGCACCGCCTTCACCGCCCGCAACATCGCGCCCCCATTGCCGCTCCTCAATGCCATCGATCGCATGATGCCGATGCTGCGCTTCTTTCGCCACGGCGACGGAAATTTCGCGCTGTTCAACGGCATGGGCCCTACCCAGACCGATCTGCTGACCACCATCCTGGCCTATGACGACGCCCGGGGCGCGCCGCTCGCGAATGCGCCCCATTCCGGCTATCAGCGGCTAGAGAGCGCCGGGACACTGGTGCTGATGGACGCCGGCCGCAGTCCGCCGATGCCGGTGAGCCAGGAGGCCCATGCCGGCTGCCTGTCGTTCGAGCTCTCGGCCAAGCAAAGCCGGATCGTCGTCAATTGCGGATTGCCGTCGACCAGCCGCGAAGGCTGGCGGCAGGTGGCCCGCGCGACCGCGGCACATTCCACCGTCACGCTCAACGATACGTCGTCGTGCCGTTTCGTCGACTCGGGGCCGCTCAAGCGCATGCTGTTCGGCACGCCCATGATCGGCGGTCCCCGCCAGGTCACCGTGGTGCGCGAGGAACAGCCCGACGGCGTGCTGCTGCGCGCCTCGCACGACGGTTATGCCGACATCTTCAATGTCGTCCACCAGCGTGTGCTCGTGCTCTCCACCGACGGCCGCAGGCTCGACGGCGAGGACCTGTTCACGCCCGCGAGCGGCCAAGCGATACTCGCGGACCGCGATCAGTTCGCATTGCGCTTCCACCTGCATCCCTCGATCAAGGCAAATCGAGTGGCGGACGGGCACAGCGCAATGCTGCTCCTGCCGAACAAAGAAGCCTGGATCTTCAACGCCTACGACGACCCGGTCGATCTTGAGGAAAGCGTCTATCTGGCCGGTCCCGACGGCCCGCGGCGCACCCTGCAACTCGTCATCTATGGCCGCGCCCGCAAGATCATGCGCGTGCAATGGGCGTTCGCCGCGCAAGCTGCGGCCGGCACCGCCGCCGCGGGACCCCGCCGCCCGCGCGAGGATGAGCCGCAGCTGCCGTTGTGACAGTATTGCTCCGACATGCCTGCGAAGCAGGCATCCAACGACCAAAAAATGAAATTTCGCAGAACCCTTGCCTGATCGCGCCGCCGGTGATTACTGGATGTCGCTTCCGGACATGACAATCCGCTGTGATCTTCGCCAAGGCATCATGACCGATCATCTCCGCCGCATCTCCCGCGCGTTGCTTTCCGTTTCCGACAAGGCCGGCCTCGTGGACTTCGCGCGAGCGCTGGCCGAGCGTGGAATCGAGCTGATCTCGACCGGCGGTACGCGCAAGGCACTGGCGGACGCCGGCCTGCCCGTGCTCGACGTCGCCGATCTCACCGGCTTTCCCGAAATGATGGACGGCCGGGTCAAGACGCTGCATCCCAAGGTGCATGGCGGGCTGCTCGCCATCCGCGACAATGACGATCACGCCGCCGCGATGCGCGCACACGGCATTCGGCCGATCGATCTCCTCGTGGTCAATCTCTACCCGTTCGAGGCCACGGTCGCGGGCAATGCCGATTTCAAAACCTGCATCGAGAATATCGACATCGGCGGCCCCGCCATGATCCGCGCGGCGGCCAAGAATCACGACGACGTCGCTGTGGTGGTCGAACCAAGCGACTACGCCGTCGTGCTGACCGAGCTCGCGCAACATGACGGTGCGACCACGCTGGCGCTGCGCCGCAAGCTCGCAGCCAAGGCCTACGCCCGCACCGGCACCTACGACGCCGCGATCTCCAACTGGTTCGCGAATGAGCTCGCAGAGCCCGCTCCGGCCTACCGTGCCATCGGCGGCCATCTCATCGAGCCGCTGCGCTACGGCGAGAACCCGCATCAGGCGGCGGCATTCTATCGCACACCCGAGCGGCGCCCCGGCGTCGCCACCGCACGACAACTGCAAGGCAAACAGCTCTCATACAACAATATCAACGACACCGACGCGGCCTGCGAATGCGTCGGCGAGTTCGATCCCAGCCGCACCGCGGCCTGCGTCATCGTCAAGCACGCCAATCCGTGCGGGGTCGCCGAGGGGTCGAGCCTGCTCGACGCCTACTGCAAAGCGCTGGCTTGCGACCCGGTATCGGCATTTGGCGGTATCGTGGCGGTGAACCGGCCGCTCGACGCCGACGCGGCGCGCGCCATCACCGACATCTTCACCGAGGTCATCATCGCGCCCGGCGCGAGCGAGGAAGCGATCGCCATCATCGGCGCCAAGAAAAATCTTCGCCTGCTGGTGACCGGCGGCCTGCCGGATCCGCGTGCAGCGGGCATGATCGTGAAATCGGTCGCCGGCGGCTTGCTGGTGCAGTCGCGCGACAATGCCGTCGTCGACGACATGACGCTCAAGGTAGTGACCCGTCGCGCGCCAACCAACGCCGAACTCACGGATTTGGCGTTTGCCTTCCGCGTCGCCAAGCACGTGAAATCGAACACCATCGTCTATGCCAGGGACCTCGCCACCGTCGGGATCGGCGCCGGCCAGATGAGCCGCATCGATTCCGCGCGCATCGCCGCACGGAAAGCCGAGGACGCGGCAAAGGCCGCCGGCCTGAGCGAGCCGCTCACCCTGGGCTCGGTGGTCGCATCCGACGCGTTCTTTCCATTCGCCGATGGACTCCTGGTCGCCGTGGAAGCCGGCGCCACCGCCGTAATCCAGCCCGGCGGCTCCGTCCGCGACGACGAGGTGATCAAGGCTGCCGACGACCACGGCATCGCCATGGTGTTCACGGGGACGCGGCACTTCCGGCATTGAACCCGTGAGGTTGCCGCCCCGACAGGGCGCGCCCTCTCCGGATGACACCCCGGCGCCGCGCATCGCGTTAATTCTTGACCAGGTCCCCCAGCAGGCTGGCCGCGACCGAGAGCTTCGATAGTGTCAGCCCGGAATTGGCGATCTCGTGCACCGACATGCGGATGCGATCGACCTTGGCCCTGCGCGGTGCGACCCAGGCCTCCACCGCCTTCCCTCCGGCCGCGCCATCGCCGGCCATGGCGGCGGTCAGCCGCCGCTCTGCATCGCCGATGGAATCGAGCGCACGGTCGAGTGCGAGCCGGTCGAAATAATCCGAAATCACGATGCCGCGGGCGGCGCTGGCGATCTCATCGAGCCGGAAGAACGCCTCGGCAGCGAAATAGGTGGCCGCGACCTCGGCAATATTCTGGCCCGTGCGGTCGGCGACCATCACGATATCGGGCGCGGCGATCAACACCCGCAGCGTGGCGAGACGGCGCGCAAGCGCGGGCGGCACGCCTCCCTTCGCCAGTTCGGCTTCGCGCTCCCTGCGCGCCGCAGCGGCCGCGTCCGGCAACACGTCGTCAAGCGCGGCTTCGACCGCTGCAATGCCATCGCGATAGTGGGCAACGATCGACGCCAGCCCCTGCGTGAGATCGACGTTGCGCAGGAACCAGACCAGCCGGTCGAGCAGCAGATCCTGCACCGCCTGATAGAGCGTGAGTTGCAGCTTGCCGGAGATCTTGTTGTCGAGCGCGTCGATCTCTCCGTTGAGCGCCGTCATGCCGTAGCTGTCACGCACGGCGGCAAACGCGGCCGCGACGCTTGCCGACGAGGCGCCGGTCTGGTCGGCGATGCGCACCAGCAGCGAGGGGCCGCCGCGATTGATCATGGAATTGGCGAGCTGCGTGGCGATGATGTCGCGCCGCAGCCGATGGTGCTCGACCGCATCCGGGAATTGCTCGGTCACCGCCCTGGGGAAATAGCGGCCCAGCTCGCGGCCGAGATAGGGATCGTCCGGCACGTTCGATTGCAGGAGCTCGTGGTGGAGCGCGAGCTTGGCATAGGCCAGCAGCACCGCCAGCTCCGGCCGCGTGAGCGCCTGCGAGCGCCGTCGCCGCTCGGCGATCTCCATATCGTCGGGAAGGAACTCGACCGCGCGATCAAGCTCGCCGGCGGTTTCCAGCGTCTGCATCAGGCGCTGCTCGAAGCCGAGGTCCTCCAGCCCGCGCCGCTCGGCAAGCGAGATCGCGAGCGGCTGCAGATAATTGTTGCGCAGGACCAGCGCCGCCACCTCGTCGGTCATGGCGGCGAGGAGGGCATTGCGCCCCTCGCGCGAGATCCGGCCGTCCCGCATCGGCGTCGCCAGTGCGATCTTGAGATTGACCTCGACGTCGGAGGTATTCACACCCGCCGAGTTGTCGATGGCATCGGTGTTGAGTCGGATGCCGCGCATCGCCGCCTCGACGCGGCCGAGCTGCGTCATGCCGAGATTGGCACCCTCCCCGATCACCCTGGAGCGGATATCAGCTCCGGTGATGCGGATCGAATCGTTGGCGCGGTCGCCCACCGCGTCGTCGGTCTCCGCCGATGCCCGCACATAGGTGCCAATACCGCCGAAGAAAATCAGATCCACCGGCGCTTTCAGGATCGCCTTGATCACGTCCTGAGGCGTCGCCTTGGCCGCCTTCAGATCCAACGCCGCGCGCGCCTCCTCCGAGAGCGCGATCTCCTTCAGCGCGCGTGGGAACACACCGCCGCCCTTGGAGATGAGCGTCCGATCGTAATCCTGCCAGCTCGAGCGCGGCAGATCGAACAGACGCCGGCGCTCCTCGAAGCTTCTGTCGGGATCGGGGGCGGGGTCGATGAAGATGTCGCGATGATCGAAAGCGGCGATGAGCTTGATCGTCCGTTCCCGCAACATGCCGTTGCCGAACACGTCACCCGACATGTCGCCGATGCCGACAACGGAGAACGGCGTCTCGCCGATGTCGATGTCGATCTCGCGGAAGTGGCGCTTGACCGATTCCCATGCGCCGCGGGCGGTGATGCCCATCTTCTTGTGGTCGTACCCGGCCGAACCGCCGGAGGCGAATGCGTCATCGAGCCAGAAGTGATGCTCCTGCGCGATCGCATTGGCGATGTCGGAGAAGCTTGCCGTGCCCTTGTCCGCTGCAACCACGAGATAGGGATCGTCGTCGTCGTGGCGCAGCACGTTGGCGGGCGGGATCACGCCCTGCGGACCGAGATTGTCGGTGATATCGAGCAGGGTAGAGATGAACAGCTTGTACGCCGCCGTGCCCTCGGCCACTACGGTTTCCCGCGTTCCTCCCTTTGCCAACTGCTTCGGCACAAAGCCCCCCTTGGCACCGACCGGCACGATAACGGCGTTCTTCACCTGCTGCGCCTTGACCAGTCCGAGGATCTCGGTGCGGAAGTCCTGTGGCCGATCCGACCAGCGGATGCCGCCGCGCGCGACCTTGCCGAAGCGCAGATGCACCCCCTCGACCCGGGGCGAGTACACGAAAATTTCGTAGAGCGGGCGCGGGGCGGGCACACTCTCGAGCGCACGGCTCCCGAACTTCAGCGCGATGAGATGTTTCGGCAGCCCATCGGCGTCGATCTGATAGAAACTGGTGCGAAGGGCGGCTTGCACCGCGTTGACGAAGCGGCGCAGGATGCGATCCTCATCGAGGCTTTCGACCTGCCGCAGCGCGGCTTCGATGGCTGCGACGACCTCAGCCTCGCGTGCCTTGCGCTCGTCGGGCGACTGATTGGGGCGCGGATCGAAGCGCCCCTGGAACAGACGTACGATATCGGCGGCGATGGCCGAATGCTTGACCAGCGTCGTCCACATGTAGTCCTGGGAGTAGGGCACGCGGATTTGCCGCAGGAAGCGCGAAATGGTGCGGATCAGGGCCACGTCACGCCACATCATCCCTGCCGCCAGCACGAGCGCGTTGTAGCCGTCGTTCTCCGCGCCGCCGCCCATCACGACCAGGAACGCCGCCTCGAGACCCTTCTTGACGGACTTGAGGTCGACGGCGCCTCCATCCGCGCGCTCGAGCAACATGTCGTGAAGCCAGACATCGGACTTGCCTTCGGTATTGTTCTTGGCGACACGCGCGATCTGATAGGTACGCTCGTCCACGACATTGAAGCCCATGTTCTCGAGCACGGGGACGCGCTCGGACAGGGGGATCGGCCGCGCGTAGCTCCAGACCTTCAAACCAACGGCGTTGTCGTGATCCCCGGCGCGACGGTGAAAATCGACGCCGAGCGGCCGGCCCGGCGACAGCCCCTCCATGATTCGGATTTCGCCGACGGTCGTGGCCGGTGAGTAATTTTCGCGATAGCCGTCGGAAAAGGCACCGCGGTAGCGCTCCAATAGCGCGCGCCCCCTCTCAGGATCGTAGCTGCGCGCCAACTCCTCACCGAGCTTGTCGGTCCAGGTCCGCACGATCTCCTCGACCGCGCGTTCCAGGCTGGCGCGATCCGGATTCGGCACATGGCCGGGCGACACCGCGATGATGAAATGGACGCGGACGAGCGGGCCTTCGGGAAAGAACGGGTGGAAAGCGCTCACCCGACCCTTGTAGACCTCGGCGAGATATTCGCCGATCGCTTTGCGCACGTCGCTGTCGTAACGCTCGCGCGGCACGTAGACGAGGACGGAGACGTAGCGATCGAAACGGTCGCGCCGCGGCAGCACCCTCACACGCGGCCGCTCGTCGAGTTGCAGCACCGCCATCGCGAAATGGTAGAGCGTGTTCTCATCGAGCTGGAAAAGCTCGTCGCGCGGATAGCTCTCCAGCACATTCACCAGTGCCTTTCCGGAGTGCCCGTCGGGATCGAAGCCGGCACGCTCGAGCACCGCGTCGACCTTGCGGCGCAGATAGGGGATGGTCCGTGTCGAGCGCGTATAGGCGGTGGAGGTGAAGAGGCCGACGATGCGGAACTCTCCGATGAGCTTGCCGCCAGGAGCGAAGCGTTTCACGCCGACATAGTCCATGTAGACGTGCCGGTGGACCCGCGAGCGCGCCGCGGACTTGGTGACGATGAGCAGCGTCGGCTCCTTCAGGAGCGCGCGGATCTCCGGAGTAATGACGAGCGGCTGGTTCCAGCGCTGCACGACCCCCACGTCGCGCGAACGCAAAATGCCGAGTCCGGTTTCGAACATGGGCTCGAGCGCTTCCTCGCCGGCGCTGAGTTGGTAATTGCGAACCCCAAGGAAGGTAAAGTTGTTGTCGACGAGCCATTCGAGGAATGCAACGGCTTCGGTGATCTCGTCCGCCGGCACCGGCGGCCGGTGGGTTTCGAGCTCGGCGATCACGTCCTCGACACGTTTCAGCATCGCCCGCCAGTCGGCGACACAGAGGCGGATGTCGGCGAGCACCCGCTCGATGGCCGCCACGATGTCAGCGCGGCGGGCCTCGTCGTCGATCGGCTCGAGATGGATGTAGATCACGCTTTCGCGCAACGCTCCGGGAGCCGTCTTGGCATCCTTGAGGGCGATGAGGCGGCCGGCATCGTCGCGCACGACGGTCAGAACGGGATGTACGACGAAGCGCACATCGATGCCGCGGTCGGCGAGCTCCGCTAGGACCGAGTCGACCAGGAACGGCATGTCGTCATTGACGATCTCGAGCACCGATTCGTTGCGACGCCGCTCCCGGTCTCCCGCCGGTCCGACCGTATCGAGGCGGATGTTTGCCACGCCCGGTTTGCGCACCGCCAGCAGGGACCAGGCGTCGGCCGCGAGTTCCGCGAGCTGGCGGGGGTCATAACGCAGAAGGTCTTCGGGTGCCGCGTGAGCAAAAATCCCGGCGACGAAATCCGCCGGGATCTCACGATGGCTGCCGCGCAGGATTTTACCCGCCGCGGCAATCAGCGCCGCTTCGGCACGCTCTTCATCGGTGCCGGGAAGGTCGGCAGCTACCATCGCGTTTTCCCTCGGCGCGCCCCGTATGAGCCGGGTGGCGTTCTTGAGGTTCAAGTCCATACTGCCTCAAGTATTTTTAATCTCGTCCGCAAGTCTTTCCCATCGAAGCTGCGGCGTCGAGCGCTAAGTTTCGGACGTCATCGAGCCAATACCGTTCGCCGGCCAAAGACGGTAGGATCGGCCATCCACGACAGGAGACGACCCCCGTGCCCCAGCCGACGAAGAACGCCGCCAAGAAGCGACCGGTTCCTACCCGCCGTTCACCGGTCATCAAAACTCCGAAAGCATCATCCTCGCCGAATAGCGGCGCGGAGGATGACATCAAGATCACGGCGCTCAAGCTCCCGCGGGGAGAGCTTTCGCCGGAGATGGACGCCTATTTCAAGAAGTGCGACGAAAAGCTGGGCTTTGTCCCCAACGTGCTCAAGGCGTTCGCCTTCGATGACGCCAAGCTGCAGGCGTTCGTCGACTATCGCCAGGAGCTGGTGCAGAACGCCGCAAGTCTTTCCAAGCTCGAGATCGAAATGATCGCCACCGTGGTGTCATCGCAGAACCGCTGCTTCTATTGCATCACCGCCCACGGCAACGCGGTCCGCCAGCTTGGCGGCCCCGTGCTGGGCGAAATGATGGTGATGAATTATCGCGCCGCGCGGCTCGACAAGCGCCAGCGCGCGATGCTCGATTTTGCGGTGAAGCTTACGACCCAGCCTTGGGAGGTGGAGGAGGAGGATCGCGCGCGCCTGCGCCGCGCGGGGTTCAACGACCGCGACATCTGGGACATCGCCTCGGTCGCCGCCTTCTACAACATGACCAATCGGCTTGCCTCCGCAACCGACATGCGTCCGAACAGCGTGTATCACGGGCAGGCGCGTTAGAGCATGATCCAGAAAAGCTGCAGACTCTTCGGACGGATGATGCGGCCAGACAAATGCTAAACACGAAATCGCGGTTCAACATAGGGCGACTTCATTCCAGCCCGCCACAGGGGAGGACATGATGCGATCGGCATATCTGCTCGCCGCTGCTTTCACGGCGGCATTCGCGACGCAAGCCTGGACGCAATCTCCGAAGGTGGTCATGGAAGAGATGATGGTGCCGTCGGAACCCGGCATTGAAATCTACGTGCGCAACAAGCGCCCGGCCGACATGTCCGCATTCCGACCCGAGCGCACGCTGCTGTTCGTGCACGGTGCGACCTATCCCGCGCACACCTCGTTCGATCTCCAGCTCGACGGGCTGTCGTGGATGGACTACATCGCCGCGCGCGGCTACGACGTCTATCTGCTCGACCTGCGGGGCTACGGCAGATCTACGCGTCCGCAGGAGATGGACCAAGCACCCGACGCCAACGCGCCGATCGTGCGCGGCGTGACCGCCGTCACGGATATCTCCGCGGTCGTCGATTTCATTCTCAAACGCCGAAGCATCCCGCGTCTCAACCTGTTGGGCTGGTCGTGGGGGACCACGCTGATGGCGACCTACACCACGCAGAACCCCGGCAAGGTCGAGCGGCTCGTGCTTTATGCGCCGGCGTGGATTCGAACGACGCCCTCGCTCTCGCGGCCGGCCGGTCCGCTCGGCGCTTACCGCACGGTCGCGCGCGAGCAGGCAAAGACCCGCTGGCTCACCGGCGTGCCCGAGGACAAGAAGGCAACGTTGATCCCGGCCGGGTGGTTCGAGACCTGGGCCGATGCCACCTTCGCCACCGATCCGGTGGGAGCCAAGATGACGCCACCCACACTGCGCGCACCGAACGGCGTACAGCAGGACGGGGACGAATTCTTCTCGGCCGGCAAGCCCTATTACGACCCGGCCAGGATCACCGTGCCGACCCTATTGGTTCATGCCGAGTGGGACCGCGACACGCCGGCTTATATGGCGCAGACCTTGTTCCCGCTGCTGGTCAATGCGCCGGGCAAACGATACGTGCAGCTGCCCGAAGGCACGCACACCATCATGATGGAGAAGAATCGCCCTATGCTGTTCGAGGCCGTGCAGGCCTTCCTCGACGAATCCGGGAAGTCGTAGGCACACGCATCGTCACCAAGTCGCCGTTCAAATCTCCACCAGCCTGTTCGGCAACTCGTCAGGATTGAGAACGCCGGGTGGGAAGTGCTCCGCCAGCACCGCGCCGCACTGCTCGATCGCGGCAATGAAGCCGTCGGCAGTCCGTCCCTCCCTCATCCCCGCGACCAGCGCCGCGACCGCATGGTCCCACACTTGCGGCGTCACTTTCGCATGGATGCCGCCATCGGCCACGATCTCGGCATAGCGCTCGGCGACCGACGCAAAGATCAGAACTCCGGTGCGATTCTCGGTCTGGTGCAGGCCCTGGGCGAAGAACTGCCGCATGGCTTCGACATGCGCGCGCTCATGCTTGGTCCGCCGCGGCACGACATGGAAGCGGATCCCCGGCAGCGAGAGCCCGGCAGCCACCGCGATAAAGACGACGAGCTGAATGAGATAGATGAGCGAGGCGGGCCAGAGCGTGAGATAGATCAACGGTGCCGGCACGGCGAGCGCGACGGCGGCCGCCCACGCCACCGGCACCAGGCGATAGTCGCTCGATTGGCGGGCGATGACGCAGAAGATCTCGCCTGACGTCTTGGCCTCAGCCTTAGTGATGGCGTCCGCGATACGATCTTTGTCGACCTGCGAGATCATCTCCAGCCCTTCACCAGCTTCCTGACGACCCGCCGCCGCCGAACGAGCCGCCACCGCCGGAAAAACCGCCACCATCGGAGAACCCGCCGGAAGAGCCGGAGGACCAGTCCGAGCCCGACCCAGAGGACCAGCCGCTCGACCAGCCGTCGCGCGATCTGCCGCGACCGCGGTTGCGCGGGATGGTCCCAACCAGCGTGAGGAACACGAATCCGAAGACGAAGAAAACCAGCAGCATGACCAGGATAGAATCCCAACGCGTCGTCGGCTCCGGCCGTTTGGCCGCACGCTGCTGCCATTCCGCGGCGTCGCCGGTGAGCACGCTGATGATGTCGTCGACACCACGTGTGATGCCGCCCGCGAAATCGCCGGCGCGGAACCGCGGGGTGATCCCGTTCTCGATGATGAGCCTGGAAACAGCGTCGGTAAGCGCGCCCTCGAGGCCATAGCCCACCTCGATGCGCACCTTGCGCTCGTTCGGCGCCACGATCAGCAGCACGCCGTTGTTCTTGCCCTTCTGACCGATCTGCCAGTGGCGGCCAAGCTCGACGCCGAAGTCCTCGACCGACGTGCCCTGCAGCGATTTGAGCGTCACCACCACGAGCTGGTCACTGGTCTTGGCTTCGAACTCGGCGAGCTTCTGGGTGAGCGCCGCGCGTGTTCCCGCATCCAGAATGCCGGCATCGTCGACCACGCGGCCGGTAAGCACGGGAAAATCGAGCGCCAGCGCGGGGACGAGAAGCAAAAGAGCGAGCGACGTCGCGGCCGCGACGGCCGCGAGGTTTGCGGAGAGACGGAGCACACCGTGCTCGCGGTAAAAGGCTGTGTGACGCCCACGCATCTCACCACCGCCCCCCTGTGGCGCCACTCGCGGGTCTCCAGCGGCACTCATCGCGCGCGTTGCGCGATCAGAATTTTACCTGCGGCGGCGTCTTCACGTCCTCCGCCACCGTGAACGTCTCCATCGGCTTGTTGTTCTTGTAGAGAGTCGAGGCCCAGATGATGCCAGGGAACGTACGCAGCTCGGTATTGTATTGCCGCACCGCCTCGATGTAGTCGCGGCGTGCGACCGCAATGCGATTCTCCGTGCCCTCGAGCTGCGACTGCAGGGCAAGGAAGTTCTGGTTCGATTTAAGGTCGGGATATCGCTCCGAAACCGCAAGCAACCGCCCGAGCGCGCCGGTGAGTTGCGCCTGCGCCTCCTGGAAGCGCTTGAATGCTTCCGGATTGTTGACGATATCTGGCGGAATCTGCACCTGGACCTGGGTCGCGCGCGCCCGCGCGTTGGTCACTTCCTCGAGCACTTGGCGCTCCTGCGCGGCGTAGCCTTTCACCGTCTCGACCAGATTGGGAATGAGATCGGCGCGGCGCTGATATTGGTTGAGCACATCCGACCACTTCGCTTTGGCCGCTTCGTCATAGCTGGGAATGTTGTTGACGCCGCAGCCTGCGAGCAAAAGGCCGAGACACGCGACCAATACGGGAATACGAGCAAGGCGCAGCACGCTCGATGCGTAGCTCATGACAGCCCTCCGATACCGACTTCCATGCACAGCAGGACGCCGGCCGCTGCTACAGCCTATTCGCAGCCGGCGCAATCCAAAGCGGCGACGCTGACGTTGGGCAGCGACGCCCTCGCCTCGGCAGTGGCGAGGCATTATAGCGATGCTGGGGCGGATGTGCGCGCCGGACGGAACTTTGGGCCTGCAGGCCTGGAGGCATCGCCGTCCGGTTTAAAGCGTAGACGTTGGAGCACGCGATGAGCGTCGGCCGCCGAATTTTGCTTGCTTTGGTTGCATCTACGATATGCCTCGGTCCGCTCGGGGCGCAAAACTCCACGCTGCCCGACGCCGCCCCCGCGCCCGGAGGACGGATCGCTGCGGTCACGGCCCGTCATGGGATGGTGGTGGCGCAGGAGGCGCGCGCCGCGCGCATCGGAATGGAAATCCTGCGCCAGGGCGGCAATGCAGTCGACGCCGCCGTCGCGACTGGCTTTGCGCTGGCGGTGACCTATCCGCGCGCCGGCAATATCGGCGGCGGCGGCTACATGCTCGTGCACCTCGCCAGTCGCAACATCGACACCGCCATCGACTACCGCGAGACCGCGCCGGCCGCGACCACGCCCAGTATCTTCCTCGATGAGCGCGGTGAGGCCGACCCGCGCAAGTCACGCGACTCCGCGCTCGCGATCGGAGTGCCCGGCACGGTGGCGGGGCTCTCGCTCGCGCACGCGAAATACGGTTCGGGAAAATTCACCCTCGCGCAGCTGATCGCGCCGGCGATCCCACTCGCGCGCAAAGGGATTCCGATCGAGGACGATACCGCGGACTCATTGCCGCGCTCGCAGGCGCGCTTGGCGCGCTGGCCCTCAACCATGAAGATCTTCTTCGCCGACGGGCGCGTACTTGCCCCCGGCGCAACACTGGTCCAGCACGATCTCGCCGACACGCTTACCGCTATCGCCGAGACCGGACCGCAGGCGTTCTACGAGGGCGCTATCGCCGACAAGATCGTCGCAGCCATACGCGCCGGCGGCGGGCTGATGACCCGCGACGATCTCAAGAATTACCAGGCGATCGAGCGCGCCCCGATACAGGGCCGCTATCGCGGCTACGACGTCCTGTCGATGCCGCCGTCCTCCTCGGGCGGTGTGATCCTGATCGAAATGCTCAACATCCTGGAAGGCTACCCAGATCTTGCCAAGGATGATGGGCGCCGCCTGCACCTGATGGTCGAGGCGATGAAGCTCGCCTACGCCGACCGTGCCGCCTTCCTCGGCGATCCCGCGAGCGTCGACGCGCCGCTCGCGCGCCTGCTGTCGAAGGACTATGCCGCCAAGCTGCGTGCGCGCATCGATCCCGCACGCGCGCGGCCGGCCCGGGAGATTCACTCCGGCGGCGCGACGGTGCGCGAGGGAGACAACACGACGCATTTCTCCGTCGTCGATCGCTTCGGCAACGCGGTGTCCAACACCACCACGCTCAATTTCAGCTACGGCGTCGGGCTTGTCGCCGACGGCACCGGCGTCCTGCTCAACAACGAGCTCGACGATTTCGCCGCCAAACCGGGAGTGCCCAATGCGTTCGGACTGGTCGGAGGCGCGGCCAACGCCCCGGGACCGGGCAAGCGGCCGCTCTCATCCATGACGCCCACCATCGTGCTGAAGAACGGCAAGCCGTTCCTTGTCACCGGCTCACCCGGGGGGAGCCGTATTATCACCGCGGTGTTGCAGGTGATCCTGAACGTGATCGACCGCAAGCTTTCGATCGCGGACGCGGTGGCGGAGCCGCGCATCCATCATCAATGGTCGCCCGACGAGGTCATGGTCGAAAGCGGATTGCGAGGCGACCTGATCCGCGCGCTGGAGGCGCGCGGTCATAACGTGGCAGAGCGGCTGCCGCCGACCTCGGCCAATTCGATCCTGGTCATCACGGGCGGCCTCGTCGGCGCGCCCGACAACCGCACCCGCGGCGCGCTGGCCGCGGGCTATTAAGGGCGTGTACTCATAAATCCGGCTCTGTGATTTGATGTCCGCTTCACTCCAGATGCGACCAAATTGCTGCGCAGCAGCGAAATGACGCGATGTGCCAAAGCACTAAATCGCTGCGCGATAGCCCGCTGCGGCATGCGGCTCGTCCGCGGGCGCAATGATCAGGTGGAGATCATCGATAGCGGAGGGGGTGCTCTGTCTTGAGGATCGAGGTGTCGCCAACCTCACCCAAGACAGGAGTTACCTATGAGTACGGATATCATCACCCCGCTGCGCCAGCGCATGATCGAGGACATGAACGCGCGCAAGCTCTGTGCCGGCACGCAGAGAGGCCACATTCGCAGCTGCCGGCGGTTCGCCGCGTTTCTCGAGCGGTCTCCTGACACGGCCACAGTCGAGGACATCCGCCGCTTTCAGCTGCACCTGGCCGAGACCGCCGTGAGCATCTGCACCCGTAACCGCATCATGACCGGATTGCGGTTCTTGTTGCGCGTGACGCTGCGGCGACTGGACCTTGCCGCCGAGATCTATCACATCCGTGAGCCCCAGAAGATCCCGCTGGTGATGAGCGCGGACGAGACCAAGCGGCTGCTGGCCGTCGCCAGCAGCCTCAAGGCGCGCATTCTGCTCAGTCTCGGCTATGGCTGCGGCCTGCGCGCCGGCGAGGTGATCCGGCTGAAGGCCAAACACATCGACAGCGCGCAGAAGATCATTCGCATCGAGCAGTCGAAGGGCGGCAAGGATCGTAATGTCATGCTGTCGGCCGAGACGCTCGATCTGTTGCGACAATGGTGGAAGGCACGCCCGTCGCGCTACGATACGGGAACGCCCCTGCAGGAGCGCTGGCTGTTTCCCGGCAACAGGCGCGGCAAGCCAATGACGACCCGCCAGCTCAACCGCCTGTTCCACGAGGCGGCCGATGCGGCGGGGATCAAGAAGGGCGTGACGCTGCACGCGCTGCGCCACAGCTTCGCGACCCACCTGCTCGAGCGCGGCACCGATATCAGAATCATCCAAGCGCTTCTGGGTCACGACAAATTAGACACGACGGCGCGCTACACGCGCGTCGCCACCGGCATGATCGCTGGCGTCGAGAGCCCGCTCGACCTGCTGTCGCAACCTCGCAAGAAGCCCGGCAAACGCAGGAAAGACCCGCCGCCGGCCTAGCCACCGGCGGCCATGCCCCGTCCAGCGCTGGAGGTCGCGGACATCTTCCGCGACCACGGGGCGGCGTGGCGCCGAGCCAATGCCGGGCACGTCAGCCTCGACCAGCTCAAGGTCATGACGGCGATCGAGCGCTGCCGCACGGCGGCGCTCGGCGGGCATGTTGTGCGCTGCGAGAACGAGAGGTGTGCTCACACCCTCATCACCTACAATAGCTGCCGCAACCGGCACTGCCCCAAGTGTCAGGGCGCTGCTGCACGCGAGTGGCTGGCCGAGCGCGAGGCCGAGTTGCTACCGGTGCCGTACTTTCATGTGGTGTACACGCTGCCGGCTGCGATCCGCGACATCGCCTATCAGAACAAGGCGGTGATCTACGACCTGCTGTTCAAAGCCTCGGCCGAGACCACCCTCAAGATCGCGGCTACGCCCAGGCATCTCGGCGCTCGCATCGGCTTCATGTCGGTGCTGCACACGTGGGGCTCCGCCCTGACGCATCACCCGCATGTGCACATGGTCGTGCCGGGGGGCGGCCTGTCGCGGGATGGATCGAAGTGGATCGCATGCCGACCGCGCTATTTCTTGCCGGTGGAGGTGCTCTCGGCGCTGTTCCGCCGGCTGTTTCTCAAGATGCTGCTCACGGCGCACCACGCCGGCCAGCTGCAGTTCTTCGGCGATCATGTACGGCTCGCCCACAAGGCTGCATTCAAGGCCTATCTAACGCCACTGCGCGAGATCGATTGGGTGGTCTACGCGAAAGAGCCGTTCGCCGGACCCGAGCAAGTGTTGCGCTATCTGTCGCGCTACACCCACCGCATCGCGATCTCCAATCGCCGGCTGCTGGCCGCCGACCAGAACGACGTCACCTTCAAGTACAAGGACTATCGGATCGAGGGACCGGGCCGCTACAAGACGATGACGCTGGCGACCGACGAGTTCATCCGTCGCTTCCTGATCCACGTGCTGCCCAAGGGCTTCCATCGCATCCGACACTATGGGCTGCTCGCCAACGGCGACCGCGCCGCCAACATCGCACGCGCTCGCGAGCTGCTCGCGATGCCGCCGAAGCAGCCCGAGGCCGCCAAGCCCGCACCGCCAAGCGAGCCGTCCGTGTTGCCGCATCCATGCCCGTGCTGCGGCGGCCGTATGATCATCATCGAGACCTTCGCGCGCGGATGTCAGCCCAAACACCAGCCCACACCGGCTCCCGCAGCGATCAGGATCGACACCTCATGATGCGGTCACCGCCGGTCGAACACCGCTACGACACTTGTCACTC
>Ga0207706_10001098_pt1 | contig 27522 bp, 20 predicted proteins | sample KBSC53metaG_FD_184318 | JGI IMG/M metagenome (GOLD analysis project Ga0207706, IMG submission 184318) | Corn rhizosphere microbial communities from Kellogg Biological Station, Michigan, USA - KBS C5-3 metaG (SPAdes) (version 2) | ecosystem: Host-associated > Plants > Roots > Rhizosphere > Soil ... | reverse complement strand
TCCCACACATGCTCGAGGAACGGGTCGCGGCCGATGTCCGTGCGCTTGATGCCCTGGCTCGCGAGGTTGCGCTCGACGACCATCTGAGTCGCGATCCCGGCATGGTCGGTGCCGACCACCCAGAGCGCGTCCTTGCCCCGCATCCGCTCGCGGCGCGTGAGAACGTCCTGCAGCGTGTTGTCGAGCGCGTGGCCGATGTGGAGCGAGCCGGTGACGTTGGGCGGCGGCATGACGATCGTCCACGGCTCGGCATCGCCGCGCTCCGGCCGGAACAGCCCGCGGCTTTCCCAATGCTCGTACCAGCGCTGCTCGATCGCGGCCGGATCGAAGGTTTTCGGAAGCTCGCTCATGCCCAAGCGCGGTTAGCGGGGGCGAGGGAGGGCGGCAACAGCGATGCCGTCACCCCGGACTTTCCGGGGCCTGCCTTCCTTCCATTGCCGCAGGAAAAGGCGGATCCCGGCTCAAGGCCGGGATGACGACTATGAAAGTTGCTCCAGCCTCTCGTCGGTCAGCGATCCGGGTATGATCATCACCGGGCAATCGAGCGTCCCGGCGTCCCTGCCGGTGAAGTGCGCGACCAATGGCCCGGGATCGCCCGAAGGCGCCGCGCCGAGCACCAGCGCTGCAATGTCGTGGCGGTCGGCGAGATAGTCGCGAACGACCTTCACCGGGTCGCCCTGTCGAAGCACGATGGCCGGCTTGATCCCAGCTTCGTCGAAGATTTCGCCGACGGCGGAGCTGACGACGCCTTCGATTCGAAGCTTTTGTTCCTCCTCGATGGCCGCCTGGACGCCGCCCCACTGGACGAAATCCTGTGGCTGGACGACTGCCAGGACCTCCACATTTCCCTTGGTTTTCGCTGCTCGCCGGGCGGAGAAGCGGAGCGCCACGCGCGCCTCCGCGCTATCGTCGATGACGACCAAATAGGTGCGGACGTGGCGATTCCCCCCTGCCATCGGCGCGACGCTGCTTTAAACGAGAGTTAATCGCAAGCGCCGAGCGCTGCATCGGTCGCGGACTTGACCCTGACCGCCGCATTGGCTTTGTGCCGCTGCCTGCGCGTAAGAGGACTATCATGCCGATCGAGCTCAAGATGCCCGCCCTCTCTCCCACCATGGAGGAAGGGACGCTCGCCAAGTGGCTCGTCAAGGAAGGCGACGACGTGTCGAGCGGCGACATCCTCGCCGAGATCGAGACCGACAAGGCCACGATGGAGTTCGAGGCGGTCGACGAAGGCAAGATCGCGAAGATTCTGGTTCCCGAAGGAACGGATGGAGTGAAGGTCGGCCAGCCGATAGCGATCCTTGCGGGGGAAGGGGAGGACGTGAAGGCCGCAGCGGCCACCGGAAAACCCTCTCCAGCGCGTGCGGAAGAGGGAAAGGCTGCGAAAGCAGCCGAAGGAAAGGGAGCGGAGGACGAGAAGAAGGCGCCGGCCGCCCCAGCCCCAAAAGCGACAGACCCTCACCCCGCTCAGCCTGCGCCTGAGTCGCCCTCTCCGTCGAAGGGAGAGGGAACGCGGATCAAGGCCTCGCCCCTCGCCCGCAGGATCGCGGAAGATAAAGGCATCGATCTTTCCGCCGTGAAGGGCAGCGGACCCGGCGGGCGCATCGTCAAGGCGGACCTGCAAGCTGCCCCGGCCACGACGCCGAAAGCCGCACCTGCGGTCGCCACGGCGCCCGTCGAGCCCGGCGAGATCCCGCACGAAATCGTCAAGCTCTCCAACATGCGCAAGACGATCGCCCGCCGCCTGACCGAGGCGAAGCAGACGATCCCGCACATCTATCTCACGGTCGACATCCAGCTCGATGCGCTGCTGAAGCTCCGCAGCGAGCTCAACGCCGGGCTCGAGAGCCGGGGCGTCAAGCTCAGCGTCAACGACCTGCTGATCAAGGCGCTGGCCATGGCGCTGATCCAGGTGCCCGAGTGCAACGTCAGCTTCGCTGGCGACAACCTCATCAAGTACAGCCGCGCCGACATTTCGGTCGCCGTCTCGATCCCCGGAGGCTTGATTACTCCGATCATCGCCAACGCCGACGGCAAGACCGTCTCGGCCATCGCGACGGAGATGAAGGACCTCGCCGTTCGCGCCCGCGACGGCAAGCTTGCTCCGGAGGAATATCAGGGCGGCACTGCGTCCATCTCCAACATGGGCATGTACGGGATCCGGCAGTTCGACGCCGTCATCAACCCGCCCCAGGCCATGATCATGGCTATCGGCGCCGGCGAGAAGCGGCCCTACGTGATCAACGACTCGCTGCAGATCGCGACGGTGATGAGCGCCACCGGAAGCTTCGACCACCGCGCAATCGACGGCGCCGACGGAGCGCGCCTGATGAAGGCGTTCAAGCAACTGGTCGAGAGCCCCCTGGGGATGCTGGCTTGATGCTTGAAGCGCGGGTCCCGCTGATCCGCGTGACCGCGATGCCCTCGGACACCAATCCCTATGGCGGCGTGTTCGGTGGATGGCTGATGGGGCAGATGGGGCTTGCCTGCGGGTCGTTCGCGTCGAAGCATTCGCTCGGGAAGGCGATCCTGGTGGCGGCGGACTCGATCAAGTTTCCCGGAGCGATGGCGGTCGGTGACGAGCTTTCGGTTTACGTCGAGCTTCTGAAGCAGGGACGCACGTCGCTCCGGCTGAAGGCGGAAGCCATCGCCCGCAAGCGCGACAGCGAGGAGGAGGTGCCCGTCGCCGAGGGCGAGTTCACCTTCGTCGCGCTGGATGAGGCCGGAAAGCCGAGAGAGATTAAGGCCTAACCGTCGTCCTGAACCTGTTTCAGGACCCATTTGGACACCGCGAAACTCGTTATCGAAATGGATGCCGAAACAGGTTCAGCATGACGGAGTTGGCTTAACCCTCAACCATGTTCGGATCGCGCAGGCCCTGGGTGATCCCGCCGCGTACGCGGTCGGCCTGTGCGCTGGTGACGGGATAGGCGCAATAATCGGCGGCGTAGAAGGCGCTTGGGCGGTGGTTGCCTGACATGCCCACGCCGCCGAACGGGGCAGTTGAAGGCGCTCCGTTGGTCGGCCTGTTCCAGTTGATCACGCCAGCGCGGACGTTGCTCCAGAAGACCTCGAACTCCTCCGGAGTGCCTCCGACCAGGCTCGCTGCAAGCCCGAAGCGCGTGTTGTTCGCCTCGGCGATTGCGGCGTCGAAATCCTCGACCCGGATCAACTGCAGGACAGGGCCGAATATCTCCTCGTCCGGGCGCTCCGTGGCATCGGTGACGTCGATGAGGGCGGGCGTCAGATACGGGCGATCCTCGAATGGCCGGTCCAGCCTCCGAAGCGGCTTTCCGCCCTTCATCATCAACTCGACCCACTGCTCCTGGAGATGATCGGCGGCGCCGTTGTCGATCACCGGTCCCATGAAGGGCTGCGGGTCGGCGAAGGGCTCGTCGACTATGATCCGGTCGATCATCATCGCCATGGCGTCGATTAGCAAGCCTTCGTTGCCGTTCTCGACGATGAGCCGCCTCGCGGCAGTGCACCGCTGGCCGGCGCTGAGGTAAGCCGACTGAACGGCAATGGCCGCCGCGGCCTCGATATCCTTCGGATGCCAGATGACGAGCGGGTTGTTGCCGCCAAGCTCAAGCGCGAGGATCTTCTGCGGGGTCTCGGCGAACTGCCGGTGAAGCGCGCTTCCCGCGCGGGCTGAACCGGTGAAGAGAAGTCCGTCGATGCCCGGCTGCGAAGCTAGCTCCTTGCCCTCGTCCGGGCCGCCGATGAGGAGCCGCACGACGCCTTCCGGAATGCCCGCCTCGTGGTAGCATTTCACGAGGAATTCGCCCGTCGCCGGAGTCTTCTCCGACGGCTTGAAGACCACCGCGTTGCCGGCGATCAGCGCAGGGACGATGTGTCCGTTCGGGAGATGCGCCGGGAAATTGTACGGCCCGAGCACCGCCAGCACGCCGTGCGGCTTGTGGCGGACCGAGACCTTGCTCCCCATCGCCGCCTCAATCGTGCGCTTCGGCGTCCGCTCGGCATGAGCGTTGATCGAAATCTCGACCTTGTTGATGACCGCGGCGACTTCAGTCAGCGTTTCCCAGAAAGGCTTGCCCGTCTCGCGGGAGATCAGGGTCGCGAATTCCTTTTCCTTCTTGCGGACAACGTTGGCGAAGCGGCGAAGCGCTTCGGTGCGATAGGCGACCGAATGGTCCGCCCATCCGGGAAAAGCGGCGCGCGCCGCAGCGACTTCGGCGGTGGCGTCCCCAGGCTCGCCGGACCAGACTTCTACACCGCTATAGGGTTCGGTTGACTTGATGCTTTCGGACATTTGCCCCGCGCTCCACCACGCGAGCCATTCCCGGTCAAGTTATGGTTGATCCATCGTCAGTAACAGCCTCGCCCATTCGGCGAATCGCGGCGATCTTTGCCTCGAACGGCGACCAGTCGTCGCGCTGTGCAATGGCGTCCCAGATGGCTTCCACTTCTTCGATATGCATGGAACATGGTTCGGCCTCGGACCAATATGGGTGGGCCGGCGCTCGCTCGCGTCCGGCGATAAGAGCCGCCAAGGTTCGGAAGGATTTGCCGGGATATGTCTCGGCACCCGGATCTCGCCCGCCACGCCAGTCGAAGAAGATCCGGTCGATCGTCGCGCTTTTCGTGGCCAGCGCTTCGACGAACGCGCGGGCGAGCTCGTGATCCGACTCTGCGTCGCGCCCTGCGACACCGAGCCGCAACAGCAGCCTTGCGACAATGGCCTCGTCGAAACGGTCGCCCCATTTCGAAAGCTCGTCCGAAAGGGGCTGCGTTTCGGTCACGAGCGACAGGCAGCCGCCGAGCTGAGCCAGGTCCCACTGGATCGCCTCCGCCTGCCGCCCGAAGGCGTAAAGCCCGTAATGGTCGAAATAGGCGGCGGTAAAGTCGCCGTCCCAGTAGGGCGTGAACCGCCACGGACCGTAGTCGAAGCTCTCGCCGGTGATGCTGATATTGTCGCTGTTGAGCACGCCGTGGACGAACCCTGCGGCCATGTAGCTCGCGGCAAGCTCGGCAGTCCGCTCGGCAACCAGAGCGAAGAGCCGAAGCGCGTTTTCGCTGTCGTCGCCCCCCGGGGTCTCGCCGTAGAGATGGTGGAGACAGTAACGAGCCAGGCGGTTGATTGCCTCCGCGTCCTTGTAGAAGGCCTGCCGCTGGAATGTGCCGATACGGATGTGACCGTGGCTGAGCCGGGTCAGCACGGCCGAGCGGGTCGGCGACGGCTCGTCGCCGCGAACCAGTTCCTCGCCGGTCTCGAACAAGGCGAAGCTCTTCGACGTGTTGACGCCGAGCGCCTCAAGCATCTCGGTCGCGAGCACTTCGCGCACCCCGCCCTTCAGGGTTAGGCGGCCATCGGCGCTGCGGCTGTAAGGAGTCTGGCCCGAGCCCTTGGTCCCGAGGTCCAGCAATCGGTCGCGGTCGTCCCGGAGCTGGGCGAAGAGGAAGCCGCGGCCGTCGCCAATGTCCGGGTTGTACACACGGAACTGGTGGCCGTGGTAGCGAAGCGCGAGCGGCTCCTTGAGGTTGTCGGGTAGCGGCTCAAAGCGGCAGAAATGCGCCGCCCATTCTTCGTCCGAGAGCGGTCCGAGCCCGACCGTTCCGGCCGCACGGCGATTGAGGAAGCGCGGCGTGCATTCGGGAAAATTCGCCGCCTCGACCGCGTCGAAGAATCCCTCGCCGAGATCGAAAATCGTCGCTTCCGGCCGATAGGATTGCGCGAGCGGCATCCGGCCGCGATAGGGGAGCTCAGCAGGTGGGGAAAGCGGCAATGGCCTCTTGGGAAGACCGGTACTGGACGAGCCGCGATGGGCTGAAGCTGCACTATCGCGATTATGCCGGACCGGCGGATCGGCCGCCGCTGGTGTGCCTCCATGGCCTCACCCGCAACACCCGCGATTTCGAGAATCTGGCGGAACGGCTCGCGGGCGAGTGGCGCGTTATCGGAGTCGACTTCCGCGGACGTGGCGGAAGCGAGCATGATTCCGAATCCGCCAGGTACATGCCCCCGGTCTACGCGGCGGACGTTCTCCAACTCCTCGACGAGCTTGGTGTTGCCGAAGCGGTCTTCATCGGCACGTCGTTGGGCGGAATCGTGACGATGATCGTCGCCGGCTTCGCTCCGCAGCGGATAGCGGGGGCACTGCTCAACGATGTCGGGCCGCAGCTGGACAAGGCCGGGCTGGACCGGATCCGCGGCTATGTAGGAACGCCATTGCTGTTCGAAAGCTGGGACGATGCGGCGGACAGGCTGTCCGCCAAATATGGCGACGTGCACCCCGCTTACGGCCGCGCGGAATGGATTCGCTACGCGAAAAGGGTCGCGCACGAAACGCCGCGCGGGATCGAGTTCGATTACGACATGGCGATCGCCCAACCGTTCAACCGGATGGACGACCAGGCCGCATCGGCCTCCAGCGCGTGGCCCTTGTTTCGCGGCCTTGCCGGAAAGCCGGTCGTCATCCTGCGCGGCGAAAGCAGCGACCTCCTGTCGCCGGAAGTCGCGCGCAAGATGGTCGAGGCCGTTCCGGACGCCGAACTGGTGACGGTCCGCAACGTCGGCCACGCGCCCGACTTCGACGAGCCCGAATCCGTCGCAGCGGTCGACCGGCTGCTGGAGCGCGTACTCCACCGCTAGTCGGCGGTGATGCGCTTCAGCTTGTCCAGGGCGGGTCCATCCAGCTCGTCCGGGGACAGAGTCGCGACGAACTTCCCGTTGCGGTCGAACAAAAGCACCGTGGCCGTGTGGTCCATTGTATAATCGCCGTCGCCCGTCGGCACTTTTTTCGCGTAAATCGCGAACTGCTTCTCGACCCGGTCGATCTGCGGACGCGAGCCGGTCAGGCCGATGATCGGCGCACCGAAAGCCTCCGAATAGGCGCCCATCTCCTTGGTCGTGTCGCGCTCGGGATCGACGGTTACGAAGACGATTTTGAAGGCGTCGTCGCCCCCTGCATCGCGCCGGAGCTTTACCAACCGGGCCAGTGTCGTCGGGCAGGTGTCCGGGCAATGGGTGAAGCCGAAGAACAAGGCATAGGGCTTACCCGCGAGCTGGCTGGTGCCGAACGGCTGTCCGTCCGATCCGACGAGCGTGAACGGTCCGCCGAAGCTGGCGGCGACCGGTATCGGCTTCGGCGCGGTTTGTGCAGCAGGCTTGAGCAACCATACCGCCGCAATGCCAACCAGCACGACAGCCACGACGGCCCACAGCGCTATCCGGATCCGCCTCACATCCCTTCTCCATTCGCCGTCGATGGGCGAACCTCAGCCATCACGCGCTGCTCGCCGGACTTCTCGAACTTGAGCTCCAGCTCCAGCGTGCCGCCGTCCGCAAGCGGCTGCTTCAGCGCCATGAGCATCACGTGAGTCCCGCCGGGTTTCAACGCGACGGTCGACTCAGCCGGCACATCGAGCGCCTCAAGCGGGCGCATCCGCATCACGCCATTGTCCATGCTCGTCGAATGGAGCGAGGCGTCCGCGACCGGACTCGACACTGTCAGAAGGCGGTCGGCGCCGCCCTCGTTTGCGATCGTGAAATAAGCGGCGGACCCGCTCTGGCCCGGCACGGTCGCCCGCGCCCAGGCGTCCTCAACAGCGATCTTCGGCGGCGTTTCGTCCGCGTGGCAGGACGCGAGCAGTAGCGCCACTAGCGCTGCGCTTCTCTTCAACTGCGAGTCTCCCGGGAAAACGGTGCGTGCGCCGCCGTCCCTAGAGCACTCGCCCAAGCCGTAAAACCCCTCCGGCCCTACTCGTAACGAAGCGCGTGGATCGGATTGGCCCTGGCGACCTTGACCGCATGGCCCACGACGGTCGCAATCGCGATCCCCAGCGCCAGCGCCCCGGCGATCAGGAACGGCAGCACTCCCAGGCTGATCCGCTGGTCGAAGCCGTTGAGCCAGTCGCGCATCAGCCACCAGGCAATCGGCCAGGCGATGACGTTGGCGATGATCACCGGCCTGCTGAACTGCCACACCAGGAGCTGCACGATGTCCCGGGTCCGGGCGCCGAGCACCTTGCGGATCCCGATCTCCTTGGTGCGCCTCTCCGCGGTGAAGGCGGCAAGGCCGAACAGGCCGAGGCATCCGATGATCACGGCGAGCAGCGAGAAGGCGGCGAAGATCTGCGCCCGTGCATCCTCCTTCTCGTACATCTCGCCCATGATGTCCTCGCTGAACTTGGCGTTGAACGGGACTTCGTTGGTAACCTGCTTCCACTCGCGCTCGACCGCCGCCTTGATGGCCTGCGGGTCGCCTCGATAGCGGATCATCATCCAGCCAGGGCCCGTCCTGGCCTTGTGGAACATGATCGCGTCGATCGGAGTGCGCACTGTGCGGAAACGGGAATCGCCGACCACGCCGATGATGTTGATGTCCATCATCCCGTTGTCTTCGCCCAGGAGCTGGCTGTGAACGACCTTGCCGATCGCGTCCTGCGGCGACTTGAAGCCCAACTTCCTGACCGCATACTCGTTGAGGACGACGTTCACCCCACGCTGCGCAATCGCCTTCTCGACCTCCGGCTGCGGCGGCCAGGGAACGGTCATATCGTCGAGCGGGCGGTTATCGTCGAACCAGCGGCCGGCTTTCAAAGTCAGGCCCATGGCGTTCAGATACCCTTCGCCGACGGCATACTGGCCGATCAGCACCTGCCTGTTGCCCTGGGGCGGGATGATGTTCTGGTTGCTGGCGTTGTTGGTGTTGATTCCGATGTCCGTCAGCGCGGCATCGACGACTCCCGGAATTCGCTTCATCCGTTCGACGATGCTCTCCGCAACCGGAAACAGCTGAGCCCGCCCAAGCTCTTCGACTTGCAGGATGTGATCCCGTTTGAAGCCCGGATCCGCCGAGCGTGCGTAGACCGTCTGGCCGAAGATCACCGCAGTGCAGATGATGAGGCCGATCGAGACCGCGAACTGCAGCACGACGAGCGCGGCGCGGAGCCGGCCGGAGCCTGGCGTTTCCGCGGCCGAGCGGTTGGCCTTGAGGACCTGTGCCGGCTGGAACCGCGACAGGAAGACCGCGGGATAAAGCCCGCTGACAATTCCCACCAGCAATGTCAGGCCGACCGCGGGAAGGAGAATTCCTTCGCTACCGTAATAGCTTAGCGAAATGTCGGAATCGAGGAAGGCCGCGAACGGCTTCACGAGCACCTCCACGAGGGCGAGCGCCAGAAGCATGGAGGCGGCCGAAATGATGATGGATTCGCTGACGAACTGGACGATCAGCTGACGCCGCGTCGCTCCAAGCACCTTGCGCAGTGCGACCTCGCGCGCCCGCTGGCTCGCCCTCGCTGTCGCGAGGTTGGTGAAGTTGACGATCGCCATGCCCAGGATCAGCGCCGCGATAATCGCGAAGGTCGTGATCGTTCGGCGGTCGTTTCCGGGGGTCATCGACGCTTCTTGCGCCTTGCCGAGATGGATGTCCTTCAGGTTGACGAAGTGCCAATCCTCGTCGTCCCCGGCATTGTAGCGAAGGTTGCCGTTCGGCTCGTCGGGGATGTTTCGCTTTTCCCATGCGGGAAGCTGCGCCTCGAGTTGCTTGATGTCCGTTCCCGGCCGCACTTTCACGAACACCCATCCCGACTGGCATCCCCAGCATTTGGTGAGGAATTCGGGGTTGTCCGAATAGAAGCTGTTGTAGTCGATCCGAAGCACCGCGTTGATCGCGAGGCTTGAATTCTTGGGCACGTTCTTGAGCACGGCGGTGACCTTGAAGTCCTTCCGCTGGCCGCGCGTGATGATCGTGAACGTCTTGCCGAGGACCTTGTCGGTTCCGAACCGCTTGATCGCCTCTTCCTGAGTGATTGCCGCAGTTCCCGGCGCCGTAAGGCTCGACCCCTCGATCAGGGGCAGGTTTACGACCTTCAGGAAATCGTCGTCGGAGAACAGCCACTTCTTGGTCGCCTGCGCCTGACCGTTCTGGATCAGTACCGGCTCGTTATCGCTGACATAGACGCTGTTCGTGATCTGCGGAAAATCCTTCACGGCCGCTGTCTTGGAAACATAGGCGGACATCTGCAGGTGCAGCGGCTCGCCGTCCTTCGGATGCGGGTACCAGGCCTGCAGCTCGTAGGTATTGGCGACGTCCGGGACCCACTTGTCGTAGCTCTTCTCGTAGCGGAGGTAGAGCAGGATCAGGATGCAGGCCGCCATTCCAATCGCCAGCCCGGCGATGTTGATCACCGAATAAGTCTTGTTCTTCGCAAGAGCGCGAACCGCGACTGTCCAGTAATTCCTCCACATGGCCGTCATCCTTGTCAGAGTGTCCTGCTTGTTGCTGTCAGTTTCCTCGCATCGGCACGCCGCCTAATGCCCGGGCTCGAAGCCGGCCAGCCGCAGGCGTGTCAGCTGGTCCGCCGAAAGATGCGCCATCCCGTTCTGCTGAAGCCGCCGGACATAGTCGGGCGTGACGCCGTGGATTCGAAGCGAGACGATCTCGTCGGCGCTGAGATTGCGGTAGCCGAGAGCGGCCAGCTGTTGGAGATACTCGGCGCTGACGCCGTGAATCGCCATCGACACGACGTCGTCCGCATTTAGCGCGCCCCTGGTGAAGGCGGCATAGGCGCGCACCAGCTCCGGCTCGGCGCCGTGAATCCGGAAGGCGACGAGGTCGTCCGAGCTAAGGTTGGCGAACTGCGGTCCCATCGCGGCGATCTCGCGGACATAGGCCGGTTCCACTCCGTGGATTCGCATGGAGACGAGTTCGTCGGCGGGCAGCCGCTGGAGCTTCGGGCCGATCGCGGCCATCTCGCGTATGTAATCGAGGCTGACGCCATGGATCTTGAAGGCGACGAGATCGTCCGCTGAGCCGAGCCGATAGCCTGAGCGCGCGAGGCCGTGGACGAAGTCGGCGGAAACGCCGTGAATCGCCATGGAGGTGAGCTGCTCTACGGTCGGACGGGTGTAGCCGATCTCCTGCATCGACTCGATGAGGCCGCGGCCGACTCCGCTCATCGTCAGCGTGAAGGCTTCGTGGGGCGTCGGCGAACCGATGCCCTGCTGGCGCAAGTAGGCGTCGAAGCGCGGATCGACGGTGAAGCTGCATGCGCCGCGGCCGGTCAGGTTGCCGGCCGTGCCGCTGCAATCAAGCCGGCCGGCGTCGCGCACCAGGGCGAAACGAACCGGGCCTCGAGGTCCCGCGATCTGGGCTGGCGTGATGCCCTGGAGGTCGCTGACCGGGCGGTCGTTTGACCAGACGCTGCTGCTGCCTGCGCCCCAGTGGCTCTCGATCGTCAATTGCACCTTGCTTGCGTCGGCGCGCGACCCCTCGCGGGCGATCGACCATTCGATATTCCCCGGCGAGCCGGCCTGGGCCGCTGCTGTCGTGGAAACGGTCGCGGGGGAAGCGGCGATGGCGCCGGCGACGATCAGAGCGAGCTTTGCCTTGGTCATGTCACTCGTACCTCAGTGCATGGATGGGATTGGCGCGGGCGATTTTCACGGCGTGCCCGACGACGGTCGCGACGGCGATTCCCAGTGCGAGCAGTGCAGCGAGCAGGAACGGCGTCGGGCCCAGCGAGATGCGCTGGTCGAAGCCATTGAGCCAGTCGCGCATCACCCACCAGGCGACCGGCCAGGCGACCAGGTTGGCGACGATCACCGGCCTGCTGAACTGCCATACGAGAAGCCGGACGATGTCGCGGGTGCGGGCTCCGAGCACCTTGCGAATTCCGATTTCCTTCGTCCGGCGCTCTGCAGTGAAGGCGGCCAGGCCAAACAGGCCGAGGCAGCCGATTATGACGCCGAGCAGCGAGAAGGCCGCGAAGATCTGCCCCCTCGCGTCGTCTTCCTTGTAGAGCTCGGCGATCACGTCCTCGCTGAACTTCGCCTCGAACGGCACATCGGTTGCGATCTGCTTCCACTTCGCTTCGATCGCGGAGCGCACCGTCTGCGGATCGCCGCGGTAGCGGATCTCCATCCACCCCGGCCCCTGCCTCGTCATTCGGTACATGAGCGGCTGTATCGCCATTCTCACCGAGCGGAAGCGGCTGTCGCCGACCACTCCGATGATGGTGGCTGTCGTCGCGTCGTCCGTGAAGAGCGGTAAACGGAAGGTCTTGCCGATCGCCTCCTGCGGCGATTTGAAGCCGAGCTTTCTCACGGCAAGCGCGTTGAGGACCACATTCGCTCCGCGCTGGGTCATCGCATTTTCAAGGGCCGGGTCCGATGGGAACGGAAGCGTCGTGTCGTCCATCGGCCGGTTCCGGTCGAACCAGCGGCCCGCGAGCAGCTTGAGGCCCATGGCGTCGAAGAATCCGTCGTCGACGGTGTAATTGCCGAGATCGATCGTCTTCGTAGCGCCCGGCGGAACGACCCCGGTGGTGATGTTGCTGCCGGTCGAGATGCCGAGATCGGTAAGCCCGACCGCCACGACGCCCGGAATTCGCTTGATTTCTCCAACCAGGGCCTCGGTCTGGGGAAGAATCTCTCGCCGGCCGACATTGTCGACCTGGAGGATATGGTCGCGCTTGAAGCCGGGGTCGACCGTGCGTGCGTAAACGGTCTGCGCATAGACGACGGCGGTACAGATGATGAGCCCCGTCGACACCGCGAACTGGAGGACGACCAGCGCAGTGCGAAGCCGTCCGGAGCCCGGCGTTTCCGCCGCGGACCGGTTCGCCTTGAGCACCTGGGCCGGCTGGAAGCGGGAAATGAAGATCGCCGGATAAAGCCCGCTGACGATCCCGACGAGGAGCGTCAGGGCGATCGCAGGCAGCAGGATCCCGCCCGAACCCAGATAGTCGAGCTTGATGTCGGCATCCAGGAATGCGGAGAAAGGCCGCACCAGAAGCTCGACCAGCGCAAGCGCCAAAAGCATCGCGGCCGCGGAAATCAGGATCGCCTCGCCGATGAACTGGACGATCAGCTGCCGGCGGTTCGCTCCAAGCACTTTGCGAAGAGCAACTTCGCGAGCGCGCTGGCTAGCGCGCGCAGTGGCGAGATTGGTGAAGTTCACCACCGCCATGCCGAGGATCAGGATGGCGATGATCCCGAACGTGGTGACCGTCCGCTGGTCGTTCCCGGCAGACATGGCGCCGTTCTGTGCCTTGCCGAGATGCACGTCCCGGACGTTGACGAAATGCCAGTCCTGGTCGTCGCCCTGGTTCGTCGTGATCCCGTCATTCTTTTCATCGGGAATGTTGCGCTTCTCCCAGGCAGGGAGCGCCGCATCGAGCTGCCGGGCGTCGGTGCCGGGCCGGAGCGTCAGATAGACCCAGCCCGATTGCCATCCCCAGGCGGTGAGGAAGTCCGGGCTGTCCGCGAAATAGCTGTTGAAGTCGACTCTCAGGATCGCGTTGATCTTGAGGTGCGAGTTCTTCGGAATGTCCTTGAAGACGCCGGTGATCTTGTAGTCGCGAGGCTCGCCGTGCGAGACAGCGGTGAGCGTCTGACCGACAACCTGGTCGGTGCCGAACTGTTTCAGGGCTTCCGACTGAGACAAGACGGCCGTTTGAGCCGCCGGCAGACCCGTCCCCTGGAGCATCGGAAGCTGCACGACCCGCAGGAAATCGTCGTCTGCGATGACGTAGTCCTGCGACGTCGAAGCCTGGCCGTCCTTCAAGAGGGTCGGGCTGCCGCTAAGGATATAGCCGACGCGCTCGACCTGCGGAAAATCCTTCTTGACCATGCCCTTGGTCACATAGGCGGACATCTGGCTGAACATCGCCTCGCCGTCCTGGGGATGCGGATACCAGGCCTGGAACTGGTAGGTGTTCTCGGCATTCGGCAGCCACTCGTCGTAGTTTTGCTCGTTGCGGATGTAGAGAAGGATTAGGATGCAGGCGGCCATGCCGATCGCGAGGCCGGCAATGTTGATGATCGAATAGGTCTTGTTTTTCGCAAGAGCCCTGATCGCCACCGTGCAGTAATTGCGCCACATGTTCACAAGCTCTCCTTCGCGAACGGGTTCAGGCGGCGCGGCGCCGTTCCTGCAGAATCCGCCCGTCCAGCATGTTGACGACCCGGCTCGCGAAATCGGCGTGAGCCGGCGAGTGGGTCACCATCACGATCGTCGATCCTTCGTCGTTGAGCTGGCGAAGCATGCGCATCACCTCTTCGCCATGGGCGGTGTCGAGGTTGCCGGTGGGCTCGTCGGCAAGGATCAGCTTGGGCTCCCCGACCAGAGCGCGGGCGACGGCGACGCGCTGCTGCTGGCCGCCTGACAATTGGGTCGGCCGGTGCTTGGCCCGGTGAGCGATGCCGACCTTGTCCAGGACCCGGTCCACGCGCGCCTTGCGCTCGGCGCCAGGACAATCGTGATAGAGAAGCGCGAGCTCGACATTCTCGCGGACAGTCAGCTCGTCCACCAGGTTGAAGCTCTGGAAGATGAAGCCGACATTCGCCTTGCGGGTCTCGGCGAGCGCGGACTCGGTAAGGCCCGCGACTTCCTTGCCGTCGAAAATGTACGAACCGCTCGTCGGGCTATCGAGCATCCCCATTACGTTGAGCAGGGTCGACTTGCCGCAGCCCGAGGGGCCCATGATCGCGACGAACTCGCCGTCGCCGATGTCGAGGTCCACGCAATCCAGCGCCGTCGTCTCGACAGTGTCGGTGCGGTAGCTCTTGGTCAGGCCAGTCATGCTCAACATCGTGGCGGTCCTTTCTAATCGTCGCTGTCGAAGGTGAGCTGGTCCTTGTCGACCAGCCCGCTGTAGGAAGAGGTGATCACTTGCTCGCCAGGCTTCAGGCCCGAGAGCACTTCGATAAAGTCGCTGTTGCGGCGTCCGAGCTGGACGGAGCGCTTCGTCGCGCTTCGGCCGCCCCTGTCGACGACGAAGATCCAGTTTCCGCCCGTGTCGTTGAAGAAGGCCCCATTCGGGACCAGGACCGCGCGGCTTGAATCGCCCACCGTCAGCTTCGCCTGGATCGTCTGGCCGCGCTGCACGCCTGCCGGCTCGACCCCGTCGAAGACCAGGTCGATCTGAAACTGCCCGTTGCGGACCTGCGGATAGACCTTCGCCACCCTTAGGCGATAGGTCTTGCCGTTGACGTCCGCCGAGGCGGCCTGCCCAACGACAACCCGTCCGAGATAGAATTCGTCGACGTCAGCCTGGAGCTTGTCCGCTCCGGCGCTGTCGACCTGGCCGATCCGTTCGCCTTGCTGGAGCGACTGGCCGAGCTGGATTTCGAACCCGCTAAGCTGGCCGGTGACGGGGGCTCGGATGTTGAGCTGGCCGAGGCTGTTCTGGGCCACGCCCATGCTGGTGTTGAGCGACGAGGCCGCGGCCCGGAGCTGCTGCAGCTGGCTCCGCTGCAAGGCCTCGGTCTGGGCGATGCTGTGCCTCAGGATCTCGAGGCGCTTGTTCTGAAAATCGAGGTCGTCCTTCGTGTCGTTGAAGGTCTTCCTCGCGACGAATCCCTTTTCCGCGAGCGCCTTCTGCAGGTCGTATTGGCGCTTCGCCTTCGCGAGTTCGGTTTCCGCCTGATTGACGTCGCGCATGTTGGCGTTGTGCGACTGGACGAGCGCGAGCTCCTGGCTGCGCATGTTGTTCAGCTGCTGCTCGACTTCCGCCTGCTTCTCGAGTGTCGACAGCTGCAGTTCGGCATTCGACAGGACCGCGAGCATCTGGCCTTGAGTGACCTGAGCGCCGTCCTCGACCAGCTTCCTCTCGACGCGCCCGCCCTCGACGGCGTCGAGATAGACGGTAACCAAGGGCGTCACTCGCGCCCGAAGCGGTAGGAAGTCTTCGAAGACGCCATTCTGGACCGTTGCGATCGACAGCCGGTCACGCGCGACATTCTGGCTGTCGGCGCTCGGCGCGAAGAGCCAGAAGACGACAAGCAGCAGGATCGCCAGGGCTGCGCCTCCGGCGATGAGAATCCTCCGGTCGATTCCCTTGCGCTCGATGACGCGGTCCATCGCGCCGCCGCTCACCGGCTCGTCACGCCGCGTCTGGCGCAATTCGACCAGGCTCATTGTCCGCTTCCGGCCAGCAAATGTCCGAATGCGGACAGTTTTGCAGCTGCGGAAACGGCCGTTTCGCTATGAAATCGCAATATTTTCCCACTCTCCATGACCCCATCGTTGCAAGCCATGTGCCAAACAGGCGGCCGCGGCTGTCGAACAGACTAACGACTGTTCGATTCCGGACAAGCGGTCTAGGGAGGGGCGCGATGGACAAGCCGTTCAAGCTTGCGCTGGTCGTTGACGACGACCCCGATATCGCGCTGGCCGCGAGGCTTGCGCTTCGCGAGTTGTTCGACCGCATCGAGACCCTGCCCTCGCCGGCCGAGCTGCTCGCCTATCTCAGGCGCGAGCGGCCGGACGCGATCCTCCTCGATCTCAATTTCGAGCGGGCCGCCACCGACGGGCGCGAGGGCCTCGATTATCTTGCCCGGATCATGGACCAGGATCCCGAGTCCGCAGTGGTCATCATCACCGCTCACGGGGCCGTCTCCGTGGCAGTCGAAGCGATCAAGCGCGGCGCCAGCGACTTCGTCGCCAAGCCCTGGAGCAACGAGCGGCTGCTGGCGACCGTAAGAAGCGCTGCGGCCCTGCGAAGAAGCCGGATCGATGCGCAGGTCGAGCGCGGACGCGCCGTCGAGCTTGGCCAGGCGGTCGAAACGCCGCTCATCGGAGCGTCGGAGGCAATTGGCCGCGTGCGCGAGCTGATCGCCCGCGCCGCGCCGACGGACGCCAACGTCCTCATCCTCGGCGAGAACGGAACGGGCAAGGAAATCGTCGCCCGCGAAATCCATCGCCTGTCGAACCGGAGCGACAAGCCGATGGTCGCGATCGATCTCGGAGCGACCAGCGAGAACCTGTTCGACTCCGAGCTGTTCGGCCACGTGAAGGGCGCCTTCACCGGGGCTGCGGGTGAGCGGATGGGCCGGCTGAAGGCGGCCGACGGGAGCACGCTATTCCTCGACGAGATCGGCAACCTGCCGATCCACCTTCAGCCCAAGCTGCTGACCGCGCTCGAGCAGCGGCAGGTCGTTCCGGTTGGCTCGAACCGCGCCGTGCCGATTGACGTCCGGGTTGTCGCCGCGACCAACCTTTCGGGCGAACAGCTTGGCGATCCCAATCGTTTCCGAGAGGACCTGCTGTTCCGCCTCAACACGATCGAAATCCACATCGCGCCGCTCCGCGACCGGCGCGACGATATCGAGCCTTTGCTCGACCATTATCTAGGCCTCTACGCCCGCAAATATGGAAAGCCCGAGCGGGAGCTTCCGCCGGCGGTGCTTGCGGAGCTCGTCAGCCATGACTGGCCGGGCAACGTTCGGGCGCTCCGCCACGCCGCCGAGCGTGCCGTCATCATGGCCAACGGAAGCGCTTACGCCATGGAGGATTTCCCGCTTCCGCTGCGGCCCAGCAGCCCGGCAGTCCCGGTGGTCGGATCGAGCCTCAACCTCGAGCAGCTCGAGAAGCAGATGATCGAGCGAGCGCTGAGGATGCACCATTTCAACATTTCGCTCGCCGCGAACGAGCTCGGCCTCAGCCGCGGCTCGCTCTACCGCCGGATGGAGAAATATGGACTTTAGGCGCAAGTTCGAATTCGGGCTCGCCTGGCGCTCGGCGCTGCTGGTGCTGAGCATCGGGATTTTCACCCAGTCGCTGGCGATGCCCGATCTGCGCGCGGGGCGGATCATCGCCGCCATTATCACCTTCGTCGCACTGGCCAGCCTGTGGGACTATATCCGGCGCACGAATTTCCTCGTCTCCAGGTTCGTGGAATCCGTTCGCTTCGAGGATTATTCGCAGCGGTTTTCCGACCCTAGCGGAGGCGGGTTCGACGTCCTCGGCGATGCGCTCGATGCCGCCCTCAAGGGGCTGCAGAAGCGGCACATGGAGGAATCGGCGGAGGCGCGTTACCTCTCGGCAATCGTCGACGACGCGCCAAGCGCTTTGGTGTCGATCGACGAGCAGGGCCGCGTGAAGCTCCTCAACAAATCGGCTCGGCAGCTTTTCGGCGGCCACGCGCTCCATCACCTTTCCGACCTTGAGGCGCTGGGGCCTGAGCTTGCAGCGGCAGCGGAGCTTCCGCCGGGCACCCGCAAGATCACTCGCCTGTTCCTCGACGAGGTCCCGCAAAAGGCGATCCTCGCATCGGCGCAGGTCGCCCGGCTCGACAATCCCGTGAAGATCCTCTCGATCCTGCCGGTGCAGAGCGAGCTCGGTGCGCTCGAGGTCGCGGCGCAGGCCGATCTGGTCCGCGTCCTCACCCACGAGATCATGAACTCCCTGACGCCGGTTACGTCGCTCGCCCGGTCGAGCGCGGAGATGGTGGCCTCCGCACAGGATTCCGACGGGGACCTGGCCGATGCGCGGCTGGCGACCGAGACGGTTGCCCGTCGCGCGGAAGGAATCCTGAGGTTCGTCGAAAGTTATCGCGAATTCGCCCAATCGCCCGAAGTGCATCGGCGATCCTTCCTCGCGCAGCCGTGGGCGGAGGAGATCCTGCGCCTTTCGCTGACGAGCGCCGCCGACCGCGAGATCGAGACGAAGCTCGACATCAAGCCCAAGTCGCTAAGCGTCAGCGCCGACCCCGAACTGCTCTCGCAGGCTGTCTTAAATCTCCTCCGCAACTCGATCCGCGCGACCGCCGAGGTGGAGTCTCCGGCGATCGGCCTGACCATTGCCCGCGAGCCGAGCGGCAGTTGCCGGATCGAGGTTCGCGACAACGGCCCAGGAATTCCCGAGGAACGGCGGGAGGACATCTTCCTTCCCTTCTACACCACCCACAAGGGCGGAAGCGGGGTCGGGCTCAGCTTCGCTCGGCAGGTCGCGCTTGCCCATGGCGGCTCGATCTGCGTCGCGGACGCACCCGAAGGCGGCGCCAACATCCGAATCGTGATCTGAGAGCTAGCCCTCGCTTCGCGCGCGTTTTGACGGCCGACTTGCCTGCGTTCCCGAAGGCCGGGCGCGGCAGATTCCTTCGATCGCCGATTCCAGATCGGCAGGGGTGAAGGGCTTCTGCAAAATCTCGACGCCCTCCGGCCGGTCCTGGATGGCTTCGGAATCGGCATAGCCGGTGATGATCAGTGCCGGGACGTCCGGACACATGCGGTGCGCCACGCGAAGGAATTCGGTCCCGGACAGGTTGGGCATCGCATAGTCGCTGATCATCACGTCGAAAGCGCAATCCTGCTCCTCGAGCACTCGGATCGCCTGCGCTCCGTCGGAAGCCTCGACGACGGTGTGGCCGAGATCTTCGAGCAATGCCGCAGTCGTGCTGCGCACCTGCGCATGATCATCGACCAGCAGCACAGCCAACTTGCGGGCCGTCCGGCTGCGCTTGCGTTCGCGAGCTGGCGGCTCGGCGATCGCCGCCCCCTCCGGCGCGCGCGGCAGCCACAGCTCCGCAATGGTCCCTTCGTCGACCTTGCTCTGGAGCGTGAACCCGCCGTTCGACTGTTTCGCGAATCCATAGACCATGCTCAGGCCAAGGCCGCTGCCCTTGCCGAATTCCTTTGTCGTGAAGAATGGCTCCATCACCTTTTCAAGGTCGTTCGGGGTGATGCCCGTGCCGGTGTCGCTCACCGCCAGGCGAACATAATCGCCGGCTTCGACGCTCGGAATCTCCTCTTGTGCGACCTCGCGGTTGTCCGCCGAGATGGTGACGGTGCCGCCCATGGGCATGGCGTCTCGCGCGTTGATGATGAGATTGACCAGGGCCAGCTCCAGCTGGGCCTGGTCGGCAAATGCGCTCCACACATCTTCGCCGATTCGCCAGTCGATCGCGACCAGACCGCCGAGCGTATGCGTGAGCAAATCGGACACCGCTTCGCGAAGCGCGTTGAGGTCGATCACCCGTGGTTCGAGCTTCTGCCGGCGGGCGAAGGCGAGGAGCCTTCGGACAAGCTCGCTGCCCTGCTCGGCCGCCCGCTTTGTCATCACGAGGATCCGCTGCTCCGGCTCCTTCAGGGCAGCTTTTTTCTCCAGCAGCGTGAGGCCGCCGATCACTGCGGCGAGGAGATTGTTGAAATCGTGCGCGATGCCGCCGGTGAGCTTGCCGATCGCGTCCATCTTCTGCGCCTGGATCAGCTGCGTTTCCAGCGACCGCTGCTCGGTGATGTCGGTCAGCGTGCCGGCGAACTCGACAGGCCTGCCGTCAATGTCCCTCAGGAGAACCGCCTGGTCCAGGAAATGCTTGTAGCTGCCGTCGGCGCAGCACCAGCGATATTCGACCGACGAGTGCCCGCTCTTCCGCCGGGCCTCCATGGCCGCGATGACGCGGTTGCGGTCTTCCGGATGTAGCCGTTCGGACCAGAGGTGCGGCTCCTTCAGGACCTCCTCATGGGTGTAGCCGGTGACGGCGCGAAGGTCGCCGCTGACGTAGCTCGGCTGGCGCGGATGGGAATCGCACGGCTCCAGGTACAGCACCATCGGCAGCGACTGGATGATCGCCGCCTGCCGCTGCTCGGAACGGCGAAGCTCCTGCTCGGCGCGGAGCCGTTCGGAATTGGCGCGCAAATTGGCGTCGAGCAGCGCCTGCTCGTGGCGCGCCTTGGCCTCGATTTCCTTCGATTTCTCGAAGAGCTCCACGAACACCGAAACCTTCGAGCGCAGGATGATCGGATCGACCGGCTTGAAGACATAATCGACGGCGCCCATCGAATAGCCGCGCATCAGATGCTCGGTTTCCTTGTTCACCGCGGAAAGGAAGACGATGGGGATACCCTTCGTCTGGTCACGATCGCGGATGATCTGGGCGGTCTCGTAGCCGTCCATTCCCGGCATGTAGACGTCGAGCAGGATCACCGCGAACTCGCCCTTGAGGAGGTGGCGGAGCGCCTCTTCTCCCGACCGGGCGATCACGACTTCCCCGAGATCCTCGAGGATCGTCTTGACCGCGAGCAGGTTGCGCTCGTCGTCGTCGACCAGCAGGACGGAGGCGCGCTCCTTCCCGGGCGGAGCCAAAGGTTGCGCATCGTCCGGCCGCTTAACGGCTGGCATATCGTCCAGCGGGCGGTTCACCTCTACTCCGCCGCCTCCGCCGCGACCGGGCTTGCCGAAGCAACGGCCGCTTCGCGCGCCCTTGCCACCCACACGCGGACGAGCGCGAGCAGAAGCTCGATGTCGACAGGCTTGGCAATATAATCGGAAGCGCCGGCGTCGAGGCACTTCTGGCGGTCGCCCTTCATCGCTTTGGCGGTCACCGCGATCAGCGGAACGTCGGCAAGCTCGGATTTCTGCCGCACGTGCTTCATCGTCTCGTAGCCGTCCATGTCGGGCATCATGATGTCGATCAGTGCGACGTCGATGTCAGGCATCTGTTCGAGAATTAGGATTCCGTCTCTCCCCCTCTCGGCGTGCAAGACTTCCACGTCGTGGCTTTCAAGAACGCTCGTGAGCGAGAAGATGTTTCGGATGTCGTCGTCGACGATGAGAACCTTCGCTCCCGCAAGCTCCGGCATCGGCCGCTTCGCCGGTGACGCTTCCTTGCGCCTGGGCGCCTTGCGGGGCTTTTGCTTGCGAGCCTCGCGGGCGACACTCTTGAACAAGGCCACGAGGTCCGCTCTTTCGGCCGGCTTGCCAATCACTCCCGCGGCGCCGATTCCCATCGCCGTTCCACTCCGTTCAGCGCCCGAAATGACGTGTATCGGGATGGAGCTGGTGTCGGGATCGTGCTTCAGGAGGTCGAGAAGGACAAACCCGTCGATGTCCGACAGGCCGAGGTCGAGGGTCATCGCCGCCGGCTGTAGCTTGCGCGCCATCGCCAGCGTCCCCGCTCCGGCCGTCGAAATGACGCCCTTCAGCCCCGCTTCGTGCGCCGCATCCAGCAGCAGTGTCGCAAACGTCGGATCATCCTCGACAATCATCACGAACGGATCGTTGCCGAGATCGTCACGGTCGTCGCTCACCTCGAAGTTGGTAGGAAGTGCGGTCGGAACGACGGCACCGCTATTGTCGTAGCGCGCGGGAGTTCCCGGCGCAGCGACGATCTCAGCATGCGCCTCGAGCGGCACGTAGAGGGTGAAAGTCGACCCTTCGCCCGGCTTCGAGCGCACCTGGAGCTCGCCTCCCAAGAGCCGGGCGATCTCGCGGCTGATCGACAGGCCGAGGCCGGTGCCGCCATATTTGCGGCTGGTCGTTCCGTCGGCCTGCAGGAACGGCTCGAAAATCAGCCGCTGCTTTTCTTCGGGAATGCCGATGCCGGTATCGCTGACGGCGATCTCGATCGCCTTGTTGTGGCCGCGAAGCGCCGGATTGGTCGCGCTCGAGTCCTTGTCGGCGCTGCGGACGTGAAGCGTGACGCCGCCCTTCGACGTGAACTTGAAGGCGTTCGACAGGAGGTTGAGGACGACCTGCTGGAGCCTCTTCTCGTCGGTCCGGATCGTCTGCGGAAGCTTGGGGTCGAACTTGACCTTGAAGTCCAGGCCCTTGTCGGCAGCGAGCTGGCGGAACGTCCGCTCCATGTGCTGCTTGAGGCTCTGCATCGGCATCTCGCCGACCTCGATCGTCACCGTTCCGGATTCGATCTTCGACAGATCGAGGATGTCGTTGATGAGGTTCAAGAGGTCCGCGCCCGCGGCGTGGATCGTCCTGGCGAACTCCACCTGCTTGTCGTTGAGGTTGCGCTGCTGGTTATCGGCCAGGAGCTTGGAGAGGATCAGGAGCGAATTGAGCGGGGTCCGAAGCTCGTGGCTCATATTGGCCAGGAACTCAGACTTGTACTTGGAGGTCAGGGCGAGCTGCTCGGCCTTCTCCTCCAGCGCCCGCCGGGCCATCTCGATCTCGAGGTTCTTCGCTTCGACCTGCTTCTTCTCATTCTCGAGGAGCTGGGCCTTCTCCTGCAGCTCGTCGTTGGTCGCGTGCAGTTCTTCCTGCTTGGTCGTCAGCTCGGTCTGGCGCGCCTGAAGCTCCTGCGTGAGCAGCTGGGACTGCTTGAGCAGCCCTTCAGTGCGCATCGTCGCGGCGATTGTGTTGAGCACGATCCCGACCGATTCCATGAGCTGGTTGAGGAAGTTCTGGTGGGTTTCGTTGAACTCGCTAAACGAGGCCAGCTCGATCACCGCCTTGACCTCGTCCTCGAACAAGGCGGGCAGGATGTTGACGTTCGCGGGCTTCGAATGGCCGAGGCCCGAGCCGACCCGGATGAAGTCGGGCGGAACGTCCTTCAAAAGGATTGGCCGCCGGTCGGCCGCGGCCTGGCCGACGAGGCCTTCGCGCAAGTGGAATTCCTGCTTCAGCTCTTCGGGCGTCTCGGCGCCGTAGCTCGCCACCAGCTCGAGCTTTGTCTCGTCCTCCTCCCGCTTGCTGACGTAGAAAACGCCGTACTGGGCGTTCACCAGCGGCGCGAGCTCGGACATGATCAGGTTCGACACGGTCGCGAGGTCGCGCTCGCCCTGGAGCATTCGGGAGAAACGGGCGAGGTTGGTCTTGAGCCAGTCCTGCTCGGCGTTCTTTAGAGTCTGCTCCTTCAGGTTGCTGATCATTTCGTTGATCGTGTCCTTGAGCGCCGCCATCTCGCCCGAGGCCTGAACCGCGATCGAGCGCGTGAGGTCGCCCTTGGTCACGGCGGTCGCGACTTCAGCGATCGACCGCACCTGGTTCGTCAGGTTCTCAGCCAGCTGGTTGACGTTGTCGGTGAGGTCTCGCCACAGGCCGGCGGCTCCCGGCACGCTGGCCTGGCCGCCCAGCTTGCCTTCGATACCCACCTCGCGAGCCATGCTGGTCACCTGGTCGCCGAAGGTCGACAGAGTATCGATCATGAAGTTGATCGTGTCGGCCAGCGCCGCGATCTCGCCCTTCACGTCGAGAGTTAGCTTGCGCTTCAAATTGCCCTGAGCGACCGCCGTGACGACCTGGGCGATTCCGCGCACCTGGTTCGTGAGGTTCGTGGCCATCAGGTTGACGTTGTCGGTGAGGTCCTTCCAGGTTCCGCCGACGCCCGGCACCTGCGCCTGGCCGCCCAGCTTGCCCTCGGTGCCGACCTCGCGAGCCACGCGGGTCACCTCCGACGCGAAGGCGTTCAACTGATCGACCATCGTGTTGATGGTGTTCTTGAGCGCGAGGATCTCGCCCTTCACGTCGACCGTGATCTTTTTCGACAGGTCGCCCTTCGCAACAGCGGTCGTCACGTCGGCAATGTTGCGCACCTGGCCGGTGAGGTTGTCGGCCATCAGATTGACGTTGTCGGTGAGGTCCTTCCACGTGCCGGCAACGCCGCGAACCTGCGCCTGCCCGCCGAGCTTGCCTTCGGTACCGACCTCGCGGGCGACCCGGGTCACTTCCGAAGCGAAGGAGTTCAGCTGGTCCACCATCGTGTTGATGGTGTTCTTCAGCTCGAGAATCTCGCCCTTTACGTCGACCGTGATTTTCTTCGACAGGTCACCGGAAGCGACCGCGGTCGTCACCTCTGCGATGTTGCGGACCTGCCCGGTGAGGTTCGCTGCAAGCTCGTTCACATTGTCGGTCAGATCCTTCCAGGTGCCGCCCACACCCTCCACCTTAGCCTGGCCGCCGAGCTTGCCTTCGGAGCCCACTTCGCGGGCCACGCGGGTCACTTCGGACGCGAAGGCGTTCAGCTGGTCCACCATCGTGTTGATGGTGTTCTTCAGCTCGAGGATCTCACCCTTCACATCGACCGTGATCTTCTTCGACAAGTCGCCGCGGGCGACCGCGGTGGTCACCTCGGCGATATTTCGAACCTGGCCCGTCAGATTGCCGGCCATGCGGTTCACGCTGTCGGTCAGGTCGGCCCAGGTGCCTGCAACGCCTTCGACCTGCGCCTGACCGCCGAGCTTGCCTTCCGACCCCACTTCGCGCGCCACCCGGGTCACCTCCGAGGCGAACGAATTGAGCTGGTCCACCATGGTGTTGATGGTGTTCTTCAGCTCGAGGATTTCGCCGCGCACCTGCACGGTGATCTTCTTCGAAAGGTCGCCCTTGGCGACGGCGGTCGTCACTTCGGCGATATTGCGGACCTGGCCGGTCAGGTTCGCGGCCATCAGGTTCACATTGTCGGTGAGGTCGGCCCACGTGCCGGCGACGCCGGGTACTTCGGCCTGGCCGCCCAGCTTGCCCTCGGTGCCGACCTCGCGGGCGACGCGAGTCACCTCGGACGCGAAGGAGTTCAGCTGGTCCACCATCGTATTGATCGTGTCCTTCAGCTCCAGGATTTCGCCCTTCACGTCGACGGTAATCTTCTTCGACAGGTCGCCGCGGGCGACCGCGGTCGTCACTTCGGCGATGTTGCGCACCTGGCCGGTCAAGTTCTCGGCCATCGAGTTCACGTTGTCGGTGAGGTCCTTCCAGGTGCCGGCGACTCCGGGCACTTCGGCCTGGCCGCCGAGCTTGCCCTCGGTGCCGACCTCGCGCGCAACGCGAGTCACCTCGGAAGCGAAGCCGTTGAGCTGGTCGACCATGACGTTGATGGTGTTCTTGAGTTCGAGGATCTCGCCCTTCACGTCGACGGTGATCTTCTTCGACAGGTCGCCGCGAGCAACCGCGGTGGTCACTTCGGCGATGTTACGCACCTGGCCCGTGAGGTTTTCGGCCATGGAGTTCACGTTTTCGGTAAGGTCGGCCCAGGTTCCGGCGACGCCTTCGACGCGCGCCTGACCGCCGAGCTTGCCCTCGGTGCCCACTTCGCGGGCCACGCGGGTCACCTCGGACGCGAAGCCGTTGAGCTGATCCACCATCGTGTTGATGGTGTTCTTCAGCTCGAGGATTTCGCCCTTGGCCTCCGCGGTGATCTTCTTGGACAAGTCGCCGCGAGCGACGGCGGTGGTCACTTCGGCGATGTTTCGGACCTGGCCGGTGAGGTTGGTGGCCATCGCGTTGACGTTTTCGGTGAGGTCGGCCCAGGTACCGGCGACACCCTTCACCTTCGCCTGACCGCCGAGCTTGCCTTCAGTGCCCACCTCGCGGGCCACGCGAGTCACCTCCGAGGCGAAGGAGCCAAGCTGCTCGACCATGGTGTTGACGACCTTGCCGATGCGAAGGAATTCGCCGCGCAGTGGGCGGCCGTCGATCTCGACCGACATGGATTGCGAGAGATCGCCCTTGGCGACGGCGCCGATGACGCGGGAGACTTCCGTCGTCGGCTGGACCATGTCGTCGATGAGCTCGTTGACGGCGCGAAGCTTGCTGTCCCAACCGCCCGTCGCGCCCCGGACCCGGGCGCGCTGTGCGATCTTGCCTTCCTTGCCGACCACCTTTGCGAGCCGCTCGAACTCGCTGGTCAGGGCTTCGTTCAATCCGACGACTTCGTTGAACAGGCTGGCGATTTCGCCATCGATCCCGTCGACGTCCTCCGAGAGGCGCACAGAGAAATCGCCGCGGCGGAGCGCACGAAGGGCGCTGACGAGCTGGCGGCGGTCAATGAAGTCGCGCGGGGCCTGGATATTCACCTACGTCTCCGTGTGGCTCATCTCCCCCCCGGAAAAGGTTGCGACAAAGCGGCCCCCCGACCGCGAATCCGATACATATCAAAGGATTTGGTTTCTTCTTCCTAAAAAAGCGAAAGCGCAGTTAATTCCCGATGGGCTGTTGCAATCCGCCAACGCGAATGGCTAGGGATCGGCCCATGCATCGCGACAGGACCTTCCCGGGCTCGTGACGGGCCCGAGCGACGATCTGCTACGATTCATCGGATCGAGCTTTCGGTCGGTCTGGGCCCTGGAACTGCTGCTTTTGTTGAAGCGGGAGCCCAAGGCCTGGTCCAGGGACGACCTCGTTTCGGCTCTTCGGGCGAGCGATCTCGTCGTCACCAAGGCGATCGACGAGCTGGTCGCCGCCGGCTTTCTCTCCGTCGAAGGCCAAGGCATCCGCTACATGCCGATCAGCGACGAAATCGCGGATCACGTGAACCAGGTCGCCAAGCTCTATTCGGCCCGGCCGGACGCGGTTCGGAGGGCGATCGTTTCGGCGGCGGCGAGCGGCGCGACCGCTTTTGCAGACGCATTCAGACTGCGGAAGGACTGACGATGGCCGAGCTCTTCCCAGCCGTGGTGTACATTCTCTGCTTTCTCACCAGCGCTGCCTGCGCGTGGCTGCTCGGACGAAGCTATGCTCGAAACGGCTCGGGCCTCCTCCTGTGGAGCAGCATCTGCTTCGGCTTCCTGGCGGCCAACAACCTCGCGCTGGTGCTGGACCTGGTGGTGTTCCCCGACGCGATCGACCTGAAGCTCGGCCGGTTGCTGCTGGCGCTTGCGGCGATCGTCTCGCTCCTGTGGGGTTTCATCTGGAAGGGAGAGGAGGAGTGACGGCGATGACGCTTTATGACTTCCTGTCCGGCGCGGTCGCGCTCGGTTTCGCGGTTTGCGCCCTTTTCTTCCTGCGATTCTGGCGGCGCACGCGCGAGGAGCTGTTCCTCGCCTTCGCGCTCGCCTTCCTGCTGCTTGGGATCGGGCAGACCATCCTCGCCCTGGCCAACATTCCAACGGAGGAGCGGGGGTCCGTCTACCTTATCCGCCTCGCTGCCTTCCTGCTGATCCTGGTCGCGATCTACCGCAAGAACCGCGGCACGGCTTCCTAAGAGGCTCGCCGCCGCCGCCGGAATTGCCTATCTGATTTGAAGTGGAGGCCCGAGCCGGAATCGAACCGGCGTGCAAGGATTTGCAGTCCTCTGCGTAACCACTCCGCCATCGGGCCG
>Ga0207706_10001088_pt1 | contig 27592 bp, 23 predicted proteins | sample KBSC53metaG_FD_184318 | JGI IMG/M metagenome (GOLD analysis project Ga0207706, IMG submission 184318) | Corn rhizosphere microbial communities from Kellogg Biological Station, Michigan, USA - KBS C5-3 metaG (SPAdes) (version 2) | ecosystem: Host-associated > Plants > Roots > Rhizosphere > Soil ... | reverse complement strand
AGGCCGTGACCTCGCGCCCCGACCGCGTGGTGCCCGGGCAGGTGCTGGTGAAGTTCAAGGACGGCGTGAGCGTCCCCTCGTCGGTGCACGGCGCCGCGATCATGGGGTCGGGCTACAAGCACGCGTTCGAGATCGTGTCGGTGGAGCCCGGGCAGGAGTACGCCAAGGCCGCCGAGTTCGCGCAGGACCCGAACGTGGAGTACGCCGAGCCCAACTACATCCGCACGACGGACGCCATCGACGGCCGCCTGTGGGCGTTCTTCAACCCGGGCGGGCTGAACATGTCGTTCTACAACGACCCGAACGGCAACACCGGCCCGATCCCGGCCAGCTACGCCAGCACGCTCGACGCCGACGAGGACGCGATCGAGGGGATCGCCGCGGGCGGCGGCGCGGTGGTGATCGGCAGCATCGACACCGGCGTGGACTTCAACCACCCCGAGTTCACCGGCCGCCTGATCGCCGGCTGCGACTGGTACACCCAGGCCGCCGCGGGGAACGGCAGCAGCACCTGCACCGACTTCACGCCGTACGACACGCCGGACGAGGGCCACGGCACGCACACCACCGGCACCATGGCCGGCACCACCGTGGGCGTGGCGGGCGTCACCGGCGCCAGCGCGAACGTGAGGGTGTACGTGCAGCGCGTGTGCGGCACCGCCGGCTGCTACAGCTCGTCGATCGTGAACGCCATCCGCGCCGCGGCCGACTACCCGGGGATGGTGGCGGTGAACCTGTCGCTGGGCGGCAGCACCGAGAGCCAGGCCGAAAAGAGCGCCATCAGCTACGCCACCGGCAAGAACGTGCTGGTGATCGCGGCCGCCGGCAACAGCGGCACCAGCAAGGTGGGCTGCCCCGCCTGCGACGCCAACGCCATCTCGGTGGCGGCCACCACCTGGCAGGACGCGCTGGCCGCGTACTCGCAGTACGGCAGCGGGCTCGACATCAGCGCCCCCGGCGGCTACTGCTACAGCAACACCACCGAGGAAGGCTGCATCTTCAGCGCGATCGTGAGCGGCTACACCGGCGGCCGCACCTACAGCGGCCCGCTGAACGGCGGCAGCTACGCCTACATGCAGGGCACCTCGATGGCCACCCCGCAGGTGACCGGCGCCGCCGCCGCGGTCGCCAGCAAGACCGGCCTGCGCGGCAGCGCGCTGCGCACCCGCCTGCTGAGCACCGCCGACGACAAGGGCGCCGCCGGCGTGGACACCAAGTTCGGCAACGGCCGCCTGAACGTGTACCGCGCGGTGACCAACACCACGCTGGGCGCGGGCCTGTAACCCGGATCGCTTCGGCAACCGGGACCTTTCCGAACCGAAGGATCGCGAGACGCAGTGGAGCCGCCCCGGGGATTCGTCCCCGGGGCGGTTCCTTTTGCCTGCGCTTCCATCTCTCCCTGCGATTTCGTGCCACCGCACTCACGCACTCACGCACTCACGTGCTCACGCACTGCAGTTCGGGCGTGTCTCTCCGCTGCGCTCCGGGCCGGGCTGCGCGCGCGGTAGGGCACGATACCGCCGTGCCCAACCGCGCCGGGCCACCGCCGCGCCAGCCCTCCCACCGCTCCGTCCCGGTCTCGCGCACGCGCGGCGGCGTCCCGGCCCTCCGGGCGCGCATCCCTCACGCATCTCTCGTTGAGCCAACACCTTCCGGGTGGTTCAAACCGCGCCGGCAACGGCCCGGAGCCCGCCTTCGCGCCGCCTTCGCTGACTCCCGCGACGGCATCTCTGCGTTCGAACCGGCATTCGTGCGGCCGCGGGCGGGCCGAGGGAAAGGGGCAAGCCGCGGCCGCTCCGGCGCCGATCCCACACGCCGACACGTCGTCTCCTTCCCCCGCGTACGCCACCGCCTCGGGAGCACACCTGGCCCGCAGGGCACACGGACAGCCCCTCCTCCAGGCAGTTCGGGGGAGGCGCGGCACGCGCGAAGCCGCGTGCGGGGAGAGGGCTCGCCCGCGGACGCAACGAGGCCCCGCACATCCGCGCGGGGCCTCGTCGTCATCCATCTTCGCCGCTACGCCGTCGAAGGCCTGCCCGCCGGCCGCCGCCTCAGTAGATGTAGACCGGGGTGCCGACCCTCACCTCGCTGTAGAGCTGCGCCAGCGGCTCGTCGCTCACGCGGATGCAGCCGTGGGTGGCGGGGAAGCCGATGGCCAGCGGGTCGTTGGTGCCGTGGATCATGATCCCGCCGCCGGTGTCGAGCTTGAAGTGGCCCAGCACCTCGGGCACCTTGCGGTTCTGCGTGCCGAACGGCGGGATGTACAGGATCCCGTCGAAGAAGAGCGACTCGTCGCGCGGGATCGGGGTGAACTCGCCGTTCTCCAGGTAGCCGATCCACTCGCCGCGCTGCACCACGCGCCGCCCGTCCTCCAGGGTGAGGCCCCCGGCGGGGAAGCGCCGCACCCGCTCGGCCAGGGAGAAGTAGTGCCAGTCGGGCGGGTTCCAGAGCGGCTCCTCTTCCTTGACCAGCACGTGCCGCAGGCCCCGCGGGGTGCTGAAGTCGTACACGCGGCCGCTGGGCGCCGTCACCGCGCCCATCCCCACGCCCACGCTGGTGGAGAGCAGGGTGTCGGCGCCGTCGATCAGCCACAGGTGCCGGTCGTACACGCTCACCACGATCTTGCGGCCGGTGACCGCGTCGGCCGCGCGGCGGTGGCGCATCCACGAAACGCTGTCGGCGTGGTCGGCGGGCTTGCGCGGGGCGGGGTCCGGGTTGGGGATCCCCATCTTGCGCAGCCGGTCCACGATCAGCTCCTCGCGCGTCACCAGCCCGTGCGGGCGGGCGTCTTCCTGCGCGTTGAGGCTGGCGCCGCCGGTGTCGGGCCGCGCCACGGCCAGCTGCTCGCGCTGTGCCGCCAGCGGCGCGGCCACCCCGGCGGCGAGCAGCGCGCCCAGCGCCAGGCTCTTCAGTGCAATGGTGTACATCAGGGCTCTACGGGTTGCTGCGAACGTCCTGTGAACCAGAACGGAGCGGTACGGCGAAAATCGTGCACCCGCAGTAAAGGTGTAAGCGCCGCATCCGTTACGGAAGCCCGCCGCGCTCCGCGGGGCAGGTCTCGCTGGTACGCCCCGGCCGGCCCGGGTGTTTCAAATGGCCAGAAACCGCGGCCGCCGCTGCTGTTCGAAGAAATCCCGCGAACTGCCCGGCCGTTCGGTTCCGGCGAGGCCGCAGGCCGGACGTCACTCGCCGGTTAGCCAGGCCACGTGCTCGATCTCGGGCGCGATCAGCTTCTCCCACGCCAGGCGGACGGCGGCGGGCGAGCCGGGAAGGGAAAAGACCACGCGGCCGCGGTAGACGCCGGCCGTGGCGCGAGAGAGCATGGCCGCGGCGCCCACCTGCTCCCAGCTCAGCATCCGGAACAGCTCGCCGAAGCCGGGGAGCGGCTTCTCGATCATCTGCGCCAGCACGTCGTAGGTGGTGTCGCGCGGCGCGATCCCGGTGCCGCCGTTGAAGATCACGGTCCGCGCACCCCTGCCGACCAGGTGGTCCAGCGCGGCGGCCACCTGCTTCGGCTCGTCGCGGATCACGAGATAGCCGCCGTCCGCGTGCCCCGCGGCGGCGATGGCGTCGCGCAGCCAGGCGCCGTTGGCGTCCGTCTCCTTCGTGCGGCTGTCGCTCACCGTCACCACGCCGATGGGGACGGGGCCGCGGCCGGCCGCCGCGCGGTGGTGCCGCTCGCTGCTGGGTGTGGTCATCTCCCCAGGACTCCCGTAACGATCGCCGCGGTGGAAACATCCAATCCGCTGAAGCGCCCGCCGCCGTACATCCACCGGGCCGCTTTTGCGGAGCACCCCCGCCTCGCTAGATTGGCGGTCACATCTCTCCCGCTGGAAAGCCGCTCGCGCCCGTCCACCGTCTGGCGCGCGGCGGAAACCGGAGCCTGCGAATGAAGCCGTTCTTCCGGGGCGCCGCAAGGGCGCTGGCCGCGCTCTCCCTGTTGGCGCTGGTCGTCTCCACCGTGCTCGCGCTGTTCGACACCGGCGGCGAGGGCGCGTTGAGCGTGCTGGCGTATTCGGCCATCGCCTACGTCTACCTGATGGTGGGGTGGGCCGCCTTCCAGCGCGCCGAGCAGGTGGCCGCCGGCCCCGCCTTCCTGATCCACGCCGCCAGCTGGGGCCTCCTCCTTCCCGGCGTGGCCCACTGGAACGCGGACGGCCCGCAGCCGGCGCTCTGGTACGCCGTCTACGCGCTGGGAGCGTTCCTGAACGGCGTCTCGCTCCTCCACTTCGCCGCCGCGCTGGCGTTCCCGCGTACGGTGGACCGCTGGCTGAAGGCGTTCGCCGCCGTCTACGCCGTCGCCCTCACCCTCGCGCTGGCCAGCATCGCCGCCGCGTTCACCGGGGCGGAGGGCGTGGCCCGCGCGCTGGACGTGGGGCTGCGCAAGCACGGGCTCGACATCGTGGCCTTCTGGGGCTCGCTGGCGCTGATCGCGATGGGGATCGCCAGCACGCGCGTCCCCCGCGTCCGGCGCCAGCTGGGCTGGGCGGCGGCGTCCATCGCCATCGGCCTGGGCCCGGGGTGGCTGCGCAGCGTCCCCGGCCTCCACCAGGGGCTCACCGCGCAGGCGCTCCCCGGGCTGACGGTGGATTCCGCCTTCTGGGTGCTGCTGCCGCTCGGCTTCGCCTGCGCCATCGTCCGCTACAACCTGTTCGACGCGGGGCGGCTGCGGGCCCGGGCGCAGGAAGTGTCGCTGGATCTGCTCCGCTCGGGGAACGTGGACGAGGTGGCGCGCCGCGCCACCGAGACGCTCCGCGACGACTTCGACCTGGCCAGCGCGTCCGTCTGGGCGCTGGACGACGCGGGCATCCCGGTGCAGATGGGCGGCGACGCCGGCGCGGGCGACACCCGGCGGATCGAGCGCGTGCTGCGCGGCGAGCAGGCCGGGACGGCGGAATCGATCCTGGTCTATCCCCTCCGCTATTCCGGCGTGGTGGAGGCGGCGCTCTGGCTGGAGCGCGGCTACGGCGAGCCGTTCGAGGACGGCCACCACAGCTACCTGGGGATGGTGGAGCCGCAGCTGGCCCTGGCCCTCCACCTGCGGCGCGTGGACGACCGGGTGCGGGTGGCGGCCGAGGAGCTGACGGCGCTGGCGCGCGAGGTGGACACCGTCGCCGCCGAGCTGCGCGTGACGGGCGAGAGCGTGACCAGCGCGGTGCAGGAGGTGAGCATGGGCTCCGCGCGGCAGACCGAGGACTTCCGCCGCATCGCCGACGCTATCAGCGGGCTGCGCGCGGCCAGCAAGGAGATCGCCACGCGCCTCTCCAGCGCCGACCGGCTGGGCGGCGAAACGCTGCGGCGCTCCGAGGCCGCCGGCGGCGACGTGGAGATGCTGGTGGCGCGCGTGAAGGACGGCGCGCGCCGCCTGTCCGACGTCGCCGGCGAGGTCGTCTCCCTGCGCGAACGCGGCGGCGAGATCGGGTCGATCAGCGACGCCATCCGCGAGGTGGCCGAGCAGACCAACCTCCTGGCGCTGAACGCCGCGATCGAGGCGGCGCGCGCCGGCGAGCACGGCCGGGGCTTCGCGGTGGTGGCCGACGAGGTGCGCAAGCTGGCCGAGAGCAGCGCGGCCAGCGCGGAGCGGATCGGCGTTCTGGTGGAAGAGGTGCTGGGGCAGATCGCCCGCGTGGCCGACGACGTGACCGGCACCCGCTCCGACATCGTCGAGGGCGCCGAGGGCGCGGACCGCGCCGCCGCCGCGCTGCGCGAGAGCATCACCCAGGTGGCCCGCCTGCGCGCCGAGATCGCCGAGGTCGCCACCCTCACCCACGGCGCGCAGGAGCAGAACGAGACCATCTCGGGCGCCGTGAGCCGCGCCACCGACATCAGCGAGCAGAACGCCGCCGCGGCCGAGGAAACGGCGGCCGCCACCGAGCAGCAGCTGGCCAGCCTGGAGAGCGTGGCCGCCAGCGTGAAGGAGCTCAGCAACCTGGGCGGGAAGATGTTCGACCTGCTGCGCGCCGACTCGGTCCAGCGCGACGCGTCGCCGCCCTCCGCGCCCCCACCGCCCGAGACGGCGCCCGCGCTCCCGGGCGTGCTGCGCTTCCGCGACGTGCGCCCGCGCGACGGGGCGCCCGCGTGAGCGACCCCCGCGCCCTGGCGGCGGACGATGCGCCGGCCGCCGTCGCGTCCGCGGATGCGGCAGCCGGCGGCGTGGAAGAGGCGGAGGGCGGGCGCGGCGGGTGGAACTGGAAGAAGACGGCGATCGTCCTGCTGTTCGTGGGCGGGATCGTGGCGTTCTTCGCGCTGGGCGGGCACCACTGGCTCGACTTCGGCGCGCTGAAGGGAAACCGCGCGCGGCTGCTGGACTTCACCCGGCGCCACTACGCGGCCATGGTGCTGGCCGTGGCCGTGGGGTACGTGGTGCTGACGGCGCTCAGCCTTCCCGAGGCCACCCTCCTTTCCCTGGCCGCCGGCTTCCTGCTGGGGCGGTGGATGGGGATGGCCGTGGTGGTGGCGGCGGCGACGGTGGGGAGCACGCTGGCGTTCCTGGCCGCGCGCTACCTGTTCGCCGACGCGGCGCGCCGGCGCATGGGCCCGCGGATGCGCAAGCTGACGCGCGGGTTCGAGGAGAACGCGTTCAGCTACCTCCTCTTCCTGCGCCTGGTGCCGCTCTTCCCGTTCTGGGCGGTGAACCTGGTTCCCGCGTTCACGCCCATCAAGCCGCGCACCTTCGTGGCCGCCACCTTCATCGGCATCATCCCGGGAAGCTTCGTCTTCTGCAACCTGGGGCGGCGGCTGGCCACGCTGGAGAGCGGCCGCGACCTGTTCGACCGGGAGACCGTCGTGGCGCTGGCGCTTCTCGGGGTGCTGGCGCTGGCGCCGATCGCCTGGAAGAAGATCCGCAACCGACCAACCGGAGCCGCCGCATGAGCGACGACACACTCGCCCCCCGCCCGGGCCCCGGCCCCGGGCGCGCGCTGGCCATCCTGGCGCTCCTCCTCGCCCTGGTCGCCGCGGGGATGGTGGTGCTCGCCGGGCCTGGGACGAAGATGGGGTGGTGGACCTTCATCACCGGCCTGCGCACGCTCTTCAAGTGGGGCGCGTACCTGGGGATCGCGGCGATCGTGCTGGCGATCGTCGCGCTGCTGGTGGCGCGGCGCCGCGCGGGGCGGGGCACGCTGGCGATGGGGATCGCGGCGGTGCTGCTGGGGCTGGTGGCGTGGGGAATCCCCTGGGGCTTCCGCCACAAGGCCCGGGGCGTGCCGCCGATCCACGACATCACCACCGACTGGGTGAACCCGCCCGCGCTGGTGCAGAGCCGCGCGCTGCGCGACACCAGCGGCGAGCACCTGAACACGGCCGCCTACGAGGGCGACAGCATCGCCGCGCAGCAGCGGAAGGCCTACCCCGACATCCGCCCCGTGATGCTGGCCATGAACCCCGACCAGGCCTACGCCGCCGTGCTCAGGACGGCGCAGGGGATGGGTTGGCAGGACGTGGACGCCAACCGCGACGCGCGCACGGTGGAGGCGGTGGCCGTGACCAGCTGGTTCGGCTTCAAGGACGACGTGGTGATCCGCGTGACCCCGGCGTCCGGCATCTCGCGCGTGGACATCCGCAGCGTGAGCCGCGTGGGCCGCAGCGACGTGGGCGCCAACGCCGCCCGCATCCGCGCGTTCGCCGCGAAGCTGAAGGCGGACAACGCGGGGAAGGTGGCGGAGACGCAGTGACGGAGTGCCAGGTGCTCGGTGCGGAGGTGCGGAGGTGCGGGGGTGCGGGGGTGCGGGGGTGCGGCGGAGGATGTGCCGCGCGCGGAGCACTCGTCCGCACCCGATGCCGGTAGTCCGCGCAGGCGGACTTCGTGTCGTCGTTGCAGCGAACTCATTCGTCCCTGCCTTCGCGGCGGGGCGGTTTTCAGGAGTCGGGATGCACACGCACTACTACGATTCGCACGACCTGCCGCGCTTCGGCGAGATCGGCAAGGACGCGCCGGAGCTGGCCGAGAAGTTCTTCGCCTGGTACAACGCCGTGTTCGCCGAGGGCGCGCTGACCGAGCGCGAGAAGAGCCTGATCGCCCTGGCGGTGGCCCACGCGGTGCAGTGCCCGTACTGCATCGACGCGTACAGCGGCGACTGCCTGGCCAGGGGCGCCGACACCGAGCAGATGACCGAGGCCGTGCACGTGGCCGCCGCCATCCGCGGCGGCGCCTCGCTCGTCCACGGCATCCAGATGCGCAACCACGCCGAGAAGCTGGGGATGTAGCCCGCCTCGCAAACCGCGCGAGGCGGTTGCGTCTGGATCCGGCGCGAGTCACCACGATCGAAATAGCCGCGAGCGAAGCGAGCCCGGGTCCCTCTCCTGCAGTTCGGGAGAGGGACAGGCTGGACGGACGCGACGCAGTCGCGCCGTCCAGCCAGGGTGAGGGCCGGCCGCCGCGGCACGAGCCTGTCTCCTGAAGTGCGACGATGACCGCGACCGCACACCGCGTCCTTCCCACGCTGCAGAAGCGCCACTCGCCGCTCGCGTCCACGGCCGAGCAGCGGGCGGCGCTCGCGCGCGTGCCGCTGGGGCGGAGCTTCGAGGATGCGCTGGAGGGGGCGGGGCTGCTGCCGCTCACCGCCACGGGGATCGAGATCTTCCAGGTGAACGTGGGGCGCAAGTGCAACCAGACCTGCCGCCACTGCCACGTGGACGCCGGCCCCGACCGCACCGAGATGATGCCCGACGCGGTGGTGGACCGCTGCCTGGAGATCATCGAGGGCACCGGCATCCCCACGGTGGACATCACCGGCGGCGCGCCCGAGCTGCACAAGCGGTGGCGCGAGATCGTGCGGCGCGCGCGGGCGGCGGGAAAGCACGTGATGGACCGCTGCAACCTGACCATCACCCTGCTCCCCAACTACTCGTACCTCCCCGAGTTCTTCGCCGAGCACGGGGTGCACGTGGTGGCCAGCCTCCCGCACTACCGCCAGAAGGGCACCGACACCCAGCGCGGCGAAGGGGTGTTCGAGGAGTCGGTCACCGCGCTCCGGCGGCTGAACGCGCTGGGCTACGGCAAGCCGGGCACCGGGCTGCTGCTGGACCTGGTCACCAACCCGGTGGGCACCTTCCTTCCCGGCAACCAGAAGGCGCTGGAGGCCCACTGGAAGCGGCAGATGCTGCGCGCGTACGGCATCGAGTTCAACGCGCTGTACACCATCACCAACATGCCCATCTCCCGCTTCCTGGAGTTCCTGCAGGAGACCGGGCAGGTGAGCGAGTACCTGGAGCGCCTGGCCGCCGCCTTCAACCCCGCCGCCGCCGCGGGCGTGATGTGCCGCAACACCCTTTCCGTGGGCTGGGACGGCACGCTGTACGACTGCGACTTCAACCAGATGCTGGATCTCCCCGTCCACCCCCGCTCCCCCCGCACCGTCTTCGATTTCGACCTGGCCGCGCTCGCCCGCCGCGAGATCGTGCTGGGCCCGCACTGCTTCGGCTGCACCGCCGGCGCCGGCTCCAGCTGCGGCGGCGCCACCGCGGGGTAAAGCGTCTCGCGCACCGCCCATGAACTCGTTCGCGTCCATTCCAATCACCCCCCCGCATCCGCCCCAGCTCCACCCGCTACCGCTGTTCACCCTGCTCCATGCGGCGGCGCGGAACGGGCGCAAGTGTGGGCGGAGCTTGTACATCCGTCATCCGAAAACCTTGACGGAGGCGGTCGCGGAGCGTACCCTGAGTGTTCGCCGGGCACCCCCGTCCCATGGGGGCCGATGGAGCTGCTCCTCCGCCCGCGCGTCCATCCCCGCTGAAACCCGATCCCTCCGCCGGCCGTACCCCGCGGCCGTGCCCGTTCCGTTCCCTCCCCTTCGGAGCTCCCACTGATGAAGAAGTGGCAGAAGCGCACCGGCATCGGCCTGGGGTCGATCGCGCTGGCGCTGGCGCTTGGAGCGCTGGTGGTGTACGCGGCGAGCGAGGTCCGCTTTCGCCGCGCCTATGACGAAGTGGCCGTCTCGCCCTTCCGCGCGGCCAGCGATCCCGCCGCCCTGGAGCGCGGCAGGCACCTGGCCACCGCCGTGAGCAAGTGCGTGGCGTGCCACGGCGCCGACCTGGGCGGCCAGGTGTTCATCGACGCCGGCCCGCTCGGCACCGTGATCGCCAGCAACCTGACCACGGGCCGCGGCGGCGTGCTGGCGCGCTACAGCGACGGCCAGCTCGAGCGCGCCATCCGCCACGGCATCAACGCAGACGGCCACGCGCTGGCCATCATGCCGTCCAACGACTACAACGCGATGAGCGACGCCGACCTGCAGGCGCTGATCGCGTACCTGCGCACCGTGCCGCCGGTGGACCGCGAGCTGCCCCCGACCACCATCCGCACGCTGGGCCGCGCCCTGTACGTGGCCGGCCAGCTCCCGCTCTTCCCCGCCGAGATGATGGACCACCGCGCGCCGCGCGCCGCGCCGGTCCCCGCCGGGGTGACGGTGGAGTACGGCGAGTACCTGGCCACCATCGGCGGGTGCCGCGGCTGCCACGGACGCGGGCTGGAGGGGACCGCGAAGGGCCACGGCCCCGACGAGCCCGGCGCCGCCAACCTGACCCCCGCCGGCGAGCTGAAGAGCTGGAGCGAGGCGCAGTTCTTCCACGCCATGCGCACCGGCATCCGCCCCAACGGCCAGGCGATCCGCGCGCCGATGCCCTGGGCGCTCACCGGCCAGATGACCGACGGCGAGCTGCGTGCCGTGTGGATGTACATCAAGCAGGTTCCGGCCCGGCCCACGCCGCAGTCCTGACCCACGGCCCACGCACGCCCGGCCCGGATCCGCCGCACGCGGGTCCGGGCCGGTTTGCTTTTCGCTCACGGAGCCGTGGGGAGGGGAGTTTGTTTGGAGAACCGCGGGTCCGTCTCGGCAGACGAAAGAGCCGCGCGCAGCGCCCCCAGGTCCCTCTCCCAGGCTGTTTTTGGGAGAGGGACAGGCGTTCAGGACGCGACGCAGTCGCGCCTGGACGCCAGGGTGAGGGCCCGCGGCGCCGAGGCGTGGATGAACCTCGCTGGCGCTTGTCCGCCCCGCATGGTATGTCCGTTGCTTGCAGGGCACGGTCATGCAGACGGTCAGGGAGACAGCCATGATTTCGGCACCGGCGGTGGCGGGCGACGACCGCACCGAGCAGCAGGGGCGCAAGGCGCACGAACTGCGCGTGCAGCGCTTCGTGCAGCCCGACGACGTGACCTGCGGGCCCACCTGCCTGCGCAAGGTCTACTCCTTCTACGGGCTCGACATCGACCTGGACCAGGTGATCGCCTCGCTCGAACGCAACGAGGACGGCGGCACGCTGGCGGTGTTCCTGGGGATCGGCGCCCTCAAGCGCGGATTCCGGGCGCGCATCTACTCGTACGACCTGCGCATCTTCGACCCCACCTGGTTCAACCTCCCGCCGGGTGAACTGCGCGAGAAGATCCACGGCCGCTTCCCCTATCTCACCGACGCGCAGCGGCTGCGCGCGGCCGGCGCCTACATCCGCTTCCTGGAGATGGGCGGCGAGCTGTCGTTCGAGGAGCTCACCCCCGCGCTGATGAAGTCGATCATCGACCGCGAGCACCCGATCCTGGCGGGGCTCAGCGCCACCTACCTCTACCGCCACTCGCGCGAGCGCTGGGACAACCGGCTCCAGCGGCTGATCGACGACGACGTGCGCGGCGAGCCCACCGGGCACTTCGTGGTGATCAGCGGCTACGAGCAGTGGGGGCGGCGGCTCGTCATCCTCGACCCCTTCGAGCACCCCTCGATGGACGGCGGCCGGCAGACGGTGGACGCCACGCGGCTGACCAACGCCATCCTGCTGGGCGACGTGACCTACGACGCCGTGCTCCTCGAGGTTTGGCCCGCCGGGGAGGCCGCGTGAGCCGCAGGCGCGTCCTGGTGGTCATCTCCGATCCACGCGACGCGGCCGGGCTCCCGGCCGGCTGCGTCGTGGACGCCGACCGCTACCTGGAGGGCGGCGGCGGCCTGGCCGATCCGCGCGCGGTGGTGGTCAACCTCTGCCGCAGCACCCGCTACGGCAGCCGCGGCTACTACGTGTCGCTCCTCGCGTCCGCCCGCGGCCAGCAGGTGATCCCCACGGTGGAGACCAGCACCGGGCTGCAGGAGCCGTACGGGCGCTTCCGCGCGCTGCAGGAGGCCGGCGTGCCCACCGTGGACGCCGCCGAGATGCGCGTCCGCCGCCGCGAGCTGGACCTGCCGCACCCGGACGCGCCGCCGCCCGCAGCCGACGGGACGGAGGAAGAGGAGCCGCCGCACGCCTTTCCCGTCCCCCTGGTGCGCGCGGACGACGAGGGGGAGCGCGGGTGCCGGCCGGCGCGGCCGCACGAGTTCGTGGAGACGCTGGTGTTCATGGGCACCTGCGCCGACCCGCGCTTCCACCGCGCCGCGCTGGCCGTGTACCGCGAGTGGCCCGCGCCCGTCCTGCGCCTGCAGCTGGTGGACGAGGACGACGAGTGGAAGGTGACCCAGGTGGCCGCCGTGCCGCCGCACCACCTCTCCGCCGGCGAGCGCGCGGAGCTGGCGCGCGCGCTGGCCCCCGAGCGCGTCGTCCGCCGCGGCCGCGAGGCGCCGCGCGAAACGGTGCGCGCCTCCATCGCCGTCCTGGTCGCTCCCGGAGATCCGTTCTCGCCGTCCAGCCCCGAGACCATCGACCGGCTGGAGCGCGTCGCCGGGCGGATGAACGTGCACGTGCACCGCATCGGCGCGAACGACCTGCGCAAGCTGCCGGAGTACGACGCGCTCTTCATCCGCGCGCTCACCGGCGTCAGCGAGCCGGCGTTCCAGTTCGCGCTGCGCGCCGAGGCGCTCGACATGCCGGTGGTGGACGACCCGCAGTCCATCATCCGCTGCGGCAACAAGGTCTTCCTCGAAGAGCTGCTGCGGCGCGAACGGATCGCCACGCCGCGCACGCAGATCATCACGCAGCACACCAGCTGGAAGCAGGCCGAGGCGCTGGGGCTCCCCTTCGTGGTCAAGCTCCCCGACGGCTCGTTCAGCGCCGCCGTGCACAAGATCTCGTCGCGCGACGAGTTCCGTTCACGGACGAAGGAGATGCTGCGCCGCTCGCCGCTGATCATCGCGCAGGAGTTCCTCCCCACGGATTTCGACTGGCGCGTCACCGTGCTGGGCGGGCGGCTCCTGTTCGCCGCGCGCTACTACATGGCGCGCGGCCACTGGCAGATCCGCACCGAGGTGAAGGGCACCGAACGCTACGGCCGCGTGGAAGCCGTGCGCCGCGAACACGCCCCGGCGGACGTGGTGGGCGTGGCCCTGCGCGCCGCCGCGCTGATCGGCGACGGGCTCTACGGGGTGGACATCAAGGAGACGCCGCGCGGGCCGGTGGTGATCGAGATCAACGACAACCCCAACATCGACGTGGGCTACGAAGACGCCGCGGACGGAAACGTGGTCTACGAGGACCTGGTGGAGTTCTTCGTCCGCCGCATCGAGGAAGGCGCCGTCCCGGCCGACGCGCAGGAGGCCGCCGCGCCCGAGCCGTCGCTGGCGTCGATCCGCGCGCCGGTGCGGGCCCGGTCGGCGGACGGTGGCGAAAAGGGGTACCGCGCCTTCAGCGTGGCGGGGATGGAGCTGGAGTATCCGACCGTGGACCGCGACCTGAACGTGGTCTCGCTGGTCGAGCCCGCGTTCCGCATCCTGGCCGGGCGCGGGACCAGCGACGTGCACCTGGGCGCGCTCGGCTTCAGCAACGAGATCGCCGACCACGTGTTCGAGGTGAAGACCGAGGCGCCCGTCCGCTCGCTGCGCGAGGCCGAGGAGCTGCTCTACGAGGGGGTGCAGCGCTTCGGCGCCGTGCTGCGCGACGAGTTCGACGCGCGGCTGATGCCCACCGGGATGCACCCGTGGTTCGATCCGCGCAAGGGGAGGCTCTGGTCGCGCAGCGGCGGGCGCGTCTACGGCACCTACCAGCGGCTGTTCGACGTCTACAGCCACGGGTGGATGAACGTGCAGGCCAGCCACCTGAACCTCCCCTTCGGCGGCGAGCGCGAGACGCTGGCCATGCACACCGCCGCCGCGCTGCTGATCCCCTACCTTCCCGCCATCGCCGCCAGCACGCCGATGCACGACGGCGACCTCCAGCCGCACGCGGATTCGCGGCTGGCCTGGATCCTGGAGCACCAGGCGCGCATCCCCGAAAGCTGCGGCCAGCTCGTTCCCGAATACGTGGACAGCTTCGCCGACTACCGGCGCAGGGTGCTGGGCCCGATGTACGCCGCGCTCGACCGGCTCCCGCACGACGCGTCGGCCATCCGCCACGAGTTCTTCAACGCGCGCGGCGCCGTCTTCAAGTTTTCGCGCAAGGCGATGGAGGTGCGCGTCCTGGACACCCAGGAGTGCGTGAAGATGGACGCGGCCATCGCCGCCTTCGTCCGCGCCGCGCTCAAGGAGCTCACGAAGCGGGTGCTGGCGGGGAAGCTCGACCTCCCGCCGCACGAGCTGCTGGTGGAAGACTTCCGCGAGACGATCCGCGAGGGAAGCGCCGCGCTGGTGGCCGCCCCCCACTTCGCGCTCGACCGCGACGAGACCGGCCGCGCCGACGTGCGCGCCGTGCTGCGCCAGGCGCTGGAGCTGGCGCGGAAGGGCGCGCGCAGGGACGAGGCGCCGTACCTGGAGCTGGTGGACGCCGTGATCGGCCGCGGCTCGCTGAGCGAATGCATCCGCTCCGCGCTGTCGCCGTACGAACGGGCCAGCGACGAAGACTTCACCGAGGCCGCCCGCCGCGTCTACATCGAGCTGATGGACTGCCTGGACGCCAACGAGCCCTGGCGCGGGCGGGGTTTGTAGATCATCCAGAGACGAACGGCGGTCTGGGCGTGTCCCTCCGCTGCGCTCCGGGCCGGGCTGCGCGCGCCGTAGGCAACGATCCCGCCGTTGCCAACGGCGCCGGGCCTGTTGCACGCGCGATCCTCTCGCCCCGCGTCACCCCCTTCTCCTGCGGCTCGGGAGAAGGCACCGGGGGGGTGAGGCGCCGCCGATCTTCCCGCCCGCCACCGTCGCGCCTATCTTCTCCGCATCCTCCCCGGCCCGGTCCACCCGCACCTTTCCCTGGGAACCATGGACCCCCCGACCCGCACCCCCGCGCGCCGGAGCTGCCCGCCATGAACGGCCTGCGCATCGCCCGCCCAGCCGACCCTTCCGCCGTCCATGCCGACGCGGCGGCCGGCTCCGGCGCCACCTTCGTCTCGGTGGGCACCAGCGACTTCGCGCGCTGGTTCGCGCCGCTGCTGCCGCAGTTCCCGCGCTGGCGCTGGATCCTGCACGCCGAGCCGCACATCTACCGCGTCCCCGACGAGTGGGCCGGGCCGGAGCCGCGCGCGGTGGACGCGCTGGTGCTGGACGAGCGCGACGACTGGATGCTGGTGGAGGGCGCGTGGCTGCAGGCCGTCGCGGGCTCGCTGCTGGACGACTGGGCCGACTTCTTCGCCCTGCGCCAGCCGGCGGACGGCCTGGCCGGGTTCGTGGACCGCTACTGGGCCGCCGAATCGGCCGAGGAGGCGCACGAGCTGATCGAGCGCGAGGTGGCGCTCCACTTCTCGTGCCTGGACGGCGCCGTGTGGGAGGTGCACGCCGCCGACCCCGCGCTCCTGCACTCCGTGCGCGCCCACCTCGCCACCCTCCCCGGCGCCGCCGCCACCGAAAGCTCGCTGATGCAGAGCCTCCGCCGGTACGAACACCCCGACTGACCCCTCCACGCCCACCCGTCCTCCGTCCCATGCAGCGAACCGTACTCGCCGCCCTGCTGGCGGCCGCCGCCGCCCTTCCCGCCGCCGCGCAGAAGGGCGGCGACCTGGTCACCGTGAGCGTGACCCTCGCCCGGCCCGTCCGCGCCGTCTACACCGGCGCGCTGCACGCCACCATCCGCGACGGGTGGCTGCTGCGCGCGCGGATGCTCGACGAGGCGCTCTACTCCCTCCCCGGCAAGGCCGCGGACGGGAAGACGCACGCCATGCTGCGGCTGACCTTCGAGACCCGGGGCGACTCGACCACGCTGGCCGTGACCGCCGTGTCGGTCGATCCCTCGGGCGAGAACCGCTGCATCACCCCCGAATGCCGCCAGGCCGAGATGATCACCGCGCTCGCCGCGATGAATTCCGTCACCCGGATGCTCGATTCGCTCGGCGCCGCGCCGCCGGCGGCCGCCGACAGCCTGGCCGCCGCGGGCGCGCTGGGCTACGCCAGGGCGAACGCCATCCGCGTGGGCGGCGGCGAGGAGCGCGGGGTGCAGAACGAGCACGCGTACCTCGAGGCGCTGCGCGGCCCCGCGGGCGAGGCGGTCCGCTATGAGCGGCTGGGCAGCTGCTGCCGGTTCCAGACCCCCAACGGCCTGGACGGCAAGGAAGGCGTGCTGGACGCCTACGAGGTGACGTACACCGGCCTGGCTCACCCCCTCACCCTCTACATCAACATGTACGACCCGCCGCGGGACAGCGAGCTTCCGCAGGGCTTCACCCGCGCCCCCACGACCGCGCCGGCGCCCCAATCGTAGCGGCATGAGACACCCGCGGCCCGGTTTCCGCACGCAACCGTCCCAGCGCTGGCGTCCCGGGTGCGCCCGTAATCCGCCAGCTGTACACTGTTGACACTTCTGGGCCGCTGTGCTAGATTTACTGCGAACTGAGGAACGCCGGGAGATACCGATGGATCGATTCGACGACCCGCTCAGCCCGGACTACGTGGGGCCGACGCCGCCGTTCTCGGCGGAGGGCTTCCGTGAAGTAGTGGAGTGGTTGAACGCTCCGCCCGAAGACACGCCGGAGCGTCGCGCGATGTTCCGCCGCGCTGACGAGGTCGCGCCGCTGGTGCGCGCGGCGTTGGCGAAGATCAAGCCGGTCCGAACCTCCTGATCTGCTGCCGAGCCGGATCGATGACAGGGGTGCACATCGCGCTGCACCCCTTTTCATTTCCCCCGCACCACGGTGGGTCTCCGATGCTGTCGTTCACGTCATGGAACGAGCACGACATCCGGCTGGAGCGGATGGAGGGGCAGCCCGAGCCCGGATTCGACTGCGGTCGCGAGGCGCAAAACAACTTTCTGTACGGCCGTGCCTGGCGCGACCAGAAGGCAGGGATCTCGGTGACGTATCTGCTCTACGTATCGGGGATCCTGGCCGGTTTCTTCACCGTGATGACCGACAAGCTCGACCTTGACCGTGGAGAGAAGCTGGCCCGCGTGTTCTACACCCAGGTTCCCGCGATCAAGATCGCCCAGCTGGCTGTCGACCGGCGCTTCGCCGGACGCGGCCTCGGCAAGCTGCTCGTAGCGGCCGGGGTGCATCTCGTGCGCGAGATCAGAACGAAGGTGGGCTGCCGGGTCGTCACTCTCGACGCGCAACCCGATCTGGTGGGTTGGTACGAATCACAATCGTTTCGGCCCAACGTGCATGAACAGCGCGTTCGCATCGAACGTGTGCAAGCTGCCGGAGGGCCGGTGCACCCCGCCGTGAGCATGCGCTTCGACCTTCGCGAAATCCGCCGCTGACCCGCGTTCCAGTATGAACAAGCGCGGATTCGACGATCCGCTTAGCCCCGATTTCATCGGACCCACGCCGCATTTCTTCCCCGCCGGGTTCGCGGAGGTGCTGGCCGCATCGAGGCACCGCCCGGGGACACTCCCGAGCGCCGCGCGACGTTCGAGGGCGCACGCAGGGTGCGGTTCCTGGTCGATGGGTTCTGGAAACGGTGACGCGGGGCGAAACTGCCGTTATCGTTCTGACGTACGGCGCACGCGAGGAATGACGAACGTTCCGTGGGAGACATGAAGATGATCGAGAGGGAGGCGCCTTCGCCGGGCGTGCTGATCCGCGACTTCCTGCTGTTCTACGCCAAGCTGCTCATCGACGGCTTGAAGGACGTGGTGATGATCCAGCTGGGGATCCTCGCGTTCTGCGTGGACCTGATCCTGATGCTCACCGTGGGCCGGCGGCGCCGCAGCTTCTTCTACACCGTGCTGGAGCTGGGCGAGCGCTTCGACCTGTGGCTGAACCTGTACCGGCCCGCCAGCGGCGCGCACGACAACCCGCAGGGCCTGTTCGGCGAGAGCCGCGCGGGCGACGCCACCTTCCTGGGCGAGGTGGAGGAGCTGGTGCGCGGCGGCCCCGAGCCCGTGCGGCGCCCGGCCGCCGGCGCCGCGGGATCCGGATTCCGCCCGTCCGGCCGCTGAGCGGATTCATCGGCCGAAGCTCGATCGGCCGGAATACCAGGGGGGAGGCGCCGGCCGTGGTGCCTCCCCCTCTCTTCGTACGCTTCCGACAGTCAGACCTTGATGAAGATCTTCCGGCGGTAGAACACCTCCATGATCCCCCACCACAGCAGCACGAACACGATCGCGAAGGCCAGCGACGCGTCGAGCGGGTTGAGCCACGAAGCGAAGGCGTTCTGGTAGATCCACGCCTTCACCGGCTGCGTTCCCGCGGGCCCGCCGGGCACTTTCACCAGGTTCAGCAGGCGCGCGAACACGCCGGAGAGGAAGAACGCCGCGATCGCGTTGGTGCCGAACACCACGAACGGACGCGTCCACCGCCGCTTCCCCTTCACGTCCACCAGCCAGTAGCACATCGCCAGCCCCACCATCGCCATCCCGCCCATGAACAGCACGTACGAGCTGGTCCACAGATTCTTGTTGATCGGGAAGGCCGCGTTCCACGCCAGCCCCGCCGCCATCAGCGCGTTGCCGGCGAAGAAGAGCCCCGTGGTCCGCTCGGCCGGCGTGCGCTCGCCGCGGATCCACTCTCCCGCGAAGATCCCCAGCAGCACCGTGGCGATCGCGGGGAAGGTGCTCAGGATCCCCTCCGGGTCCCACGTCTTGGCCGACGCCCACAGGTGGTTGGTGCCGATCACCGAGCGGTCCACGTACGCCGCCAGCGTGCATCCCTTCTCCGCCAGCTTCCCGGCGCCGCAGCCTGGCACGGCGACCAGCGCCATCACGGCCCAGTAGCCCAGCAGCAGCGCGGCGGTGACCCACGGCCGGCCGCGCCGCGGCACGAACAGGTAGACGGCGCTCGCCGCCAGGAAGCACGCCGCGATCCGCTGCAGCACGCCGGGGATGCGCAGGTGCGCGAGGTCGAGGTTGTAGTACGGGAACGCCGCCAGCAGCAGCCCCAGCAGGAACAGGACGCCCGCGCGCTTCGCCGCCCGCCCGAAGATCCTGCCGCGCCCCTGGCCCTTCGCCAGCTGAGCGGCGAACGAGAAGGTCATCGCCACGCCCGCGATGAACAGAAAGAACGGGAAGATGGTGTCGGTGGGCGTCCACCCGTTCCACTCCGCGTGGTCCAGCGGCGTGTAGACGTGCTCCCAGCTGCCGGGGTTGTTCACCAGCAGCATCGCGGCGATGGGGATGCCGCGGAACACGTCCAGCGCCAGCAGCCGCTCCGGCGCGGCGGGCCGCTCCGGCGCCAGGGTTGCGACCGGAACGGCGGCGGGCGCGCCGCTCACGGGCGCGAGGGTGTCGGTCATCGGGCTACTCCCCAGGGGCAGAACTCGTGGGCTGCTGAAGTCTGCAAGGGTTTGCGCCGGGAGGCAATCGGGCGGCAGCCGCCAGCCGGGCCGTCCGCCACCCGGCAACCATCGACCTCTGGTCGCGACACGGAGGCAAGTGTGCCTGTCGCCTTCGTTTACAAAGACCCTTTCGGAAGGGGCCTTTCAGGTATTACCGTCGCTTCTCCCGAGAGCATCAGCGCGATGGGCACGCGCGGCGAAGGCTTGCACTCGGGATGCACAAGTCCACATAATACGTAGACTTGTGCATCTGGGTTGCAGCCGACTACATCATGGAACCTCTTGCTGCTGGGGAACTTGGGGCGTTTGGGGCTGGGCTGCGGAACACGTCGCGGCAGCGAGGCGCGCTGGCGCGCTTCGTGGACGAGCGGCAGGCGGGCGCGAAGTACGTCTTCCGACGTGACGAGCTGGCGGCGCTGGGGCTGAGCCCGTCCGCGCTCTACGGCGCGCTGCACCGGCTGGAGCAGGCCGGACGCGTTCGGAAGGTGGGCAGCCGGCTGGGTGTGTGGGTGATCGTTCCGCCCGAGTACCGCGAGGTGGGCGCGCCACCGGCGGCGTGGGTGCTCGACGACGTGATGGCGGCGCTCGGCGTGCCGTACTACGTGGGCCTGCGCTCGGCGGCGGAATGGCTGGGGGCCACGCACTTTGCCGTGCAGACGCTGCAGGTGGTGGTCGGGCGCCAGCTGCGTCCGTTCGCCGTCGGCCGCGGGCGGCTGCGCTTTTTCGAAAAGCGCACCGCGGCGTCCACCCCCACCATGCAGGCGCCCGGACAGGCCGCTCCGCTCCGCATGTCCACACCCGGTGCCACGGCGCTGGACCTGGTCCGGTTCATGGCGGCGGCGGGCGGGATCAACGCGGTGGCCGGCGTGCTTGTCCAGGTCGCCGACCGCTGCACGCCGGACGATCTCACGCTGGCCCTGGACCGCGCGGGCGACACGCCCGGCGCGCAGCGGCTGGGATGGCTGTTCGCGCGGCTCGAACGGCCGCGGCTGGCTGCTAGCGTGGCCGCCTGGCTGCGCACCCGGCCAAGCCGGGTGGTGCCGCTGGAACTGGGGCGGCGGCCCGGTCCCTCTGACCGCCGCTCGGCGGGCGGCGCGGTGGACCCGGTGTGGCGGGTAATGGTGAATACCGAAGTCGATCCATCGCTGTGAAAGCCGATCACGCCTTACCCTTCTCCGGTTCGCGATACTGCCACTTCGCGACATCCTTGCCTGGCGTGCGCACGCCGCCTGGCGCACCGACGCGCAGGTCGAGCAGGACCTGCTGATCACGGGCGCGATGGTCGCCATCTTCAGCGACCCCTTCCTGAGCACGCAGGCCGCGCCCGAGCGTCGGATTTCGCATCGGGCGATGCGGCGCCGGGCGCGCCCATCGCACCGCACCGGGTCGCCTTCGCGTTCACCGAGTACATGCGGCGCGAGGGCTCGGCCGTGTCGTTCAGGGCCTACGCGGACGATCTGGACCGCAAGCTGGCGCTGGCGCGGTTCCGGGCAGACGTGCGAGACGTGCTCGCCACCGACGTGGCCTATGACGTCCACGCGGCCGCCGCCCTCGTGCACGACGTCTTTCTTCCCCACCTTCCCGGCGGCGCGATGGCGGCCGCCACCAAGGCCGCGCATCCGGTCGCCGCGCTGGCGGGATGACGTGGTGCGCCGGTGAGTGCGCGTTCGCCGATGACGGCCGCCCGCGCATCCATCCACTCGCACGCGGTCATCCGCGGCGATAGCTTGCCTCTTTCCACGGACGGCCCGCTTCGCTCCCGAGACACGCTCCCCGCTTGCTTCGCGCCTTCCATCCCGCCGACCGCGCGACGCTCTTCATCCTGGCCGTCGTCACCGTGACGCTGGCGGTGGCGGCGGCGTCCGGCGCGCCGGTGGGCGGGTCGCTCGCGCTGCACGCGGCGCTGCTGGGCGGGTTCGCGGGGGTGGCGTGGCGGCTGGGGGCGCGCGAGGGCGCGGTGGCGCGCGGGGTCGCGGTGATCGCGGTGATGTTCACGCTCTACACCACACTCGGGCACGTGGCGTTCACGGCCGTTCCGTGGCTGGCGGACCCGTGGCTGGAGCACGCAGACCGCGCGCTGCTGCTGGGGCGCTCGCCGTCGCTGGCGATCGAGCCGCTGGCGGCGTCGGCGTGGACGCGGTTGCTCTGCTTCGGCTACGCGATGTTCATCCCCTACCTGTACCTCTCCATCGTGCTGTCGCTGGTGGGGCGGCCGCCGGGCGAACGCGACGAGTTCGTCACCGGGTTCGCGGTGCTGTACGCGCTCAGCTTCCTGGGCTACCTCTTCCTTCCCGCGCGCGGGCCCGTGGTGCAGATGGCGGGCGACTTCACCGTGCCGATCAACGGCGGGCCGTTCCACCAGATCATCCTCCGCTCGGTGGAGCAGGTGGGCGGGCCGCACGGCGCCTTCCCCTCGCTGCACGTGGGCGCGTCGCTCTTCGCCACGCTCTTCGACCTGCGCCACCGCAACCCGCTGCGCGCGCTGATCTACCTGCCGCTGGTGGCGACCATCGCGCTGGCGACGCTGGTCCTGCGCTACCACTACGCGGTCGACCTGGCCGCCGCCGTGATCCTGGCGTGCGTGGCGAGTGAGATCGCGCGGGTGGCGATGCGGCGGCGTGGCGAGACGGCGCTGATCCGCGCGGAAGCGGCGGCGGAGGCGGCGTGATCTACCGGGCGATGCGGGCGCTGTGGCGGGCGGCGCTGTTCGCGTTCTTCCGCCGCATCGAGGTGCAGGGGCGCGGCAACGTGCCGCGGCGCGGACCGGTGCTGCTGGTGGCGAACCACACCAACGCCTTCGTCGATCCCTTGCTGGTGCTCACCCGGCTGGAGCGGCCGGTGACGCTCACGGCCAAGAGCACGCTGCGCAAGCATCCCCTGCTGGCGCCGCTGATCCGCGCCCTGCACGTGATCCTCTTCCACCGCTCGCAAGACGTGGCCGAGGGCGCGGACCCGGCGCGGAACGACGCGGCGCTGGAAGCGTGCGAGCGGCGGCTGGCGGAGGGCGGGTGCATCGTCATCTTTCCCGAGGGCGTAAGCCACAGCGACCCGGCGATGCGCCCCTTCCGCACCGGCGCGGCGCGCATCGCGCTGGCGTACGTGGACGCGCACCCGCAGGGGCCGCCGCTGGCGCTGGTCCCCACCGGGCTGCACTTCGAGGCCAAGGAGCGCTTCCGCTCGTCCGCGGGTCTCGTGTTCGGCGAAGCGGTGGACGTGCACGCGTGGCGCCGCGAGCACCCCGCGGCGGACCCGCGCGAACTCACCGCCCTGATCGAGGCGCAAATCCGCGCGCTTACGGCGAATTACGAGGCGGAGCGCGAGATCGAGATCTTCGGACGGGCGGCGGAGTTGCTGCGCGCGGGGGGCGGCGCGCCGCCGCCGCTGGGGCAGGAGCCGGCGGAAGACTGGGCGGCGCACGTCGAGCTGATCCACCGCCTGCAGGCCGGGCGCCAGTGGCTGGCGCGCGGCCGGCGGGGCGAGCTGGATGCGCTGGAGGAGCGCGTCCGCGGCTTCGCGCGCAAGCTGGCGCGTCTGGGCGTGACCCCGGGCGAGCTGTTCCTGCCGATGGAGGCCCCGCGCGCGGCGTTCTTCGTCTTCCGCGAGCTGGAGCTGCTGGCGGCAGGCGCGCCGCTGTCCGCGTGGGGGTGGCTCCACTCGCTCCCGGCGTACCTCGCGACGAAAGCGGTGGTGGGGAAGATGTCGAAGGACCGTGACCATTTCGCCTCGAACTCGGTCTTTCTGGGCATCCCCATCTTCCTGCTGTTCTGGATGGTGCAGACCGCGGCGGTGGCGATCCTGGCGTCGCCCGGTTGGGCGATGGCGTACGCGGTCTCGCTGCCGTACACGGGCGCGGTGGCGCTGCTCTACCGCGACCGGGCGGGGAGCGCGTGGCGGCGGGCGCGCACCTTCCTCCTCTTCGCGCGGCGGCCGAGCCACCGCCGGAAGCTGGTGGACGAGGCGGGCGCCATCGTGGCCGACCTGCGGCGTTTGGCGGACGAGTTCGAGCATCACGCCATCCCGGTCACCTCCGCTGAACCGTGATCGAATCCCGCGGCGTGGAGCGCCGCCGGATCCCGTCGGCACGGCCTGTCTGATCCATCACCCCAGATCCCGGTCGGTCCCGATGAGCCTCCGCACACCCATCCTTCCGACGCTCGCCGCGGCGCTGGCGCTGGCGGGCGTGCACCCGGCCGCCGCGCAGCGGTGCCGCATCCCCGCGGGCGAGTTCCTGACGGTGGAAGCGGGACCGATCGAGATCGAGCCGGGGCAGGTGCGGGCGCTGCGGGTGGGGACCAGCCGCGGCCCCTTCATGGCGCCGAATCCCCTCCCGCGCGGGTGCGCCGTCCGCTGGTCGCTGGATGCCCGCGCGCCCGCCCGCATCGACGCGCAAGGACGGCTGCAGATCGGTGCGCACGCCGCGCCGGGCACCGAGTTCAGGGTGCACGCGGCGATGGGGAGCGTCGCCTCCGCGCAGGCGGTGCACGTGGTGGATCCGCGTCTCTCCCCGGTCGCCGGCACCTGGCGGCAGGCGCAGCCGGCGGCGTGCACACCCGCGGCGGCCGGCGCGATGGAGCCGGTGCGCGAGCTGGAACTGAGGCGCGACGGGCGCTTCACCGTCACCTTTATCCCGTTCGAGACGTATCACGACTACTGGGGCCGCTACACGTATGACGCGAGAACCGGCGCGCTGACGCTGCGCGTGGAGGGGAGCAACAAGCTTTCCGCCGGCGTGGACCTGGCCGGCACCGCGCGCGTGGCGAACGGACGGCTGACGCTGGACGGGTTCTGGCTCGGCCAGCCGAATCCATCGCCGTCACGCGCGTGCAGGTACCCGTTCTCTCACTGAGCCGAGCAACGGTCTGAAACCGGGCGGCGGCCCTTCCGTTCTGAGTGCATCCCGCGCGGGCTTCCGCACGTTCCGGAGCCCGCGCATCTACGTCCGGCGGCGTCCAGCAGACAAGTTTTCGTGATGATCCTGGAGTTCACCGATCCCGCGGCGGCCGAGGCGTCCGTCAGCGGCGGGAAGGGCGCGTCGCTCGCGAAGCTGACGCAGGGCGGGTTCGCGGTGCCGCCGGGCGTGATCGTGCCCGCGGCGGCGTACCGCGCGTTCCTGGCGTCCGTGCCGGGCGTGGACGCGCTCGTCGCCGCGCTGCGGCCCCTGGAGGCGGCGGAGTTGCACGCCCGCTGCGCCGAGCTCCGCCAGCTGCTGGTCGCGGCGCCGCTGCCGGCGGAACTGGAGGCGGCGCTGCAGGCGCGTCTCCCCGATCTGCTGGCGGCGGACCGCGTCTCGGTGCGCTCGTCCGCCACGCTCGAGGACCTGGCCGGGGCCGCGTTCGCCGGGCAGCACGACACCTACCTCGACGTGGCGGGGGTGGACGGCGTGCTGGACGCGGTGCGGCGCTGCTGGGCGAGCCTTTGGGAGGACCGCGCGGTACGCTACCGCCACGAACGCGGCTTTGGCGTGGGCGAGGCGGCGATGGCGGTGGTGGTGCAGCGGATGGTGCGCAGCGAGGTGGCCGGCGTTGCGTTCTCGATGGACCCCGTGAGCGGCGACCTGGACCGCGTCGTCATCAACGCCGCCTACGGGCTCGGCGAGACGGTGGTGAGCGGCGAGGGCGGCATCGACCAGTACGCCCTCGGCAAGCGCACGGGCGAGATCCTCCAGCGCGAGATCGGCGAGAAGACGCACGCGCTGCTGTCGACCGGGAAGGGAACCGAGCGCGTGGACGTCCCGGCCGGGAAGGCGAACGTCCCCGCGCTGGCGGATGCGGATCTCGCCGCGCTGCGCGGCCTGGTCATCCGCGTGGAGCGCTTCTACGCCTTTCCGCAGGACACCGAGTGGGCGCTGGCGGGCGGCGAGCTGTACCTCCTCCAGTCGCGCCCCGTGACGGAGTTCCCCGCCCGCTGGACGCGCGACGAATCGGCCGAGCGCTTCCCCAACCCCATCACCCCGCTCACCTGGGACTTCACCAGCGAGGGCTTCCACGAGTCGCTGGCGCATTCGCTCCAGCTGCTGGGCTATCCGCCGTTCGCGGGGAAGTGGTTCGACCGCTTCGACGGGTACGTCTACGGGAACCAGACGGCGGTTCAGCTCTTCACGCAGGGGCTGCAGGTGCGCGTGGACGGCATCGACGAGCTGCTGGCGCGCAAGGACGAGTGGACCTTGCGCTACCGCTGGGTGCAGGAGCTCCCCGTCACCTGGGCGCGTGACCTGGACCGGTATCTCCTGACGCTCGGCCGGCTCGGTGCCGTCGACCTGCCGGCGCTGGACGACGGGGCGCTCTGGCGGCACCTGCAGGCGGTGGACGCGCTGGGGCGCGACTACTTCCGCCCCAACATCGCCATCTCCATCACCCAGGGGGTGCTGCACCGCACGCTCTTCGGGGTGGTGACGATGATCTCCGGCCGCGAGCAGGCGCCCGCGCTGTACGACGCGCTCACCTGCTTCTGCGAGACCAAGACGAACCTGGTCAACGCCGACCTGCACCGGCTCTACCTCCTGGTCCGCGGCGAGCCGGAGCTGGAGCGGCTGGTCGTCGATTCGGATCGGCGCGCGCTGTGGGAGGATGGGGCGCTCGACCGCTTCCCCCGCTTCGCCTCCGCCTTCCACCGCTTCCTGGAGAACCACGGGCACCGCGAGGTGGATTTCGACGCGTACGTCCCCACCTGGATCGGCCAGCCGTGGGTGGTGCTCGAAAACCTGCGCCTGATGCTGATGCAGGGCGAGGTGGCCGACCCGGCCGGGCGCGAGGTGGAGCTGCGCGCCCGCCAGAGCGCCGCCGAGCGCGAGTACCTGGCCGCCGTGCCCGACGGCCTGCGCAACTTCGCGGCGGAGCTGCTGCGGCTCACCCGCGCCTACACGGGCCTGGACGACCTGGAGCACTACCAGACCACGCGCCTCTCCATCCCCTTCCGCGCCGCCATCGTGGAGGTGGGCCGCCGCCTCGCGTCACGCGGAGCGATCGACACGCCCGACGACGTCTTCTTCCTCCGCAAGCGCACGCTCGTCGCGTTGATGGAGGACGGCGGATCAGCCGGCGCCGCGGACGAGGCCCGCCGCGGCCGCGCCGAGTACGACGCCGCCAGGCTGCGCACCCCGCCGCGCGTCCATGGCGAAGAGCCCGAGACGCCCGCCGACGGCGCGCTGCGCGGCCTTCCCGGCTCGCCCGGCGTGGCCGAGGGACCCGTCTGCCTTGTCCATGGCGTGGACGACTTCGCGCGCTTCACCCCCGGCTCGGTCCTCGTCGCGCGGACCACGAACCCGGCATGGACGCCGCTCTTCTACAGCGCCGTGGCGGTGGTGACCGAGAGCGGCGGTCCGCTGTCGCACGGCGCCGTCACCGCGCGCGAGGTCGGCGTCCCCGCCGTGATGGCCGTCCACGGCGCGCTGGCCGCGCTCCGCGACGGGGAGCGCGTGCGGGTGAACGGCGGGCAGGGAACCGTGGTGCGGATCGCGGGTTGAGCGACGAAGGCGGTGAGCGCGGCAGCCGCATGCGTGGCGCGATGGCGGGGCTCGGCGCGTTGACTCGGTGAGGTGTTCGCCCGACCGGAATCTTCTCCTCGACGCCCGTCGTAAAAACCTCCATGAAGATTCTCCTCGCGGTGCTGGCGGCGTGCGCCGCCGGCTGGTTCCTTCTCCGGTTGACGAAGCGCGCCTCCGCGGAATTCCAGGCGCGGATGCTGGAGATCCACGAGTTGCGGGTGCGGGCGTGGCGGAAGCGGCTGCAGGCCTCCAAGGCCGATGCCGCCACGGCCGACTCGGTCGCGTTCGAAGGTGCGGCGCTGGCCCGCCGCGCCGCCGACGCGCTGGCCGAGCTTCGAGCGAACCACCACGACGGTGACGCCGCATTCGCCGCCGCGTTCGACGGACAGCTCGACGACGACCTGGCCGAGTTGCAGACGATCCCGCCGGATTTGCGCCGCCCCGCCGCCGCGGACGAGGCGCGGCGGCGCCTGGCGCGTGCATCGCGCGACGCCGAAGAACGCATCGGGTGAGCCATCGGCAGATTTCCACCCGCGACATGAGTCATCCCGAATTTTCGGCGTGGCTCGAAAAGTGAACAAACGATAGCCCTCCGATGGGTCACGTCCATCGGAGGGCTATCGTATGCAGA
>Ga0207706_10001087_pt1 | contig 27597 bp, 20 predicted proteins | sample KBSC53metaG_FD_184318 | JGI IMG/M metagenome (GOLD analysis project Ga0207706, IMG submission 184318) | Corn rhizosphere microbial communities from Kellogg Biological Station, Michigan, USA - KBS C5-3 metaG (SPAdes) (version 2) | ecosystem: Host-associated > Plants > Roots > Rhizosphere > Soil ... | reverse complement strand
ACTCTTTGGCTTTTTCTTCGCTGCCGCCGTTGGCTTTCAGGCCATAGGCCCACGCGGCGAGGAAGTTCCAGCGCGCACCGCCGGAGGTTTTCGGGTTCGGGGTGATCACCGAGACGTCGTTCTTGACCAGGTCGCCCCAGTCCTTGATGCCTTTCGGGTTGCCCTTGCGCACCAGGAACACGATGGTCGAGGTGTACGGGGTGCTGGCGTCCGGCAGACGCTTCTGCCAGTCGGCCGGCAGGGTCTTGCCGAGCTTGGCGATTTCGTCGATGTCGCCGGCCAGCGCCAGGGTCACGACGTCGGCGCGCAGACCGTCGATCACCGCACGGCCCTGCTTGCCCGAACCACCGTGGGATTGCTGGATTTTCACGGTGTCACCGGCATGATCCTTCTGCCAGAACTTGATGAATTCGGCGTTGTAGTCCTGATACAGCTCGCGCGTCGGGTCGTACGACACATTGAGCAGTTCGTAATCCTTGGCAACCGCGGAACCGGCAAATACAGCACTGGCCAGCGCGGCCAAAGCGTAACGGCGAATCGACGACATGGTGAAAGCTCCTAGAATTCTTGGTGGTGGCTTTTTCTTATGTGTTGCTGGAATCGGGTTGCTCATTCAAAGATCGCCGCCTGCGCCAGCGCTTGCGCACAGCCCCCTGCAAAAGCTGGCGCAGGCTGCGATCTTTTTCAGCTCGGCTTGTTACCCGGCTGCTGCAAACGGAATTTCTCTTTGCGTTCGATCTGCACGACCTGGGCGTTGTGCACAGTGATCTCCACCGCGCCAAACCGCAGATCGCGCAGGGCGCTCTGGATTTCACGCAAGATGGTGGTTTCGTCCTGACCGTCAACGCTGCGAAGGGATGCGCTCATGGTGCTGCTCCTTTGAATGGGATGTGCCTGGCAGTGGGCGGCACTGCGTTCGGCGTGGGAGCAATATAAGAGAGGCGCAGATATTCTTAAAAAGACTATTTAAGAATGTTTATATAACTAGAAAACATTATCTGACGGGGCAAGGGTTTGCGCGGTGTTCAACGAGTTTGAAGCCTGTATGAAACCTTGTAGTGAGGGATTCATCCCCGATGGACTGCGTAGCAGTCCCTGTTTTTCAGGGCCGCTGCGCGACCCATCGGGGATGAATCCCCTCACCACAGGTTTTTGTGTCAGCCATGACAGGACTGTTAACCGATAACAGGGGCTTTCGCCCAATCAATCTCCCCCGCCGACACCGGCCGCCCAAACCAGTACCCCTGCCCCAGATCACATTCCTGCTCCAGCAGAAACGCCGCCTGCTCGGCCTGCTCGATGCCTTCGGCATGCACCTGCATGCCCATGCTGCGAGCCAGGGCGACGATCACGCGAACGATGGCTGCGTCGTCCTCGTCCCACGGCAGACCGGCGACAAAACCCTGATCGATCTTGAGCTTCTGCACCGGCAAGCGCTTGAGCCGCAACAACGACGAGTACCCAGTGCCAAAGTCATCGATGGCCAAGCGAATGCCCAATTCACGCAAGCGATGCATCTGCTCCAGCGCCACTTCCGGGTCATCCATCACCGCGCTTTCGGTGACTTCCAGCTCCAGATACGCCGGATCCAGCCCGGTCTCGTGCAGCACCTGCGCCACCTGCTGATACAGCTCACGCCGGGCAAACAGGCGCGACGACACATTCACCGCGACAAACGACAACACAATCCCGGCCTGCTGCCATTGACACATCTGCGAACACGCCTGACGCATCACCCAGGCGTCGATTTCGGCGATCAGCCCGGTGCGCTCGGCGATCGGGATGAATTCCGCCGGTGACACCAGACCGCGCTGCGGATGCTCCCAGCGCACCAGCGCTTCGACGCCGATCAGCCGACTGCTGTGCAAATCGTGAACCGGTTGGTAATAGACGCGCAGCTCCTGCTGCTCCAGCGCGCGACGCAGCTCGAAGGCAATCTCGACCCGTTGCTGCGCATGCGCGGTCAACTCTTCGGTGTACAGCGCGTAGCCGTTGCGCCCGCTGCTCTTGGCCTTGAACAGCGCGGCGTCGGCATTGCGCAGCAATTGATCGGCACTCAACGCATCACTGGGGAACAGGCTGATACCGATACTGGCGTTGATGAACAGCTGATGCCGCTCGATGCTGAACGGCTCCTTCAGCGCATCGAGAATGCGCTGGGCCAGCGCCGCTGCCTGAACCAGTTGTGGACAACTTTCCGCCAGCACCGCGAATTCGTCACCGCCGAGCCGTGCCAGGGTAATCCCGGGGCCGAACAGGTCCTGCAGGCGCGCCGCCACCGCTTTGAGCAGGCGATCGCCGACGTTGTGCCCGAGGCTGTCGTTGATCATCTTGAAGTGATCCAGATCGATCATCAGCAGGGCGCAGCCGCGCTTGTGGATCTGCGCCGAGGCCAGTGCCTGCTCGGCGCGGTCGCTGAACAACAGGCGATTGGGCAGGTCGGTCAGCGGATCGTGGTGGGCAAGGTGCTTGAGTTCGTGTTCGGAGTCCTTGATCGCACTGATGTCGGAAAACACCGCCACGTAGTGACTGAGCCGGCCCTGATCATCGTGAATCACGCGGATGGTCTGCCACTGTGGATAAATCTCGCCGCTCTTGCGCCGGTTCCAGATCTCACCGCTCCATTCGCCCTCGCTCTCCAGCGTGGCGAACATCGCCTGGTAAAAGCCCGGCGGATGGTGGCCGGACTTGAACAGGCTTGGCTGATGGCCGAGAACTTCGTCGTACTGGTAGCCGGTGATTTCCATGAACGCACGGTTGACGTGCACGATCAGGCCCTGACGGTTGGTGACCAGCACCCCTTCGCGGGTGCAATCGAACACGGCTGCCGCCTGACGCAAGCGTTCACGGTCAGACTGACGTTCGCGTAGCCGCGCACCAATGCCGAGAAATTCGCACAATCTGGCCCGTGCCAGAAAAATCAGGCCAGCGCTGACGGCAGCCCAGACGTAACCGTTGATCAGTTGCCATCGCTGCAGATCGACAGACTCATCAAAGAAACTGTTCAATAAGTAACCAGTTCCCTGCAGCCAGACCACGGCAAGCAACAGGTAAAGCAGCGCTGCACGCAAGGCATCGCGGTAAGTGGCAGGCATTCGGCTGTCCATGTCCCTACAAAAAAGGTTGGAATTATAGGTCAAGAAACATCCAGCGACTCTTATCTGAAAGGGCGACTGGTTTTATCTGTGTGCTTGGTGATAATGCAACGGCTGTTTTTATCTTTATCGAGGGCCCTATAGCCTATGTGGTACGAAGGTTTTCTTGGCTTGTCGGCCTGGTCTCTGGTCGCGGTCACCCTGCTGATGACCCACGTGACAATTGTCGCCGTCACGGTCTATCTGCACCGTTACTCGGCCCATCGCTCGCTCGAGCTGAATGCCGGCCTGAAACACTTTTTCCGTTTCTGGCTGTGGCTGACCACGGCGCAGAACACCCGCGAGTGGACTGCCATCCACCGCAAACACCACGCCAAATGCGAAACCGAAGATGACCCGCACAGCCCGGTCATCAAGGGTCTGTCCACCGTGCTGCGCAAAGGCGCCGAGCTGTATCGCGCCGAAGCCGAGAACCCGGAGACCCTGCGCATCTACGGCAAGAACTGCCCCGAAGACTGGATCGAGCGCAACCTCTACAGCCGCTACCCGTTGCTGGGCGTGGCGATCATGGGCGTCATCGACCTGCTGCTGTTCGGCACCATCGGCATCACCATCTGGGCGATCCAGATGATGTGGATCCCGGTCTGGGCGGCCGGCGTGGTCAACGGTCTGGGTCACGCCATCGGCTACCGCAACTTCGAATGCCGCGACGCGGCGACCAATCTGGTGCCGTGGGGCATCCTGATCGGCGGCGAAGAACTGCACAACAACCATCACACCTACCCCAACTCGGCCAAGCTGTCGGTGAAGAAGTGGGAGTTCGACCTCGGCTGGGCGTGGATCAAGGTCTTCAGCTTCTTCGGTCTGGCCAAGGTGCAGCGTGTGGCACCGATTGCCCACCGCGTCGAAGGCAAGGGCCATCTGGACATGGATACCGCCATGGCGATCCTCAACAACCGCTTCCAGATCATGGCCCAGTACCGCAAATTGGTGATCGGCCCGCTGGTCAAGCAGGAGCTGGACAAGGTCGATCATTCGGTACGCCATCAATTCCATCGGGCCAAGCGCCTGCTGTCGCGGGAAACCAGCCTGCTGGAAGACCGTCATCACTTGCGCATCCAGAACATGCTCGAGCACAGCCAGGCGCTGAAGGTCATTTACGAAAAACGCCTGGCCCTGCAGCAGATCTGGGTCAAGACCAGCGCCAATGGCCACGACATGCTCGCCGCCATCAAGGAATGGGTGCACGAGGCCGAAGCCAGCGGCATCCAGTCCCTGCGTGAATTCGCCGACCAGCTGAAAACCTACTCGCTGCGCCCCGCCGCAGCCTGACCGCCATGAACGAATCCCCTGTGGCGAGGGGATTCATCCCCGATAGGTAGCGCAGCTACCGCAAATTTGTCGACGCGTTCTCATTGCTGAAACGCGTCATCTCTACCGCCCGGCGGGAGCAGGCTCCCTCTCTACAAAAGCGCGGAACTTAGCACCGAAAGCCCTATCTCAAAGACACTTCGCCACCCCGGCGGGCTGTACTGTGGCCGTTGTCGAAATTGCGGCACACCTTTTGAGAAATGTGCCGATGGTCAACAACAATCAAAAAGACTCATCCCTTGCGCAGTGGCCCGAGGCCGCGCAAACCCTGATGGCGCTGATGCACGCTCAAGGCGAAGTCGCCCGGCTGAGCGAGCGCGAACAACTGTTCAGTTCATTACTGGTGAGCGTCAACGCGGTGCTCTGGGCGTTCAATTGGGAAACCCGTCAGGTGCTGTATGTCAGCCCTGCCTACGAGCGGATTTTCGGTCGCTCCGCAGGCCTGTTGCTGGCCGACTACAACCAGTGGCGCGACAGCATCTACCCCGACGACCTCGACTATGCCGAACGCAGCCTTGCCGAAGTGCTGCAAAAAGGTGCTGTGGAAGACCGCGAGTACCGGATCATCGCCGCCGACGGTCAGGTCCGCTGGCTCAGCGACAAGTGCTTCATCAACCGTCAGGACGAACCCGGGCAACCGGTGATCATCGTCGGCATCGCCGAAGACATCACCGACAAGAAGCACATGGAAACCGAGCTGCATCGCCTGGCGACCACCGACGTGCTGACCCAGAGCAGCAACCGCCGACACTTCTTCGAATGCGCCAACCGCGAGTTCGAAGAGGCGCGCCTGCAAGGTGCACCACTGGCCTTCCTGCTGCTGGACATCGATGATTTCAAGCTGATCAACGACAGCTACGGCCACCCGGCGGGTGACAACGTGCTGCAACGGATCGCCGAATGCGGACGTGGGTCGTTACGCCGGGGCGATCTGTTCGGGCGCATTGGCGGCGAGGAGTTCGCTGCGGTGTTTCCCGGTTGCGCACCGGACATGGCGCTGCAAGTGGCCGAGCGGCTGCAGCAGGAGATTCAGCGCCTGAGTTTCAACCACGAGGGGCAGACATTCGGCATCACCGTCAGCCAGGGCCTGACCAGCCTCAGGGATGGCGACGACAGTCTCGAGAGCCTGTTCGCCAGAGCGGATGCGGCCATGTACGAGGCAAAACGGCAGGGCAAGAACCGGATCATTTCTGCCTGATCCAGAATTTAAGCCACCCCAATATCCAATGTGGGAGCGGGCTTGCTCGCGAAGGCGGTAGGTCATTCAGCATTTATGTTGGCTGATACACCGCCTTCGCGAGCAAGCCCGCTCCCACAGGGTTTTGTGAAAAGTCAGATTACTTACGCATCCGCATCAATTCCGGCAGCCCGATCTTCAGCAGTCGCGCCGTACGACTCTTCGCCAGTTCCTCAACGCCCTCATGCTCGGTCAGACGGGCCATCTGCGCGGCCATGTTCATCACCAGCGCCTCACGGGAATAGACCCCACCACCGAGCTGGTAGACCGACGCAATCAACTCGCGCAGCTCCAGCGGCAGGCGCCAGCGTGTCCGCAGCGCCGAACCGTAGGCCGCGCCAAACTCCGCCAGCGCGTCACCGACTTCCTCCCACTCATCCAGCTCGCCACCGGCCTGTTTCCACTCCTGCAAACAGCGCAGCAAGGCCAAATCACCGAGACGATGCAACATGCCCGCGCAGTAGCAACGTTCCTGATCCAGATCGAGCAGGCGCGCCAACGTACGCGCGTATTCCGCCGTGTGCAGCGACAGCCCCCAATAGCGCTCGGCGTAATCCGCCAGGCACGGGTCACTGAGCTTGGCGCTGCGTTTGAGCGCCAGGCCGAGGATCAGGTTCATGCTCTGTCCGGTGCCGAGGCGATGCAACGCCTGCCCGAGGGTCTGTACCGCTGCGCCATGGTGCTGCGCCGCGCTGTTGGCGGCGGCGATCAGTACGGCGGTGATCTGCGGATCGGTGCGGATCTCTTCTTCCAGAAGCTTCAGGTCGAGGCCATTGGGGTTGAGGCTGCGTTTGACCGCCACTTGCACATCGGTCATCAATGGCGCGCCGTCGGCCTGCTCGCGACGCCGCTCAAGGAACACCGACAAGGTCATGCCCGGCGCCAGCGTCGGCACTTCGCAGAACACCTCTTCACCCGCATTCAGCAGCAAACCCTGCAGCCGCTCGGTCAGACTTTCCATGTTCAGCGGTTTGGTCAGATAGGCCGTCGGGGCCAACGGGATGGCTTCGCGCACGCTGGCGCTGTCGTTGCGACTGCTCATCAGAATGAACGGCAGCGGCGGATTGCGTTTGCGCTGGCGCACGCTGCGCAGCACGCTCAAACCATCAATGCCCGGCAACTCCCAATCGACAATGGCCAGGTCATAAGGCACTTCGCTGAGTAACGACATGGCTTGCTGGCCATCGGCACACAAGTCCAGCCGCGCATCACAGCGCACGTTGAGCAACACTTGTTTAAGCAGGTCACGAGACCACGGATCGGCCTCGGCAATCAGCACTCGGGGTACGGCGGGTAAATCAACGGCGGTCATGCGCGCTCTCCCTTGCAATGCCTGAACCTTAGCCAATGCTGGCCTATCGATACAGCGCAAAAGCGTTTGATGTGTATCAGGGGCATAAAAAAACCCGCCGAAGCGGGTTTTTTGTCGAACGGATCACACAGCGCCGGGGCTTACAGCTCCGAGAAGCACTCTTCGATGATCGCCAGACCTTTGTCCAGTTGCTCGTCCGGCGAGGTCAGCGGTACGAGAACGCGCAGCACGTTGCCGTAGGTGCCGCAGGACAGCAGGATCAGGCCCTTGTCGCGCGCCTTGGCCACGACAGCCGCAACGGCGGTCGGGTTCGGCTTGTGGCTGTCGCCGTTTTCGAACAGCTCGACCGCGATCATCGCGCCCAGCGCACGCACTTCGCCGATCACCGGGTACTTGGCCTGGATGGCCTTCAGACCGGTTACCAGACGCTCGCCGACAGCCTTGCAGCGGTCCAGCAGTTGCTCTTCTTCGAACACTTCCATCACGGCCAGCGCCGCCGCGCAAGCGATCGGGCTACCGGCGTAGGTGCCGCCCAGGCCGCCCGGAGCGATGGCGTCCATGTATTCGGCCTTGCCGCAGACACCGGCGAGCGGGAAGCCGCCAGCGATGGATTTGGCGAAAGTGGTCAGGTCGGCAGCAACGCCCATCTGTTCCATGGCGAAGAAGGTCCCGGTACGGCCAGCGCCGGTCTGCACTTCGTCAGCGATCAGCAGGATGCCGTGCTGGTCGCACAGGGCACGCAGACGCTTCATGAATTCTTTCGGCGCGACGTAGAAACCACCTTCACCCTGCACAGGCTCGATGATGATCGCGGCGATGTCTTTCGGCTCGGCGTCGTTCTTGAAGATGCGTTCGATGGAAGCGATCGAGTCGTCGATGCTTACACCGTGCAGTTCGTTCGGGTACAGCGCGCGGAAGATGCCGCCTGGCATCAGGCCCATGCCGGCCGAGTAAGGCACGACCTTGCCGGTCAGGCCCAGGGTCATCATGGTGCGACCGTGGTAAGCACCGGTGAAGGCGATCACGCCGGCACGGCCAGTGGCGGCACGGGCGATTTTCACGGCATTTTCCACGGCTTCGGAACCGGTGGTCACCAGCAGGGTTTTCTTCGCGAAATCACCTGGCACCTTGGCGTTGATCTTTTCGCACAGCTCAACGTACGGCTCGTAGGCCAGCACCTGGAAGCAGGTGTGGGTCAGCTTGTTCAGCTGTTCGGTCACGGCGGCGATGATTTTCGGGTGCACGTGGCCGGTGTTCAGCACAGCGATACCGCCGGCGAAGTCGATGAATTCACGACCTTCAACGTCAGTCACGGTAGCGTTCTTTGCCGATTCAGCGAAGATCGGGTGAATCTGGCCAACACCACGTGGAACAGCTGCGGTACGACGGGCCATCAGTTCAGCGTTAGTCTTGCTCATTACAGTCCTCATTCACCGCTCATCGGGCGGCGTGGCTCAAGGATTAAGCGGGAGGAATCGGCGGTGGCAGCATGCGATGATCGACTGCCACGGCGTTCCTGGCCGCAGAGAAAATTCCGGTTTGAAACGACGCAAAGGGACAGCGCTCTCGTGCCCTTTGCGTTTGCAGCGATCCCTTTCCCGGCTCAGATGCCCAGGCAGAGGTATTTGATTTCCAGATAATCCTCGATGCCGTACTTGGAGCCTTCACGGCCCAGGCCCGAGGCCTTGATGCCGCCAAACGGCGCGACTTCGTTGGAGATCAGCCCGGTGTTGACGCCGACCATGCCATATTCCAGCGCTTCCGCCACGCGGAACACACGACCGAGGTCACGAGCGTAGAAGTACGACGCCAGACCGAACTCGGTGTCGTTCGACATCGCGATCACTTCGGCTTCGTCTTTGAAGCGGAACAGCGGCGCCAGCGGGCCGAAGGTTTCTTCCTTGGCCACCGCCGCGTCTTTCGGCACGTTGGTCAGGATGGTCGGCTCGAAGAAGTTGCCTTCCATCGGCTTGCCACCGGCGAGCACGGTGGCGCCTTTGGCCACGGCGTCAGCGATGTGCTCTTGCACCTTGGCCACGGCTTTCTCGTCGATCAGCGGGCCCGTGGTGGTGCCCTCTTCCAGACCGTTGCCGATCTTCAGCTTGGCCACCGCCACTTTCAGCTTCTCGGCGAACGCGTCGTAGACCGAATCCTGAATGTACAGGCGGTTGGCGCAGACGCAGGTCTGGCCGTTGTTGCGGTATTTGGAAATGATCGCGCCTTCGACGGCCTTATCCAGGTCCGCGTCGTCGAACACGATGAACGGCGCGTTGCCGCCCAGTTCCAGCGAGACTTTCTTGATGTCCTTGGCGCATTCCGACATCAGCTGACGGCCGATTTCGGTCGAGCCGGTGAAGGACAGCTTGCGCACGATCGGGTTGCTGGTCAGCTCGCTGCCGATGTCGCCGGCGCTGCCGGAGACCACGCTGAACACGCCTTTAGGGATGCCGGCGCGCTGCGCCAGTTCAGCCAGTGCGAAGGCGGAGAATGGGGTTTGCGAAGCCGGCTTGAGCACCATGGTGCAACCAGCGGCCAGCGCAGGGCCGGCTTTACGGGTGATCATCGCCGCCGGGAAGTTCCACGGAGTAATCGCGGCGGTCACGCCAATCGGCTGCTTGATCACGATCAGGCGCTTGTCCGGCTGGTGGCCCGGAATCACGTCGCCGTAGATGCGCTTGGCTTCTTCGGCGAACCACTCGATGAACGAAGCGGCGTAAACGATTTCGCCCTTGGCTTCGGCCAGCGGCTTGCCCTGCTCGAGGGTCATCAGACGCGCGAGGTCGTCCTGGTTCTCGATCATCAGTTCGAACCAGCGACGCAGCTTGCCTGCACGCTCCTTGGCGGTCAGTGCACGCCAGGCCGGCAGCGCTTTGTCAGCGGCTTCGATGGCGCGGCGGGTTTCGGCGGCGCCCATTTTCGGCACGGTACCGAGAATTTCGCCGGTGGCCGGGTTGTTGACCTTGATCGTCTGACCGTTGTCCGCATCGACCCAAGCGCCATCAATGAAGGCTTGCTGGCGGAACAACTGGGTATCTTTAAGCTGCATGTCGGCTTTCCTTAACAGCACCGCGGCCTGCGCGGAGCAAAATTATGATTGTAGAAAGGCGCCTCGCAAGGCTGCCGTCAGGGAAATCATGGACCGGGCTGAAACCTCTAAATAGCGCACGGTTGCAAACACGTGCGGCTCAACACCCGATCAAAGAGCGTTTGAAATCTCAAACGGATCGTAGGAGCAATGGGGTTAAAGGACAATAGGCCGTTCGAAAAAAAGAACAAAAACCCAGCGTTTGCTGGTTTTTTCAGATCAACGAGCAACCCCCCCCGGCCGCAGCCAAACCATAGATCAGCCGGGAAAAAGCGCCAAGCGAGGGTTTTGCAGGACGTTACAGCTTTAAGGAATGCAGCGTTTCACACCGACACGCGCACTGACAAAACCCGCCAAAACCCGGCATGGACGCCCCGAGCCGACCTAGGTATGATGTCGCCCGCTGCACCAGTAGCTCAGCTGGATAGAGTACTGCCCTCCGAAGGCAGGGGTCGTGGGTTCGAATCCCGCCTGGTGCGCCATGAATTGAAACGAGAAAGCCCCGGACTGTGATGGTCCGGGGCTTTTTTGTGGGCGCAGTGTTTCATGCGACGACGGTCACTCCGTCGTCCAGTCAAACTCATCGTAATCGTCGTCTTCCTCTTCTTCCCCAACCTCCTCAAAAACCTCGTCTTCTTCCACGACGTCTTCTTCCGACTGGTTCAGCAGAAACTCCTTGCGCGCCTCGGTAATCGCGCGCCGCATCTCCTCGCCCTTCTGCGGGCAGTTGAGGAGTTGGGCGATGCGGTCGATTTTTGCTGCCACTTTGTTCTCCAGCGCTTCAGCCATGGCCCGATAGTGCGCGTTTTTGCCGGGCAATGCCAAATGGCTGGGTGAACCGGGCGGTCAGTTCTTCTGGATTTTTTCCAGTCGGGCGTCGAGGTCGGCGTTCGGGTAGCGTTTGTGCAGGTTGTTGAACAGGGTGTCGGCCGCTTTTGATTGGCCGGATTCGCGCAGGCGCAAGACTTCGCGCAGTTGTGCGTCGAGGCCGTTGGCCGGGGCGGCGGCGCGTTTGCTGGTTTTGGCTTCATCGGCGCTGAACGCCTCGCTGTGCATTGGCGCGGCCATTTCTGCCATCGGCGCGGGGGCGGACAATGCTTCGGGGGCTTGTTTGCGAGCCATTGGTGCGGCGGGTTTGGCGGCCGGGGCGAAGTCGAATTGCGGCTGCGGTTCGGGGGCGCGTTGCACCAGCGAGAGCATCAGTGCCACACCGACCAGGCTGGCGAATGCGACCTGCCAACGCGGCTTCTGGCAGGCCTGCAGCCAGCGTTGCCAAAGGCTGGGCTGGGGCGCCGGGGCTGCGCGGCGGGCCGTAGCAAGAATCAGTGCATCGAGCTGTTCTGAAGGTTCGCCGGTGTGTTGTTCGCGATAATTCTTGAGCAGTTGCTCTTCGGGTGTCTGGCGGGCGTCAGTCATGTCAGTACCTCCTCGGCCAGCAGCCGACGCAGTTTTTGCTGGGCGTAGCGCAAGCGGCTTTTGACGGTTTCCAGCGGTGTTTCGGTGAGGCTGGCGATTTGTGCCAGGTCGAGGTCGCCGTGGGCACGCAGCAGGAACACTTCGCGCTGATCGGCAGGCAAGGTTTGCAGAGCGCTTTCCAGGCGCTGGCTGTCGCGGCTGAGGTTCAGCAGTTGTTCGGGATCGCTGCTGTCGTCGCCAACCGCGTGAGCCTGTTCGTCGTAACTGTCGTGCAGCGGCTGATGTGCGCCGTGTTTGCGCCAGTGATCGATCAGCCGATTGCGCGCAATCTGGAACAGCCATGTACGAAACGTCGCCCGTCCCTGTGGCTGACTGTTGCTGCGGATCAGGCTCAGCCAGGTGTCCTGAAAGACTTCGTCAGCCAGTTCCGGTTTGCCGCTCAATCCGAGCAGAAACCGATACAAACCCTGACGATGGCGCGCGTACAGAATCTCGAACGCCGCGCCGTCGCCCTCGCGATAACGCGCCAGCAGCGTTTCATCGCTGCTGGCGGCCGGGCTGTCTGGCGTAGCAAACAGCTGACTGATGAAGCCTTGCAAGCGGCTCACTATTCAATCCGTCGCTCAGTGGGCATCGCGATCGATGCGGTTGAGGTGCGCAGGCTTTGCGCCAGTTCCACCAGTTGCACGAACTCGTTGCGCAAGCCGAAGCGGTCGTCGCCCCGAGCGCCACGGGCCAGGGTTTCGGTGTCCTTGAGGCTGAAGTCGCCGGTGTAGCGAGCGTCCTTGAGCTGCTGGGAAAACGCCGCCACTGCCGCCGCGAAACGCAGGTCCTCACTGGCCGGTGCGACCTGATTGGCAATCGGCCGCTCGATCAGCAGACTTTTCCCACCTTCGGGCTGTTGATAACGCACACGCAGCATCGCCAATTCTCCATCCTTCGCAGCAACCACCTTCTCCGATTTACCGTAGCGCAGCGGTTCCAGCCAGCCCTGCTTACCTGCCGGGACAATTTCATACAGCGCGGTCACCGTGTGTCCTGCGCCGACTTCACCGGCATCGACTTTGTCATTGCTGAAATCCTCACGCTTCAAGGCGCGGTTTTCGTAGCCAAGCAGGCGATATTCACTGACCTGCGCCGGGTTGAACTCCACCTGCAATTTGACGTTTTTCGCCACCACCGCCAGGGTCGAACCGAGTTGATCCACCAGCACTTTGCGCGCCTCGCGCAGGTTGTCGATGTAGGCGTAGTTGCCGTCACCGGCGTCGGCCAGCTGCTCCATCAAGTGTTCATTGTAGTTATCCACACCGAAACCCAGGGTGGTCAGGGAAATCCCGGTTTTGCGTTTATCCACAGCCATTTGTTTGAGGCTGTCGAAGTCGCTGACGCCGACGTTGAAGTCACCGTCGGTGGCCAACAGGATGCGGTTGATGCCTTTGGGAATGAACGCCTGCTGCGCCATTTGATAGGCCAGTTCGATGCCCGACGCGCCAGCGGTTGAACCGCTTGCGGTCAATTGCTCGATGGCTGTGCGAATTTTGGCTTTCTCGCGTCCGGACGTTGGCTCCAGCACCACACGGGATTCGCCGGCATACACCACCAGCGACACCCGATCCTGTTCGCGCAACTGATCGACCAGCAGTTTCAATGTGCTTTTGACCAATGGCAGCCCTTCGCGGCGATCCATCGAGCCGGACACATCCACCAGAAACACCAGATTCGCCGGGGCCAGCTCCGCCACAGCCCGGTCAGAGGCCTTGATGCCGATGCGCAGCAGGCGGGTGTGCGGATTCCACGGGGTGGCGGCCAGTTCGGTGGTTACGCCGAAGGGCGAACCATCGCTGGGCAGCGCGTAGTCATAGGGAAAGTAATTGACCATCTCTTCCAGTCGCACCGCGCCTTCAGGTGGTAAACGCCCTTGATTGAGCAAACGCCGGACATTGGCGTAGGCGCCCGTATCGACGTCAGCGCTGAAGGTCGAGACCGGAGCCTCGTCCACGCTGTGGATCGGGTTGTCGGCCAGCGCCTGATACTGCTCGCGCTGCTCGTCGCGATAGCCTTGTGGATAACTTTCCGAAGCCGGCATCGCCGCGAAACTGGCAATCGGCGCCGGACGCGCACTGCGCTTGGCCAGCGCACTGTCGGTAACGAGCGCCTCATGCTGAAGCGACGCCTGTGGCTGGGCCGGCGCCGGAACGGCAGCCGATTCGGGATTGGAAGACACGCCGCAACCGGCGACGGTCAACAACACACCGACGGCAACGGGTCGCAGAAAAGGCAGGGAGCGGGACATGGGGGCTGACCTCGGGATGAAAGTGATCCATTCATCCACTGAGACGGGCAGCCCTTTCAGATCGGGTTAAACGCCGCTGAAAATTTTTTCAGCGGTGATAACGCCGTACCACGCTGCTGTTTCGCAGTACGTGGCCTTTGATTTTGTCCATCAGTTCGGCGCGGGTCAGGCCGGCGGGCAAGGCGTCCGGGGCCAGATCCAGGGCATAAATCTGAATGATGTAGTGGTGGGCGCTGTCGCCAACCGGTGGGCACGGCCCGATGTAATGGGTGGTGCCTTTACTGTTGGTACCGCCCATGCCTTCGAGAGCGGATTTGGCGCCGACGCCGGCCGGGATCTGCCGGGTGGTGGCCTTGATGCCGTAGTGAATCCAGTGATCGACGCCAGCACCTTTCTGACCGTCCGGGTCGTGCATGACGATCGCGTAGCTCAGAGTGCCGGCAGGCCCGGCGTTCCAGGCCAGTGCCGGGGACTGGTTCTTGCCACCGCAACCGGTCGCATCGCTCGCGGCGGCCGAGGTGAACAGACGGTTGTCCGAGACACCGGGGATGTCGAGGGTAAAGCGCTCGGCCGCCTGCGCCGGAAACTGCACGCAAAGGGCGACGGCGACGGCCGCCAGCCAAGGTTTGAGAGAGGTCAATCGGGTCATTCCGGGAGTACCTTGTGCAGTTGGGCCTTCGTCGGCCTGCAAACTATAGCTGTACCGTTCGTACCTTGGCAGTGGCAATTGGCTGAACCTCGCACGGCGGCGCAAACTCGTAAGAGAAATGCCTGTCAGGAGCACGAACATGAGCCTGCACCGTGTCGCCCGTGTCGCCGATGTCCCCGAAGACCGTGGCCTGCAAGTCGAAATCGGCGAGCGCAAGATTGTCCTGCTCCACGCCAATGGCCAACTGCGTGCATTTCAGGGCGAATGTCCACACGCTGGCGCGCCATTGGCTGACGGCGCGTTGTGCAACGGACGCCTGGTCTGCCCGTGGCACAAAGCCGCGTTTCGCGCCGAAGACGGCGCGTTGTGCGAACCACCGGCCCTCGACAGTCTCAAGCGTTATCCGATGGAACTACGCGGCGAGGAAGTCTGGGTCGATGATCAACCGCTGCCGGATGCTCACACGCCTCCGGCCGATGATTCACGCACCTTTGTGATTGTCGGCGCAGGTGCAGCGGGCACGGCATGTGCGGCAGCTCTGCGGGAAAAAGGTTTCGGCGGCCGGATCGTCATGATCGACCGCGAAGCGGACGCCGGTTACGACCGCACGGTGCTGAGCAAATTCGTCCTCGCCGGCGAGATGTCGGCGCAGGAAACCCCGCCGCTGCGCGATGAAAGCTTTTATAAGGAGCAGCGCATCGAACGCCGACAAGGCGAAATTTCGGCCCTCGACGCAACAACGAAAACCCTGCATTTGAAGGATGGCCAGACCCTTGGTTACGACGCCGCGGTGCTCGCCACCGGCGGCGAGCCTAATCCGCTGCAACTGCCCGGCGCCGACCTGCCGCAGGTGTTCGTCCTGCGCTCGAAAGCCCAGGCCGAACAGATCATGCGCACCGCCAAACCCGAACAGCGGGCGCTGATCATCGGCGACAGCTTTATCGCCCTCGAATGCGCCTCGGCCCTGCGTCAGTTCGGCCTCGACGTCACGGTCATCGCCCGCCACGCCATCCCGTTTACCGCGCAGTTCGGCGAAGCGGTGGGCAAGGCGATCCGCGCGCTCCACGAACAACACGGGGTGAAATTCATCACCGATCACGAAGCCCGGGAAATCACCGGTGATGGCAAAGTCGAGGCGGTGCTGCTGGATAACGGTTTGCGCGTTTCGGCGGATCTGGTGCTGGCGGGGGTTGGTGTGCATCCGGCCACAGAAGCGTTCGCTTCGCTGCCAAGGGAGAAAGACCAGTCACTGCGCGTCGATGCCGGTCTGCGGGTCTGCGAAGGTCTATGGGCGATTGGCGATATCGCCACGTTCACCCTGAGCGGCCAGCCGCAACGCATCGAACATTGGCGCCTGGCCCAGCAGCACGCACGCATCGCTGCCGCCAACATGTTGGGCGCCGATGAGCATTATCTGGATGTGCCGTTTTTCTGGACCTGGCACTTCGGCAGGAACTACGACTATCTGGGCCACGCCAGTCAGTGGGATGAAATCGAGTTCAAGGGCGAACCCGGGCATCCGCCCTTCATCGGCCTGTTCGGACAGAACGGCGTGGTGGTTGCCGCTGTGGCATGCGAGGAGGAGCGGGCCATGGCGATGCTGGCCGAACGGATGAAACAGCCGCTGACGATGGAAGACGCGTGGGAACTGATTCGCGGCTGAATGCTGAACAATGTAGGCGCTGCCGAAGGCTGCGATCTTTTGATCTTTAAAATCAACAGATCGCAGCCTTCGGCAGCTCCTACAGGGGAGTCGTCGTTCAGGTGGGGCGGTTCACTGGGTCGCGATTATCGTCGTCCTCGGCGTGCAGAAAGATCACCCGTGGGTGTTCCAGCGGCGCCAGCGGTGGCGGCAATTCCGTCGGTGCCAGTGGACGAAAGTTCAGCACCACATGGCTGATATCACCTTCCTGGTCGTTGTGGATGGTCATCACCCCGGGTGTGCGCAGCTTCTCCAGGCGGTCATCGCACAGGCGGAAGCTCTTGCTCAGCCCTTCATCATCGACCACCGGTGCCGGCAAACGACGCTGGGCGAAACTTCTGCTTTTGCGCTGTTGATAACGCGCCCAACCAATCAGGATCACTGCGTTGACCAGCGCCACCCACAGGTAGATCTGCAACGTACCCAGAGCCTCGAACGCCGAGTTGTCGATGCGTGGCCCACCGGCGTGGGTCTCGATCAACGGCCACAGTCCGCGAATCAGCAGAAACAGCAGGCCGACCCAGGCCAGCACGGTGAGGACCACGTCGACCACCACCAGGAAAGGCCGCTGGCGGGTCCGGATGATTTTCATTTGATGACCTCCTCTTCGTCGTCGCCAACCGGCTTGATGCCGCGGTCAGGGCTGACCCAGCGTGCACGCTTCTGATGCTGACCAAACAGCACTTTGGGGAAACTGACCAAGGTGGTTAGCAGGCTGACCAGCCAGAACGCGATCGGATACCAGACCACCCAGAACATGGTTCGGCCCAGACCCGGTTCATAGCGCCGGTCGATGATGATGCTGACCACGAATTGCACCAGGCAGACGAACGCCAGCAACAGGCCGGTGAACGCCGGGGGCATCAGGTGATGCACGGCAATCGATTCCGGCATGACCACGAACTTGCCGACGCCCCAGAAGATCACCGACAGCAGGAAGGTGAAGGCCCAACCGGTCGACAGGCAGTACTCGAACAGCAGTGGCCACAGGTAACGATGGCGGTACTGCCAGATCCCGCGAATGTTCTTGAACAGCACCTCGGCACCGCCCTGGGCCCAGCGCAGGCGCTGCTTCCACAGACCGCGCAGGGTTTCCGGCATGAGGATCCAGCACAGCGCGCGCGGCTCGTAGAAGATGCTCCAGTGATCGAGTTGCAGCTTCCAGCTGATGTCGATGTCTTCGGTGATCATGTCCGGGCTCCAGTAGCCGACCCGGTTCAACGCGGTACGACGAAACGCGACGATCACCCCGGACACGGTGAAGATCCGCCCGAACACCCGTTGCGTACGCTTGATCAGACCGATGATCGACGAGAACTCGCCGACCTGCACCCGCCCGACCAGCGTCGAACGTGTGCGAATCCGCGGGTTGCCGGTCACTGCGCCAAGCCGCGCGTTGTCGAGCATCGGCGCCACCAGATAGGCCGCCGTGTTCGGCGCCAGCAGCGCGTCACCGTCGATGCACACCAGATATTCGCTGCGCGCAGCAATCGCACCCATGCGCAGGGCCACAGCCTTGCCCTGGTTTTCTGCCAGATGCAGCACCCGCAGGCGTGGGTCTTCCTGGGCGAGCCGGTCGAGCACTTCGGCGGTGTTGTCCTTGGAGCCGTCGTTGATCGCGATGACTTCGATGTTCGGGTAGTGCTGGGCCAGCGCCGCGTGAATGGTGTCGGCAGCGTTTTCGCCTTCGTTGTAGCAAGGGATCAGGATCGAGATCAGCGGCTCGCCTTCCAGTGGCGGCGGCAAAGTGTCGTCCTTCCATGGCCAGTGGCGTTCCCAGTGCAGCCAGAAATACAGGCCGCCGGCAATCCACAGGCCGGACATGAACAACGGGTAGAAGAACACGAAGTCCATCAGGAATTGCCCGGTGACCAGGAAGATCAACCCCAGCGGCACGCCGAGGACGAGCGCCAGAACAAGCAGGGCTAACAGTCTATCCAGCATGTCATGGGTTCCATTTGTTGGAGAGCGCAGGCCTTACGGTTTTCAGGTCCGGCAGGTTGTCGAGGAAGTTGTCCGGGTAGTAACCGAAACTGGTCGCACCCTGACGCTTGAGCCGGCCCATCCAGTCGGCCAATTGGACGCCGTCGATGTCGGCCTGATCCTTTTTCGTCCAGTCGCGAGCCTGCAGTTCGAAGACTGTGCGATCCAGTGCACCGGGGCGCTGTTTGATCTTCGCCACCAGTTCTTCAAGCCACGGGCCGGATTGCGCCTGTGTCTGTTTTTCCATCAGTGGCATGGCCATCGGCGCCGTCCAGTCGTAGGTCACGAGGAAATCGTCGAGGTTCTGCGCAAACCAGGCTTCGCTCTCAGGATTGAGTACCGGCTCGGCGAAGATGTTGCGTGCGGTCGGCACTTGCGGGCCACGGATCGCACGCACCTTGGCGGTCAGCTCATTGGTGAAGTCGATCAGGTATTGGCTCTTGAACCGCGTCCAGCGCTGCATCGCAGCCGGATCATCCCGAAGCGCAGCAATAGACCCCGGCAAGCCGTGCGCGGCATACGCCTTCAGGGCCTCGGGGCTGGCGTCTTCGAAGTCCGAGAGCACCGCGTCGTCGTGATAAAGGATGCCGTCGACCGAGGTCAGGCGCGCCACGTCTTCGTAGATTTCACCGATGATCCGCCGTACTTGCGGATCGAATGGCGACAGGCGTTGATACTGGCCCGGATCGACCGAGGTGCTGCCGGTCTTCGGATCCCAGCGCGTAACACGCGGCAGCTTCGCATCGAGGCCGAAACTCAGCACCGGCATCCAGGCGAACACTTTCACGTGCGCCCGAGTGCGCAGTTGCCAGGCGACACGGTCAAAGATGTCGGCGCGCACCGGCAGGTGACGGTTGGGGAAGTACAGCGAGTGCACCAGTCCGTCGCCCTTCGGATCGGCGAAGGCCTGCAGGAACACGGTGTTGGCGCCCATGTCGGCCATGCGCTGGATCAGTTTGCCGAGGTTGATTTCCTGTTGCGCCGGATCCGGATCGTAGACGTTATCCAGATCGACATGCACCACACGCATGGTGAAATCCGACTGCGCCGCGACGATGCTGTTGGCGAAATGCTCGCCATCAGGATCGGAGGCGACCAAAAAGCGCGGGCTGCTCATCAGGTTGTCGAGGGCGTCGAGACCGTCGTCCAGGGTCAGGGCCATTTCGTAGCCCTGCTCGCCGACTACGGTCAGCGAAGTGCCGTCCGCCGTGCCGTACGGCCAGACCCAGATGCGCGGTTTTTTGCCGGTGACCTTGCGGATTTTTTCCGAGATGGCCACGACGTCATTGCGTATCCGGGCACGGAACTCCTCTTCGGATTCGTAGCGTTTGGTGAGCGGATCGTAGCGACGCGTCGCCGCCGCCGGCTGCAGGTTGCCCTGCGGGTTGGCAAGAACGCCTTTGTGGTTGGCGTCGGTGTGCGCGGCGATTTCCACCAGACCCGACCGCGAGATTTCCCGCACCTGATCCCAGGTCAGGAAGTCGGAGCGTGCGCGGGGTGCACCGGCAAAATCCACTGGTTGATTGAGCGGGGTGTCGATCCAGGTGCCGACCGGCGCCAGCAACGCGTGCCAGTTGTAGGCGCGCAGCACCGGCAGCACGCGGGTATAGAAGCTCGAATAACCGTCGTCGAAACTGAGCAGGATTGCTTTGGCCGGCAGTTCCGGGCCGCCCTTGCGCGCCGCCATGATCTGGTCGACGGTGACCGGCTTGTAGCCGTTCTCGCGCAGCCAGGCCAACTGTTCGATCATGCGCTCAGTGCGCACGGCCACTACGGCCTGATCAGGGTCACGGTCTTCGACGTCGTGATAGGCGATGCCCAGCACGTGGTTTTTCGGCCAGGGTTTTTCACTGGCCGCCACCGGACGTTGCGACGGCGGCGCGAAGGCCGGGGCTTGCTGGGCGCAGGCGCTGATCAGCAGCACTCCCAGCAGAAGGATGAAACGCGTCATCAAAGGCATCTTCAAACTCTTCTAGAAGCGGAAAGTGAGGTCGACAAGCAGACGCAGATCGGTCTCCCGATCACCGTCGTAGGGCCGGTTGATCACACTGAACAAGCCGCCCACCTCGAACACATCGTTCCAGGCATAACGCTGACCGTAGCCGAGCATCGCCATGCCGCCGGTGCCGTGATCACGTTGGCTGTAGGTGCCCGCACCCGCCTGGAATTGCTGGCTCCACGAGGTTTCGTAGCGGTGATAGAGCACATGGTTGACGTTGACCGTCGGCATCACGCTGAAGTCCGACTTCGGGTTGAAGTACGGCACGTCATCGGATTTCGAGTTGTGGCTGGTGCCGACTTCCAGACCGGCATCGACCTGCACGTTCGGCGCGCTGTAGACACCCTCGCGCCCGGTGAGCAAGGCCTCGAGGCGGTTGTTGCCATCACTGAAGTGCGACGGGCTGACCGACAGCCGCCACTCGCGGCTCTCGTTGGCGCGCCAGCGGATGAACGCGTTGCCGCCGTTGGCCTTGATGTCGCTGTTGAGCGCACGCAACGGCGTCTCGGCCGACAGGTAGGCGAAGCTGCCGCCGTACTGCCAGTGGTCGTTGATGTCGCGGGCAATCGCGATCCGCGCGCCCTGTTTGGCGCCGTAACCGTAATCGTGGTTGGAGACCTCGGCTTCCAGACTCATGTCGCGGGTACGACGTTCCAGGCCAACGCGCTGAAAGCGGTCGGTGCCGGTGCCTTCGGCAAAGTCGCCGGTGGCATAACCGGCACCGACGAACACCCGCCAGTCTTCATCGATCGGCGGGCTGTACAGGGTGCTCTGGATGCCGAAATCGCGGCTGCCACTGACCGCGCCCGCACCACCGCTGCCGCCGCCTCCGTTGGCCTTGCCACCGTAGGCTTCGACGCGCAATTCGGACATGTCGTGCACTTCGCGCTCGCGGGCCGCGCGTTGCACCTGGCGGTTGTCGGGAAAACGCGCGACCACGTCATCGGTCAGCGCATCCATTTGCCGCCATTCCTGCAGGGTCATCGCGGTGCGCGCCTGAGCCAGTTCCAGGCCCATGTCGCGCGGGGCCATGCTTTCGGTTTCCTTGAGCTGGTTTTCAGCGCGGCGTGGCCACTGTCGGGCCAGGTACAGATCGGCCTGGGCCAGACGCAAACCGAGGTTGCCCGGGGCCTGATCGACCAATGTCTGCAGGCGCTCCTCGCCGTGCGGCAGGTCAGAGCCGTAGGTGCCGGCCTGCGCCGCCAGTTGCTGCGCGGCCATCCATTCATCGTTGGGGTTGCCGATCGGCAAGCCCTTGAGTTCGACTCGCGGTTTCTGGGTCTTGGCCAGATCCTCGGCGACTTTGCGCGCTTCATCGGCGCGGTCGCTTTCCAGCAACGAGTAGTACAACGCGGTGGTGTCTTCGAGACGATCACCGACATCGGCGTCCGGCGCCGACAGCACCTGGCGATACAGGTCAGTGGAGACTTCCGGCTGGCGCTGATCCAGATACGACGCCGCCACCCAGCGCAAGGCGTAGGTCGGAATCTTCACGCCTTCGCTTTGCAGCTTCTGATATTCATTGATCACGTCGGCGGTGCGCGCCCGCGCCTTGAGTGCGCCCATGCGGTCGATGCGCCAGCGAATCACGTCATCGTGGGCGCTGGCGTCCGGGGTCCAGGTGGCGAGCAATTTGTCGTAATCGGCCAAGGCGCGGTCGGCGATCACATAGCGTTCTTTTTCACTGCGGGTGGCGAGTTCGGCCAGACGCACGCGTTCGGCAGCCAGATCACCTTCGAGGCGGCGCAGGGTGACCGGGTCGATCAGCCCCGGACGTTGATTGGCCAGGCGCAGCGCCGGTTCCGGCAGCCGCGCCTTTTGCAGAGCGACCACGTATTCACGGGCGACTTCCGGCTTGCTGCCGGCACGCATGAACGCCTGATCGTATTCAAACAGTGCGTCGTACTGCTTGCCGGCGCGGGTCAGGGCATAGCCCAGTGCGAGACGGCGTGAGGGATCGTCGGGTTTGGCGGCAACCAGAGCCTTGGCGCGGGTCACGGCTTCGTCGGGTTTACCCGAGTCAGCCTGAGTCAGCGCCAGCCCCAGTTGCAGGTCAGCGTTGTCCGGCTCCAGCGCCAGCGCCTTGTTGTAAACCTGGGTCGCCTGCTCCCAACGCTTGAGGTTGCGATAGGCCCGTGCGGTGGCGGTCAGTGCCTGCACCGGCAGCACCCGGTCACGGCCCTGGGTCTCATAGACCTGCACCACCTCGGCATCGAGGCCGGCCCAACTGGCGATTTGCAGGTGATCGCTGATCTGCCCGGTGGTCGATTGCCCCGGTGGCACCTGGCGCAGCACGTTCAGCGCAGGCGTGGTCTGCCCGGCACGGGCATCACGCACCATCTGATCATAGGGCGTATCGGCAAACGCCAGTGCCGGCCAGAGCAACTGGCTGCACAGCGCAACGCGAAACAACGGGCGTAAACCACGATGTAAAACAGGAACATCAATACGCGGCATTCGTCAGCATCCTTACATGGCCAGCCGGGTCGCAATGCCCCCCTTGCCCATTCGTAACGGAGACCGAGTCAAAAGAGACCCAGCCAAGCTTAGTCAGGCAGTCTTGCATGCAAGCGTAGTCGAATATCCAGAACGCAATAATTGTTCAGAATCGCGGTGCCGGCTCAGACAAAAACCCGCACACCAGACAGCAAAACGCCCGGCGTCTGTGGATCAGAGGCCGGGCGTTGTTATTTAGAACGCAGGATTACTGCACTTGCGTGACGCCAGCGAACTTGCTCATCAGGAAGCCGACGAACTGCTCGACGGTCATCTTCTGGCCGTTGAACTCCACCTGATTGGCGGCGTAATGCAGCTTGGTCACGACGTTGGTGCCATCGACGGTCGCCATCTGCGAACCGACGGCCATGCCGGAGAACATGTCGGCACCGGCGCTGGCCTGGTCGACGATGGCTTTGGCGTCAGTCTGACCGTCGAGCTGCGCTTGCACGCTAAGCAGATCGATCAGCATCGGCTTGGACACCTGAATGTTCAGGTCCAGCAGCGCGACCAACTGTTTACCCAGTTGATCCGGCGGCAGATCCATCGACTGTGGCTTGGTCAGATCAATCACCAGGCTGGCGCGGCTTTCACCGTTGGCGGTTTTCAGCGACAGGTTTTCCAGCGCGATCTGTGGACTGGCGGCCAGCAGTTTCTGCAGGTCAGCCTTGACCTGTGCCGACTCGGCTTCGGTCAGGTTCAGTTCCGGTGCCGGCAGGCCGGCTTCGGCAGCGGCCGCCGCTTCCTTCTCGTACGGCTGCAATTTGGTCTGGTAGATCTGCATCAGCGACATGGTCGACGGGATGTCGAGGTTCTTCAGGCTCATGGCCATGTTGGCCGAACCGATTTTCTTGTCGTTGAGGGTGACTTCACCCACCTTGTAGTCAGCGCGGCCCGAGGCATTGCTGCCGCTCTCTTCGGTGAGGTTCTTCATTTCGAAGTTCTTCACGCCGAGTACCGACTGCTTGGCACCGAAGGTGGTTTGGCTGTTGGTCAGCTCCAGGGTGTTTTCCCCGGTGTAGTAGCCGTAGCTGCTCTTGGTAAGGTTGCTGGCCAGGGTCAGACCGTTGAGTTCGACCTGCACCGGCGCCTGATCCTGCGACACGGTGACCAGTTTCAGGTTGTCCATGTAGCCGTCAGCCTTGACCTTCTGCGCCTGGGCACTGGCGGAGATGTTCATGGTCAGGCCGGAGAATTTCAGGCTCGACTGCTCGTCCAGCGCGGTTTCCAGCGGCAGCAATTCAAGGCTGCTGGTGGTGGATTCGTCGTAGCCGATGTTGGTCACGCCCTTGAGCGGCGCGGCGCCCTTGGTGGCGGCGAACCATTTTTCGGTGGCCGGGCTCTTTTCCAGCTCGTAATTGCTGGTGGCCATGACCGGCAGCCACTTCAGCGACACCAGGCGCGAGAACGGCAGTGGGCCGTGCTCGATGTGGTCGACGAACAGCAGCTCGACCGGCTGGTCGCCGAACATCTCGCCCTCGCCCTTGAGACGGTAGTGCGCGGTGCTGGTAAAGGTGTGCCGCTCCAGCGACACCAACTCCAGCGACGCGGTGCCATTGGAGCCGGCCATCGCGGTCTGCAGCTCTTTGTTGGCGTTGCTGACGGCGTTGTTCAGTACGCCTTCAATCTTGGTCCCGGTATACCAGGCCCCGCCGGCGCTGATCGCACCGATGGCAACAACAATCCCGAGAAGCACGCCTGCTGATTTATTCATGAATGACCTGATCAATGTCCGTGGCTGAAAGTGTGGTCGTCTTCCCTGAACCCGTGACCGGGTCGCGGCTCGACTCCGCTGAAATTAGCGGTGGAGATTAGCACTGGCAGCGCGAGGCGGCCCAATGTTTAAAGGTTAAAGAGTGTCTATGGGGAGTGTGGACAGCTGACAGGCGGGGAGAGTTTCGGCGTTTTTCAGGTCGTCTTCGCGAGCAGGCTCGCTCCCACAGGTGCAGTGTTACCCTTGTGGGAGCGGGCCTGCTCGCGAAGAGGCCAGTGAAATGAATGCAGATCAGGAATACTGAACCTCGATCTCATCGAGTTGATGATCGAAGCTCTTCAACCGCGCCGTCCAGGTATACACCAGCACTTCAAAGTCGCGATCGATCACCGCCCCGCCCGGCCCGTCAGCGCGCGGGTCACAGAAATCCAGTTGATAGCGCTCACGAGCCATGGCCGTCGCGACGTCGGACAGTTCACGGGCATTGTTCAGCCAATGCCAGCCCTCGCTGTCGATTTGCTTGTCGAGCTCCAGACACTGCTTTTTCAGGGCTTCGAGGCTTTTTTCCAGCGGCGTGCCGGTGAGTTCGCCCATGACTTCGGCGAAGGTGCGTCCCGGTTGCCAGTAACTGCCCCAGAAGTAGCGATCGAACACGGTTTCGACCCGACGCAGGGCGACTTTGGTGTCCCAGATCAACACCAGGGTCTTGCCTTGTTCAAGCTGTCTTTTCTTGACTCGCTGCACCTGGATCGACGCCCAGGCCACCACGACAATTGCCATCACCGCGATCAACGCCGTGGCGCTGTCGAGGAAGACCATGGCCTTGTCGATTTGATGGGCCAGCATGATGCCGTAGAAATAAGTGGCCGATAGCAGCACCAGCGCTACCAGGGCGCACCAGAAGCCGAGAGCGTAAGGGTTTTTCATTATTGGTTTCCCCTAGACCAGCGCTAGCAATGTGCGCTGAAAGGGTGCGTTGCACGTGGCACCCTTTCAACACTTCAAAGCATAGCAACGGCTTCAGGGTTTGCTGGCGCTTGAGGCTTGCGTTCGTCCGCTTTCCCAACCGCCACCGAGGGCGAGGAACAAATCGATCTGGCTCATGGCGACCTGGGTGTTGGCGGCGGCCAGTTGCGCGGTGACATCGGTGTAGGTGCGGGTCGCTTGCAGGTCCGCTAGGAACGACTCGCGCCCAGCCTGGAAGAAGCGGTGGGTCTGGTCCGCCGCCAGTTTCGCCGACTGCTCGGCATCGGCCAGGGCGTCGCGGCGTTGCAGCAGCGCGCTGTATTGGGCCAGACCGGTCTGGGTTTCGCGGATGGCGTTGAGCACCACGCCGTCGAAATGCGCCAGTGCGCCCTGGGCCGATGCTTCGGCTTCACGGATGCGCGCGCGGGCGCCGTTGGTCGGCACCTTCCAGCTCAACGACGGTCCGAAGCCCCAGCGGTTGGTCGACGGATCGCCCAAGTCGTCAATAAGACCGACGGTGCCGATGGTCGCGCCGATGCTGATGTCCGGATACAGCTCGCCCGTGGCGACGCCGATGCCCGCTGTCGAGGCCGCCAAGCGACGTTCCGCCTGACGGATATCGGGACGACGCTTGAGCAGCGCCGCACCGTCGCCCACCGGCACCAGTTGGGCAATTTTCGGCAGTTCGGCACAAGTGGCGGTACCGGCCGGCAATTGCTCGACCGGTTTGGCCAGCAGCATCGACAGGCGGAACAACCCGGCCTGACGCGCTGCCTCATAGCGCGGCAGGTCGGCGCGCAACGACTTGAATTGGGTTTGCGAACGGGTGACCTGGGTTTCATCACCACGCCCGGCATCGCGCAGGCGCTGGATCAGCGTAGTGCTCTGCGATTGCAGGTCGAGAGAATGCTGGGCAATTTCCCGCTCTTCGTTGGCCGCACAGACCTGGGTGTAGGCGCGAACCACGTCGGCCACCAAAGTGATGCGTGCGGTGTCAGCCGCTGCTTGAGTCGCATCGGCGTTAGCCTTCGCGCCTTCGATACCGCGTTGCAGGGTGCCCCATAGATCGAACTGATAAGACGCGCTGATGCCAATATCGCCGACGTTGTCGACCGGGACTTTTTCCGGCAGCAAGAACGCCTGACCGGATTCCTGCAGACGCTGCGCGCCCATCTTCACGCCTGCGCTCCAGCCACCCGCCGCTTCGGCCTCATCGACTTGCGCGCGAGCCCGTTGAAGGTTCGCCGCCGCTACGCGCAAATCAGTGTTGGACGCCATGGCCTGCTGCACCAGTTGATCCAGACGCGGGTCCTTATACAGTCGCCACCAGTCAGCCGGTACCGGCGCTGACACCACCGGTTTGCCCTCCACCGCCAGTTCGCCCTGAAAGTCCTTGCGCTGCACCGCCGCGTCAGCGGGCAGCTGATAGTCCGGCCCGACCATCTGACAGGCCGAGAGCATCAAGCCCAACCCGGCGATCATCAGGGCCTTGTTCATTGCGCGGGCTCCTGCGTTTTGTCGTCGATGATCGACACGGTCGCGGTACGCCCGGCGATCATGCGGAAGTCTTCCGGCACCTCGTCAAAGGCGATGCGCACCGGAATCCGCTGCGCCAGGCGCACCCAGCTGAACGCCGGGTTGACGTTCGGCAGCAGGTTGTTGCCGCTGGTGCGGTCGCGGTCTTCGATACCGGCGACGATACTTTCGACATGCCCACGCAGCCTGGCCTTGTCGCCGATCACGCGGATATCCACCGACTGCCCGATATGAATGCCATCGAGTTTGGTTTCTTCGAAATAGCCGTCGATGTGGAACGAGTTGCTGTCGACCACCGACAACACCGGCCGCCCGGCGGTGACGAATTCCTGCACTCGGGGCGCGCGGTCGTTGACGTAGCCGTCCACCGGGCTGCGGATCACCGAACGATCCAGGTTGAGCTGCGCGCTGTCCACCGTCACCAGCGCTTCGGCCAGCGCCGATTGCGCCCGGGCGACTTTCGACTGGCTTTCTTCCAGTTGCTCGGCCGGCACCAGGTTGCCCAGGCCACGGTTACGCTTGGCTTCGCGCTGGGCTTGAGCCAGGGTTTCTTCGCGATCGGCGACCGCCGCTTTAGCCTGACGCAGGGCCAGTTTGAAGCGGTCCTGATCGATGCTGAACAGCACCTGGCCACGTTTGATCAACTGGTTGTCCTTGACCTCGACCTGCTGGATCAGCCCGGACACGTCCGGGGCGATCTGAATAATGTCAGCGCGAATGTGGCCGTCACGGGTCCACGGCGC
>Ga0207706_10001084_pt1 | contig 27659 bp, 22 predicted proteins | sample KBSC53metaG_FD_184318 | JGI IMG/M metagenome (GOLD analysis project Ga0207706, IMG submission 184318) | Corn rhizosphere microbial communities from Kellogg Biological Station, Michigan, USA - KBS C5-3 metaG (SPAdes) (version 2) | ecosystem: Host-associated > Plants > Roots > Rhizosphere > Soil ... | reverse complement strand
ACCGGGGTGCGCACCCTCCCGCGCGAGATCCTCCCCCCGGTGGCGCTCACGGTGGGGCGGCGGCCGCCACTTCCGCCGGCGGCGCCCGCGCGGTAGATCATCCCCCATCCCATCAGCCAGTTACCCTGCAAACGGAGCCGACCGAGCGATGATATCTCCCGAGAAGGTGCGCACGACCGCGCTGTCGCTGCCCGAGGCCGAAGAGAAGGAGACCTGGGGCGAGGCCACCTTCCGGGTGCGCGACAAGATCTTCACCGTGCTGGGCGAAACGGGGAAGGCGGCCGGCGTGAAGGCGTCGAAGGAAGACCAGGCGCTGCTGATCGCGTCGGACCCGGAAACGTTCTCGGTGTCGGAGTACGTGGGCCGCTTCGGCTGGGTCACCGTCCAGCTGGCCCGCGTGGACGCGAAAACGATGGAGGCGCTGATCATCGACGCCTGGCGCCGCACCGCCCCCAAGCGCACGGTGAAGGAGTACGACGCGGGGCAGGGAACCGCATCCGGCGCGGCGGCGGGCGCACCCGCGGCGAAGTCCGGCGCGTCGAAACAGAAGGCCGCCGCACCGAAGGCGGAGAAGAAGTCCACCGCGGCCGCGAAGGCCTCGAAGACCGCAAAAGATTCAAAGACGGGGAAAGACTCGAAGACGGCGAAGACCGCGAAGGATTCGAAGGCGAAGAAGCCAAAGGGCTCCTGATCCCGGCGTTGTCCTTTTCGAGCGGCTGCCGGACTGATGGAATCGTGGCGCCTTGGAAGTGACAATCCCGCAGTGGGATGCCATCTGGCTCATACGCGTGCCGCTGTGCATTCACGCGACACGCCGGTCTCTGGTCATCCTGAGCGCGACCACGCTGCACCCGAGGTGTGCTCGGACGGCCGCCGCGCAAAGGATCTATAACGCCGGACGCGCTACGGCCGGGTGTTTCGCCTGGACCGGCTATCGATCCTTCGGCCTGCAACCGCCTGCAACCATTCGTGCATGCCACGAGTTCGGCGTAGCCGGCCTCGGGATGACGGCAGGTGGCCTGGTGCGGCATGCACTCAGCACCCAACACCCCAGCACTCGGCACAGATCGGCCAGCCCGTCCATCCCGCCGAACGCGTTCAGGCTCATCCGCACCGGCTGATGACGATGGGCTCGGCCTGGGCGCGGGCGGCGCGCGGCGCGCCGGACGCGGCCGGCGGCGGGACGTTGGGGTTCACGCGGAAGAAGTTGTCGGGGTCCCACTCGCCCTTCAGCGCGGCCAGCCGCGACCAGGCGTCGGGCGCGTAGGCGCCGCGGACGCGCTCGGGGCCCTCGTCGGCCTGCAGGTTGATGGCGGCGCCGCCGGCCGAGCAGTGGCGCACCGCCCGCCAGAGCGCGTCGGTCCACGCCACGTGCCGCGCGGGCGAATCGCCGGGTTCCCACATGCAGTGGATCCCCACGGTGTGCGCCGCGTGGCGGAAGCCGAACGCCGTCTCCTGCGCGGGGCGGGCGAACGCGCCCCCCAGCTGGTTGAGCAGGATGATGATGAACGGCGACACGGTGCCCTCGGCCGCGGCGGCCAGCGCGTCGATCGCGGCGGCGTCGAGCCCGCGCAGGAACTCGCCCGTGCCGTGGTGATGCAGCCCGTCGGGCGGGGCGTGGTGCTCCAGCTTCACGTAGCGCATCGGGCGGATCAGGTCGGCGATCGGGGGGCCGAACTCCTTCACCGGGCGCAGCCAGCGGTCGGCGTGCTCGTGCGCGCCGAACCAGGCGGCGCAGAACATCACCATCGGCCGCCCGCGCAGCGCCTCGGGAACGAAGCGCGCCGGGGGAGCGGTGATCAGGAACAGCCCCAGGCGCAGCTCGTCGGGCGCGCGCTCGCACAGCTCGGCGTACAGCGTCATCGCCTCGCGGGCGCGCTCGAGCGGGTGGATGGCGATCCCGCCGACGATCCGGTCGACCGGGTGCAGCCGGTACTCGAGCGAGGTGACGATCCCGAAGTTCCCGCCGCCGCCGCGCAGCCCCCAGAACAGCTCCGGGTTCTCGTCGGCCGCCGCGCGCACGATCTCGCCCCCGGCGGTGACCACCTCGGCCGAGAGGAGGTTGTCGCAGGCGGCGCCGCACACGCGGTGCAGCCACCCCATCCCGCCGCCCAGCGTCATCCCCGCGATCCCCACGGTGGAGATGTCGGCGCCGGTGGTGGCCAGCCCGCACGCGGCGGCCGCGCGCCCCAGCTCGCCCCAGGTGAGCCCGGGCTGCGCCGCGGCCGTGCGCCTTCCGCCCAGCACCCGCACCGCCTTCATGGGCGACAGGTCGATCATCACCGCGCCGTCGCGCACCCCGTAGCCGGCAAAGCTGTGCCCGCCGCCGCGCACCGTGGCCGGAAGCCCGTGCTCGCGCGCGAAGCGCACCGCCGCCGCCACGTCGGCCGCGGTGGTGCAGCGGGCCACCAGCGACGGCCGCTGGTCCACCGCCGGGTTCCACACCCGGCGGGCGGCGTCGTATCCGATGTCGCCGGGCGCCAGCACCTCCCCGGCGAACCAGCGGCGAAGCGCCTGGGCGGCCACCGGCGCCTCCGTCCGTCCGGGCGCCGGCGGGGCGGGCGGTTCGATCGTCGTTGCCATGCGTCTCCGTTTGGCGTGCGCGAGGATTCATCGGCTTTTGAGTCCTTAAGTCCTGAGTCCTGAGTTGCTGGGTGCTGGGTGCTGAACTGCAACGAGGATGACGCTTGGACGCTCGGACTCTTGACTGCTTACCTGGCATCCTCGCACCTCGCACTCGTCAGTTCTGGATGCGCTTGAAGTCTTCGGCCAGCTCGCAGCCGCCGCGCTCGCCCGACATCTTCATCCACCAGCGCACCCACGGCGGCACCTGGCCGTCGGCGTCCATCTGGCTGCGGTGGCAGCGCAGCGCCTCCAGCTTCTTCTCCATGAAGGGTGCGGCGTCCACCACGTGGTTGGGGCGCTCGTACCCGGGCACCCACACCTCGGGAACGCGGTGCGGCTCCAGGCCGGCGGCCTGCAGCTCGGGGGTCAGGCGCGGGTTGGAGGCGGTGGGGAACACGGCGGCGAGCGTGGCCTCGCCCACGGCCATGTGGTCGGGGTGGCTGGCCTGCATGGGGATGTCGAGCACACGCCGCGGATAGTGCGTGAGCACCAGGTCGGGGCGGAAGCGCCGGATCTGGCCGGCGATCGCCGTGCGCAGCTCCAGCGTGGGCTCCACCCGCCCGTCCACGAAGTCCAGGAAGACCACGTCGCGCACGCCCAGCACGGCGGCCGCGGCGCGCTGCTCGTCGTGGCGCATGCCGCGCACCTCGTCGCGGGTGCGGTCGGGGTCGCGCCCGTAGTTGGCCCCGTCGCTCACGATCACGTAGGCGACCTCGGCCCCTTCGTGAACCATCCGCGCCACCGTGGCACCGAACAGGAACTCGGGGTCGTCGGGGTGCGCCGCCACCACCAGCACCCGTCCGGGCGGCGCGGGCGCCGCCGCCGGGCGGCCGTTGCCGTTTCCGCCGCCGTTGGTGTCGCCGGCCATGGGCATCCCTCCGCGAACAGGGTGAGGGCCGCCGCGCGCCCGCGCCGCGGCGTCCAGATCCGGGACCATCGGCCCGGCCCGCGCCTTCGCCGCGCGGATCCCGGCGTCAGGCCAGCAGCACGCGGAACCGTTCCATCCGCTCCTCCGACAGCGGCACCGTCAGCCGCAGCACCTGCGGGTCGGGGGGCGGGAAGACGGGGGCGAGCGCGGGGCGCAGCGCGAACACCCCGCGCGCCTCCAGCCACCGCGACGCGGCGCCTCCGGGGTCGCGCACCCCCAGCCACGGCAGCTCGGGCGGGCCGGGGAGCACCGCGAGCCCGGCCGCTTCCAGGGTGCCGGCGGCCAGCGGCTTCATGATCGCGGTCACCTGGCGCAGCCGCGCGAACACGTCGCCCGCGGCCAGCAGCGCCAGCGCGGCGCGCAGCGCCAGCGGGCCCACCTGCATCGGCGGCACCAGCTCGCGCACCTCCAGCGCCACCCCGCGCGAGGCCACAGCGAAGCCGGCGCGCAGCCCGCCCCACGAGTACGCCTTGGTGAAGCCGCGCAGCACCACCAGGTTGTCGCAGCGCGCCGCCAGCCGCGCGGCGCTGGCGTGCGGGCCCAGGTACGGGGCGGGGCTCTCGTCCACCACCACCACCGCGCCCACCCGCGCGGCCGCGCGCGCCAGGGCCTCCACCTCGGCCAGCGAGGGGGTGGCGCCCACGAAGTCGGGGCGGTCCAGGTGCACCAGCGCGGGGTGCTCGGCCGCCACGCGGGCGGCCAGCCCCGCCGCGGGGCCGGGCACCAGGCGCACCTCGCTCCCGCCGCGCAGCGCCCAGGCCTCCAGGTCGGGGTGCACCAGCTCGGGCGCCAGCACCACGCCGCCGTCGGCCAGCGCGGCCAGCGCGTGCAGCAGCGCGCTCACGCCCGCGCCGAAGGTCACCTGCCCCGGTTCCAGGGGCACCTCGAAGAAGCGCGACAGCGCCGGGGCCGCGCGCTCGCCGCCGTACGGGTCGTCCACCGCGTACTCCTCCACCACCCGGGCGCCGGCGCGCTCCTCGCCGCGGATGACCCGCTCCCACACCGCCATGGGCGAGGGGTCGAGCAGCGCGGCCTCGTCGCTGGCGTAGCGCAGGTCCAGGCGCACCCCGGGGGGCGTGCCCCACCCCGCCACCGCCAGCGCCCCCGGCGGCGCGGCCAGCGCGTGCACCGCCGGGGGCCGGCCGTCGGCGGCGCTGACGGCGAAACCCGCCTCGCGCAGGCGCGCGGCGGCGGCCGATGAGAGTGGCGCGGGGCCCAGCTCCAGCGCCTGGCCGGGAGCCATCCTGCGCCGCAGCCGCCGCAGCCGGCGCCGCAGGCGGGGCGCGTCGTCGCTGGCGCCGGGGCCGCGCAGGGCGTCGACGGCCGCGGCGTCGGCCAGGGGCGGCGGGGCGGGGAAGGGCGGCGGGTCGGCGAGCGCGGCGGCGCCGGGCGAGTCGCTCATGGCCGGGGCGCGCTCAGGGGTGCGCGGCGGCCGGCGGGCGGGCGCCGGGGCCCAGCTTGTCCATGAATTCCAGGTTGCTTTCCTCGCCGTGGTGCTCCACCACGCGCCCGTCGCGCAGCCGCAGGAACTCCTGCCCGTGGTGCGTCATCGGGCGGCCGCTCCCCTCCACGCCCATGTACGGGCCCTGGTGGGTGGCCTCCATGGCCCAGCGGAAGAACACCTTGTCGCCCTCCACCAGGATCTCCTCCTCGCGGAAGCGCGCGTCGGGAAAGGCCTGGCGCAGGTAGCGGATCTGCTGCTTGAGCCCCTCGCGGTTGTTGGCGGTGCCCGGGTGCGGGTTGGCCGTCACCATGTCCTCGGCCACGATCTCGTCGATCACGTCCAGGTCGCCGGTGTTGAACACCTCGTACATCCGCCGCACCACGTCGCGGTTGCGTGCTTCCTGCTCGGTCAGCTCGGGCTCGTCGGGCATGGGGTTTTCGCCTCCGTTTCGCGTTTCTGCTCGGTTCGCCTCTCGACCGACGTTCGTCCCGCCCCCCGCGCGGCCTGCCGGCCGGCACGGCGGGCCCAGCACCGTCAACAGCGGCTCCGGGTACCACTCAGGACTCAGGACTCAGCACTCAGCACTCAGCACTCGGCACCCTCGCCATCCCCCGCCGCCACCAGCCTCGCCCTCAGCTCCGCGTGGTCCTCCTGGCCGTAGCGCTCCACGATGCGGCCGCCGGCCAGGCGGAACATCTCCTGGCCGTAGTGCGTCACGCGGCGGCCCGAGGGCGGCACGCCCAGCAGCTCGCCGCGGTGGGTTCCCTCCAGCGTCCAGCGCAGGTACACGCGGTCGCCCCGGGCAATCACCTCGCGCGCGGCCAGGCGCAGGTCGGGGAGCGCGCGGCGCAGCAGCTCGATCTGCCGCTTCACCCCCTCGCGGGTGGCGTCGGTCCCCGGGAACGGCGCGGTCAGCGAGCGGTACGCCGGGTCGAACACCCGGTCCACCACCTCCGCGCCGCCCCCGTTGAAGGCCTCCACGACCGCCAGGGCGGCCGCCCTGGGGCCGCCCTGGCCCGGCGCCGGCCTCAGTGGCCGCCGCCGCGTCCGTGCTTGCGCTCGGCATTGGCCTGCAGCTTCTGGTGGAACTCCTCGTGCTCCTCGCGCCCCCTGCGGCCGGCGATGCGGTGGCCGCGGAACTCCAGCACCTCCTGGCCGGTCTGTGTCACCCTCTCGCCCGAGGCCTCCACGCCCAGGATCGGCTTGGCGTGGGTGCCGGTCATCGACCAGTTGATGGTCACGGTGTTTCCCTGCTCCGAGATCCCCGTCTCGGTGAACTGCGCGTCGGGGAAGGCCTCGCGCAGCGCCTGGATCTCGCGCTTCAACCCGTCGCGGGTGGCCTCCACCCCGGGGAACGGCTTGCTGTGCGAGCGGAAGTCCGGCTCGAACACCTCGTCGATGATCGACGTGTCCCCGGTGTTGAACGCCTCCAGCACCCTTCGGGCGGTCGCCTTGTTGTCCTCTTTGGGCATGGTGCTCCTCCTCCTGTGGAAACGCACGCGGCGGTGCGCCGTCGCGGGCGAGGTGGTCCAGCCGCGCGGGCCCCGGACCGTCCGGGAAGCCCGCGCAGAAGGGCGGGCGCGAAAGGCGTTCCCGCGCGCCGCGGGGCCGCCGCCGTCAGGTGCCCGCGGGCGCCGCGGCCGCGAGCGGCGCCTCCAGGATCTCGCGGAGCTTGAGGCCGCTGGGCGTGCGCAGCGCCGCCTCCGAGGGCTGGTAGACGAACAGCAGGTGGCCGGCGGGGTCGTCCACGCGCACGATCACGCCCACCTCGGCGCGGGTCACGCCCACCTCCAAGCCGGGGCGGCGCGCCGCCAGCTCGCGCGCGACCTCTTCCGCCCGGCCGGAGTAGAACACCGGGGCCACCCCCTTCATCCGCCCGTCCTGCAGCTCGGGCGGCGGGCACAGGTGCTCCTCGAACTCCTCCTGCGAGCGCTCGGGCTCCACGTGGTGGGTGGCGATGATCACGCCGCCGGTGTCGTACTTCACCACCCCCTCCTCGTCGCCCCCGGAGGTGCGCGAGCAGGGGCCGCCCTCCAGCGCCTCCAGCCCCAGCTGCTCGTGGTAGAACTCCAGCGCCACCGCGCTGCTGGGCACGAAGGTGAACAGGTACACCAGCTCGGCGCCGTCCAGCCCCGGCGGCGCGGCGCCCGGCGCGGGCGGCAGCGACACCGCCTGCCGCGTGCTCCCCCCGTTGCGGGCGCGCCGCGCCTCGACGAGCGCGCGGATGCGCTCGCCGCTGGGCCACCCCAGCGCCTCCTCGGAGGGCTGGTACAGCGTCAGCCAGCGGCCGTCGGGGTCGTAGAAGTCGGCGATCCCGCCGGGCTGGTACCAGTCGGTGGGCTTGAACACCACCCCGCGGGCGGCCAGGTTCTCGGTGGCCTGGCGCACGTCGTCCACCAGCCACACCACGTCGGTGCTGTGGTCGTTCACGTCGGGGAGGACGATCCCGTAGTCGGCCGCGCGGTTGAGCGCCAGGATGGTGTGGCCGGCGTCGAACTTCACGCACCCGGGGTCCTCCTCGATCACCTTCAGCCCCAGCGTGCCGGCGTAGAACGCCCGCGACGCCGCCAGGTCGCGCACGTACAGGAACACGTAGAGCACCCGCGTGTCGGCCAGCATGGAGCGCCTCCTTCGTGCAGGTTGCCGTGCGGACGCCGCTCAGCCGGCGGCCGTGGCGCCGCCCGCGATCTCCATCACCTTGGGGCCGCTTCCCCACGACAGGCTCTCGTCGGAGGGAACGTACAGGCACAGCCGCTGCCCCGAGGGGTCGTCGAAACGGATGGTCCCGCCGATCTCGCTGAACCCCACGCGCGGCCCCTTGAACTGAAGCCCGCGCGCCTCCAGCGACTGCCGCGCCTGCTCGATGTCGGGGGTGAGGAACACCACCAGGTACGAGGCGTGGCGCGGCTTCAGCCCGTCGGGCGCGGCCTCGCTCTCCTCCAGCCCCAGGTCGACCGTGCCGGTGGCGTAGCGCGCGTGCGCGTCGCCGCGCTCGCACAGGTCCAGCCCCAGGGTGGCGCTGTAGAACGCCTCGGCCTCGGCCAGGCCGCGCACGGTAAGCCGCAGCTCGCTCACCACCGGGCGCTCCACCGCGGCCGGCCGGAAGCGGAAGTGCCGCCCCTCGGCGTCGGTGAAGAGCCCGTCGGGGCGCAGCGTGCCCCACCCGGCCAGCCGGCCCGCGTCCCACGCCGGCGGCACGGAGAAGACGGTGACCAGCGCGTCGGACTCGCCCTCGCGGAAGCGCGAGGGCCCCGACATGTTGTGCGAAAGGATGATCCCGCCCGCGTCGTACTTGAACACGCCGTGGCGGTGGTGCGGCAGGTGGGGCTCCACCTCGATCACCGGCACCCCGATCACCGACTCGAACAGCTCGCGCTGCTTGCGGATCTGCGCCGTCTCGTAGAACACGTACAGCAGGGGCGCGCCTCGCAGGCTCATCGGTCCCTCCACGGGTGTCGCCGTTGGTTTACGTCCCGCCGAAGCGGGCGGGGTCCATCGCCTCCAGCCCCTCGGCCGCCGCGCCGGCCGCCACCGCGCGGGCCAGCGCCCTGCCCACCCCCAGCGCGGGGGGGAGCCCGTGCCCGCCGAAGCCGGCCGCCACCCACACCCCGCGCGCGCCCGGCACGCGCCCCGCCAGCGGCCGCCCGTCGGGCGTCTCGTCCATCACCCCCGCCCAGCGGCGCGCCACCCGGAGCGGCGGGAGGCCGGGGAAGGCCCGCGGGAGGAACGCCTCCAGCGCCGCCTGGATCGCCGGGTGCAGCGTGTGGCGCACGCCGGTCTCGCCCGCGGGGTCCACCCCGCGGCAGCCGCCCAGCACCACCGCGCCGTCCGCCGCCTGCCGCCAGTAGAGCGACCCCCAGTCCACCGCCATCCCCATCCGGAACACGGGCGGGAGCGGGGCGGTGGCGAGCACCTGGCCGCGCACGGGGGTGAGCACCCGGGCGAACCACCCCCGCAGCAGCGCCGAGCGGCCGTGGCACGCCAGCACCACCTGCTCCGCGCGGACGCGTCCCCGCGCCGTCTCCACCCGCACCCCGCCGCCTTCCGGAACCACCGCCCTCACCTCCGTCCGCGGGGCGAACTCCGCCCCGTGCCGCACCGCGGCGGCCAGCAGGCCATGTACGAACCGGCCCGGGTGGATCACCGCGCCGCCGGGGAGCCAGCGCCCGCCCAGGAAGGCGGGGTCGATGCGCATCCCCAGCAGCTCCCGGCACTCGCCGGGGGTGAGCACGTGCAGCGGCGGCGCGTCGGCCGGGCGGGCGGCCACCTCCTGGTGCATCCGCTCCCACACCGCGGGGGTGCGGGCCAGCGCCAGGTGGCCGGGCTCCTCGTGCTGCGCCTCGATCCCTTCGCCGGCCAGCACCGAGCGCAGCAGGGCCGGGTCTTCCAGCGGCGAGCGGCCGGCCAGCAGCAGCCCGGCGTTGCGCCCCGTGGCCCCCCACCCGGGGAGCCGCGCCTCCAGCAGCAGCGCCCCGGCGCCGCCGCGGGCCAGCCAGTACGCCACCGCTGCGCCGGCCACCCCACCTCCCACCACCACCACCCCGGCGCGCGCCGGGAGGCGCGGCAGCGCGGGCACCGCCGGGCCGGCATCGGCCAGCCAGTGGGTGGGGGCCCGCGCCCGGGGCGCGCCCGCGGCGGCGCCCCGGCGGCTCACACCGTGGCCACCAGCGAGTCCGACAGCCCGGCCAGCGCCGAGGTCTCCAGCACCGCCTCGTGCGCGCGGTGGCGGTGGGCCTCCAGGATCTCGAAGATGTCGGCGGGCGGCGTGTTCAGGATGTCGGCGAAGATCTCGTCGTCCTTGCTGACCACGATGTCGAACGCCGTCAGCTCGCCCGGCACCAGCCGCCCCACCGTCTCGCCGGTGCGCTCCAGCACCAGCTTGACCGGCCCGGTGGTGGCGTGGAAGTGCGTGCCCACGGGCGGGTAGTGGTTCACGATGGCCGGCCCGAAGATCAGCGGCTGGTCGGGGTCGGTGAGCACCGCGCCCATGGCCGTCTGGATCTTCCACGACACCCGCCACACGCCGATGGCGGGGAAGTCCTCGTCGCCGGTGCCCAGCGACTTCACCATCCCGTCGTTGGGGCGCGAGAAGTTCTGCTCCACGCGGATCGGCCCCAGCGCGGCCTGGATGATCTCGCCGCCGTGCATGAGGATCTTGAGGTACATCTCGTTGTGCCCGTCGCCGTCCAGGTCGCGCCGGGGGCTCCGGTGCATCAGCACGATCCCGTTCTTCACGCTCATCGGGTAGTCCTCGACCATGCCGTCGATGGTGAGCAGGCACGAGCACACGCCCTTGAGCAGCTCCACCCCGCCCATGGGGGGGAAGTTGGTGTTGAAGCCGCGGATCGCCTGGGTCAGCACGTCGTTGGTGGGCGCGCCGCGCGACAGGGCGGCGATGTTGTTGCAGGCCTCCTGGTACGCGGGGCTGGCCTGCGCCTCCACGGCCGACTGCCGGGTGCGCCAGCGGAACAGGTCCACCACCTTGATCGGGGTGCCGTTGGAGCCGCCGCTGCGCAGCACCTCCACGGGGTAGTCGCCGGCGTGGCCCTGCTCGCGCAGCAGCGCCCACTTGGCCCGGACCTGCGCCACCAGCTCGTCGGCGTGCGCGGTGTCGGTCTCGTAGGTCTGCATCTGGATCAGCGACTCGTTGCGGTACGGGTTGAGCGCCATCGTGGCCTCCTTGTGGTGGTCGTCCGCCGCGGGGCCGCGGCCGGGGGAAAGTCGCGCGGGAGAGCTCAGGGCGGGCAGCGCGCCCGCTCGGCTCCCTCCAGGTCTTCCGGGTGCGGGTGCAGCGACGCGGTGATGCGGCCCGGCTCGGCCACCAGCCTGAGCGGCGCGTCGGCCACGAAGCCGATCTCCTCCGCCAAGCCGCGGTTGAGCTGGACGTAGCTCCACCCCACGCTCACCAGCCCCGGCTCGCCGCGGCCGCACAGCTCGGGGGGCTGTTCGCAGGCGCACCCTTCCACGGCCAGCGACTCGCGCCACGTTTCCTCCGACACGTCGAGCCGGTCCAGCACCACCGTGCCCTCCCCGCGCACCGTCACCGACAGCCGGTCGCCGCGCTTGACGCCCGCGGCCTTGCGCACGGGCACGGGAAAGCGGATGCACCCCGGGTTGCCCACCCAGGCGTACACGGTCACCGGCGCGGCCGGGCGGGCATGGGCCATGGTCATGCACCCTGGGGATGGGGGGAACGGTGCTGCTGCGTTCTCGCGTGTCGTGGGGCGGAATCTACGGTGTGGCGGGGGGCGAATTTCTCCGGGATTGCTCGCTTGGACGCGCGGCTCCGCGGTTCCGCCCCGGCCCGATGGGCGGGAGGACGCCATCCGGCGGCCTCGGCCGGCAGGGCGTCGCACGTTCGCGGCAAACCTCTCCCACAACCTGTCCACACAATGGCGGGTCACCGCCGCCGTGCGAGGAAACGTGCGCGTCCGCGACGCTTTCAGCGCGGGCGGCCCTCGCGGCATCCCGGCCGATTCCGCGACGCTTCAACCGCAGGCGGGGGCGGGGCGCTCGGCCAGGAGGCAGGGGAGCACCACCAGCAGCGGGGGATCGGCGGGGCCGGGCTCGCGCAGGGTGAGCGTGCCGCCCTGCAACGAGCCGTCGTGCACGGTGAGCGGCCCCGCGCTCCCCCGCGGCGAGCGCGCGCAGAGGAGGAGCTCGGCGGCGTCGGCGCCCGCCTCGATCCCCACGGCGAAGGCGTAGTAGCGCCCGTCGGCAACGCGGGGGAACTCCAGCACGCCGGGGCCGGCCGCCGCCGCGCACGCCACCGGCCGCCCGCGCGGGATCGGCGCCGGAAAGAGCGCGGCGAACACCGCGCCCGCGAACGCCGCCGGCGCCTCCACGCGCAGCCGGGCGCCGCCGCCGCGCGGGCCGGCGGGCGCGGTGAGCGCGGCCAGCGGCGGGAGCGCCCCGCGGGCCATCTGCCGCAGCCGGTGCGGCGACACGCCCACGTAGCGCTTGAACAGGGTGGTGAAGGTGCCCACGCTCTCGTAGCCCACCTCGAAGCAGATGGCGGTCACCGGCAGCCCCGTGCTCAGCAGCAGCCGCTTGGCCGCCTCCAGCCGCACGGCGGCCAGGTACTGCCCCGGCGACGCGCCGGTGACCTCGTGGAACACGCGGTTGAAGTGGAACGGGCTGGAGTGCGCCACCCGCGCCAGCGATTCGAGGGTCAGCGGCTCGCCGTAGCGTTCGCGCATGGCGCGGATCACCCGGACCACGGCCTCGCTGCGGGAGCGCAGCGTTCCGGCGCGAAAGCCCGACCCGGCCCAGTGCTCCTCCACGGGGGGAAGGGAAACGGCCAGCGTGGCGGAGGCTGAGCGGGTCATGTCGGTTCTCCTTGCGGGTCGGGCGCGGCGGCGGGGTGCCCCGGCCCTCGTGGTCCGCGGCCCGCGCTCACGCGGGCACGGCGTCGGGCGCCAGGCGTCCGGCGGCCAGCCGGGCGCCCTCGGCCAGCGCGCGCAGCTTGGCGAACGCCACGTGGCGCGGCAGGTGGTTCATCCCGCAGTCGGGCGCGGCCCACAAGCGGGCCGGGTCCACGTACGCGGCGGCGCGCTCGAGCCTTGCCGCCACCTCGTCCGCCCGCTCCACCCGGTGGCTCTGCACGTCCACGGCGCCCAGCACCAGGGTGACGCTGGGGGGAAGGTCCGCGAACGCCGCGGGGTCGTATCCGTCCACTCCCGCGCAGGCGAGCAGCACCGCGTTCACCCCGGCACCCTCGGCCAGCGGCGCGAAGTCGGCGAAGGTGGAGGGGAAGATGCGCAGGCCGCGGCGCGCCGCCGGGTCGGGGTTGTAGTTCCCCTGGCACAGGTGCAGCGCGGTGGTGGCGTGCGTCACCCCGTCGAAGCAGGCGCGGACGGCCCGGAGCGCCCACTCGCGGTCGCCGGGGAGGAACCAGAGCACCGGCTCGTCCAGCTGGATCACGTCGCAGCCGGCCTGGTCCAGGCGCCGCAGCTCGGCGTTGATCACCCGGGCCAGCTCCATCGCCAGCGCCTCGGGGCTTCCGTAGTGCTCGTCCCACGCCACGCGCGCGAACATGTGCGGGCCCGTCATGGCGATCTTCACCGGGCGGCGCGTGGTCTCGCGCAGGAAGCGGTGCTCGTCCACCAGCCCCAGCGGCGCCGGCCGCAGCGCGCCTTCCACCACGGGCGCGGGGAGCGCGGCGTCGGGCGCCACGGGGGTGATCCCGGTCTTCGGCCGCAGCCCGGGCGCGAAGCCGGGGATCCGGGCGGCGAAGTGGGCGATCATCGCGTTGGGGGGCCCGAAGGCGTTGTCGCTGCGGCGGAAGAGCTCGCCGTCGCTCACCACGTCGATCCCCGCGTCTTCCTGGTCCTTGATCGCGGCGCGCGCGGCCACGGCCTTCGCGTCGCCGAACGCCTCGGGCGCCAGGCGGCCGGCGGCCACCGCGTCGCGCAGCGCCGGGTACCAGTCCGGCACGGTGTACGAGCCCACCACGGTGGTGCGGAGGATCGGTTCGTCGCCGGTGAAGCCCATGGGTGCCTCCGGGGTGGATGGTTGATGCTCCAGATGCCTGGCCGGACCGCAGGAGCCCGGAGCACCTGCCTCGGGCCGGTCCTAATCAGCGCATTTGCACGTGCTTGCGGTGATTCGGAGCGATCCGGTGAGTGCGCCGGCTGTAAGCGATGCAAGGTCGACCTCGGGCGATGGTGCATCGAGTGCGAACAGGTCACCGGGGGCAGGGGGAAACGCTGAGATCAACCCTTCGGCACGTCCGCGATGGCTGTCGATCTGTCGCCCGTTCACATGGGTGGATGACATGATGGCGAGAACCAGCCGGCCGGGCAGATCTGCACGTTCGCTTCCTGCCGAGACACAGCTTTCCAAGCTCTCCGTCGCAGCGAACCTGAGCTCTCCGCCCAGTATTTCGCTCTGACCGACCGCTTCCCACTCCAACACTTCCACGGGAACCCGGCGGAGACCGTCGCTATTCATCACCGGCTCGGACGTACGCAGGCGGATTTGCCCAGCACACCGTACGAGTTCGCTCCGCTGGTCGAGTTGTACGTAAAACTCCGGACGAGAGTAGATCACGAACTCTCCGGCTTCCGGAAACTCATAGGGTGCTCTCGGATTCTGCTCCGGTGGTCCCACGCGGTAACTTCGTCCCGATTCCATGGTGCTCCTCGTCAGGTTGGTGGATTCGCTTTCACGAATCAGGATCCGCCGTACGGCGCCAGCGCCTGGCGCAGGGCGTCGGGGACGGGGGCGGGGGCCAGGCCGGCGCCGTCGCGGCGCATGCACGCCACCTCCTGCTCGCCCCGGGCGACCAGCTCCTCGCCCCCCGCGCCGCCGCGCCAGTACTCGAAGCGCATGCTCACGCGGTTCTGCGCCACGGCGCCCAGCCGCATGCGCACCACCACCTCGTCGAGCGCGGCCAGCTCGGCGAAGTACTCGCACGACACGCGGGTGGTGACCAGCGCCAGCCCGCCGCCCAGCTGGCGCAGCACCTCGGGCGCGTGCTCGCGCAGGAACATCTCGCGGCAGCGCCCCTGCCAGCGCACGTGGTGCGCGTAGTAGACGTTGCCCACCAGGTTGGTCTCCTCGAACCCCACCACGTGCCGGTACTCGTAGGCCGGCGCGGGGCCGTCGGCGGTCGGGGGCATCGGCGCACCATGCTCGGAAGTCACCCACGGCGGACGCGGCGTCCGGCGGCGGCCGGCTCGCCCGCCGTCCTCGCTACGCGGCCACGGCCGCGGGCTCGCGCTCCATCACGCGGATGTAACCCACGCCGGCCAGCCGCTGGCCGATGCCGTCGTAGACCGCGGGGTCGTCGGGCGCCCAGGTGGCCAGCCCGTCCACGTAGCGGTTGTACATGCAGAAGGCGGCGGCGATCAGCACCGTGTCGTGGATCTCGCGGTCGGTGGCGCCCTCGGCGCGCGCCGCCCGCACGTCGTCGTCCGAGACGGAACGGCCGCCCCCCTGCACCCGCGCGGCGATGGAGAGCAGCGCCTTCAGCTTCGGCGTCACCGGCGCCCCCTGGTAGTCGCGCACCACCGCGTCCACGGTGCTTCCCTCGGGAAGGAGGTGGCGGGCCGCGGCGGCGTGCGATTGCGTGCAGAAGACGCAGCGGTTGAGCGACGACACGTACGTCGCGATCAGCTCGCGCTCGGCCGGGGTGAGCCCGTCGCTGCCGCGCAGCAGCACCTGGGCGAGCTCGCTCAGCACCCGGCCGGTGTCGGCGTAGTGGTCCAGCAGCCCGGCGATCCCCGGCAGCTCCTCGGTCAGCTCCACGTGCGGCATGGTGTCCTCGCTTTCGCGGTGTGCGTGATCTTGCGTTCGTCCTTCCGCCTCCACCCGGCCGCCCGTGCCCCTTACAGGACCGCCGGCTCCCGCGCCGCCTGGGCCCCCGCGCCCGCCCGCGCCGCTCCGGCGGATGCGCGGACGGGGGCGGGCGTGGTGGCGACCGCCAGCACCAGCGGGAGATCCTCGCCGGCCACCCGCAACGCCGCGCTCGCCACCGCCGTCGCCCCCGATTGCAGCACCACCCACCCGCCGGGCGCGGTGGAGGCGAACACCAGCGGCGCGGCGCGCTGCGCGCCCGCCTTCACCAGCGCCTCGCGGGCCGACCAGACGCGGGTCGCGGCGGCGTTCGCGCTTTCCCCCGCCGCGCCCGCGACGATGCCGGCCAGCGCCCATCCGTCGGCGCCCAGCAGGTCGCGCCAGACGGAAGGCTCGCGCGCCGCCACCGGCTCCACGTCGCACCCCAGCGGCGCCGCGCCCGACACGGCCAGCGTCAGGCCGCCCGCGTGCGCGGCCGACACGGCGAGCGTGGCGCCGGCCGCCTCGGGGCGGCCGTCCGCCCGGCGGCTCAGCGGCACGCGCACGCCCAGCGCCCGCCGCAGCGCGCGCGTGCGGCGCGCCTCGCGGCCGCCGCGCCCGTCGCGCTCCACCGCGGCCGCGACGGCGGCGCCGGGGATCAGCTCCTCGACCATGCGCTCCAGGTACGGGCCCAGCAGCGCGGGCACCCACCCGCCGGCCGGCGCCAGCTCGCCCGCCCGCCGCAGCCGCAGCCCCTCCCAGCGCTCGCGCACGCGCCCGGCCGGGTCCACCACCTCCAGGTCGTAGATCCAGTCGCTTCCCTCGCGCGCCGCCTCGCGCGCCCGCACCGTGCGCGCGCCCCCGTCGCCGCCCTCGAACAGGGTGACGCGGCGGACGGCCACGGGAAGGAGGAGGACGTGGGGAATGCACGCCTGCACGGCGTGGATCGCGGCGTCGCGCCCGCCCGGGTCGCCCAGCACCAGCGTGCGCGGAAGGAAGGAGCCGAACCAGCGCGCGTCGTGGGGCGGCGCCAGGATCTCGGCCACGCACTGGCGCGCGCGGAGCGAGCGGTACGCCGCCAGGCGGCGGAAGCGCCCGCCGTGGAAGAGGATGCCGCCGTACAGCTCGCGCGCGGGGTCCACCCCCACCCGCTCGCCGTCGTCCGGCGCCGGGAGCCCGGGCGACCGCCCCGCGTCCGCGGACGCAGTAGCCGGGACGAAGGAGCAGACCGCGCGGAAGTGGTCCACCGCGAACGAGGTGGCCTCGGAGCGCAGCACCACCTCCACCCGCCCCGGCCCCCGCGCCAGCGCGGCCACGCGCACCGTGGTGCCGCCGCCCGCGGGCGCCACCACCGGCCGGGCGAAGGAGAGGTCCTCGAACACGGGCGGGGTGGAGTGGCCGGCCAGCGCCATCGCGGCCTGGGCCATCGCCTCCATCCCCACCACGGCGGGGAGGAGGCGCTCGCCGCCCACCGCGTGGTCGGCCAGGTACGGATCGCTCCCGGCCGAGAGCACGGCGTCGGCCACCAGCTCCACGCCGGGGTAGTGCACCCGCGGATGCTCCAGGAAGCGCAGCAGCGGCAGCTCGGCGCCCTCCAGCCGCAGCGTGGGCGGCGGCCCGAAGCGCCCCGCCACCACCACCGACACCGCGGGCGGCGGCGCCGACAGCAGCTCGCGCAGCGCGGCCACCCCCGCGTCCACCGTCACCGGCGCGATCCCCTGCCGCGCGAGCGCCTCCACCGTCCCCAGCCGCTCGCCCATTCCCACCCCCGCCCACACCGACCACTCCAGGCAGAGCGCGCGGCACCCGGGGTACGCGCGGGCGAAGCGCTCCACCTCCATCCCCATCCACTCGTTGGCCAGCGCGTAGTGCGCCTCGCCGCGCAGCCCCGCGCGGGCGATGATGGAGCCGAACGCCACCAGCATGCGCAGCCGCGCGGGCTCCACCGCCGCCAGCAGGTTGCGCAGCCCGTTTACCTTGGGGCGCAGCGTGGCGGCCACCGCCGCGGCGTCGAGCGCGTCGATGCGCCCCGGCAGGTTGGCGCCGGCGCCGTGCAGCACGGCGGTCACCGGCCCCAGCGCGGCCTGGGCGGCGCCCACCGCCCGCGCCACCGCCGCCGGGTCGCCCACGTCGGCCGGGAGGTAGCGGAAGTCCACGCCACGCTCGGCCATGCGCCGCAGGTTGGCCGCGAGCGCCGCGTCGGCCCCGGGGAGCGAGCGGCCCAGCAGCGCCAGGCGCACGCCGCTCTCCCCGGCCAGCGCCAGCGCGCACTCGGCCGCGATCCCCTTGCCGCCGCCGCTCACCAGCAGCACGTCGTCTGGCCCCAGCGGGAGCGGCGCGGGGGGGACGGGGGCGTGGGGCGCCAGCACCGGCTCGCGCCGCGCGCCGCCGGCCGTGTAGTGCGCCTCGGCGTACCGGCCGGGGAGCACGGCCGCCGCTTCGGCCGCCACCCGCGCCGCGTCGCCGGCCCCGCCGGGCAACTCCACCACCACCACGGGGGTGCCGGGGCGCTCCAGGAAGAGCGAGCGGGCGAACCCCGCCCCGCCGCCCCCGCGCTGCGCCACCACGAACGCGCCGCCCGGCCGCCCCGCCAGCGCGCGCGCGGCCCGCAGCAGCCGGTCCGCGTCGTCCGCGCCCGGCGCGGGCGCGACGCTCACCACCACGCCGCCGCCGGCGACGCTCTCCAGCGCCGGGGCAAGGGAGGCCGCCAGCGGGTCGCCCTCCGCCGCGAAGACGGCCCACGCCCCCGGCGCCCCGGCGCCGCGCGGCGGGAGCGGACGCTCCACCAGCCGCGGCACGAACGCGCGGACCCAGGCGTCCACGCCGGCGGGGGGCGTGGCCTGGTCGGGCGCGGCGGCGCCCGAGGCGCGCACCTCGGCCAGCGCGGTGGCGAGCTGGGCCACGGTGGCGGCGGCGTAGTCGGTGGGCGTGGCGGGGGGCGCCACGGCCAGCCGGCGCGCGGCCTCGGCCACCAGCTGCCCCACCATGATCGAGCTCAGGTGCAGGTCGCCCAGCAGCAGGTCGTCGTCGCGCACCGCCGCGGCGGGGAGCTCGGCGCGCGCGGCCACCAGCGCCCGCACCACCTCCAGCGCCGGCGCCTCCGCATCGTCCGGCCCGCCCGGACGGACGGTGCCGGCAGCGGCGGCTTCGTCTGGATCGATGGAGGCTGGAGCGATGGAAGCCGAATCGATGGAAGCTGGATCGATGGAGCGCGAATCGATGGAACCGATGGCCGCGGATGCGTCCGCCGGTACGGGGGCGGAGCGGCCGGAACGGCGTTCGGGAGATGCGGATCCCCGCGCGGCGTCTTCGTCTTCCCTTGCGCCCGCGGCGTCCCGTTCGTCCGCGGCGTCCGGGAGCGGCGCCTGCTCGCAGGGATTGGAGAGGAAGCGGGGGGCGCGCTCCAGGTCGATCGGACGCGTGAAGCGGCCCTCGAAGAGCGCGGCGGTGCGCACCGGCGCGCCCATGGCGAAGGCGCAGCCGGCCGCGGCCAGGACCCCCGCCACCGACGGTCCGCCGGCGTCCAGCGCCAGCACCGGCGCGTCCACCTGGCCGGCGGCGAGCCCCGACAGCACGTCGCCGGGGCCGGCCTCGATCCACAGGTCCACCCCGCCGCGCACCGCCCGCAGCGCGTCGTGAAAGAGGACGGGCGCGGTGACCTGCCGCACCAGCAGCGCGCGCACGTCGTCGCCGTCGCGCAGCACCCGCCCGGCCACGGTGGAGGCGACCGTGCGCCGCGGCGGGCGCACCGTTTCCCCCGCCAGGTGCGCGGCCAGCGGGCCCGCCGCGGCGGCCACCAGGGGCGAGTGGAAGGCGTGCGACACCGCCAGCCGCCGCGCCTCCACCCCGCGCTCCCGCGCCCGCGCGGCCACCCGCTCCACCTCGGCCTCGCTCCCGGCCACCACGGTCCGGTCCGCGGCGTTCACCCCCGCCACCACCACGCCCGTTCCGGCCAGCAGCACCGCCGCCTCGGCGGCCGGCGCGCGCAGCGAGAGCATGGCGCCGCCCTCGGCGCCCAGCTCGGCCATGGCGCGCCCGCGCGCGGCGGCGGTGCGCAGCAGCGCGTCCAGCTCCAGCGCGCCGGCCCAGTGCAGCGCCGCCAGCTCGCCCAGGCTGTGCCCCACCGCGGCCACGGCCTCGATCCCCACCTCGCGCAGCAGCGCCAGCGCCGCGGCCGAGGCGGCGGCGATGGCGGGCTGCGCCACCTCGGTGGCCACCCCGTCGCCGCCCGTGGGGAGCGCGGCACGCGCGTGCACCGCGCCGAAGGCGGCGAAGCGGCGGCGGAGCGCCCCGCCGCCGGGGTGCGCGGGCGAACCCTGGCCGGGGAAGAGGAGGCCGATGCGCGGGGGCGCGCCGCCCGTGCCCAGGAACACCCCCTCGGCCACGTCCACGCCTCGCTCCGCCCCCGCGCGCAGCCACCCCAGGAGCCGCTCCAGCCGCCGCGCCAGCTCCGCCGCGGTGCGCGCCACCACGGCCGCGCGCACCGGTCCGCCAGCCAGCCGCCGCTGCAGCGCCGCGGCGGCGTCGCCCAGCTCGGCGGCCGAGAAGAGGGCGCCGCGCGCGCCCAGCGTCTCCACGCGAAGGCGCATCTCCTCCACGTTCGCCGCGTCCAGCAGGAGCAGCTCCGCGTCCTGCGCCGAGCGCAGGAGCGCGCGCACGGTGGGGGTGATCCCTCCCATGCCGGAGTCGCCGGGCGATGCGGCCCGGGCGGCCGGCGATCCGTCGCCCGCCGTCCGCTCGTCCTCCGCAGAGACGGGGGCGCCCTCCAGCACCACGTGCGTGTTGATCCCCCCGAACCCCATCGCGCTGACCCCGGCGCGCGGCGCGGCGCCGGCGGGGAAGGGCTCCCCGTCGTCGGCCACGCGGAGCGCCGGGTCCGGGCCGCGGAGGGCGGGGTGCGGGTCGGCGCAGCCGGCGGTGGGGGGGATCACCCCGGCCCGCAGCGCCATCACCGCCTTGATCAGCCCCGCCACCCCCGCCGCGGCCTTGGTGTGGCCGATCAGCGCCTTCACCGACCCCACCACCGCCGGGGGGCCGGGGGCGCCCCCGCGGGCCAGCGAGAGCGCGCGCAGCTCGGCCGCGTCGCCCACCTCGGTGCCGGTGCCGTGCGCCTCGAAGTACGCCACCGACCCGGGCTCGAAGCCCGCGCGCGCGTAGGCGCGGCGCAGCGCCAGCCGCTGTCCCTCGGCCTCGGGGCGGGTCAGCCCGCCGCGTCCGTCGGACGACACGCCCCAGCCGCGCACCAGCGCGAGCGGCCTGCACCCCAGCGCGGCCGCGTCGGCCTCGCGCACCAGCACCACCATCCCGCACCCCTCGCCGGGAAGGAAGCCGGTGCCGCGGCGGTCGAACACGCGCATCTCGCCGTGGGCCAGCGCCCCGGCGCGCGCGAACCCCACCAGCTCGAACGGGTCCAGGCTCAGGTCCACCCCGCCCGCCAGCGCCAGGTCCACCTCGCCCGCCGCCAGCGCCGAGCACGCGGTGGCCACCGCCAGCAGCGACGAGGCGCAGGCGCCGTCCACCGTCCATCCGCCGCCGTGCAGGTCGAAGTGGTTGCAGATGCGCCCGGCGATGGTGTTGGAGAGGCCGCCGGCCAGCGTCTCGTCGTCGGGCTCGGGGAAGGGGGCCTTGTACGCGGCCTCCAGCGCCGCCAGCACGGCGCCGCGGCGGGTCCGCTCCATCCCCGCGCCGGCCAGCGCCCGCTCCACCACCCGCCGCGTGTACGGCCAGCGCAGCCGCATCAGCCCCGCGCGCGAGAACTCGCCGGTGAGCGAGTTCCCCACCAGCACGCGGGCGCCCTCGCGCGGGAGCCCGTGCCCGCCGGGAAAGCCCGCGTCGGCCAGCGCGCCCTCGGCCACCTCCAGCGCCAGCCAGTGCGCGGGGTCGGCCGCGCGGTACGACCCCCCCGACACCCGGAAGCGCACGCGGTCGAACTCCCACCCCTCCAGCACCGCCGCCTGGGCCACGTAGGTCCCGTCGGGGCCGCCGGCGTAGTCGGCCAGCCGCAGCCGTTCCGGGGGGATGGGGCGGAAGGCGCGGCGCCGGGCCAGCACGTTCTCCCACAGCTCGGCCGGCGAGCGCGCGCCGGGGTAGCGGCACGCCATCCCCACCACCGCGATCGACGTCATGGCTCGCGCTCTGCGGCCAGCGCCGGCCCCGCGTCACCCCGCGCCGCGATCGGCGTGGGGATGCGGATCAGCAGCACGGGCGGCGGGGCGGCCGCCATCCGCGCGCGCGCCGCCAGCACCACCCACCGCGCCGTGCAGACGATGGCGAGCGCGAAGAAGAGCCCGAACACCACGTGCGCGGTCATCAAGATGCCGTAGACCGCGGCCACCCCCGCGCCGAAGACGATCTGCGCGCGCGGCGCCTGCGGGGTGGTGGCCGGGTCGGTCACCATGTAGAAGCTGAAGAGGAGGAAGGCCACGCCGGTCATGGGGAGGAGCCCGGCCGCCAGCGGGGTGCCGTGCACCGCGGCGCGCGCCCCCGCCTGCGCGGCGAACCCCAGGGCCCAGGCGGCCACCAGCGGGAGCCGGCCGGTGAAGCGCGCGTTCAGCAGCGAGCCCGTGCACACGATCACCGCCGGGAGGAGCCACGCCCACCCGCCGGGAAGGTTCTCGGTGAACTGGTACGGCGGCGCGATCCCCACCCAGGGGAAAAGGAGAAGCGTGGCCGCGATCCCCAGGTTCGACGGGTTGTACACGTGCCGCGCCCGAGCCCCCTCGCCCGTGCGGAAGAGCGACTTGGAGGCGATGGCCGCGACCGCCGCGAACACCACCGGCGCCACCCGCGAGTTGGCGTACAGCAGCATCGCCACCGCCAGCCCGCTGATGTGCGCCGAGAGGAGGAAGTCGACCCGCTCGCGCCAGCCGCCGGCAAAGCGCGGCGCCCTCCGCCTGGCCCAGGCCTCCACGCGGTCCAGCCCGATCTCGGTGGCGTACGCGGCCAGCACCGCGGCCACCGGCTGCAGCAGCGACTGCTCGAAGCCGAGCAGCGTGTGCCCCAGCACGTTCAGCACGGTGATCGCCACCGCGAAACGGCGCAGGCCGCCCAGCCGGTCGGGCGAGCGCCCCTCCGGCGCCCCGACGGCGGGGGGCGGGGCGGCCGACGGCGCCGCCGCGGGGGCCGCCTGGGGCGGCCGCTGAAGCAGGGTGCTCATCGCGATCCTCCGGTGGCCAGCAGCACGGTGTGCCATCCCGGCGCCAGGCGCAGCGTTTCGGCGCGCGGCCGCCCGCCGGCGTCGCGCCAGCGCAGCTCCACCCGCAGCGGTTCGCCGGGCGGGTGCCGCCCCAGCCCCCAGTGCAGGTCGGGGCTGCGCTTCCCCGCGTGGCCGTTGCCGCCGTCTACCTGGGCCGGGCGCGGCGCCCCGCCGGCCCCGCGCAGCACCGCCTGCGCCCCGATCGCGGGGCGCCCCCGCACGCCCGCCGGCAGGCCGGGCACCACGCGGGTGGGCGCGGGGCGGCCGTCCACCGGAAGGAGCAGCCGCAGCCCCAGGAAGGTGCCCGCCGCGGGAGAGCGGTTGCGGTACAGCGCCGAGGGCTCCCACTGGCCGGCCACCGCGAAGTCGAGCCGCCCGTCGCCGTCCACGTCGGCCACGGCGATCCCGCGGGTCACCTGTTCGCTCGCCACCCCCGCCTCGCGCGCCAGGTCGTGGTAGCGCCCGTCGGGGGCGCGGACGAAGAAGGCCAGGTGCGTGTGTCCGCTCAGGTCGTCGCCCGGGCCGAAGCGCGGCCAGCTGGCCGGGTGCCGCAGCAGGAAGTCGTTCCCCATCGCCAGCTCCTGCAGCTCGGGCCAGCGGTCCACCCGGCCGCGCAGGAAGCCGGTGGCCTGCAGCAGCTCGGGCGCGCCGGCGTTGTCCAGGTCGGCGGCCTTGGCGTCCCACCCCCAGTCGCTGCGCGAAAGCCCCAGCGCCTCGCTGCGGTCGCGGAACGGCGCCACCCCGTCGCGCATCCGCCGCGGATCGCCCGCGCCCGCGAACGCCAGGTGGCTTTCCTCCAGCGCGAAGGGGCGGGCGATGTCGCTCACGAACAGGTCCAGCCGCCCGTCGCCGTCCAGGTCGGCGAACTCGGCGCCCATCCCCTTGAAGCTGTCGCGCCCCAGCACCTTGGAGCGGGGCGTGGCGGGCGTGCGCACCCCCTCCACCGGCGCCAGGGCGGCGTGCCCGGGGCGCGAGCGGTTGTGGAAGAGCCGGTCGGGCCCGAAGTCGTTGGCGAAGTACAGCTCGGGGAGGAGGTCGCCGTCCAGGTCGGCCGCGGCGATGGCCAGCGTCCACCCGCGCGCCGCGCGCGGGGCGAAGATCCCCGGCGCCTCGCGGAAGCGCACCGCGGGCGCGGCGCCGGGGCGCGCGCCCGCCCACAGCAGGAGGTGGTTGGTGCCGCCGTTGAAGGAGCGCGACATCGACGCCTGCATGGTCTCGCCGTCGGGGTGGCGCGTGTCCAGCACCCGGGCGCCGTCGGGGAAGTAGTTGCCGATCACCAGGTCGGGGTGGCCGTCGCCGTCCACGTCGGCCAGCGTGGCCGCGTTGGTGAACCAGCGGAGGCTCCCCGCCACCACCTCGCGCGGCGTGAAGGCTCCGGGCGCCGGCGGCCCGCCGGCCGAGCGGAGAAAGGCCACCGGCGTGCGTCCCCAGTAGTAGACCAGCAGGTCGGCGCGGCCGTCCTCGTCCAGGTCGCCCGGGAGGCACCCCATCGGCGCCGTCGTCCCCGGCGCGTACGCCCCGCTCGCCGGGACCAGGGCGAAGGGCGCGTAGCGCTCGCCGGTCCCGGGGGCGGGGGTGACCACCACCCGGTCGTCGCGCGGGTCGACCCAGCAGGCGTCGTCGGCCAGCCCGTTGCCGTCCACGTCGTACAGCGCCACCGCCGCCCCCACCGACGAGATCCACCCGCGGATCCGCTCGAAATCGGGGTTCACCGCCCGCATCCGGCGCGTGGACACTGGCCCGGCGGAGGGGAGCTCCAGCCGGACGAACGAGAAGCGCCCGCCCAGCGCGTGCCGCTCGCGGGCCGAGAGGGTGGGGAGACGGGCCGCGGCGAACGCCGCCAGCACCGCCGCCAGCGCGGCCAGGCGCCGCGCGTTGCGGCGCGGGAAGCCGGCGATCCAGGGAGGGGTCATGCGTCTGTGCGGGAGAAGTGTTCGCGAATGCCGCGGCGCCAGGCCTCGTAGGCGGGAACCCCGGGCGCGGCGCGCGCCGCCGCCAGCACGCGCAGGGTGACGCGCGCGGCCTGGGCCGCGCCGGTGCCGCAGAAGGCGAGGCAGGCCGCCTCGGTGTGGGGCGCGGGGTTCCCGGCCCGCTCGCGCGCCTGCGCCGCGAAGGCCGCGCCCTGCGCCAGCCAGGCGCGGTCGGCGCCCGCGGCGCGCAGCAGCGCGGCGCGCCCGGCGTCGTCGGTGGCGCCGGCGTAGGCGCACGCCAGCCCCACCCCGCCCCACACGTCACCCGCCCGTTCGGGGCCGAAGGCGAGCGCGCACGCGGCCACCCGGGCGGGGTCGGCCCCGCAGGCGAACCACAGGCTGCGCCCCACCCCCTGGTCGAACGCGCGGCGCGCGTACCCCGACAGCCGCCGCGGCACCTGGTGGAGGCGCAGCGTGGCCCCGGGGTGGAAGTAGCCCTCGTGGAAGCCGTAGCCGTCCAGCGCCAGCCACCCCAGCAGCGGGTCCAGCCCGGGCGGGGGACGGTCGAGGCGCGCCCGCAGCCGGGCCAGCGCCCACCCCGCCCCCACGTGCACCATGTAGGCGTGCGCGTCGCCCGCCCCGCCCAGCAGCCGCCGCAGCCGCCCGCGCCCCCACGGCGTCAGCCGGTCCAGCAGCGCCAGGGCCATCGCCGCGCCCTCGTACGCGAACCCGCGCCATTCCGCCGCCTCGCCGTCCAGCGCGGCGGCCAGCGCGGGTGTTGCGGCCTGGGCCAGCGCGGCGTGGTAGCCGCGCAGGAAGGCATGGCCCACGCCCTCCAGCCGCTCGCGCGCGGCGGGGTCGCCGGCATGGAAGCCGCGCCGCGCGAAGGTGGCCTCGCGCGGGTCGATCCCCAGCAGCCGCAGCCGGAGCCCGCGCGTGGCGCGGGTGGCGATCGGGGAAGAGGCCGCCAGCATCGGGCGACTCCACGGGGGAAGGGGAGGGGCCGGGGCGCCGCGCCACCGGTCCGCGTGTGAAGGATTGTGGGGAGGGACGCAAGGGAAACTTCGATGCCGCCGGGGCGAGCGGCCGAACGGGATGGCGCAACCGGATGCGGTGGAGAAGGTTGCGGCCACGGGCCGCGGGATGGGAGCGGCGGGGGGTGTGTACCGTGCTTCACACTTCGGGGTGCGGGTGGGGCACCGTCAGGTGGGCGGGGGGCGGGGCGGGGCGGGGGGCGGGGCCGAGGTCTCGCGCAGCAGGTCGTACAGCGCGCGCCGGCTGATGCCCAGCAGCCGTGCGGCCTGGGCGCGGTTGCCGCGGGCCGCGCGGAGCGCCTCGGCCAGGTAGCGGTGGCGCACGCGGCGGACGGCCGCCGCCAGGTCGAGCGGCGAGGCGGGCGCGGGAACCGGCTCCGGCGGTCCGGCGGCCAGCCGGATCTCGTCGGGAAGGTGGCGCGGGAGGAGCGCGTCGCCGTCACCGGGAAGCGCCAGGATCACCGCGCGCTCCACGGTGTTCTCCAGCTCGCGGACGTTTCCGGGCCAGGCGTACGCCTCCATCGCCTCCAGCGCGCCGGCCGAGATGGAGTGGAAGGGGTGGTGCAGGGTGGGGCGCAGGGTGGCCAGGAAGTGCAGCGCCAGCGCAAGCACGTCCTCGCGGCGCTCGCGCAGCGGAGGGAGGGCGATCTCCACCACGCCCAGCCGGTAGTACAGGTCCGGGCGCAGGCGGCCGTCGCGGGTGGCGCGGCGCGGATCGCAGCTGGTGGCGGCGATGAAGCGCACGTCCAGGGGAATGGCGCGGTGCCCTCCCAGCGGCCGCATCACGCGTTCCGAGAGCGCGCGCAGGAGCTTGGCCTGGTGGTGGAGCGTGAGCCCGGTCACCTCGTCCAGCAGCATGGTGCCGCCCTGCGCCGCCTCGAACCAGCCGCGCCGGGCCTGCATCGCGCCGGTGAAGGCGCCCGCCTCGCATCCGAACAGCTCGGCCTCGAGGAGGTCGTCGGGGATGGCGGCGCAGTTCACCGCCACGAAGGGGCCCGAGGCGCGGGGAGACGACTCGTGGATGGACTGCGCCACCACCTCCTTGCCAGTGCCGCTCTCGCCCAGCAGCAGCACCGTGACCGGAACGCCCGCGACCCGCTGGCCGATCTCCCTCACCCGCCGGATCGACGGCGCGTTCCCCACCAGCCGGTCCCACCCGCGCGGCGGCACGTCGCCCGCACCCGCGCCCGTCTCCTCCGCGCCCGCCTGCAACGTCGGCGGGCGCGCGGCCCCGGTGCGGCCTTGGGCTGCGCGGACGGCGGATCTGGGCATCTGCTCCCCTCAAGGAGAGCACCCCGTTGGGCTCGCGATCCGGCGGAGAGCCGGCGAGAAGCCACGGCGAGAAGCTGGAACCGGGATTGGTGCGCAAGGCGGGTGGAGACCGGCCGGCCGCCACGGACACCTGTCGAGCGCCTCAGGACCCTATATACGTGTGATACGTCGGCGAAGGTCAAGGAATCATTTGCCGGGAAAAGAACGCAACGGCAAAAGGTGAACGGGAAGCATGGCGCCGTCGACCTGTCGACACTCATGGGTCCGGAGCGGTTAGGGAGCAACGAGCGAGATTCCCACATGTGTCTCATAACGAGCTTTCGAGGCCCCGCTGTGGTTCCAGGACCGGGGTCGTCCGTTCACTCACCTTCGCGCAACGGGTAGAGTACGGTTCCACGGATCGAGGTGCGATACTGCTCCCGCCGCCCCTCGACGGGAACAGGCCCCGCATCACGAGTCGATGCGGAAGCACGAGCCACCGCTCGGGGAGAGGTCTCCCGCTCGGAGATGGTGGCTCAGAGAGCACCACTCGCGACTGCGCAGACCATCTGCACGTGTCCTCCGGGGAGCGCGTGACCTCCCAGCCGCTCGTTCAGGAGCTTGATCGCTCCGAGCCCTCGTTGCGGAAATCGCGGATGCGTGTGCTGGGCTGGATCATTCCTCAGGCAGCCCGGCCGGTCGCACACTGTCCGATTCACCTGCGGCCTCGGACCGCGTTGCGTATCCGTTCTGTACGCGCGCGTTGTCCGGCAGCCCGACAGCAGCGGGATGGAGTAATGGCTGAATGGATACGCACCAGGAAGTGTGCCCCTGGAACCGCTTTTCGCCGCCCACGCACGAGCCCGCCTTCCGCACGCGCGAGGGGCTGGACGGGCCCGAGCTGATCGAGTGGATGACGATGACGCAGGAGGAGTTCAGCCGCCGCTTCAAGAACTCCCCGGTCACGCGCACCAAGCGCCGCGGCCTCCTCCGC
>Ga0207706_10001083_pt1 | contig 27675 bp, 47 predicted proteins | sample KBSC53metaG_FD_184318 | JGI IMG/M metagenome (GOLD analysis project Ga0207706, IMG submission 184318) | Corn rhizosphere microbial communities from Kellogg Biological Station, Michigan, USA - KBS C5-3 metaG (SPAdes) (version 2) | ecosystem: Host-associated > Plants > Roots > Rhizosphere > Soil ... | reverse complement strand
GTGAGAAGGCAGGCAGCGCCTCGATCATGATCGGCACGGTGTTGTCGTTGCCGCCATATTCGGCGCGAAACACTTCATTTTCGGCGCCGAAATAAATGCCGTCCTCGAATGAACTCCACGATGAGGCGTTCCAGCCGATATATTGTCCCCAGGCGCCTGTTGTAGTATTGAACGCAAACTGCTGGGTCGGTGTGGAGCCAGAGCCTGGAACATTGAGAAGAGCAAGGTTCTGCAGCGGATGAACGACAATCTGCCAGCCCTGCAGGTAGCGCGCGCGGCGCACCGCATCGACATAGTCCTGGCGGATGTTAGCGGTGATGGACTTCTGACCGGCGACGGCGCGGTCCACTTTGATCGCGGTCGAGATCGGCAGCACGCCATCCTCGTTGACGACCAGGAGATCACCACCGACCCGGAACAGAGAGCGGCGTCCGATGGGCTGACCGCCGACATAGACGCCAATCATGCTCCAGGTGTTGGCGGTCGAGGGGTCGGTGCCTGAATAGACGATAAGCTCGCCTTCGCTGGAGACAACCACTAGTAGGTCGTCCATCCCGTCACCCGCATCGACCGACCACGTTTCGACGGCGACGATGTAGCCGCCCAGCTTCAGCTGCGCGCCGACCGGAAATTTCACCGCCACACCAGAGATGCTTTCAGTCGGCAGATACCAGAGATCCGTCGAGGCCAGGGGAACGAACCAGAGCCGCTTCTTGTGCGAAGTCACATAGACGAAATCATTGACAGCACCCGATGTGCCGGTGATCGCCGCCGTCTGATCCTGCCAGCCCGCCGTGCTGTTGTAGGTCCGCACGCCATTGGTGCCATTGCAGATCACCAGGAATTGCCCGGCCGGAGTGGCGAACATGACGCTTTCCCAGTAGGCCCCGGCGGCGCCGGTAACCACGGGAGCACCGGCCGCACCTCCCGCCGTGACATCGTAGATGTTACCGGCGGCAGCGGCGAACAGCTTGCTGGCGCTTGCCGACGTGTAGGTCATCAGCGTCTCGACAATGCCGCCCAGGCCGTAGGCATGCTTGATGCAGCCGCGCCGCACCCTGACGGCGTCGGCTTCCGGAAACATGTTGCGCAGGATGACCGCCGATTGCGGGTCAGCATCCGCGAAGTTTTTTTGGCTCATCCAGCCTTTGACCGGCGATGCCTCCTGCACCGTCCTGGTCGGCGGCGTCTTATTCGGATTGGCGCGAAGGGCTTTGCGCATGGTCAGTAATTGATGAGGCTGGGGAAGAAGTTGTCGGGAAAGGGTGGCGGCGCGGTGGTGTTGATGGTGCGCGGGCCGCGATCCCTGGCCTGCGCCTTCTCACGCTCGCGCTCGTAGGTTGTCATGTCTTCCGCGTAATCCAAGCCCTTGGCCTGCTTCCATCTCCAGATCAGTGCATATTCCAATAGCCGCTCCGGAATCAGGGCCACATCACTATCATTGGCCCAGGCCGGGCGGCTGGTGCCGGTCGTCAGGGCCTGGACGCTGAATGTGCTGGCTCCGGTCGGGGCATCCTCGGTCAGGCGGGACACGCCATCCTCAGTGATGCGCTCGAACCCGGCGCCGCTGCTGTCGCCTGCCCGCACCCAGTTTTCGGTGATGTAGGTGTAGGTGAACTGATCGCTGGGGACCGGAATCGGATAGATCTGGATCACCCCGCCCAGCATGCACCATTTGCTCGGATAGGTGGCGACCGGCGCGGTCAGCACCTGATCCCATTCATCCGGGTTGAGAGGGCCGACCAGCCATGTGCGCCGGGTCTGATCCCAGATGCGCTGCGCCACCGCGAACCTATCGTAATCGGCTGGCGGTTCGCCCGACTGCTCGATTTGCGCCAGGGCATTGAAGGTCCGTCTGACCGTCAGCTTCTGCCACGGCCATTCGCGTGCCAGATCGCGGCCGGAATTCTGGGCCAGCTGCAGCAGGGTCATGACCTGCGGGTCCGTCGAACCCATGACCGAGACCGGGCGCGGCAGATTGATCGCCATAGTGGCGGCTTGAACGATGGTCAGCAATGTCATGGGATTCCCCGGAGAGATTCCGGTTTCCTCATGTGAGGAAACCGGCGACACGATTACTTCTTGGCCGCTGCTTTTTTGTCGGCGGCTTCCTTCGCGGCCTTATCGGCGGCGGCCTTCTTGTCGGCGGCGGCCTTGTCGGTCGCGGCCTTCGCTGCCGTAGCACCCGTCGCCGCAGCGGAGGCGGCTTTCTCAAGCTCGGCTAGCTTGCGCCGGGCCTCTTCGACATCGGACTTGGCGGCCGGTGCCATGTTCTTCAGGGCCTCGGCAAACTTCTCCTTGTCCTCTTCCGTCGCCTCGCGCGGGCCGACGACATTGCCGCCGTCGATCACGTTCTCGAACATGAGTTTGCCGTCTTCTCCGACGAAGAACCTTGGTCCGACTGTAAAGACTGCATTACGTTCATTCATGGTCAGGCTCCTTTGGTTGTAGGGCTTTGGCTACTTCAGCGCGGATCAACTCCGCGATGTCGTAACGAGGCTCGGATGCCGGTGCGGCTGGCGCTGGTGCTACAGTAGTAACCGGAATCGGGGCCCTCGTCTGCTCGACCAGCGCCTCATAGCGCTGGTTGATCTGTTTGACGACATCCTGCAGGCGGCCATTCTCGCGCTCTAGCTCGGAGATCCGGGTGATGAGGCGCTGCACCTCGGCCGACCCGGTGGCGCTGGCCATGTAGGCCTGGGCCTTCTTTCTGAGGTCGTGGCCGCCCATGCCGATGTGTTGGATGGCGGTGTCGCTCAAGCCCGCCAGCTGCTCCAGGCTCTTGATGTTGAGGGCCTGCAATTCGCGGATTTGGGCGACGTTGAGCCAGGGCACCATGTCGAGCGGCTGGCCTTCGGTCGGCTGCTCCTGGGTCTTTTTCCAATGCTCATACTGGGGTCCAAAACGCTGCTTTATTTCGGCATCGACCTTGCGGATGACCTCATCGCGCGAGCCTGGGACATTGATGGCCACGAAGTCGATCTGCATGTAGATCGGCCGTCCGGCTTCTAGGGATTGCGTCTTGTTTTCAATGGCATCGGTATAGAAGCGGAGATTGAGTTCTGACCGGCGCTGGTGCCGGTTCATCATCTCGGATTCAATCTGCGAAAAATCTGTGGGGTCGAGCATAAATACCTCTTGTAAATACAAGCGCCGCTTGTTATCTAGTGATCATTGTCAACCCATCGAGAGGAAAAACCGATGACCACCCGCCCCACCTACGCCATCTGGATCAAGACCAAGGAAGGCGACGAAATCCTGGCCTTTCACTGGGTTCGCCATCCCGAAGCTGGTGTCCTCCGCGCCATTGCTGAAGGCCCGCAGTTCGGCTTCTCGGTCGCCCAGGCTTGGGCGGTGGAGGTCTGAGATGAAAGCCACCCCCCTCGCCACCTACCTGCGCTTCGTCGCCGCCATCGAGCGCCGCTTTCCCGATGGCAACATCCCGCTGCCCGTCAAGAAATACATGGACGGCCTCTATATCGATCTGTTCGCTGAGGCGACGGAGGAAGATCTCGAAAACCGCGAGGTCAGCAAGTGAAGGACATGACTCACATCAACCGCGTCATCAGAATGATGGACCCGGAGACCCGTGTAGCCATCTTTGTCGCGGTCGAGTTCGAGATCGATGAGCAGCTGCTGGCCGAGATCCTCGGGCGGAAGGCCTACTGCAACCGCTCCAAGAGAAGCAAAGCCCAGAAGGGAGCTATTACCGCCTCAGTGCATAAACTCGACAACTACGATCCCAACCGGTGAAGGAGAAAATCACCATGATGATCTGGCAAGTAAGACCCGGCACCCACCCCGACATGATCGGGGAGGTTCCGTCCTTCCTCAGTGAGGATGACGACCGCCCGGCGGCCGAACAATTCGACAGCAACTATGCCCATGGTGGCGGCTGGCGCCCCATGGAGAAGTGGTCGCTGAATCCCGATGGCTGCGTCATCGCTTATCCCGGCGATCCGCCGCTGAAACCCCTGGCCATGACCACGCTGCGTGACGAGCTTATCCTCATCTATCCCCATGCCTGGGTGGTGATCGTCCAGAAGGACGGCACCTTCGAAATCTCCCGCATGGACTGAAAATAGGCGGGGCTCGCGCCCCGCCAGTTTCTGCTGCTCCAAGGGAGGAGAAAGCAGCTTAGATTGCGTTCGCTTCGATCCAGAAGCGCTGGCCGGTGGTGACTGCCCCCGACCGTGTCGTCCAGGCTCCAGCGCCTCCTGCCGCCGTGAAGGTCGGCGCCGCTGGCGTACCCCCCACAGTGACAATCGCCGCCGTATCATCGGCAATGCCTGCCGATGCCTGCACGAACATGTAGTTCTTGCCGTTCATGGCGCGAACGATGGTGCCGGGCGAGATCTGATTGAACCCGGAATCCGTCGCGTTATAGATGTCCGACAATGGCCCGACGCCCAAAACAGGCGAACGTGCGCTCGGTGAGACGTTGGTCATGATATCCTCCTTTCTTAATCCTTGAGGATGCCCTGCAGCATCGCGTTTGACAGGGTCATGTTGCCCGCCCAACCAATTAGTTTCACAATTGCATCCTGGTTGGTGTTCATGCGCTCGCCGCCGATGGGCACCATGTTCCTGGCCGAGTGCGGCCGGTAGTAGATGTAATCGGTGTTGAGGAAATACATGTGGTTGGCGGGGCAACCGCCACCGATGCCGCCATCATAGACGACATCAGCCCCCATATATTTCAGGTTGTCGAAGCCTGCAGCGGCAAGCTCCGTATTGGTGACCCTCTGGATCGTCTGCAAGGATTCCAGATAGAGCCTGTAGTAGTTGTTGTCAGCGATGATCAGGTCCGGATGATCCCTGCCCCTCGCTGTTGCGAGGTAGACACGGTTCATGTAGGACGTGATGTTGGCGCTGGTCGCAGCTGCGGTGCCGTCAGTCGTGGCATCGAAGCTATAGTTACGCCAGAACGTGTAGGTGAGACGGCTGATGCCGCCCACCGTGCCGCTCGTCGGCGTGTCAGCCACCAGCAGCTGCAGGCCGCCGATAGCCTTGCCGCTCGACCCGGTGCCGTCGCCATACAGACCAACCGAGATCTGGTTGGACATGGTTTTCTCGGCATTGCCGATGCGGGATTCCAGAAGGTCGATGACCTTCTCATCCGACGCATTCTGCAGCTGCTCCAGGCCTGAGATGGTCACCGCGACCGCCGCCTGTTTCCAGTCGTACTCAGCCGCCGTGATGACATCTGACGTTGACACGTTCAGGGGCTCGTAGCCGCTGTAATACATGAACGTGCCATTTTCCGCATATTCGAGTTCCTGCACGATGGTCCGACCGCCTGACGCAGGTTTAACACGGCCCTTGCCCGAAAGCTTGAGCAGGATCGCGTTATTTTTCGTCACGTTGTCGGCCAGCTTGCCGGTACGATTGCGGAGTGTGGTCGTGATGATCTCGCTCAGATTTGGCGAAGCCATGTTGGTTCACTCCTTAAACGCGCGAGGCATTGAATGATCGCATGATCTCCTCGCGCAGGGTTGCGGCAGGCTGCTCATTGCTCAGCGTTCCACCGGCAATGGGCGAGCCGGGTGGCAGACCCTTGGCCGCTAACCCGTTCGATTGGGTGCGGCGCTGTGCTGTCGCCTGTGCCTGCCGCTCATTGATAAGCAGCTGGCGGATCTCGGGATGTGCCCAGCAAGCCTCGTCGTAAGCCTGTTGGAGGTCCATGACTTCGCCGTTGAGGTCGGCAAACTTCATGCGGCGCCCCATGTCGTAGCGCACATTCTCAAAATATCGGTTCTGCGGATCGGCGCGAAACTGTTCCATCTCGTTGTAGGCCTGCTGGTCCAGTTGACGCTCCTTTTCCTGTTCGAACTCGTTCAGGCGGCCATGCAAGGCCTGGAGTTGCCCATAGACAGGATCGAGGGGGCTCTGCTGCGGTGGTTGAGGTCCACCGGCTTCGCCTTGAATCGCCTGTAACAGCTGGGCGGGATGCACTTGGTAGCGCTGACAGAGCCACAGAATCCCATTGATAGGTTGTGCCTCTAGCAGGTTCTCGGCGGCCACGTAGCGCTCCAGCGCCTCGGGCAATGTGGTTTGCTGCTGCCGCGCCATGTCGATCCAGGCGTCGAGCGGCTTGTATTCAGCGAGCTTGGCGAAGCCCTGCGCGATCTCGGTCTCGCGCTTCTGGATGTCGGCCTTCACCGGCTCCGGGAGCTTGTCGAAGGCGGCCTTGCTGGCCACCGACCAGCCCGGCGGCGGCCCTACCGGGACTGCTGGCGCCTGTTGCCCAGGTTGCCCCTGTTGCCCTGGCTGGGGCGAGCGGATGGCCTGCTGGGCCTCGCGCGCCACCTGCTCGGCCTGCTGACGGGCGGTGAACCTGCCCTGCTCGTCCCTGGGGCGGGCTGCAGGGTCGGTCGGGACCGGGGGAGGCTGCTCAGCACCCGGAATCTCGGAAACGCCCTCCTGGGGCTCCGCATCGGCGGCAAACGCCGCTTCCAGGGTCGAGCGCAGGTCATCGGCCGGTGCCGGGGTGGCGCCGCCGGGGATCTCAGGGTCTGCCATGATTTAAAATCCTTTATTCTCCCTTGAGAGCCCGCGCGATCTCGGCCTTGAGGCCGGACGTGTCGTGCGCGGGCCGGTTGCTGTCTTTCACCGTGGATTCCGGGTTGATCTCGCATCCGGCCTGCCGCAGCTGCCGGTAGTAAGCCCTTTTCGAGCTTTGGGGCTTACCGTCGATGGGTGAGGCGATGTCATCCAGGTGGTCGCGGATGACCTGGGGGGTAGGGACGAAATCGCTCTTTCCTCCCGGATCGCCCCTGACGCCGTGCCGGATTCTCATGATAACGGTCATGGGATGAAGGTCACGATCATGGTGTCGAGCCGGTTCCAGATGGTGCCATTGGGCGACACAAACGAATTGGTGTTGGCCTTCGGGCCGACCCCCGCCCGCCACCTGACTTGATGCTCGCCCAGGTTCGACGTGGTGGTGGTGCCGGACAGCAGCGGATTCCGAACAACCGTCCCATCCCCGGTGAAGGTGATGTAGCTGGCCGACATGCGGATGATGGTCAGCCCGACATAGGACCGGCCGGTCGGCACCAGCGAGTGCTCCACAGTCTGGTTGAGGTCATTGGTGCCATCGGTGACGGCCAGGAGCTTGGTCGAGTTCGCGCATGTCGTGGTCCCTGGCACCCGGAAGATCATGCCGATGCGCGAGGTGCCGCTGGCGCCCACGCCATAGCAGGCGATGGCGGCGGCAGTATTGCCGCCTGTGATGTCGCCTGCCGCCAGCTTTTTCCACCACTGCCCGACCCGGCAGAATTCGCGCGGATCGCCCGCGAAGGAATGCGACATCTGGTCGGAGCTTCCCATCACCGTGAAGCCCGCCGCTGGCGTTGCCACGCCCATGCTGTTCGTATCGCTGGGGCTTTCGAAGAGCAGCATGTAGTCCCCGGCCTGCAGCAGGCCGCTGCCAGATCCGGCCGGAATATTCGCGCCCACGGCGGTGATCGTCGTCACCAGCTGCGGCAGGACCGTGGTGCCGCCATAGAAACCGATAGGCCTCACGGCGCGATGTCCCCGAACAGCAGCCACTCGTCGGTGTTCACTTTCGTCAGGCTGGCGGCGGAATACTGCGCCGTCAGCTTGAGCTTGCCGCCGACCGACCGGATGGTGACGCCCGCGCCCGGCGCGAAGGTGATCTGACCGGCGCCCTTCTGCCAGCAGTCGATCTTGGTGCCGATAACCATGGGGATCGAGGTGTTGGGCGGTATAGTCCAGGTGATCGCCGCCGCATTGGCGCCGGAAACCAGCTTGCCCGCGTCAGCTGCCGCGAAGGTGTAGGCGGTGCCGGTCTGGTCATTCAGGGCGATGTACTTGCCCAGCGGCTCGCAGGCGGCGATGGCGGCGGTGTGAGCATCGAGGGCGGTCTGGGTGGCGGTCGAGACCGGCTTGGCCGCATCTGAGGTGTTGTCGACATTGGCGAGGCCGACCGCGATCTTGTCGAGCGTCTGGAAGCTTTTGTCGCCGCGCCAGTACTGCAGGGTGGTCCCGGCGCTGATGGCGGGCTCGCTGACCGGCAGCACGACCCACAGCTTGGTCGAGCCCCGGCGCGTGTAGGTCTGGCCGTCAGCGGGCGCCTCTGGGATGCCGCCGATGCTCGTCGCCAGGGTGGTGAGGGCGACCTTGCGCGAGGCCGGGCTGGTCGCCGGATTCACGGTTATTTCCATGATGTCGGTGCTCGCCACAGCGGAGGCGAGCGGCAATTGACTGATTTTGGATGTCATGGTGTGATCACCGTCTGGAGGAAAACCACATGCGTGATTTGTACGAGAGTAAAATTGACAAGCTTCGTGAGCGCAGCGAAGAAGTCAGGAACCATTATGGCAATTATGGCGACGAGACCTGTGGCGCGTTCACTGTGCCGTACCAGTTCGCCACGCTGAAGGTCATTGCCGCGACTGGCGATGGCTGGGAACATGTCTCGGTGTCCCTCAAGGATCGCTGCCCGACCTGGAAGGAGATGGATCACATCAAGCGGATGTTCTTCAAGGATGACGAGGCGGTGATGCAGCTGCATGTGACGAGTGCGGAGCACATCGATGTGCATCCGTATACGCTGCATCTGTGGCGGCCGACCGGGGCTGAGATCCCGCTGCCACCACATTGGATGGTCTAGGTCAGCACAAACGTTCCCATGCTCGAGAAGTTTGTTGCACCATTGACACTAGCCATGTAGGCCATGGCACCGGGCAGATCAGCATAGTTCTGGCCATAACGGAAGTTGATCCAGGCCAACAGGCGACCGTTAAAGTCGCCTGTTGAGATTCCGACAGCTGCAGCGCGGTACATCCAATCACCGTTGTAATCGAAACGTTCACTGGTGCCTGATCTCAGGACGCCCTGGCGCACACCTTGCTGCATGATGGTCTCCTATTTCGGGGTCGGTGATCCGACCGGGAAATAACCCCAGCCATATTGTGGATGATAGCCCCAGCCGCCCTCGGGTGGCGGTGGCTTGCCGCCGCCTTCACCGGTTTCCGGTGGCGCCTCGGGTGGTTCTGGCAGCACGATGGGGTGCGATGGATGGCCAGGATTCGGCCAGATGCCGACCGGCGGTCCACCTTCCACGTAAGGCGGCAGGACGATGGGAGGCGTCGGCGTCGGCAGCGGTGCGCCGCCCCAGAAGCCTGGAGGCGGGCCGCCCGGAGCAATCGGATGCGAAGGATGGCCGGGCGATGGCCAGATGCCAGGAGGAGAACCACCCGGCGCAATGGGATGCGACGGGTGTCCCGGTGAAGGCCAAATACCAGGAGGTTGCGGAGCAATCGGGTGTTCAGGTGATCCCCCGCTGGCGAGCGGGGTAATCCAGGCGAGAAAAGGCTGTGTCATGGGATCTCCCTTTGGGTTGAATGGTCTGCACGGCTAAATCATTTCGTTCCGACCGTATGCAGCGGCACCGCCTGCTCTTCAACCAGCGTAGCCTCCAGCTGCTTCACCTTGGAATCCAGGCGTTCATACTCCTCGTTCCAATGCTGGGTGTTCCTGGCCGCCGCATTGCGCGCCAGCACCGCCGCATCGAGCTTACTCTGCAACTCGGAAGCGATCTTCGTCGCCTCGTCGTGCTCAAGCCCCAGATCGATCAATGTTCGGACAACTGCTGCTCTCATCATGCCAATAGCGATACTATCGCTTCCTCTTCCTGGATGGCCGCCATCATGGCATCGAGACGTTGCATCTCGATCTGCCGCTCATATTCCTGGGCAGCAAGAGCCTGTCGCAAGGCTACTTCTACCACTTGTAATTCGGCGCGCAATCCTCCGATATCAGGCTCCGACAACGTGTCGGTGACGATAGCCAGGACATCGGTCATGTCCTCGGCCGCGATCTCGATATCTTCGGGTTCGCCCCGGAAAGCCCGCTCCAGGATCTCGCGAAGCTCGATGCGCTCGCGATTCCGCTCCTTCTGCTTCTTGCGGAGCTTCTTCTCGACCGCCGTTGACCAGTTGGCGAAGCCGCCGCCCCTGACCGGCTGATCCGGGATCACGCCGCCCACCGTGCCCACGGCGGCCTGGGTGGCGCTCGGCGCCGTCTGGGCGATGATGCCCGTCATCGACGTGAACGGGGTCATCGTGCCGGTAGCGGCCTGCTGGGCTCGGCTGATGGCCTGGACGATGGTCCCGGTAACCGCCGGGGCCGCCGTTACCGTCCCGGCCAGGGCTTGCGCCGCTCGGGTGATCGTCTGGTCGATCTGGCCGATGATCGCCCCGGCTGACGCCACACTGCCGGTCGCTGCCTGCTGAGCCGGTGACAGCGTCTGGACAACCGTGCCGGTGACGGCCGGAGCCGCCGTTACTGTACCGCTGGCCGCCTGGGCCGCTCTTGTTATCGCCTGGACGACCGTGCCGCTGATGGCCGCCGCTGCGGTCACTGTGCCCGATGCCGATTGCTGGGCCGGGGACAGGGTCTGGGCGGCGGTTCCGGTGATGGCCGGTGCTGCCGTGACGGTGCCGGAAAGTGCCTGTGCAGCCCGCGTAATGGCCTGCACAATCGTGCCGGTAACCGCTGCCGCTGCCGTAACCATGCCGCTTGCCGCCTGCTGAGCAGGCGCCAGGGTCTGCGCGACCGTGCCGGTGATCGCTGGCGCTGCCGTCACCGTGCCGGAGGCGTCTTGCGCCGTGATTCCGGTAGTCTGCGCGATGGTGCCGGTGACCGGTGCCGCCGTTTGCGGTGCCGGTCTGATTGCTATTGTTACTGCGCGCCGGATCGTGCTGGCGGCATAAGTAAATACGCTGGGATCCTGTGTTAAGGCCAGTTGCTGCAAAGCGCCGACAGCAAGACCACCGGTAGCTCCGCCGCCTTGTGTTGTCTGATGATATGTATATCCAGTCGGATAGGCAGTCGGCGTAACAGTCCCATCACCAGAAGACGCAGCGAGCCATAAGGTTTTTTCCGGGTTCCAACCGGCAGGCGTTAAAGCTGGCGGATTGCTCGATGTAGCTGTGGCAGGAGCAACTACTGCCGTTTCAGGAGGTGTTACCTGATGGGCGCCTGTGATCCTGTAGACCAAGGCATTCATGGAGTTCGAGGCACTCAGCGTGACAGTGATCGATGCCCCTTCAGAACCGTCACAGATACGATAGGCAGCACCAAAAGTCGGTTGTCCTCCTGAGTCAAGGATTTCTGTCCATCCGGCAGGAAATGTCCAAGATATAGCTCCTTGACTTGTTGCAATAACAAGACAGAGGTCGCCTGCGACTATACCAGTCGGCAATGCCACCGTATGCGGTACTGATGCTGTCGTGTCCGACGTGCCGACGTAATCGGCAATGATCGGAAAGTCGCCAGGAACATAAGCACCCGTTGTTGCGGGCCGGAGAACCAGGGTTGTTCCGCGCCGGTTCGCTGTGCCGCCAAACGTAAAAAGACCGGGATCATCCGTGGCAGCAATTAAAGTACGACCAGCCGTCGCGATGCTCCCCCCAGTGTTCTCGAAGATTGGGAAAAGCGTGTAGCCAGCGGGGTTGCCCGTCACCACATTTTGATTGGTGCTGGATTGTGCCGCAATCCACAGATTTGCCTCCGCCCCCCAGCTTGCTGTCAATGCAGGCGGATTGGCGCTGCCCGCTCCACCCGCCACAGAACCCTCCAGAATTTCCGGTGTCTGTGTTAGATGTGCGTCTCTGATATGATTCGCAATGGCACAGCCCGTTGTGCCTACACTAGACGAAACCGTTATTGTCGCGCCTTCAGTCCCGTCAATGATGCGATAGGCGAAATGCGTCGAGGGTGCCGTTGTGGTGGCGGCTAACACGGTCCAGCCACCCGGCCATGTAACGACAGATGCGGTAGTGCCAGGAAGAAACTGAACGATGCACATATTCCCGGCCACCATGCCGGGCGGTAGATTGATAACGTGCGACGTGGTGCTGGTGGTCGTCGTCACCGCATTGACGATAGTCGGAAAATTCCCGATGACTTCATAGAACGCCACCAGGGCGCCGCAATGGCGGCCACTGAATACGCAGGTCGCGGTAAACGCCCCTGTCGCCCCCGGCACCGCCTGCGGCGCATCCGAGATCGAACTCGACAGATCGGCGCCGCCAGTCGATGATGTGTCCTGGCGCTCAGCATGCGTCGTCGGATCGGTGGCATTCGCCTGCAATGACCAGTTCGGGCTGGCATTGCCGCGCACGCCCGACATGCAGCCGATGATCACGCATCCGGCATTCGTCGTGGTGATGCTGGGCAGCGTCAGGACGCCACCACTAGCGCCCATCGTCGTCGAGCTTACGCTGTCGAGCGTCGGAACCCCGCCCAGTGTCGGCTGATAGGCGGCGACACTGCCGCGCGCCACATCACCGCCGGTGCGGGTGAACAGATAGCTCGGCGCCGTTGCGCCGCGCACCATATAGGCGACTTTGATCGACGATATGCCCGCCGCTACCGTCTGGATGTCGCCTTGGTTCTCTTCCGCAACAGATGTCCAGCCCGCTGGCAGCGCGAAGGCGGCATTCGACCGGTAGGCAATGACCGCAACGAGCAGGTCGCCAGTCGCCGCGCCGGTCGGTTCGACAAGTGTTATGTCGCCGGACAGAACCTGCGTAACGGCACTGACAGCGCGGAAACTGAGGGCCATCTAATCATGTTTCTGGAACAGTGAAGGTCCACGATGAGATGCTGACATTGGCGCCCAGGGTGATCGACACGCTGTTGAGATTCATGTCGGCGCCCGATGTCCCCACCGAACCATCCCACAAGGTCACGCCAGAGAAGTTGACGACCCGGAACCATGTCGCCGTGCCGGTGGCGTCGGCACTGGTGTCCGCCGTGACAGCATTGGCCGTCGCCCGGCCGCCAGGATTGGCATCAGCCGCCGCCCCGAATGCCGGGTTGCCAAGCGTCAACTCAGCCAGCTTGACTTGCGCACCGATTGCCGTATCGGCATCGGTCGGCTGGGTGCCGTCATAGATGCGCAGCTTGCCAGCGCCGCCGACATCGCACAGATCGACGATGGCATCGCACGCCGCCTTAGCGGCAGCATTAGAAATTCGGGTTGCTAGCGCCATTCTGCTCTCCTCCAACGATCTGCGGTTGCGCTGTGTAGGTCCGGCCGTCCGGTGTCGTGATGCTCTTCGGCGCCGTGATCAACTGTGCCATCTGCTGATTGCTCTGCATCAGCAGCTGTGCCAGCTGCTGGTTGCCCTGGTCGATGATCTGCGCCACCTGCTGCATCGCAGCAGTGACGGCGGTGGCGATCTCCGAGATCGGATCGGGGGGCGGTTCGGCCCCTTCTGCCATTTCCGGCGGAATTTTGCCGTTTCCTTTAGCAGCGAGCGATAAAATCGCCTCATTCCGCCCGGCCCGCAGCTTGGCGTTATTGGCCTGCTCGCCCTGCTGCAGCGTCTGCTGGTGCGCCGCAGCACCCCGCGCCATCTCGGCATCATGCTTCTGCTGCATCTGCTGAAGCTCCAGTTTGTTCTTCGCTTCCGTATGCTGCAGATCGACCGCGCTCACCGCCTTCTTGGCCTCGATATCGGCCTCGGCCTTCTGCTGCTCCGGCGGCGGCTGCGGCGGCTGCTGTGCTGCCTGCTCGGCCTGCTGCTGCATCTGATCGACTGTCTTGTCGATTACGTCCTCCAGCTGCGACCCGGCGCGGAATCCGCGCACCATGAAGCGCATGAACTCGCCAATCATCGGCAGCAGCGCTGGCATCGCCTGCGCCACCGGCATCGCCTGCTGGATAAACCCGCCCACGGCAGTGAGGAATTCGACCCTGGCCTCCTTGTCGGCCTGCTCGTCGGGCTGGATGGTGCTGTCGGTCTCGACATCGATGCGGAAGTCGCGCAGCTGGTCGTTCTGCAGCAACTGCATCGCCGCTTCGATCTCTTGCACCTTCTCCGGTGTGGCGTTCTCCTGGGTGTTGTAATTGGTCATCACCATCAAGGTCTGTGGCGAGAACTTTTCCGCCATGACCTCGCAGGAGATCTTGGTGATGTCCCTGGCGAAGCGTTGCACCTCCTGCTGCCGACCGCGCACCCGCACACTGCCGGTCTGCGCCTTCAGCTGCTGGGCGCCCAGCGTCTCGTTGGGGTCCGTCGCCCCGCGCATGATGTCGCTGATGCCGGTGATCTGGTAGACGTCCTGGATCAGCTGCTGGCGAAGCTCGACGCAGGCCTGGATCACGGCCACGACCATGTCGATGGGCAGGAAGATGATGGCCTTGCCGCCGCCCTTCTCGGCAAATGCCGCCCAGGATTCCACCCCGATCATGCGGTTCTCGACGCCCGGCTCCAGGGCCTTCTCGATGGCCGCCGAATCCTCCTGGCCGCGTGGGTAGAAGCCGACAACTTTCAGTGAATCCGTCAGGCTCGATATGCGCCGGGTGAGATCGTCGATCTCTTCCGCCTGATCCTGGTAATACTGATAGTCCGGCACCGGGACCATGCTGTCGGTCGTCATCGTCGCATAGATCGGCTCCGGCATCGGCCAGAAGTCGGTCAGCGTCAGATAGGGATCGATGATCTCCAATGTCTCATCGCTCGATGGCGTGAGAAAAATCACCTTCTCCTGCGTCCGGTCCCAAATCTCCCAGATGGCATACTTGCCTTCCAGCGCCTTGCGTTCGTCGTCGGTCATGCCGCTCGACCGGGGCACGGAATCCGGCGACAGCTTGGCCAGCTTAGCGCCCTCGATGCCGAACCGCTTCTTGATCTGCTCCTTGCCGAACCACGTGCGCTTGGCGACCCAGGTCACCTCCGGCCAGTTGCGCGCCGGGGAGTGCAGAAAATCCCGCCAGTTCACATAGTCGAACGCCAGGGTGCCGTCCTTGACGAAGCGCACCCACACCACGCCGCGCCCTGGCAGCAGCATGTCGTCGCGGGCATTCTTGATCGTCCGGTCAACGCCATTGAGATCGAACTGGTAGGCCGCAGCGCGTTCCAGGATCTCGGACGCCGTCTTGCCCGCCGGATCGCGGTCCTTGAAACGTCGGCCGACCGCAGGCTGCGGCGTCTGCGAATAGACGACCGGCTTCATGACTTCAGTGTTGGCCCACAGCATCGCGAAGGCCCGCTTCGAAGAAGTCGTGGCGCTGGTCTTGCGGTAAAGCTTGATGATCTTGTCCGACTTCTCGAACCAGTCGCGGAAATACTTCTCGGCCGTCTCGATATTCTTCAGCCACTTGCGCTGCAGGTCAGCGCTGTTCTTCGGAGCCGATGGCTCGTTGTTGGGGTTGTCGTCGTACATGCGATTTTCGTCCCTGGTTGCCAAGAACCCGGATTTTTCGGATTGGGTTGCCGGGAATTATATCCTGGTCGGCTCTCGAGAAGTTGAATTATATCCTGCCCGGCCGCTCGGGCTCGCGGAGCTTCCACGCCTCATCGAGCGTCATTTCGTGAATCGTCCGGCCCCTGGGCTTCGGCGGCGGATCGGCTTTGATCCGGCGCCAGGACATCGCCAGATACCTGAACGCATCGGCATAGTGGCTGGAGAAATCATGCTCAGGGATGTTGCGGAACACCCGCTTGTCCGGGTCCCAGGCGGCCCGGTACTGGCGCAAGGCCTCCAGGCCTTCGCGGCACCCTTCCTCATCGAACCAGCACACCGGCAGCGCCTGCCTTGCGGCATGGATTCCGTCCTCGACCCGGTGCTCCGGCACCAGCTGCGGCTTGCGGCCCAGGTCACCGAATGCCTCGACCCTGGTCTTGCGGGTGCCAAGCTCCAGCACCTTGGCGTCATGGGGCACGTAGTCATAGCCCCAGGTCGTGACCGGCAGGCGGTTGAGCTTGGCGACGCAGTCGGGGATCACCTCATCATGAGCGCCGTTGATCGACCACAGCACCCGTATCTCATTGCCGGTGATCTGCCAGCACCAGATTGCCATATTTGCGCCCTTACCGAGATCCCAGGCGGTATGGACAGGTAGGGCTGGGTCGTATGCCACTCGGGTGATGCGGCCCTGGCGTTCGGCCTGGACGATGAGCTTGCCGTAATACGAACCCAATATGGCCGCTTCGAACGAGCACCAGAACTCTTGTTGTATAAGTGCGTCACCGGCATCCTCGCCATAGATATGGTGATACTCCCGACGTTGCTCTTCTACAACCTCGAGAGGTATCGCTCCGGAATCCTCGACCGTCGAGACCTCCGCGAACCAGTCGGGCGTCGCGCGCCCCAGGTTCAGCGTGTGCAGGGCGTGGTTGCGGCCGAGCGGTGTGGTGATAAAGACCGCCCAGCCGCCATTCTCCACCAAGATTGGTGCCAGATAAGCCCAGGCGGAAGGGTTCGCCCTGGCCCATTCGCTGAACACGATTCCCGCTGGCGGGGTTCCCACCAGGGTCTCGTAATTATCTGAGCCGATGACCTGAAAGGTGCTGCCGTTCAGCAGCCGCAGAAACATCTCATGATCATTGGTATTGGCCCGCAATTCGAGCGGGAAAGCCTCGTCAATGCGGCGCCGCCCGGTGTGCGGATTGATCGCCGTCCAGATCGCCTTCCTGGCCTGGGCGAACTCGGGCAGGCAATGCCAGTAGTTGCCGACCCGGCGATGCGCCGCCATGGCCGCCCAGTGCAGGGCGATCTCGTCCTTGCCCCAGCGCCGATGGGCGACCTCAATCGCCCTCTTGCCGCCCGTCTCCAGGTACTCCCAGAGGGGCGCCTGATACGGTCTCGGCGTCCACCCCATTGCGGGTAGGGTGATCCGCTTCCGGCCGCTGGTGCTCAATTGCGGGGCGTCTAAGGGCATCTGCAAAAGTGATTAGCTCCACGATGACGCCCGCGCCATTGGTGCCGTTGGTGAGGGGCTGGATGGACTTGCCGTGCGCCCGGTCGAGGATCTCGCGGATGGCCAGGATCTTGGCCACGGCCGGTGTCTTGGGCTTGTTGGCGATGCTCCAGAGGAGCTTGACCGCGTCCGGGGTGTACTCCTGGGCGATCATGCGGATGTCGTAGGTGACCTTGCTGACCGCACCCTTGGGGCGACCTGGGCTGTTGCGCCGTGGGTGGGCAAATGGCTTGCCGCGCGGCATTTGTAAATTAACCTCACGTAAAAATCCCTGGGAGCGGCTGAACCTGAGACGGTCCAATGCACGCGGGGGATTTGGCCGCCCCCAGGGCTCGAGCCCTACCTGCTGGCGTTGCGCTCCAGGGTAGCGGATCGAAGGGTTAGGCCGGAACCGGGGCATGTGCGGCTTACCCAAGTGAGGGGCACTTACTGGGTTAGGCGATCCCGGCTCCGGCCGTTTCACCAGTTCTGGGCTGGTGATGAAATTGCACCCGGCGAGGATGCCCATCCGGGCCTTACGGTCCCCGGAACACCTGCCAAGCACCGCGAAGAGCTTGGTGCGGTGAGGAAAAGGGCCTCACTCGCCGGGCTTTTCCGCACTGGGGAGGTGAATCTCCGGTGCGAAAGGTAGTCCCTGATGAGGCTAGCATTGATCCACTATTGTGGACCGATGTCCGGCGGGACGGCGAAATCCGCCTCACCAGGGGTCTCGGGATTCCAAGTGCTCTCCCAAGGCAGCTGCTCTGGAAGAGCGGCAGGCAAAGGCTGAACCACCGGGTCGTAAGCGGGCACCAGATTGTCCGGTGTCCCTTCCACCATGGTGCGGGTGGCATCCGCAAAAAACAGAACCGTGCCTCGCGGTGTCGGCCGCATCCGCACTATGTAATACATGTTGACCCATTGGCTACCGCCGGGCTCATCGAGCACATTGACCAGCTTCCAGGTGGGCGAGGTCTGCGCCATCAGGACACAAGGCCCATCATCTGACCCATGCCGAACACCTTTTCGTGCTTACGGGCATCGTAAGGCGGCACCATGGCCCAGCCGGTGCATTCCGGCAGTCCGCAGTTGCACGGCAGCGCAACACGCTCGAATTCACGGGTCTTGAATCCGGTGACAGTCCGACAACTGTCGGGCAGGCCCTCGCGTCTCAAATATTCGGTGATGAACTCGGATCTCGTCATGTCTCAAGCCTTTCCTGCTCAAGCTTCGCACAGCGCGGTGCACTTTCAGGGTGCAGCACAAGTCTGGAAGGTAACCTCCAGGTTGCCGATTGATGCGCTGATCCGGCCCCGCTTGTCAATCGCCTTGACCTCGACCGGCACGCCCTTGAAAGGTCCACTCGGAATCGTGGTCCAGTCTCCCGGCTTCACCGTGGTCTGTTTGTTCAGCTTCGGGAAGCTGTCCTTGAAGCGCTCGTCACACACTGTTCGACACCTTTCCAACTGAGCCGGGGGCATCACCACCATGGAGCCTGCGGTCCGCAGGAAGTCACGCACCCCGGTCAGCCGCCTTACCCGGTCAACCGTCTCGCCTTCTCCCAGGCCGAGGAACAAGTAACCTGGGAACTGTGGGCGAACGACGCCCTGAGACCATCGGCCCCGGCGCCCTGTTGCCACGGTCATCGGGTAGAAGCATTGCAGGCCGGTAGTGAGAATCTCGCGATGGGTCTGCCATTCTGCCGATGCCCTGGTCATCACCACATACCAGCGCTCTTTGCCCATAAGCCCTTAATAATCTCAAGGGGCATACGGATCAACTGTCGTGGTCGGATTCCGGCTCCTCCACGAGCTTGTGGAGTTCCTGCAGCCGCGCTAGCTCCTCGATCAGCGGTACATGCGCCTTAATCTGGGTCTCAAAGGACGCCCAATGTAGGGCCTCCTTGATATCACCCTCATCGAGGCAAAGGTCGATAAACTCATCAAGTTGCCCCATCAGCTGTTTTGTCAGTTTCAGGATCTCCGACCACTCGGCGCGCTCGATGTCTATTCTCGACATGGGTTTTCCTCCACTGCAGATAATCGACAAGTGCCCCTGGTGACAAACGTCCCATAGCCTCAATCAGATGATCGAGCAATAGCGAAACCTCATCGGGCGGCGGCGGGGCGGGCTTGGCCTTGCGCTTGTGGGCAAGATGACGGGCGCGTGAACGCTGCGCCGTCACCGGCTTGGGATTGCGAATGAATTTCATCGACAGATAAACCTCGCGATGGTTGCCCAATAGCTGAAACGCTTGCGCAAGATTGGCGCGCACGCGGTCAGCTTGCCGTTCTCGATGACATACCCGGCGCATAGATAGCTGGTGGTCACTTGGTATAAACCGTCAGCCATGTTCATCGGCCTGGATCCAGTATGGTGCGCGCCGCATCCTTGCCGCGTGTCGCCAGGGCGCGCGAGGCATCGAATAATTGGGCGAAGGTGAGGAGATTCTTCTGGGGGTCCAGGAGGTCAGGCTCGTCCACGAAGGCCTCCCAGAGCTTCGGGAAGGGCCGGAAGGGCGGTCGGGGCGCGGATTCCCGCTTATTCTCCTGATCCCATTGAACAGCAATGTCGATGGCTGACGGCTCGAAATAAAAGTACCCATGCGGATAATTCGGTGGCTCGTGCCCAGCCTTGGCGCGGTAGTAATTTCGCAATGCCATGCCTTCTGTTGATTTGTACTCCACCTTGATGCGGTGAGCATATTTGCGCTGCAGATAGGCATAGCGCGGCTCGCCCCGCTTTTGCGGAGCCCATGGCGCATCAGGATCACCCGTGTAGGGTCTATTGTGGTAATCCTTAAGCGCCCTTTCTGTCGCGATATCGATCTCGGCCTGGAAGTGATCAATCAGCGCCACCACTTCACCGATTGACGGGATGTAGTGCGGATGCTTGGCGGTGACCCCCATGTAGCGGTCTTGGATCATATCGACCATGATCGGCGTCTGCTCCTGAAGGATTCCGACTAGCTCCAGGAAAAAATCATTCGATGCGTTCTCGCCAGCTGTATAGCGGGCCAATATAGCCCTCGCCGCTGCACTCGCCATCTTCCTCCCGGCCGATGGCTTCCCTGAATTCTCGTTTCGTCTGCCTACGCTCATAGGTTTCCTCCCATGCATGATCTTTGAGCCAATTCCCGGCCTGCTGCACAAACGGCGTGCCGGTCTTTTCTTCCCCATCGCAATACGCCGCATAACGGGCAGCCCCGGCAACGATCTCTTGAGCGGAAGTATGCTTGAGCGCTGCCTTGAAGGCGGCAAAGGCGGCTTTGCGGCGGCTGTTCCCGGCCCGTTTGGGATAGGTTTGCCAGAAGGCCTTGAAATCTGACGTCAGACTGACGTCAGGGTCGCCGCCCACTATAGGGAGGTTCTTCCCTTCCTTTTCTTCTTTCCCTCTATTGAGGGGTATAACATTGGAGGGAATCTCTATTGCGACTGACGTCAGTGACGTCAGATGACGTTGCTTCCCCTTCCAGTATCGAGCTTGCCGGGCCGCTCCCTTCGCCAGCCGCTCGGCCTTCCAGGATTCCGCCTCTGCTACAACCTCCATCACCACCTGGAACTGCTCAGCCGTCAGCCCCAGGCTCTTTAGCCTTTCGATTTTTGACATTGTCGGACCCTTCACCCAGCGCCCGGAAATCGCGCGCGTCAGGTCCACACAGTGTCACATCGGCGCGGGCGAAGGGAGTGGACATCCCATGCAATCCACAGATTTTTCTGCCGCGATAATGGTAGGAGGACTGACATAACCCACAGTCAACGCTTGTCGCCATGTAAGCTCCATGATTGCGGTAAGTCATTACCTGAGAAGTCGAGAAAATCGCCATTCGGCTGCAGCTTGTGGCGCTGTTTCAGAATTGCAATCTGACGCTTCGTGAGCAGCCTTCCGTCGATGCTGTAGCGGCCATGACCGGATTCCTGGCTGTGCTCATACATGATGATGGCGCCGCCTTTCAGCCGCGCCATGATCATCTTCATCTTCATGAGTCCTCACCACACTGAAAGGGGCGCTGCCGGTGAGGGAGAGGGTAGTGAGTAGGGGTGATAGCCTACTGGGTGACGCCCTCACCGGCAGCTGCAGACGACTGTGACGCATTACTGGTGCTGTCGCCGTCTGGTCTCTTTGGCTTCTTCTTGTAGCCGCCATACAGATCCGGCCGTAGCTGAGACCGGGTAACCTTGCCCTTCGTGACCTTCTCAATCCGCAGTGACATTTCGGCGGTCGGCTTGCTGGTATGCCGCAGCAGATAAGAGATACCCTGCTGCGAGATTCCGAGGGCCTTGGCCAGGGCGGTCTGACTGCCCAGGATGTCGATGGCCTTCTGGACGAAATGTTGATGCTTACTACTCAATTCTGCCTCCTATACGCAAAATAACCTGTCGTCAATCCACCATGTAAGCTTGTACACGGAAAAGGACAAATAAATTATTGCACAACCCTCTTGCAAATACAAGCGCGGCTTGTTAGATGGGGATGGTCACCCCGCCACTCGAAAGGAAAAACCGATGGCCCGTCTTTACAAGTTTGATGTCCGCACCGCTCCCGGCGCCCCGCTGTTCCATGGCCAGTATTCCCATGTCGCGTCGGTCAAGGCGGTCAGCGAGGAAGCCGCCGTCCTGGCCGCCGTCCAGCGCTATCCTGAACTCGCGGGCGAGGCCCTTGTCGCCACCCGCCGGGCGCCGCCGCTCAAGTATGAGGCACGCTGGTCTGACGGCACCGTCAGTAAGCGTAGCTCGGCCAGTCACCGCGACTACACCCATGCATGGCGCCTTGGTCGCATCATCGGATTCTCGGGCAGCTTGCAGCTGGCCCAGGCTGAATTGAGCAAGCGTATCGGCTGGGCGAATGCCGCCGGTCTCGGCGTCCACCACGAGATCGTCCCGGCCGTCCTGGTCGTGCGCGTCCCCAAGAAGGAGGGCTGAGCGATGGGAAGCCGGATCATCTTCGAATGGGACATCGAGACTGTCGATCCCGAGACTGGCGACATCCTCGACCACGACCACGACGAGCGATTGGCGCCGCTCCTGGAACGCCACGCGGGCGAGACCAACATCCGGCTCGTCCTGGTGCGGGATCGCGGCAACGACGTGGACGGCCTTCTCTGCCGCTCCTGGGCCTATGTGGTCGACAATGCCTTGCCTGCGTTTTTCACCGATGCCGGTGATTCCGATGTCGCCCAGGTGCCCGCGCGCTTCCACACCGAATTGAACGCCTGGAGAACCAAGCCATGACCACCTACCGCATGAAGTATCGCCCGGCGAGCAGCTTTACGCTGCCGCGCGGCCTGGGCTGGGAGCTTGTGAAGGCGCCGACCTATCTGAGGGTGGTGCGTTACGACCTTCCCTACGATCCGGCCTTGCCGTTTGGCGAGTTCAAGACGGATCGCCCGCTCACCGCCGACGAGATGCGCGACTATGAGATCGAGGTCATGCCGTGAAAAAGATGATCATCGAATGCGCCTTCTGCGACCACCAGCACGAACTGCTGGAGGTCCAGAAGCACCACATCCTGTGCGGCTGTGGCGCCATCATCGTCGCCAATCCGGTCGCGGAATCCGAAAAACGGGTGCTGTGGGTCATCGATACCTACAGGCAGGGCAATGACACTTATTCCGGCCCTGCCGGTCACGCTTAACCAGAAGGAGAACGTGCATGAAACTGGAACGACTGATTGCCGATATCGAGGAGGCCGAGGATTGGGAAATGCCTCAGATCGCGGCCGAGGCCATCGCGCAGCTGCATGAGCGGCTGAAGAGCGGCAAGGCTGACTTCGCCGCCCTGGGCAAGGCCCTGCAGCTGCGGATAAACGCCGACCAGCTGGAGGATCTTGCCGCCCAGCTGGGCGAGATTGCCGACCAGCTGGAGGCCGACGCCCCGCAAGAATAATTTACGGGGGGGGCTTGACCCACAAGTCCCCCTTGTATATATGTTGGTCATTGGCAAGGAGAAACCCAATGTCTGCATCCCCCCTCTACACCTTCCTCGTCGGCGCCTCTTCCTGGTCCAGCTTCGCCAATTCCTTGGTCGCGGCCTGGGAGAACTACGGTTCGCTGACCCCGCGCCAGGAGGCTGCTGCCCGCTCCATGATGGAAAAGTGCGCCGCCCGCAAGGCGCATGCCGATGTCGTCGGCGCCGCGCCCCTCGACATGGCCCCCATCCACAAGATGTTCGAAGCCGCGATGGCGGCAGGCCTGAACAAGATGGCTTACCGGGCTGAGGGCGTGATCATCACCCCGGCCAAGGCGAGCGGCAAGAATCCGGGCGCCCTATACGTCAAGACCGCCTCGCGCAAGGAGTACCAGGGCAAGCTCCTCAGCGGCGTCTGGCACCCGGTCAGCACCGTCCAGGACGGCATTCTCGACGCCCTGAAGGTCATCGCCGCCAATCCGTCGAAGGCCGCCCAGGACTACGGCAAGCGCACCGGACAGTGCTCGTGCTGCGGCCGGGAGTTGACCGACCCGGTCAGCATCGCGAACGGCATCGGCCCCATATGCGCTCAAAACTGGGGCTTGTAAGGTAACCGGGGGGCTTCGGCCCCCCATCACAATAAGGGAGAGCTATCGTGCATGGCATGTTTCAGGTTCTGCTGGTCTGGGCTTTTACCACCCTCGTCATCGTCAGCGCCACCATCGCCGGGATGCAGGTGATCGCGACATGGTGAAGCGAAAACCCCCGGATGGCCCTGACCTGTTTGGCTACACCAGTGCGCGCGCCGAACGCGACCGGGGAATGGCGCGGGTCGGGGCCAACAATGTGGAATGGATGATCCAGGGACTGCGGCTGATGCCCCGGCTGAAAGACCGCTTTCACAATGGCGCGACCGGCGAAGAGATCCGCCTCGCTTTGACTCCGGTCATCGGCCTGCCCACGCATCACAATGCCTGGGGCCGACTGATCAGATTGGCCATTGAGCAGAATATCCTGGTCATGACGGGGGCAATGGATCAGATGCGGACCCCAAAATCGCACGCCAGAAGCACGCCGGTCTATGTGTTTCGTTGACTTTGCCAAGCCTAGCCTACAAAGATGTCTTGTAACGGAAAGGAGAAACCGATGCCCTACGACCAGAGTTCCGACACCCATGTCACGCCGCGCAACAAGGAGGACTTGCACGCCCTGGCCGACCGTCTCGAAAACCTCGAAGAGCGCGACCGCGAATACCGCCTGTTTAACGACAGCTTCAACATGATGCATTGGGACACCTGCATCGCCGGGCATGCTTGCCGCATGATGGGAGTACGCCCCCGCCACAGCAGCAATTACGCCACGACGGCAAGCAAATGGCTGGGCCTGGACTGGAACGACAGTCAGCGACTGTTCACGCCAGTCTCTGAGCGGGCTAAGCACGCGAGCGCGAAGCAGGCCGCCAGTGTATTGCGTCATTTCGCTGAGACCGGCGAGATCGACTGGGGGCGCGCCGTTGGGCAAACGCAGTAACTTCGAACGCATCGCAGCCGACTTCTATGTCACGCAATGGGATGCAGTGGTTCCGCTGATTCCGCATCTGAACGGCATCAACGCCTTTGCTGAACCTTGCTGTGGCGACGGTGCCCTGGTCCGGCACCTGGAGGCGGTCGGCCTGCGATGCGTTTACTTTGGCGATATCCGCTTCGGCAAGGACGCTCTTGCGTTCGACAGCTATGGCGAGGTCGACGCCATCATCACCAATCCGCCCTACACTCGCGAATTGATGCACCGGCTCATCGATCACTTCCAGAAGATCGCGCCGACATGGCTGCTGCTCGAATTCGACTGGATCGCGACACAACAGGCAAAGCCGTTCATGCCGACTTGCAGCGATGTTGTCGTCATCGGCCGCTTGCGCTGGTTCCCAGAGACCAAGAACAAGGGAAAGGAGAGCTATGCATGGTGCCGTTTCGATGCAACGCACGCGGGTGGCACCCTGCTTCATCACTGCAACAATGGAGGAAAACCATGACCATCGCACAATGCTTAGCAACGCCGGATGCCTTCGGCAGTTGTTTTACCTTCGCTGACTGGACTAACGCATCCTGGGGTAATACCGCAATCGCTTTCGGCGTCCTCTATCTGGTAATCGCCACTTTCAGTGGCCGCTAATCGGAAAGGAAAATTCCATGACCAAGAAACAATCCAAGTTCCGCGTTATCAAGGTCGTCGCCTATACGATCTGGCACACAGATGATGAAGACGACTATGCTGGTCCTTACGACTATTTCAGCACTCGCGGAGAGGCGGAGGAAGCTGCTCGTCAACTTAACATGGAGGAAAAACCATGACTGACATACCTGCATCCGCCACCATGGGCGTGCCCCTGTGGAATCAGCCGCCGATGTCTGAGCTTCGCCCCGCCGGGCCGCTTGCCGCCATCACCCAGGCCCTGCGCGATGGCGCCACCCCTGAGATCCTGAAGGACATGATGGACCTGCAGGAGCGCTATGAGGCGAACGAGGCCCGCAAGGCCTTCATTGCCGCCTTCGGCGCCGCCAGGGCCGAGATCAAGCCCATCCGCAAGACCGAGACGGCCGGGTTTGATTCCAGGCGAACCGGCGAGCGCACCGAATATGCTTTCGAGGATCTGGCCAAGATTGCCGAATATGTCGATCCCATCCTGGCCCGGCATGGTCTGAGCTATTCATTCGAGCCCAAGGTCGATGGCATGATGCTCACCATCACCTGCGTGCTGGAGCATGTCCAAGGCGGTTCCCGGCGCGCCACCCTCACCGCCGGGCACGACACCAGCGGCTCCAAGAACCCCGTACAGGCCCTGGGTTCGACCGCCACCTATCTGGAGCGCTATACGCTGAAAGCCGTCCTGGGGCTCGCGGCGGCCAGGGATGACGATGCCCAGCTGGTCGGCAAGCCGCCCAAGCCGGGCGAGGTGCTGATCAACGAAGCCGAATATGACGAGCTTCGCAAGCTGATCACGCAAGGCAATGCCGTCGAGGAACTTGTTTGTAAGTCCTACAACCGGACCAATCTTGACGAGCTTACGCGCGCCGAATTCCTCGATGCCAAAGCCAAGCTGATCCGCCGCATTGAGGCTACCGCCAATGGCAAATGACAACTTTATTGACTTAATCCAGGGTACGCCAGAATGGCATCAGGCGCGCGCTGGGAGCCTGGGCGCTTCCCAGATCCACGAGGCCCTGGCCCGCACCAAAACCGGCTGGGGAGCCTCGCGCGCCAATCTGGAGGCCCTTCTGGTGATCGAGCGCATCACCGGGATGCCGGTCGAGACCTATACCAGTCCGGCCATGCAGTGGGGCAAGGAAACGGAATCCGAAGCCCTGGCCAATTACGAGTTCATCTCTGGCAATGAGGTCAAGTCGGTCGGGCTCGTTCGCCATCCGAGAATTCCCTTCACCCATGCCAGTCCAGACGGTCTCGTCGGCGGGTTGGGTCTGATCGAGGCGAAGTGCCCGAACAGCGCTACCCACATTCAAACCCTTCTCAGCGGCGAGATCGACGGGAAGTATCGCAAACAGATGCAGTGGCAAATGGCCTGCACCGGCAGGCAATGGTGCGATTTCGTCTCCTACGATCCGCGCCTGCCCGCCACCATGCGCTTCTGGATGCAGCGCTTCGAGCGCGATGACAACATCATCAAGGTCATGGAGCACGAGGTCGAGACTTTCCTCGATGGCGTGGCCGAGATCGTCGGGACGCTCAAGGAGCGTTACGGATGATACCGCTCATTTACCTGGGCGACGGCAATTTTCAGACCGCCTCACTCTATCACGCCAAACGGATGGATAAGCTGTATGGCAAGGGCGAAGTGGTCGAGGTCGAGGAGATCTCCGACCGCTCGCGCGCCAGCCATAATCACTACTTCGCTCAGCTGACGGATTACTGGCAGACGCTGCCGGAATCCCTGGCCGAGGATTTCCCGTCGATGGACCACCTGCGCAAGTACTGCCTGATCAAGGCAGGCTATTGCACACAGCGCAAGATGCACTTCCGGACCAATGCTGAAGCCCTGGAGGCTGCAAGCTTCATTTCCGAATTAGACACTTACGTGATCTGCGAAGTGATCGGCACCCAGGTGACCATCTGGCGGGCACTGAGCCAGAGCATGCGAGCGATGAAAAAGACCGAATTCGAGAAGTCGAAACAAGACGTGCTTGAGGTCGCGCAAAAATTGTTGGCCGACCGGCGGCACTTGTAATAGTGTGACCCTCACATGAGAACAGATCGCGCCGAATTCAGCAAAGAAACCCGTGAAGCCGCGTGGCAGCGCGCCGGGGGCAAATGCGAGATCTGCACCCAGGCTTTCGGGGGTCGTCGTCCAGAGTACGATCACAGAAGAGCGGCGGCCCTGGGCGGCGACAATTCGTTGCAGAACTGCCGCGTGCTATGCCCCAAGTGTCATAAGGAGATCACCGATGCGCAGCGCGGCGGCATCGACAAGGCGAAACGTATAGAGGAGAAGCGAGCCAACACAAGGCAGCCGAAATGGAAAGGCCGCATGAGCGGCGTGAAGGTCGTTATCAAAGGTTTTGGGAAAGGAAAAAACCCGTGACGAAACAAATGCGAATAGTGGCGCGAATTGCATCAGCACAAGTCTACGATGCCCTGCTGGTGCTCAAGAAGCTCGGTGGGAGGATCGATGAGATCGGGCCCATCGTTGATGCCGATGAGCGGCCCAGCAAGCCGAATGGCAAGTATAACAGGTACAAGATCAATCAACAGGAGTTCCTCAAGGCCCTTGTCGAGAAGAACCCTGGAATCCTGTACCAGGATTTACGCGAGCACTGGGAGAGGGCCGGTTTGCCGTCTGCCAGCTTCTATGCGGGTGTCTCGCGCAGCAAGGACAAAGGACTCATTAAACACAAGGGTGACAAACTGTTTCCGGCGGGAGGTGCTAAGTGACCAAGGTCAAATTCTACAAATCATATAACTTTCGCACCAAAGATCCGGTGATCGATCAGGTCCGCACCATCATCCAGGATGAAGGCGTCACCTATCAGCAGG
>Ga0207706_10001080_pt1 | contig 27682 bp, 32 predicted proteins | sample KBSC53metaG_FD_184318 | JGI IMG/M metagenome (GOLD analysis project Ga0207706, IMG submission 184318) | Corn rhizosphere microbial communities from Kellogg Biological Station, Michigan, USA - KBS C5-3 metaG (SPAdes) (version 2) | ecosystem: Host-associated > Plants > Roots > Rhizosphere > Soil ... | reverse complement strand
GCCTTCGACTACCCCGCGCGCAGCAGCTACTTCCGTGGCGAGCTCGAACAGTTCCTGCTGATGGCGCGCGAGGAATCGCTCGACCCGCTGGCGCCGCTCGGCTCGTACGCGGGCGCGATGGGTGTGCCCCAGTTCATGCCGACCAGCTTCCGCAGCTACGCCGTCGACGGCGGCGGTGACGGTCACCGCGATCTCTGGCGCGACTGGAACGACGTGTTCGCGAGCGTCGGCAACTATCTCAAGCTGCACGGCTGGCGCGCGGGCGAGCCTGTCATGGTTGCCGCGGACGTCAGCGACGCGCGTCTCGACGGCGTCGAACTGACGAACCTCGATCTCACCGAGACGGTCGGCTCGCTGCGCGAGCGCGGCGTGCGCTTCGACACCGGCCTGCCCGCGGATGCACGCGCGGTCCTGATCGAGCTCGCGGGAAGCGCGGGCCCGGAGTACCGCGTCGGCTTCGCGAATTTCCATGCGATTACCCGCTACAACCGCAGCGCGCTGTATGCGAGCGCGGTGAACGATCTGGCCGAGGCACTCGAGGCGACGCCGGCTCCGGCACAGCCTCCGGATGCGGCGACTGCTCCCACACCCGCCTCGACCGAACCGGAGCAGACCGCACCTCCCGGATCCGACGGGCCCTGACCCGAAACTTCCGACCACACGTCCCACAAGGTGTTCATGAGACCTCAATCGCTTCTCCCCCGCGCCACGCTGCTGGCGCTCTTCGCCACCGTAGCCGGCTGCGCCGGTTCCGACGAGCCGGCAACGACCCCGCCCGCCGCGGCAGAAGCAGCCCAAGCTGCCGGCCCGGCGATCCCGCTGCCTCCGCCACCGGAGCTCAAGGCGCGCAGTTTCATCGTTATCGATCACGACAGCGGCCGCGTGCTCGCGGCGCTCGACCCTGACTCGCGGCAGGAACCCGCCAGCCTGACCAAGCTGATGACCGCCTATGTCGTGTTCCACGCCCTCAAGGAAGGCCGCATCAAGCTCGATGACCTGGTCACGGTCAGCGAAAACGCCTGGCGCCAGGCGGCGCCCAAGCTCGGCGGCTCGGCGATGTACATCGAGGTCGGCAAGCAGGTCTCGGTCGAAAACCTGCTCCAGGGAATGATTGTCCAGTCCGGCAACGACGCCACGCTTGCGCTCGCCGAGCACGTCGCCGGAACCGAGTCCACGTTCGTGCAGATGATGAACAGTTTCGCAAAGCAGCTCGGCCTCACCGGAACGCACTTCACCGATGCCGCCGGGATGCCGCACCCCGAGCAGTACATAACGGCGCGCGATGCGGCGATGCTTGCGAGCGCGGTTATCCGCAACTACCCCGAGTATTACCGCTGGTACTCGCAGAAGGAGTTCACCTGGAACGGCATCACCCAGCAGAACCGCAACGGACTTCTGTGGCGCGACCCGTCGGTCGATGGAGTCAAGACCGGTCATACCAAGTCGGCCGGCTATTGCCTGGTCGTGTCCGCCAAGCGCGGCGACATGCGGCTCGTCTCGGCAGTGATGGGCACGGACTCGATGCGGGCACGCGAGGATGCCAACGCCGCCCTCCTCAACTATGGCTACAACTTCTTCGAGACCAAGCGGATCTTCGCGGCCGGGCAGCCGCTGACCTCGGTGCGCGTCTGGAAGGGTGCCGAGCCCGAGGTCGCGCTCACGCTGAAGCGCGATCTCTACGTGACCGGGCAGCGTGGCCGCATGGGCAGCGTCCAGGCGGAGTTCGAGCTCCCCGAGCACTTGATCGCGCCGCTCTCCGCGGAGACCGCGCTTGGCAAGGCGCGTATCGTGGTCGAGGGCTCGACCATCGCCGCGCACGATTTATACGCGGTGCAGGACGTGGAGCGTGGTGGGATCTTCCGGCGCGCAACGGACAGCGTGAAGCTCTGGTTCGATTGAGATGGCCGAGCCGTTTCCAACCGGTTACCTGAACGGCGAGTACCTGCCGCTCGCCGCGGTGCGTATTTCACCCTTCGATCGGGGCTTCCTGTTCGGGGACGGCGTATACGAGGTGGTGCCGGTGCATCGCGGCCGGCCGTTTCTGCTGCGCGAGCACCTCGACCGGCTGGCACGCAGCCTCGCAGCCATCCGGGTCGCGAATCCGCACACGCACGAGCAATGGGCCGGGATCGTGGGTGAGCTCGCCTCGCGTGCCGGCGTGCCCGAACAACTCGTCTACCTTCAGGTGACCCGTGGAGCGGAGCGCGGGCGCAATCATCCGTTCCCGTTCGACGTCGCACCGACCGTGTTCGGATTCACCGCGCCGTATCCCGCACCCTCGCCCGAGCTGCTCGCACAGGGCGTCGCCGCGGTCACGCGCGAGGACATCCGCTGGGCGCGATGCGACATCAAGTCGATCGCGCTGCTCGCCAATGTGTTGCTGCGGCAGGAAGCTGGCGATGCGGGCGGCTCGGAGGCCATTCTGCTGCGAGAGGGCTGGCTGACCGAGGGATCCTCGAGCACCGTGTTCGTCGTCAAGGGCGATCGGCTGATGACGCCACCCAACGATCCGCGGATCCTGCCGGGTACCACGCGCGAGGCCGTGCTCCAGCTCGCCCGGGCGCTCGCGCAGGAGATCCGCCCGGTCTCGGAGGGAGAGCTCAACACCGCGGACGAAGTCTGGATCGCCTCCGCCGGTCGCGGCGTGCTGCCGGTCACGCGGCTCGACGGGCGCACCGTCGGCGACGGCCGTCCCGGCCTGCACTGGCAGAGCACTTACGGCGCGCTGCAGGCCCATCTCGACGCCATAGCATCGGCCGCTTCCCTTTGACGGCACCCCTGCCTTACTCCACCGCGCAAGGCGAAATGTCCCTTCCGCTTGCACCCGGCGAATCCATCCCCATCTATCGGCGATCATGAACGACACCACCCTGCTTCATTTCCCGACCGATTTCCCGATCAAGGTCATGGGCAAGGCGGACGCAGATTTCCGCAGCCTCGTGGTCGGCATCGTGTCGCAGCATTTCGGCGCCATCGACGCGGAGCAGATCGAGGAGCGTCCGAGCAGCGCCGGACGCTATCTCGGCATCACCGTGACCGTCCGTGCGGAGAGCCGTGAGCAGCTCGACGCCGTTTACCGCGACCTGACGTCCTGCCAGCGCGTACTCGTCGCGCTCTGAGGGTCGAGCCCGACTCCGGCGAGCAGCCTCGGCGCGAGCGCCGCAGCCACGGCCCGAAGATCCGACGGTCCGCCGAGCTCCGTGAGCTGCGTCATCTCGAGTCCCGCGTAGCCGCAGGGATTGATACGGCGAAAAGGCTCGAGGTCCATTGCCACGTTGAGCGCGAGCCCATGATAGGAATGGCCGCGACGGATCCGCAGCCCGATGCTCGCGAGCTTGCGGCCATCGACATAGACGCCCGGCGCATCGCGACGGCCCGCGGCCGCGATGCCCCACTCGGCGACGGTGTCCGATATCGCGCGCTCGATCGCGACGACCAGTCCGCGCACGCCGAGTCCGAGCCGAGGCAGGTCGAGCAGCGGATAGACGACGAGCTGGCCTGGGCCGTGATAGGTCACCTGACCGCCGCGATCGATGTTCACCACCGGGATGTCGCCGGGCGCGAGCAGATGCTCCGATCGCGCATTCATCCCCATTGTGAACACCGGCGGATGCTCCAGGAACCAGAGCTCGTCGGGCGTCGACGGATTGCTCGCGTCGACGTGCCGCTGCATGGCGTGCCAGGTTGACTCGTACTCGGCGCGGCCGAGCCAGCGCAGGATCGGCGCCGGCGTGACAGCGGCGCTCACGGCACTCACGTGCGGGCGAGGCCGCCGCTGCCGAGACCCGCGTTATTGCCGGCGAGCGCGCGCTCTGCCCGGTAGCTCGAGCGAACCAGCGGCCCCGCGACGCATTCGAGAAAGCCGCGTTCGAGTGCGGCCTCGCGCAGTGCATCGAATTCGTCAGGCGTCACGTAGCGCTCCACGGGCAGGTGGTTCGACGTCGGGCGCAGGTACTGACCGAGCGTGAGCAGGTCGACGCCGACGCCGCGCAACTCGTCCATCGTTTCAAGCAGCTCCGATTCCGTTTCACCCAGACCCAGCATCAGGCTGGTCTTGGTCAGCACCGCGGGTCGATGACGCTTGGCGTGCTCGAGCACCGCGAGCGTCTGCTCGTAGCCGGCGCGGGGGTCGCGCACGGGATGCGTCAGCCGCCGGACAGTCTCGACGTTCTGCGCGAACACCTCGAGCCCGCTCGCGACCACGGTCTCGACATCCCCGAGCACGCCCTGGAAATCCGGTGTGAGCGCCTCGACGGCGGTCTGCGGGCAGCGACGCTTGATCTCGCGCACGCAGGCCGCGAAATGCGCGGCGCCACCGTCCGGCAGGTCGTCGCGGTTAACCGAGGTGAGCACCACGTAGCGCAGGCCCATGAGCTCGACCGTGCGGGCGGCGTTCGCCGGCTCCTCCGTGTCGAGCCAGCCGTGCGGATTGCCGGTGTCGACCGCGCAGAAGCGGCAGGCCCGGGTGCACACCTCGCCCATCAGCATCAGCGTGGCCGTGCCGGCGTTCCAGCATTCGCCGATGTTCGGGCACTTCGCTTCCTCGCAGACAGTCGCAAGACGGTGCTCGCGGACCGTGTGCCGCACCTCGTCGAATCGCACGCCCGCGGGCATCGGCGCACGCAGCCACGGTGGCTTGCGCGCAGCCGGCGCGGCGACGCCGCTCGCGCCCGCCTTGATCCCGTCCTTGATCGCAACCACACCGTGCGCGGTGCGGTACTTCTGCCCGCTACGCGCAGTCTCCGGCACGACCCGGATACCCTTGAACTCAGCCATTTCGTGCTGAACCGGAAGCCCGCGAAATCCGGCCCGAATTGTAGCGTTGGTTGAGGGCGTCCAGCCGCTCGGGGGTGCCAATGTCGTACCAGGCGCCGTCGTATTGCTCGGCCGAGACCCGGCCGTCGCGCGCCGCGGCGCGCAGCAAGGGCGCCAGGGGGAAGGTACCTTCCCGCCCGGCCAGGAGCTCGGGGCGATAGACGCCCACGCCCGAAAACGTCAGCCGTTCGCCCCTGGTTTCGACCATTCGGCCGTCGGCGAGCACGAAATCGCCGTCGGGATGGTGATCGGGGTTCGGCACCAGAACCAGGTGCGCGAGGTCGCCCGCGGCGAGCCGCCCGCGCAGCGTCGCGTAGGGATAGTCCGTCCACACGTCGCCGTTGACCACCAGAAACGGACCAGAGCCGAGCAGCGGCAGTGCGCGCAGGATGCCGCCGCCCGTCTCGAGCGGCTCGGGACCTTCTTCGCTGTACTCGACGGCGACGCCAAACACCGCGCCGTCGCCAAGATGCGCGCGGATCTGCGCGCCAAGCCACGACAGGTTGATCACGATCGAGCGGAATCCGGCCGCGACGAGCGACGCCAGGTGATGCTCGATCAGCGCGCGGCCGCCGACGTCGAGCAGCGGCTTTGGCCGCGTCAGCGTGAGCGGACGCATCCGCTCTCCACGCCCGGCGGCGAGGATCATCGCCTTCACTTCGCCACCGCCGGGCGCCGCTCCGCAAGCCTCGGCAGCACACGCCGATCGAGCAGATGGACGAGTGCTGCGAGCTCCGCGTGGCGGGCGGCCGCCTCGCGCACGTAGCCGAGCGTGCGCGGGATGTCGTCGAGGTAGCCTGGCTTGCCGTCGCGGTACCAGAGGCGGCAGAAGATTCCGCTCGTCTTGAGATGCCTCTGTATGCACATCAGGTCGAACCAGCGCCCGAATTGCGAGTCTTCGCCGGCCAGCTCCAGACCCTGGCTTTCGGCCCGCCGGCAGTACGCGGCGACCCACTCACGAACCTGCTCGGCAGGCCAGGCGATGTAGCAGTCCCGGAGCAGCGACACCAGATCGTAGGTCAATGGGCCGCAGACGGCGTCCTGGAAATCCAGGATCCCGGGATTTCCACCGGGACACACCATGAGGTTCCTCGAGTGATAGTCGCGGTGCACGAACACGCGCGGTTGCGCGAGTGCGGACTCCGTGACCAGATCCATCACCTGCGCGAGTTTTGCCGCCTCGTCCGCGTCGAGTGCCAGGCCCAGGTGGCGCGTGAGCAGCCAGTCCGGGAAGAGGCCCATCTCGAACCTGAGCAACTTCGCGTTGTACGGCGGCAGCTGCTTGGCGTGGCGCGTGCCGCGCACCTGAATCTCGACGAGTGCATCGATCGCATCGCCATAAAGAGCATCGGCACGCCCGCCTTTCTCCAGCGCCCGCAGATAGGTAAGCGAGCCCAGGTCAGTGAGCAGCAGGAAGCCGGCTTCCGTGTTGCGCTCGAGCACGCGCGGTGCGTGCACGCCGATCTCACCCAGCATTTCGGCGACTCGCAGGTACGGGCCGACGTCCTCTCTGTCGGGCGGCGCATCCATCACGATCAGGCTGCCGCCCGGGCGCGTCACGCGGAAATAGCGCCGGAAGCTGGCGTCGGCCGATGCGGGCGCCAGCTCGAATTCGCCGAATCGCAGTCCCTCACGCAACCAGGTGCGCAGCTCGGAGAGCCGCGGGTCGTCTCGGCGTTCGTCGTGCAAGCGTGCCTCGGAAAGTCAAATCAGCGCGGAAGCTGTAATTATAATCCGACCGATGACCCCAACCGTCCGAAACGTGCCCGAATGCCAACGGCTGCTCGTTTTGTGCGTAATCTGTCTCCTGGTCGCTCGTGCGCCGGCCGCACTCGCCGCCGACGCGCTGTGTCGCAATCCGGCGGCGCATGACCCGCGGCTCGACGAGCTTGCGCAGAACGACCCCGAGGACCCGACGATCGACATCGAGAGCGATGCCGGCGATATGGAGCGCGACGGGGATGCGAGCCTGCGCGGCAACGTGCGCATCCGGATGGGCCAGCGGCTGATCACCGCGGACGAAGCGGAGGTCAACGCCACGGAGCGCAGCGTCAGCATGCGCGGCAAGGTCGAGTATCTGGACCCGACGCTGCACGTGCGCGGCGAGGGCGGATCGTTTGCCGGTGAAGCCACGGCCGAGTTCCGTGGCGCGGAATTCGAGCTGCTGGACCGCTCGGTGCGCGGCGCCGCGGGCGACGTGCGCATGCGCCAGCAAGGCCTGCTCGAGCTGAACGACGTCTCTTACACGGCCTGCCCGCCCGGCAACGAGGACTGGCTGCTGAGCGCGGACGAGATCTCGCTCAACCAGCGGACGCAGATCGGGACCGGGCGCGGCGTGCGCCTGGATTTCAAGGGTGTGCCGGTGCTGTACACGCCGTGGATTTCCTTCCCCGTCGGCGACCAGCGCAAGACCGGCGTGCTCTTCCCGACCATCGGCAACAGCGGCAGCTCCGGGACGATGCTCGCCGTCCCGTACTACTGGAACCTCGCCCCAAACCGCGACGTGACGCTCATGACGCGCTACTACAGCTCGCGCGGGCTGCGCCTCGATCCGGAGTTTCGGTACCTCACCGAATCGAGCCGAGGGATTCTGTACGGCGAGTACCTGCACGACGATACCCAGGTCGACGACTCGCGCAGCTTCGTCGAGCTGCGTCACGCGACGCGGTTCAAGCCTCGCACGCGGCTGCACATCGATGCCGCGAACGTCAGCGACTCGAATTATTTCGAGGACTTCGGCGCCGGGTTCGAAGGCACCAGCGTCACGTTTCTCAACCGCAGCGCCGAGCTGCGGCACGACACACGCCACTGGAGCCTGATCGGCCGCGCACAGGATTACCAGGTGATCGACGATGTGCTGCCGGAGCTCGACGAACCCTATACGATCGCGCCGCAGATCGGCGCGTATGGGAGCTGGCACGACCTGCCGGGCGGATTCTCCGCCGGGTTGCGCGCCGAGGCCGGCAACTTCCTGCGCGACCCCGGTCCTGAGGGGCTGCGCGTGGACATCGAGCCGGCGCTCGGCTGGCGTATTGACGGGCGCGGGTCGTTCCTCGCCGCCGACGCGGCGCTGCGCCACACTTCGTACACGCTCGACGACGTGGCGGCGGGGCTCGACGATGAGCCGTCGCGCACCGCCCCCATACTGAGTCTCGACACCGGGCTTATCTTCGAGCGCGAGGTGGGCTCGCGCCGCCAGCGGCTGCACACCCTCGAGCCGCGGCTCCTGTACCTGTACGTGCCCTTCCGCGAGCAGGACGACCTGCCGGTGTTCGACACGGCGTTGCCCGATCTCAATCTCGTGCAGCTCTTCCGCACCAATCGTTACGTCGGCACGGACCGCCTGAGCGACGCGAACCAGCTCGCGGTCGGGCTTACTACGCGGCTGCTGGACGCGGTCGGCGGACGGCAGTACGTCAGCGCGACGATCGGGCAGTCGTATTACTTCGAGGATCCGCGGGTGCGACTCCCGGATGAGCCCGTGTCCGCGCGCGACGCCTCTGATGTCGTGGGCGAGCTCGAGATGTCGGCATTCCAGGACTGGAGCGCGCGCCTTGGCATCCGCTGGGACCCGGAGAATACCCAGACCGTCAAGTCCGAGGTCGGACTGCAGTACCGGCCGGCGAGCAATCGCGTCGTGAACGCGGGCTACCGGCTGCAGCGCGACTCCATCGAGCAGCTCGACATGTCCGTGGCCTGGCCGATAGGCGACAGCTGGCGCGGGTTCGGCCGCTGGGTCTACTCCATGCGCGATAACCAGACGCTCGACCAGTTCGTCGGTCTCGAATACAACTCGTGTTGCTGGGCGCTGCGTCTGGTGACGCGGCGCTTCGTAAGCAGCCGCACCGGCGATACGGACACCTCGTTCGGGCTGCAGCTGGAACTCAGGGGGCTGTCGAGTGTCGGAGTCGACAACGAGGCTTTCCTGCGGAGCACGATTCGTGGATACTCCGCCGTCCCCACCGAGCCCGAACCCTGATATGTCGTTGTTTTCAAAACGATTGTTTGTGGCGTGCGCGTTGCTCGCCGTCGCGGCCGCTGCGCCCGCCGAGGAGCTCTCCGGCACCGGCAGCCTGCTCGATCGCATCGCCGCGGTGGTCAACGACGGCATCGTGCTGCAGAGCCAGCTCGAGCAGCAGACACAGATCATCGCAGAGCGCATACAGCAGCAGGGGCAGCAGCCGCCGGCCCGCAACGTGCTCCGCCAGCAGGTGCTCGAGCGGCTGGTGCTGCAGGAGCTGCAGATCCAGCGCGCCGACCGACTCGGGATCCAGGTCACCGACGAGATGCTCAACACCGCGCTCACCGACGTCGCGCAGCGCAACAACATCCAGTTCAGCGACCTGCCCGCCGCGCTCGAACAGCAGGGTGTCGACTATCGCGCCTACCGCGAGGAGATGCGCAAGGAGATGACGATGACCGCCCTGCGCCAGCGCGACGTCTATTCACGGATCTTCGTCTCGCCGCGCGAAGTCGAGCAATGCGTCACCAAGCGCAGGGGCTCGCCGGCCGAGACACAGGAGTTCAACCTGGCGCACATCCTGGTCGCGATCCCCGAGTCGGCGAACACCGAACTCGTGGCCGAGCGCGTGGCGCGTGCCGAGGGCGTGTATGAGCGTGCCCGCTCGGGCGAGGACTTCGCACAGCTCGCAATCGCCTACTCCGATGCCGGCACGGCACTCGAGGGCGGCGCGCTCGGTTGGCGCAAGGCCGGGCAGCTACCCTCCTTCGCGGCTGAAGTCATCCCGACGATGCAGCCCGGGCAGGTGACCGAGCCCATACGCTCGCCGAGCGGTCTGCACCTGTTCAAGCTGCTCGAGGTGCGCGGCGCCGAGCAGGCTGCGCTCGTGTCGCAGGTCCATGCGCGACACATCCTGCTCGCGACCAACGAGATCGAGGACGACGAGACGGTCCGCCAGAAGCTGTCGCAGATCCGCGAGCGGATTCTCGGTGGGGAGAGTTTCGAGGCCATCGCTGCGGTGACGTCCGCCGACGTGGCCTCCGCCGCAAAAGGCGGCGATCTCGACTGGCAGGGTCCCGGCACCTTCGTGCCCGAGTTCGAGCAGCAGATCGACGCCCTGAGCGAGAACGAGATCAGCCAGCCGTTCAAGACGCAGTACGGCTGGCACATCGTCCAGCTGCTCGGCCGCCGTACCTACGACGCCACCGACGACGTGATCCGCAATCGCTGCGTTTCACAGATGCGCGAGGCGCGCGCCGACGAGGAAGCGGAGCTCTGGCTGCGCCGCCTGCGCGACGAGGCCTTCGTCGAATACCGCATGTGAGCGCCCGCGCGCCAGTCCCAACGATCGCAATCACGAGCGGCGAACCCGCCGGCATCGGCCCCGAGATCTGTCGAGCACTCAACCGGCACCGCTGGCCCGCGCGGCTGGTCGTGATCGGCGACACGAGACTCTTCGGCGTCCCGTTGCCGGCCTTTGATTCCGGCGCGCCCGCCCGTCGCCGCATCGAGGCGCTGCACCGGCCGCTCGCGCGAGCCGCCCGCCCTGGCCGGCTCGATACGCGCAACGCCGCGTACGTCCTCGGGCTCATCGATGCCGCGGTTGAGGGTTGCACGAGCGGTAGCTTCGACGCGATGGTCACCGCGCCCGTGCACAAGGGGATCATCAACGACGCCGGCATCGATTTCACCGGCCACACCGAGTACCTGGCTGACCGCACCGGCGCCGCGCAGCCGGTGATGCTGCTCGTGGGCGGCGGACTCCGTGTCGCGCTTGCGACTACGCACTTGCCGCTCGCCGAGGTGAGCGGCGCCCTCACGCAGCGCCGGCTCGCGGCGGTGCTGCGGGTCCTGGAGAGCGATCTGCGCCGGCGCTTCCGCCTGCGTGCGCCGCGGATCCTGGTGTGCGGGCTCAATCCGCACGCGGGCGAATCCGGTCACCTCGGGCACGAGGAACGCCAGATCATCTCCCCGGTGCTGAGGCGTCTACGCCGCGCCGGGATGAAACTCAGCGGGCCGGTACCCGCGGACACAGCCTTCGTGCCCGCGGGACTCCGCGAGTTCGACGCCGTGCTGGCGATGTACCACGACCAGGGTCTGCCGGTGATCAAGCGCGCGAGCTTCGGCCACGCGGTCAACGTAACCCTGGGACTGCCGATCGTGCGCACGTCGGTCGATCACGGCACGGCGCTCGACATCGCGGGGCGCGGCCGCGCCGATCCCGGCAGCCTGCTCCAGGCCGTCTCGCTCGCCATCGAGCTCGCCGCCCGCGGCGGACGGTCACGGACGTGAGCCGGCCGAAGAAGCGCTACGGACAGCACTTTCTCCACGACCCCGGCACGATCGACCGGATCGTGCGCGCGATCGACCCGCAGCCGGGCGAGCGGCTGGTGGAGATCGGACCGGGGCGCGGCGCGATCAGCGCGGCGCTGCTGAGTGCGGCGGGGGCGCTCGACGTCATCGAGATCGACCCCGACGTGATACCGGCGCTCACCCGCCGCTGCGCGGACCGGGGCGAGCTGCGGGTGCACCTGGCAGATGCGCTCGAGTTCGATTTCCGGGCGCTGCGCGGCTCGGGCGCCAAGCTGCGGCTTGCCGGCAACCTGCCGTACAACGTCTCGACGCCGCTCCTGTTCCGGCTGATCGAGCAGATCGATGCGATCGCCGACATGCACTTCATGCTGCAGAAGGAGGTCGTAGCGCGAATGGCCGCCCGACCCGGGACGCGGGATTACGGGCGGCTGACCGTGATGCTGGCGCCGCATGTGCGCGTACGGCCCCTGTTCGACATCGGTACCGGCGCCTTCTCGCCGCCGCCGCGCGTGCAATCGACGTACTTTGCGCTCGAACCGCTGTCCGAGCCGCCGTTCGCCCTCGGCGACCGCACCGCCTTCGCCCGCGTCGTCGCCGCAGCCTTTTCGCAGCGCCGCAAGACGCTGCGCAATTCCCTCCGTGCCCTGGTCGACGCGACGGCGATCGAGTCCGCCGGCATCGACCCCGGCGCCCGGCCCGAGACGCTCGCCCCCGCCGAATTCGCCGCCCTCGCCGCGCGCTCCCGGTCTTAAGTCGCGAGCGAGTTGTGGCACGCCCCGCGCACCATATAATCCGGCCATCGGGACTTCCGGGGCGGCCATGCGCGAATATCAGAAGATCCTGCTCTGCGTGGACCTGACGGACGACAGCGACGCCATCGCGACGCGTGGCAAGTGGATCGCGCAACGCTACGGCGCCGAGCTCACGCTCCTGCACGTGGTCGAGTACGTCCCGGTCGAGCCCATGGGGGAGGCGCTGCTCCCGGCGGTGCAGATCGAGGGCGAGCTGGTCGAGCGGGCCCGGCTGCGGATCGCGGAGCTCGCGAAGCGGCTCGCTCTCGAGAACTGCGAGCGCATCGTGCAGACCGGCAACATCAAGGCGGACGTGGTGCGGATCGCGCAGGAGCGCGGCGTCGACCTGATCGTCATCGGCAGCCGTGAGCGCCATGGCGTGTCCATCCTTTTCAACTTCACGGAGGATACGGTGCTGCACGCCGCGCCCTGCGACGTGCTGGCCGTCCGGTTGCCCAAGGACGGCCGCGCCACGGCCGCCTCCCATGGAAGCGGCTGAAGTCGGGCATCGCATCCGGGTCGACGTAGCCACGAGCTACGTCGAGGATCAGTCGAACCCGACGGAAGGCCGATTCGTGTTCGCGTACACCATCACCATCCGCAACGAGGGTCAGGTCGCGGCACGGCTCATGACGCGTCATTGGATCATCACCGATGCGAACGGCAAGGTGCAGGAAGTCCAGGGCGAGGGCGTGGTCGGGGAGCAGCCCCACCTGAAGCCCGGCCAGGGCTTTCGGTACTCGAGCGGCGCCATACTCGAAACGCCGGTCGGCGTAATGCAGGGCAGCTATCGTATGGTCGCCGACGGCGGCGAGGTATTCGACGCGCCGATCGCGCCGTTCACGCTCGCCATGCCCGGCATGCTGCACTGACTCGGCCGTGGCGGTCTACGCCGTCGGCGACGTGCAGGGCTGCGCGCTCGAACTGCAGGCGCTGCTCACGAAAATCGACTTCGACGCACGACGAGACCGGCTGTGGTTCGTCGGGGACCTCGTAAACCGGGGACCCGACTCGCTCGCCGTACTGCGCCGTGTCCAGGCGCTCGGTGACGCGGCCATCGTCGTACTCGGCAACCACGACCTGCACCTGCTCGCCGTGGCCCGCGGCGACGCCTCGCTCAAGAGGAGCGATCGAGGTCTCGAGGCGGTGCTCGAAGCGCCCGATCGCGAGCCCCTGCTCGACTGGCTGCAGTCCCGTCCGACCCTGCATCACGACCCAGGGCTCGGCGTCACGTTGCTGCATGCCGGGCTGCCTCCGCAGTGGGATCTCAAGACCGCGATCCGCTGCGCGCACGAACTCGAGGCGGAGCTCCGCAGCGAGCGCAACGGCCGGTTTTACCGTCGCATGTACGGGGATCAGCCTGACCTGTGGCGCGACGATCTCGAGGGCAACGCGCGGCTGCGCTTCATCGTCAATTGCCTGACACGGCTGCGGGTATGCGATGCCAGGGGACGCGTCGTACTCGACTTCAAGGGCGGTCTCGACCAGCTTCCCAAGGAGCTGACGCCCTGGTTCCGGATGCCCGGTCGTCGCACCGCCGGCGAGCGGATCGTCTGCGGTCACTGGTCGGCGCTCGGCTACCTCGACGAGCACGGCGTCGCGTCGATCGACACCGGATGCGTGTGGGGAGGACGGCTTACTGCGCTGCGCCTGGATCGGCCGACTGGCCCGGTTCAGGTGCCGGGGTCCACGGCTCCAGGACTTCCAGCTGAAGATTGACGCTGCCGCGCTGCACGCGGTTCGGCAGGCAGTTCATCTTGTCCTCGACGATCTTGAAACCGAGCGGCACGAACACATGGTCGCGCATCTGCTGGATCAGGTCGCAATCGCCGGCCTCGACCCGGCCGCGGCGGGAATCGTCGTCGAAGGTCACGCGGCGCTTGCTCGCCGCGAACTGCGCTTCCGCGTTGTCGACCACCGAGGATTCCCCGCGCACGCGCGCGAGCAGCTCAACCTCGCCCGAGCGCTCGTCGAGCGCGGCGAGCAGTTCCGAGGTGACGCGCTGCGGCACGACGGCCTCGATCACCACTCGCGGGTTCTGCTCCGCTCGAGAAAGAGGGTCGAGAATGGGGCCGAACGACACTTCGGATCCGCCAGTATTGAAGCAGGAGCGGATGCGGACCTTGTAGCCATCCTTCAAGCCGAGCTGCTTCATCACCCAGCTCACCTTGTCGCGCAGGCCATCGCAGTAGTAGAGGGAGGTGGTCGAGAAGTAGACGAACGACACTTCCCTGGTGACCCAGATCGCAGGCACCGTGTCCGGCGGCGGCCCGCCGTCGGCGACCGATCCCGGGGCGTCGGGGGTCGGCGCCGGCGCTGCTGTCTTCGAGATCTGTTCGGCCACGTCGGCGGGCGCCTGCGGATACGCGAGACCGGGCAGCCAGGCCGCCAACAGCGACGCGACGCAAAACAGCCTGATATGCATAAGCTTCGCCTCCAGGGGCCTTCGCCCACCGGACCGCGCGGTGCCCGCGCGACACTCCCTTATACTGCCACCAGCCGGGTCCGCCGGCACGACGAGTTGGGCCGGGGATGCAGCCGCTGATCGCCTTCAATTTCCAGCGCTGGATCGACGAGCACCGACACCTTTTGAAGCCACCGGTCGGCAACAAGCAGGTGTTCGACGACGCCGAGCTCATCATTATGGTCGTCGGCGGCCCGAACGCCCGCAAGGACTATCACGACGACCCCGGCGCAGAGTTTTTCTACCAGCTGGAAGGGGACATGCTGCTGCGTACGATCCAGGACGGCCGCCGCGTCGACCTGCCGATCCGGCAGGGCGAAATCCTGTTGCTTCCGGGCCACGTCCCGCATTCGCCCCAACGGCAGACCGACACCGTCGGGCTCGTCGTCGAGCGGCGCCGCCTGGCGAACGAACAGGATGGCTTCCTTTGGTACTGCGAGCGCTGCGATGCGCTGCTCCACAAGGAGTACCTCCACGTGAGCGACATCGAGACGCAGCTGCCACCGGTATTCGAGCGGTTCTGGTCGAAGCCCGAACGGCGCACCTGTCGCAGCTGCGGCGCGGTCATGCAAGCCCCCTGAGCCCCGCGCCATGGAGTGGATCGCGATATCGGTCGACGGGCGATGCTGGCGCGGCGCAGCCGCGGCGGTGGATCTCGCCATACCACTCGATTTCCAAGGCGCGCAGCCTCGATTCTTTGCCGGCGTCCCCGCCTCATCCGTGCCTCTCGAGGCGGGCAGCTTCAACGGCGAGGTTCGGCGTGGCGCCAGCTGCAACTGCGTGATCCACACCTTCGCACCGCACTGTCACGGGACGCACACCGAGTGCGTTGGTCATCTGACCGACGACGGACACAGCCTCGCCGATCACGCGCCCGAGCCCGTGCGGCTGGCTCTGCTCGTCACCATGCCACCCGACACGCGCGAGATCTCGCATGCCGTGCTCGCGACCGCGGCCGAGCGCTGGGAAGGCCTGCCCTGGACGGCGCTCATCGTCCGCACTATGCCGAATGACCCGCAGAAGCGTTACCGTCACTATCAAGGGTCGGCACCAACGCCCTGGTTCCTGCCCGAAGGCATCGGCTGGATAGTGACCCGCGGGGTCGCGAGCCTGGTCGTCGACCTGCCTAGCCTCGATCGCGGCGACGACCCCGGCCTCGCGGCGCACCGGGCGTACTGGGGGTTGCCGGCGGGCGGGCGCCGCGCCGCCGAGGCGAGCCGCGCGAACGCGCTCGTGACCGAGCTCGCGTATGTGCCGGACCGCCTGCTTGACGGTCTGTATCTGCTCGAGCTGCAGGTCGCGCCCTTCGTGAGCGATGCCGCACCGAGTCGTCCGGTGATCCGCGCCGCCTCCGAGGTCCGGGGGTGAAACTCGATCGCGGTCACGCGCTGGCGCTCGACGCCGCAGATCCGCTCAGCGACTGGCGCGCGCGCTTCGAGTTGCCGCGCGGTGAGGACGGCGCGCCGCTCCTCTACCTGTGCGGGCATTCGCTGGGCGCGCAGCCAAAGCTCGCGCAGCGATACGTCGCCGAATGCATGGAGGATTGGCGCGCGCTTGCGGTCGAGGGACATTTCACCGGGCGGCGTCCCTGGATGCCGTATCACGAGCGCGCCGCGCCGGCACTCGCGCGACTGGTCGGTTCAAGCCCGCAGGAGGTCGTGGCGATGAACACGCTCACGGTCAACCTGCACCTGATGCTCGCGAGCTTTTATCGCCCGACAGGGGAGCGCCGCGCGCTCCTGATCGAGCAAGGCGCCTTCCCGTCGGACCGCCACGCGGCCGAATCGCAGGTACGCTTCCACGGCGGCAATCCCACGCGCGACCTGATCGAGCTCGCACCCCGCACGGGCGAGGCGTTGCTTCGGACAGAGGACATCGTCGCCGCGATCGAGCGTGACGGCGCGCGCATCGCGACGATCCTGCTGCCGGGTGTGCAGTACCTGACCGGACAGCGTCTCGATCTCATGGCGATCGCGCGGGCCGGGCACGCGCAGGGCTGCCTCGTCGGATTCGACCTTGCGCACTCGATCGGCAATGTCGAGGTCGCACTGCACGACAGCGGCGCGGATTTCGCGGTGTGGTGCCACTACAAGTACGTAAATGCCGGCCCCGGCGCCGTCGGCGGCGCCTATGTACACGCGCGGCACGCGCACCGGCGCGAGTTGCCGCGGTTTGCCGGCTGGTGGGGTCATGACAAGACGACGCGGTTCCTTATGGGGCCGGAGTTCAACCCGATCCAGGGCGCCGAAGGCTGGCAACTCAGCAATCCACCGATCCTGGCGATGGCGCCGCTCATGGCGTCGCTCGAGCATTTCGACGAGGTCGGCATGACGGCGCTGCGTCGCAAGTCGGTGGCGCTGACAGGTTATCTAGAGATGCTTGTGCGGGAGATTCTCGCGAAGCAGGTCACGGTAGTGACACCCGCCGACCCCGAGGCGCGCGGCGCGGCGCTGTCGCTGCGCGTGCACGTCGACCGCGACCGGGCGCGGGCTGTATTCGACGGACTGCGCAGGCGCGGCATCGTCCCGGACTGGCGCGAGCCCGACGTGATCCGCGCCGCGCCCGTGCCGTTCTACAACAGCTTCGATGACGCGTGGCGCTTTGCGGATGCGCTTCGCGCGGAGCTCGCTGCGTGAACCCGCACGTCACGATCCTGGGCGCAGGTCTCTCGGGCGCGTTGATGTCGATCTTCCTGGCGCGCAACGCCCGCAAGGTCGTGCTCTACGAGCGGCGCCCCGACCTGCGCAAGGTGGACATGGACGCCGGCCGCTCGATCAACCTCGCGCTCGCCGCGCGCGGCATCGAGGCGCTCAAGGAAGCCGGCGTGTTCGAGGAGGTCGAGCCGCTTCTCATCCCTATGCGCGGCCGCATACTGCACGCCCTCGACGGGCAGCAGAGCTTCGTGCCCTACGGGCAGCGCCCGCACGAGGTGATCTTCTCCGTGTCGCGGCCCGGTCTCAATGGCGTGCTGCTCGATCACGCGCAGCGCGTATACGGCGTGAGCCCGAAGTTTCTGCACGCCGCGCGGGCGATCGACTTCGACCGCGACGAGCTCACGATGCTGAACGAAGTGACTGGGGACCCGCATCGTCTGCGCATGGCGCCGCTGATCGCGGCCGATGGCGCAGGATCGATCGTCCGGCGCGCGATGACCGGGCAGCTCGGCGTGCGTGTCACCGAAGACATGCTCGAGCACGGCTATAAGGAACTGACGCTGCCCGCCTCGGCCACCGGCACACACCAGGTCGAGAAGCACGCGCTGCATATCTGGCCACGCGGCGGCTTCATGCTGATCGCGCTACCGAACCTGGACGGCAGCTTTACAGTGACGCTGTTTCTGCCACTGCGCGGCTCGGACAGCTTCGCGACGCTCGACGGCCGGGACGCGGTCGATGATTTCTTCCGCAGGCATTTTCCCGACGCCGTCCCGCTGATGCCGAACGTGGCGCGCGAGTTCCTCGAGAACCCGATCGGCCGAATGGGCACCGTCTATTGCGACCACTGGGCCGCGAGGGACAAGGCCGTGCTTCTTGGTGACGCGGCGCACGCCATGGTGCCCTTCCACGGCCAGGGCATGAACTGCTGCTTCGAGGACTGCGCGGAGCTGCACCGGATGCTCGAGGCGACCGGCGACTGGTCACGCGCTTTCCAGGCCTTCGAGCGCGAGCGCAAGCCCAACACCGACGCGATCGCCGCCATGGCGCTCGAGAACTATGTCGAGATGCGCGACACGGTCCGCGATCCGAAGTTCCTGCTGCGCAAGGAGCTTTCCTTCGAGCTCGAGCGCCGCTATCCCGATCGCTTCATTCCGCGGTATTCGATGGTGATGTTTCACCACGAGATTCCCTACTCCACAGCCTACGACCGCGGCCGCATCCAGGCAGGCATCCTCGAGCGCCTTACGGAGCGGGTCGCAACGCTGACGGAAGTGGACATGCAACGGGCGGATGCTGAGGTCCGTGCTGCGCTTCCACCGCTCGGCAATCCCGCGGTGGCTGACGCCGAGCGTGCACCCCGGCGGGCGTAGGGCTGATTCGTTAGCCTGCGCGCCGAGGCGTCATGAGCGACACCAGCCGCCCAACTGGGAAAGTCCTGTTCCGTGTCGTCGGCGAGGAAGGAAGCGTCAATGTTGAAACGCTCTGGGCCTTCGACCTTGGCCAAGATCGATACAGACTCGACAACATGCCCTTCTACGCTTACTCGGTATCGCTCGGCGACGTGGTTCTTGCTCCAAGCGATCCACCCGGACAACAGCCCACTTTCACGGCTGTGGTGGAAAAGTGCGGTAACAGGACCATCAGAATCTTCTTCGACGAGCCGGTAGCAACCGGCAGCAAATCCATCGTCCTACTAGAGGGGCTAGTTGACATGGGATGCGAGTACGAAGGTGCGACCAGTCGGTACTTCACCGTCACCATCCCTCCACGCGTCGAGTTGGCAGCGGTTCGAGACTACCTCGTGGAGAATGCACTCACCTGGGAACACGCCGACCCGAGCTACTCGGAGCTCTACCCAAATGACGCCTAACACCGCCGGATCACGCGTGCTCGTTCGCGCCGCATACGTGGCGCAGTACCCCGATCCAGTCGCGTTTCGCGCCGGTGAGACGGTAGAGGTCGGCGACCCCGATACAGAATTCCCCGAATGGTTTTGGTGTCGCGGACCAGACGCGAGAGAGGGTTGGGTTCATTCCAGTTTTCTCTCCCGCACAATGGGTCGAGCGACGGGTGCTCGGGATTACTCGGCGAAAGAACTTACCGTTGAGGCTGGAGCGACCGGACGCGTCGTTCACGTTCTGGGAGAATGGGCATATCTTCAGCTTGATGACGGTCGATGCGGATGGCTACCCGCCAGCGCAATCGACGCTGCTGTCTAGCCACGCGTTGGAGCGCATGGTGATGCGACAGTGGTCAGCGATACGGAGCGTTCGTGGGCCGTACTGACGCTGACACAACGTTGCCTGGCCGGGCCCTGCCGTGGCTCCTGCTCCTCTACTGCGGAGCCAGCCTTCTGCACTTCGCTCACAACGCCGAGTACATTGCCGACTATCCCAACCTGCCCGGGTGGATATCCCGCGCATCCATCTATGGCACGTGGTGCGCGATCTTCCTGATCGGCCTTGCCGGCTATCTTCTCCTGCATCGTGGCCGCACGATGATCGGGCTCATTCTGCTGACCATCTACACGGCTCTGGGTCTCGACGGACTGCTTCACTACGGCCGGGCTCCGATCTCGTCACACAGCGTCGGCATGAACCTGACCATTTGGATCGAGGTGCTGACTGCCGCGCTGGCCTTGAGCGCCGTGTTGTGGCTTGCCGCGTCCCGCCAGCGCCGAAAAGTCGAAATCACCGGCCCATGACGCCTGGTGCGGGCATCGGTGCCGTCGCGCTGCTGGCCGGCGTCGTAAGCGGCTGTGCGGTATCCGGTCCCGTGACCTGTCGCACGGGCGAAAAGCAGCGGGTCGCCGAGACGCTCTACCTCGGGGCCGCGATGCGCGATGGCCTGGTCGGGGACGCCGAGTGGACGCGGTTCCTCGACGATTGGGTCACTCCGCGTTTTCCCGATGGGCTGACCGTCCTGCAGGCCTCCGGGCAGTGGCGCGGCGCGAACGGAAGGATCGTCGAGGAACCTTCGCGTGTTCTGTACCTGGTCCACCCGGGTGACGAGGCAAGCGAGCGCAAGGTCGAGGAGATCGCGAGTGAATACAAGCGCCGCTTCGAACAGGAAGCCGTTCTCCGAACCCGGGGCGCTGTCTGCGTGTCTTATTGATCGAAGCCGTCGGCGCGAGCGTCATGCAAGACGGCATCAGGAGCAGCCATGAACGCAGCACTTGAATACGTACGACACGGCATTGGCAGTGTACGGCCCTATGTTCACGGGCATCTGCCCCTCTGGGAACTGGTGCGCGATGCCTTTGGTGCCGTCGAACTCGAGCGGCACGAGTTCGGACCGACGTCCTTTCACATCGAAGCACGGATAAGCGACTCCGTGATCGTGCTGGAGACGGGCGATCCTCCTCACCCCGAAGGCACCGCCGGATCGATCTACGTCTACGTACCCGATGTCGATGCGGCCTACCGTCGCGCCCTGGAACGGGGAGCCACCTCGATCGCTCCTCCGCAGGACAAGCCCTACCAGGAGCGCCAGGCCGGCGTTCGGGATTCCTTTGGCAATACCTGGTGGATCGCGACGTATCGTGGCTGACAATCCGTCCATGCCGAAAAAGAGCGATTCGCCGTTCCCATCAGTTCCGAGCGCGCGACGACACCAGCGTCCGCGGAAAGGCGGCCCAAGGAATTCATCGCAAAGTTCGGGCCGCGTCACCAGACGCTGATCCGCGCCGCGCGGAAAGCCATGCGGAGGCGTCTGCCCACGCCGAGGTCGCTTATCATTCGCTCCATATCCGCCAGGCAACGTCTCCGATGCCGCGACGCCTGACCACTTTCGAAGCCAAAGGGCGCCAGGAGGGCAAGCCATGACGGACTCCGCGGACCAGGCACAGATCGAGGCCGCAACAGCCTACGAGTCACTGTTCGTTCCCGCCCTGTTTCAGCAGTGGACCGCCAGCATGGCCGACGCAGCCAGGATCCAGGCCGGCCAGCGTGTCCTCGATGTCGCCTGCGGAACCGGGGTGCTCGCGCGACATGTCGCGCGGCGCGTCGGAACCGGTGGGACCGTCACGGGGCTCGATCCAAGCCCCGGGATGCTCGCCGTAGCGCAACGGCACGCACCGGCCGTCGACTGGCGACGCGGTACCGCCGAGTCGCTGCCGTTCGACGCTCGCTCCTTCGACGCCGTCGTAAGTCAGTTTGGCCTGATGTTCTTCGCAGACCGGACACAGGCGGTGCGCGAGATGATGCGCGTGCTGGTGCCTGGTGGACGCCTCGCGGTCGCTGTCTGGGACAGCCTCGAGCGCAACCCGGCGTACGCGGCGGAAGTCGACCTGCTCACACGCGTTGCCGGACCTGCGCCCGCGGATGCCCTGCGTGCGCCGTTCATGCTCGGCGATCGACAGGTCCTGGCCAAGATCTTCGAGGACGCCGGCGCCCGGCCGCTCGAGATCACGACGCACGCCGGCATCGCGCGATTTCCCAGTATCCGCGTGGTTCTGGAAGCCGATCTGCGAGGCTGGCTGCCGATGGTCGGTTTGTCGCAAAGCGAAGAGACCATCGATCGCGTGCTCGCGGCCGCCGACCAGGCACTCGGTGGACAGGTCTCGCAGGTCGACGGGGGCATCCAGTTCGACCTGTCGGTGCACATCGTCAGTGCAGAGAAAAACTGACTGACCCCGCCACCAACCGACCCCCTCGTGACTGATTCACCGGAGTGACGCATGCTCGAGCTTCGACCGACCTGCGAGAACTGCAACAAGGCACTGCCGCCCGATGCGACAGACGCACGCATCTGCAGCTACGAATGCACGTTCTGCGCGGCCTGTGTGGAGGGAGTCCTGGGCAACGTCTGTCCGAACTGCGGCGGCGGCTTCGCGGTGAGGCCCATCCGGCCGGCGAAGAACTGGAAGGGCGACAACTACCTGGGCAAGGACCCCGCGGGCACGCGTGTCCGGCACCGGCCTGTCGATCCCGGGCAGCATGCGCAGTTCGCGGCCGCGATCCGCGACGTTCTCCCGCAGCAGCGTTGATTGCGCCTCCGGCGGTCGGCGCCGTGGTGTGCGTCAATTGCCTGGCCGATCGGACAATAGTAACGTCGCGCATCCGGCTCAGGACGACACGTCCGGGGACATGCCCGACCTCACCGTACGCCCGCTGACCGTCGCTCGCTGGGCCGACCTCGAGGCGCTTTTCGCAGCCCGCGGCTGCGGCGCGGCGCGGCGCTGCTGGTGCATGTACTACCGTCGAACGGGCCGCGCGTCGGAACTCTCCGGTGGACGCACGCGCGCCGACGCCAGTCGAGCCGCGCTCAGGGCGCTTGCCCGCTCCGACCTGCCGCCCGGACTCATCGCGTATCGCGCCAGGCAACCGGTCGGATGGATATCGCTCGGTCCGCGTGACGACTTCGCGAGACTGAAGCGTTCCTCCGTCATGAAGGCCGTGGACGATACCCCGGTGTGGTCGATCGTCTGCTTCGTGGTGCCGGCCGAGTACCGCAACCAGGGCGTTGCGCGCGGCTTGCTCGAGGGCGCGATCGCCTACGCGCGCAGGCGCGGCGCGCGGTTGCTCGAGGCGTATCCGGTCGACCGCCCGGGACGCAGCAGCGACGAGGCAATGTGGTTCGGCGCCAGGTCGATGTACGACGCCGCGGGATTCCACGAGGTCGCAAGACGCCGGCCGCACCGGCCGGTCGTCCGCCGGTCGGTTGCCAAAGCAAGGCGCCCCGCTTCACGCCGCGCAACAGCGCGGCCGGGCGCCCGCCGATGATCCCCGCGCAGGATGCGCTGCGGCGGCTGCGCGAGGGCAACCGGCGCTTCGTCGCCGAAGTGCGCGGCCGAGCAGCCGCAGTGAGCAGGGCGCGACGCGAAGAGCTGGCGGCGGGCCAGGAACCGTTCGCGATCATCCTGGGCTGCTCCGACTCGCGCGTCCCCGCCGAAATCGTCTTCGACCAGGGGCTCGGCGACCTGTTCGTCATCCGCGTCGCCGGCAACATCGTGGCGCCGTCACAAGTCGAAAGCGTGGAATTCGCCGCGGCGCGCTTCGAGACACGCCTGGTCGTCGTGCTGGGCCACACGAGCTGCGGCGCTATCCAGGCGACCGTGGATGAGCTCGGCCGTCGCTCCGAAGAGCAGTCCCGGAACCTGCGCTCCATCGTCGACCGTATCCGGCCGGCCGTCGAACCGTTGCTCGGAACTTCGCTGGCGCGCGATCGGGATGCGTTGATGCACCAGGCGGTGCGCGCGAACATCCGCATGTCCGCCAACCAGCTCAGGCACGGTTCCAACGTCCTCGAGCAGCTCATTGACCGCGGCGGGCTGTGCGTCGTCGGCGCCGAGTACTCGCTCGATACCGGTGAGGTCGAATTCTTCGATGGGGTCGAATTCTGATGCGCGCGCTCGCCGCGCTGTTTGCGCTCTCGGCCGCCGGCATCGGCACGCCACCGTCGCCAGCCGACGATGCGACGCTCGCGCTCACCGGCGCCACGATCTATAACGCTCCCGGTGACGCCCCCATCGCTCGCGGCGTTGTCCTGGTGCGCGGCGGACGGATCGTGGCGGTAGGCCCGGCGACGACGCCCGTGCCTGCAGACGCGACACGCGTCGACTGCGAGGGCCTGTTCGTCGTCGCAGGCTTCCAGAACAGCCACGTGCATTTCACCGAGGCCAAGTGGGAGGACGCCGCGAAAGCTCCTGCCACGCAGCTCTCGGCGCAGCTCGAGGACATGCTGCTGCGCTGGGGTGTGACCACCGCGGTCGACACCGGATCGCTGCTCTCCAACACTCTGGCCCTGCGCGCCCGGATCGAGTCCGGCGAGGTGCGCGGGCCACGCATCTACACGGTTGGCACGCCGATCTATCCGCACAACGGCGTCCCCTACTATCTGCGCGAGTCGCTGCCGCCTGAGGTCCTGCCGCTGCTCAACACGCCGCAGACCGGGGCGGAAGCGGCGGCGATCACGGCGCGCCAGATCGAGGCGGGCGCGGACGCCCTCAAGCTCTTTACGGGCTCATGGGTCGAGCGCGGCAAGGTGCTGCCGATGGACGCCGCCATCGCGCGGGCTGCCGCCGACGAGGCGCACGCGCGCGGCAAGCTGGTGTTCGCGCACGCCTCGAACCTCGCGGGCCTGGAGCCCGCACTCGAGGCTCGGGTGGACGTCCTCGCGCACGCGCTCGACGACGACCGCGGCTGGAACGAAACCCACGTCGCGCGCATGAAGGCGATCCGGATGGCGATGATTCCGACGCTCAAGCTCTTCGGCGGCCAGAGTTTCACGAAGTACATCCAGGCGGAAGTCGGTAGCTATGCAAAAGCCGGCGGCCAGATCCTGTTCGGTACCGACGTCGGCTTTCTCACCGACTACGACACGACCGACGAGTTCGCGCTGATGGCAGGCGCCGGGCTCGACTGGCGCGCGATCCTGGCTTCACTCACCACCGCACCGGCCGAGCGGTTCGGCGAGACCCTGCGCCGCGGGCGCGTGACCACCGGTCTTGACGCCGATCTGGTCGTGCTCGGCGCGGATCCGGCGGTTGACGTGACTGCGTTCGCGAATGTGCGGTACACGATCCGTGGGGGCCGAATCATTTACAAGGCCCCGGTCAGCGCCGAAGGCAGCAGCAGCCTGGCCCGATGAGCTTCATCCGACAATGGAACATGCGACACGAACCGGCGATTCTTCATCGCCTGGGTCAGGGTCTGCGCTACGGGCTCTCAGCTCGCCGGTGGAATCGCGCATGAAGCGGGCAACGACGGGTGTGCTGATCGGCGGAGGCGTTGCGGCGACGCTCGACATCGTTTATGCGTTCGTGATGTCGGCGCAAGCAGGCATTTCGCCAACGCGGGTACTGCAGTCGGTGGCGAGCGGATGGTTGGGAAAGCAGGCGTTCGACGGCGGTATGCCTGCCGCGGTGCTGGGTCTGCTCTCGCACTATGGCATCCTGTTCGTCGCCGCTGCACTGTACCTGGCAGCGAGCCGCCGCTTCCCGCTGCTGCGGCACCGGGCGGTGACCTGCGGGCTGGTCTTCGGCGTAGGCGTGTACCTGTTCATGAACTTCGTCGTCGTACCGCTCGCCGCAGTGCCGTTCGAGCTCTCATACACGCCGTCGAAGCTCGCTCAAGGGTTCCTCTCTCACTCGGTGCTCGTCGGGCTGCCGATCGCGCTCGCGATCCGCCGCTATTCGCCCTCGGAGGTCAGGTCATGACTGACGTCGCGTTTCAGCCCATGGAGGGCACCTGCTCCTGTCGCGGCGTGCGCTACCGGATGACGGCGGCGCCGCTGTTCGTGCACTGCTGTCACTGTACCTGGTGTCAGCGGGAGACTGGCTCCGCGTTCGTGCTCAATGCGATGGTCGAGGCGGAGTGCGTCGAAGTGCTGGCAGGGTCACCGCTGGCGATCGACACGCCGTCGAACAGCGGGCGTGGTCAGAAGATCACGCGCTGCCCCAGGTGCTACGTCGCGCTGTGGAGCAACTACCCGGGCGGCGGAGATGCGATCCGCTTCGTGCGCGTCGGCACCCTCGATAACGCGGGCTCGCTGTCTCCGGACATCCACATTTTCACATCGACCAAGCAGCCGTGGGTAGTCCTGCCGGCCGGCGCACGGTCGGTGCCGGAGTTCTACGATCCAAAGCAGGAATGGCCGGCGGCGAGCCTGGCACGGTTCAAAGCGGCGCGCGAGCGCCACGGCCTGAAATAAGGAACAAGAAAGATGACGGCTACGGCGCCACTCTCCAACATCGATATCGCGCAGCGCGCGACGATGAAGCCCATCGTCCCGCTCGGGATGGAGCGACTCGGCATCCCCGAGGAACACCTGCATCCCTTCGGTCGGTACAAGGCGAAGCTGGCGCTCGACTACTGCGAGCACGTCAACGGCCGCCCGGACGGCAAGCTGGTGCTGGTGACGGCAATGTCCCCGACTCCGGCGGGTGAAGGCAAGACCACGATGACGGTGGGTCTCGGCGACGCGCTGAACCGCATCGGCAAGAAGACCGTCATCTGCCTGCGCGAGCCAGCGCTCGGCCCGGTGTTCGGCATGAAGGGCGGCGCGGCGGGCGGTGGTTACGCGCAGGTCGTCCCGATGGAGGACATCAACCTGCATTTCACCGGGGACTTCCCCGCCATCGCCCTCGCGCACAACCTGCTGAGCTCGCTGATCGATAACCATGTCCACTGGGGCAACGAACGGGGCTTCGATGTGCGCCGCATAAGCTGGCGGCGCGTCGTCGACGTCAACGACCGCGCCTTGCGCGAGATCACGGTTGGGCTCGGCGGCCCCGCCAACGGCTATCCACGCCAGGACGGGTTCGACATCGTCGTGGCCTCCGAGGTGATGGCGATACTGTGCCTGGCCACCAGCCTGCGCGACCTCAGGGAACGGCTGGGCCGGATCGTCGTCGGTCACACCCGCGACCGCCAGCCGATCCTCGCGAGCGACATCAAGGGGCACGGCGCGATGGCGGCGATTCTCAAGGACGCACTGGCGCCGAACCTGGTGCAGACACTCGAGAACAACCCGGCGTTTATCCACGGCGGGCCGTTCGCCAACATCGCGCATGGCTGCAACTCGGTGATGGCGACCCGCACCGCGCTGAAACTCGCCGATTACGTCGTGACCGAGGCGGGCTTCGGTGCCGACCTCGGCGCGGAGAAGTTCATCGACATCAAGTGCCGCAAGGCGGGGCTCAGGCCGTCCGCGGCAGTGATCGTGGCGACGGTGCGGGCGATCAAGTACCACGGCGGCGTGGCTGTCGCCGATCTCGCCCGGGAGAACATGGCGGCGCTGCAGAAGGGCATCGTCAATCTCGACCGACACGTCGACAACGTGCGCGACGTCTATGGGCTGCCATGCCTGGTCGCGATCAATCATCGCGCCGAGGACACCGACGCAGAGCTCAACTGGATCGTCGATCGGGCCTCGCATCACGGCATCAAGGTGATCATTTCGCGCCACTACGCCGAGGGGAGCCGGGGTGCCGAGACGGTCGCCAGGGAAGTCGTCGATCTCTGCGAGCATCCGAACTATTTCAAGTTCGCCTACGACGACAAGGCCACGCTCTGGGAGAAGATGAATACGATCGCGACGCGCGTCTACGGCGCCTCGGAGATAACCGCCGACGCCAGGATCCGCACGCAGATCAAGGAGCTGCAGGATGCCGGCTACGGCCCCGAACGGCGGGTCGGTCTTATGAAAACGCCGCAGACCGTAGAAGTGTCGGAAGAGTTCATAAGTGCCGTCGATGAGATGAATGATCATCGCGGCGATCCCGGAGGCAAAGGCGCAGCGCCGCCTTTGCTGAATCCCGAGCACGACGCCCGATAGAACACAGGTCCCGGTCCATATCGCCGCCGGTCCGAGTGCCAGCGGAATCCAGGGCGACGCCGCAACGGCCAGAACCGTGGGCAGCAGGAGCGTGGTCGGGACCACGAACAGCGCGGTCTTGAAGCCCACCCACAGCGCGTTCCAGAAGCGGGGGCTCTCGAGCACGTACCGGTAGAACTGGAGCCCGACGAACGTCGGCTCCTTGTAGAAGCTGATCTCGAAGGTGCTCAGGTAGAAGGAATAGAGCAGGGGCCAGATGACGAAGATGCCCAGGAGCACCACCATCGGCGCGATCATCAGGTAGGCGGTCCGGTTGTCCCGGAGGTGGGCCGCCGTCCCCGAGCCGCGCCGTCGGACGCGGCCACCCGCCTTCACCACGGTCGCGGGCGCGACGCCAGTGGCG
>Ga0207706_10001078_pt1 | contig 27712 bp, 26 predicted proteins | sample KBSC53metaG_FD_184318 | JGI IMG/M metagenome (GOLD analysis project Ga0207706, IMG submission 184318) | Corn rhizosphere microbial communities from Kellogg Biological Station, Michigan, USA - KBS C5-3 metaG (SPAdes) (version 2) | ecosystem: Host-associated > Plants > Roots > Rhizosphere > Soil ... | reverse complement strand
GCCTCACGCGCGCGGCCGGCGTGGTGCTGGCGGCAAAATCGAACGTGCGCCTCAAACACATCGAATTCGTACGGCTCGAGCCCCAGCGTGCGCTCGTCGTCCTGGTCGCGGACGACGGGCAGGTCGAGAACCGGATCATCAGCGTTCCGGCCGGACTGCCGGGGGCGTCGCTCACCGAGGCGTCGAACTTCCTCAACGCCCATGTGCGCGGCCGCACGCTGGCGGAGGCCAAGACCGAGCTGGAGAAGGCGCTTGCGGCCGGCCAGGCGGAGGTCGATCAGCTCACCCAGAAGATCGTCGCCGCCGGCCTGGCGAGCTGGTCGGGCGGCGAGAGCGACGAGCGCAAGCTGATCGTGCGCGGCGCGGCGCACCTGCTCGACGACCTCAAGGCGCTCGAGGACCTCGAGCGCGTGCGGCTGCTGTTCGACGATCTCGAGACCAAGCGCGGCCTGGTCGATCTGCTCGGGCGCGCCGAGCATGCCGACGGCGCCCGTATCTTCATCGGCTCGGAGAACAAGCTGTTCTCGCTCTCGGGCTCGTCCACCATCGTCGCGCCTTACCGCGACGGCGCCGGCCGCATCGTCGGCGTGATCGGCGTGATCGGTCCCACTCGGCTCAATTATGCCCGCGTGATTCCGATGGTCGATTACACCGCGAAAGTCGTGAGCAAGCTCGTCGGAGGGTGAGGTTGCCACCCTTGTCGCGCATTGTGGCTTGATTTTTGGCCGCTCAACCCTGATATCCGGGGCGAATTCAATCGCAAGTGGGAACAATGTGATGACGGATACGAATGCCCGCCCATCCGTCGATGCGGGCGAAGAGCCCGAGAGCCGGGAGCCTTCTTCGCAGGCTTCCGACGCCAAGACGATCGACCCCAACGACCACGCCAGCGTTGCCGCCGAGTACAAGGACAAGCTCCTGCGCGTGCTCGCTGAAATGGAGAATCTGCGGCGGCGGACCGATCGCGAGATCGCGGATGCCCGCGTCTACGGCATTTCCAACTTTGCACGCGATATCGTGGCCGTGGCCGACAACATGGCGCGCGCGCTCGGGGCATTCGATGCCAAGCTGCGGGAGCAGGCCGACGCCGGCACCAAGGCGCTGCTTGACGGCGTCGAGCTGACCGAGCGGGAACTCGACAAGGTGCTGGAGAAGCACGGGGTGAAGAAGTTCGACCCGCTCGGGCAGAAGTTCGATCCCAATCTGCATCAGGCGATGTACGAGATTCCCGATGCCTCGCGGCCCGCGGGCAGCGTCGCCCAGGTGGTGCAGCCCGGCTACATGATCGGGGATCGCGTGCTGCGGCCGGCGCTCGTCGGGGTGGCGAAAGGCGGACCAAAGCCCGCGGCCGAGCCGCCCGCGAACGACAACGGCGGGTCCTCCGCGCGCAATCCCCCGAACTAGATCGCCCCCAAACCGGATTACATTCCGATCGCGTTGCGCCCCTCGCCCGTTGCGGAATGACGGCGCTTCCTCCCTCGTTGCTCTGATCGCGCTATGCTCGTACCCGCGCCCGGCCGGCTCGGGCCGCGGGCTTTGCGCGTGGGGCATGCCCGCGGGTACGTGGAGGCAACGATGATACGCAGCACGGATCGCTTCCTGACCACCCATGCCGGAAGCCTGCCGCGGCCGGACGATCTCATCCGCATGATGTACGCCAAGGAAGAGGGGGTGCCGGTCGAGCGTGAGGCACTGGCGGCGCGCGTGCGCGCGGCGGTGTCGGAGGTGGTGAGGAAACAGGCCGATGCCGGCATCGACCTCGTCAATGACGGTGAGATGTCGAAGCCGAGCTATGCCACCTACGTCAAGGACCGTCTCGCCGGCTTCGGCGGTACCGGCAACACGTTCGTGTACCAGGACCTCGCGCAATTCCCCAATCTCGCCAAGCGGGTCTTTGGCGATCCCGGTCGCTCGCGCCGTAAGACCCCGGCGTGCAATGCGCCCGTGCATGTGCGCGACCCCGAGGCGGCATCGACCGACGTCGGCAATCTCCAGGCGGCGCTGGCCGAGGTGCGCAGGACCGAAGCATTCATGAGCGCGGCCTCGCCCGGCGTCGTCTCGCTGTTCTTCCGCAACGACTATTACCCGAGCCAGGAGGCGTACCTGTTCGCGATTGCCGAGGCCATGCGCCAGGAATACGAGGCGGTCGCGAATGCCGGCATCGTGCTGCAGATCGATTGCCCCGATCTCGCCATGGGTCGCCACATCCAGTACGCAGAGCTCAGCCTTGCGGACTTCCGCAAACGCGCGGGGATGCACGTGCAGGCGCTCAACCACGCGCTCGCCAATATCGCGCCCGAACGGCTGCGCATGCATCTGTGCTGGGGCAACTACGAAGGCCCGCATCATTGCGACGTGGCGCTCGCCGACATCATCGACATCGTGTTCGCGGCGCGGCCCAGCGCGATCTCGTTCGAGGCCGCCAATCCACGGCATGGTCACGAATGGACGCTGTTCGAGGACGTCAAGCTGCCGGCCGGCAAGGTGCTCATTCCCGGTGTGATTGAATCGAAGTCCAACTTCATCGAGCATCCGGAATTGATCGCTCAGCGCATCGGGCGCTACGCGCGGCTCGTCGGCCGCGAGAATGTCATCGCCGGCAGCGATTGCGGCTACGGCACCTGGGTGGGACAGGCCGCGGTCGATCCCGATGTGGTCTGGGCGAAGCTCGCGGCGATGGCGGAAGGCGCGCGGATAGCGTCACGGCAGTTCTGGCACTGACAGTGTTCGCAGCGCTCCGTCGGCGTCAGCGCGCTTCAATTCCATCGCGCACGGAGCGAAAGCGCGGATAGGCGTCTTTCCAGGCTTGCTCACGCGCAATCCCGACGATCTGCATATAACCGCTGCCGCCGAAGCGCAGCCACTGCACCACTGTCAGCGCTGACGTACCCGTCGCATCCTTGGCGTTGGCGAGGATCTGGTGGCCCTGCTGGCCGCTCAGGCGCAACGGCTCGGACGTGGTGACACGGATCTCGCGCATGTTCGGCAGCATGGCCAGGACCTCGCGCGCGAACGTATCGCGGTCGGCATTCTGCGCCGGACCTCCGGGGGCGATGGCGGCGAGGATGTGCGGCTCGTTGGTGCTGTCCGGCGAACCGGCGGCGCCCGCGGGAGCATCGCTCAACATCACGGCGCGGCCGGGGATGACGCCGGCGATCCGAAACCCGGAAAATTCACCAACCTTGAACGGCAGCAGCCCGAGTTGTTCCTCGATCGGAACGGCCGCGCGAAACGCCAGCGTGGCCAGCGAAGCGCGGATCGCCGCGTCGGGATAGAGCGCTGCTACCGCCTCCGGCATCTGCACGGTGACGAATGCCGTGAGCGAGGGCGAGGCGGCTACCAGGATCCATTTGCGGACCTTGGTATTGTCGACGTCCTGCCGACCAACGACCAGGAAGGCCTTGCCGCTGGGCAGCGGCAGGGCCTCGCGCGAATCCATCGTCATGCCTTGCCGCTTGAGCGCATCGGCGGTGACGGACGCATCCAGATCCGCATAGGCCTGGGGCGGCAGCGCGACCAGGATCATGGTGACGCTGTTGTTGAGATCCTCGTAGCCGAAGAACGTCTTGCTCGGCACCAATCCGGCCGGGGGCGCGAGCCCGATACGGGAGCCGGGCGGGTAGGTGGGCTCGGCGGCGGACACCGGCAATGCGGCAAGCGCGAGCATGAACAGGGCGAGAAGCGAGCGGAATGTTGCCATGCGGCGACAATACCGCGATTGATCGGCCGAGGAAACGGCCGGCGCCGTGTGCGCCGTTCGCAAAGACGTGATGCGATCAGCCCGCGGGAACGGTCACCCGCCGCAGCGTGAGGTTGATGCGGCCGCCTTCCGGCAGCAGGGTCGAGGTCCCCGGCATGATGCGGTCGACGCCATGAAAGGCGAGCCTTGCCTCGCCGGCGAGCACCACGGCGTCACCGGAGGCCAGGCGCAGGCTGCGGGTCGGGTCGCCGCGCTTCGTGCCCCCGATCCTGAACAGGCAGGTATCGCCGAGCGAAAGCGACACCACGGGCGCTCCTAGCTCGCGCTCGTCCCGATCCTGGTGCAGGCCCATTTTTGCCGCCGGTCCGTAGTAGTTGATCAAGCAGCTCTCGGGCGCGTGGGGGTAGTGTGCGAGCGCGTTCCAGGCCTCGATCACGACATCGGGCATTGCCGGCCATGGCTGTGCGGTTTCGGGATGGAGGGGCTGATACCGATAGCCGGCTTCGTCGGTCACCCAGCCGAGCGGCCCGCAATTGGTCATGCGCACCGACATCGGCTTTCCGCTTTTCGGCATCCGCGGGGTGTAAGCCGGTGCAACCGCCAGCACCGAACGCAACGCGCTCAGCAGCACCTCCTGGGCCGGCCGATCGAGATAACCCGGCACGAAACGGAAGCCGGAGAGCGGGGTGGGGGTGGTCATAGCGCTATCGCCGATGATTGATGTCCGTTATCAGATGGGTTCTCGGCGCGGGCCGGCGGCGTGGGCTCGCGAATCCGTGATCATATGTCTTGCGGGGGAAACCCGCCCTCCTATATGAGCCAAGACGCCGCAGGGGGCGGCATCGATGTGTATTTAGGGGGTCGGAGAAGGGACCCGCGGGCATCGCGGAATTTCCCGCTTCGGGTGCCGATAAGGGCCCGACCGACCTGCCGCAGAAGAGAGGAAGCGAGAACATGGGCAAGGTCATCGGTATCGACCTCGGCACCACCAATTCGTGCGTCGCCGTCATGGAAGGCAAGACGCCGAAGGTCATCGAAAATGCGGAGGGCATGCGCACCACGCCCTCGATCGTAGCCTTCACCGACGACGGTGAACGGCTCGTCGGCCAGCCGGCCAAGCGCCAGGCGGTCACCAATCCCGAGCGCACCATCTTCGCCGTGAAGCGCCTCATCGGCCGCCGCTACGACGATCCGATGGTGGAGAAGGACAAGAAGCTCGTCCCCTACAAGATCGTGCGCGCCTCCAACGGCGACGCCTGGGTCGAGATCGAAGGCAAGACCTATTCGCCATCGCAGATCTCCGCCTTCATCCTGCAGAAGATGAAGGAGACCGCCGAGGCCTATCTCGGACAGAAGGTCGAGCAGGCGGTCATCACCGTTCCGGCCTACTTCAACGACGCCCAGCGCCAAGCCACCAAGGATGCCGGCAAGATCGCCGGCCTCGAAGTGCTGCGCATCATCAACGAGCCGACCGCGGCCGCGCTGGCCTACGGTCTCGACAAGCAGAAGACCGGCACCATCGCGGTCTATGACCTCGGCGGCGGCACCTTCGACGTTTCGATCCTGGAAATCGGCGACGGCGTGTTCGAGGTGAAGTCGACCAACGGCGACACCTTTCTGGGCGGCGAGGACTTCGACATGCGCCTCGTCAGCTATCTCGCCGACGAGTTTCAGAAGGAGCAGGGCATCGATCTGCGCCGCGACAAGCTCGCGTTGCAGCGGCTGAAGGAAGCCGCCGAGAAGGCGAAGATCGAGCTGTCCTCCACCACCCAGACCGAGATCAATCTGCCGTTCATCACGGCCGACGCGTCTGGCCCGAAGCATCTGACCATGAAGCTCACCCGCGCCAAGTTCGAGGCGCTGGTCGATGATCTCATCCAGAAGACCGTCGAGCCGTGCCGGCGGGCGCTCAAGGATGCGGGCCTGTCCGCGGCGGAGATCAACGAGGTCGTCCTGGTCGGCGGCATGACGCGCATGCCCAAGGTGCAGGAAGTCGTAAAGCAGCTGTTCGGCAAGGAGCCGCACAAGGGCGTCAATCCGGACGAGGTCGTCGCAGTGGGTGCCGCGATCCAGGCCGGCGTCCTGCAAGGCGACGTCAAGGACGTGCTCCTGCTCGACGTCACGCCGCTCTCCCTCGGCATCGAGACGCTCGGCGGGGTGTTCACGCGCCTCATCGACCGCAACACCACGATCCCGACCAAGAAGAGCCAGGTGTTCTCCACCGCCGAGGACAATCAGAACGCGGTCACCATCCGCGTGTTCCAGGGCGAGCGCGAGATGGCGTCCGACAACAAGATACTGGGTCAGTTCGACCTGGTCGGACTGCCGCCGGCGCCGCGCGGCGTTCCGCAGATCGAGGTGACCTTCGACATCGACGCCAACGGCATCGTCAACGTGCAGGCCAAGGACAAGGGCACCGGCAAGGAACAGCAGATCCGCATCCAGGCGTCGGGCGGCCTCTCCGAGGCTGACATCCAGCGCATGGTCAAGGACGCCGAATCCCACGCCGAGGAGGACAAGAAGCGCAAGGCTGAAGTCGAGGCCAAGAACCACGCCGAGGCTTTGGTCCACTCCACCGAGAAGGCCCTTGAGGAGCATGGCGCGAAGGTCGGCGAAACCGAGCGCCGCGCCATCGAGAATGCGATGGCGGATCTCAAGGAAGCCCTCAAGGGCGGCGACGCCGATGCGATCACGGCCAAGACCAACACGTTGGCGCAGGCCTCGATGAAACTCGGCGAGGCGATGTACAAGCAGTCGCAGGAAGGCGGCGCCGGCGGGCCGGAAGGCCCCGGTGGTGCCGCTCCCGGCGGCGATGGCTCCGGCAAGAACGAGGACGTCGTCGACGCGGAATTCACCGAGGTCGACGACGACAAGAAGAACAAGAAATCGGCCTGACGCGGCGATGCGGTCGCGATGCCTGCAGTCGATTGCAACCAACACCCCCGGGGTCACAGCCGGGGGTGCATCTGTTTTGAAGCGCCATGAGTGACCAAGTAAGATCGGGCGACGACGCCACGGCGGAAAAGACGGGGTGGGATGCGGGCATGGCCAAGCGCTGCTACTACGAGGTTCTGGAGGTCGAACGCACCGCCGGTGAGACCCAGCTGAAAGCCGCCTTCCGCAAGCTGGCGATGAAATGGCACCCCGATCGCAATCCCGCTGACAAAACCTCAGAGGTCCGCTTCAAGGAAATCAACGAAGCCTACGAAGTCCTCAAGGACGCGGACAAGCGCGCCGCCTACGATCGCTTCGGCCACGCCGCCTTCGAGCACAATGCCGGCGGCCCCGCCGGCGGCTTTGGCGACGTGGCGTCCGCCTTCGCCGACATTTTCGACGATCTGTTCGGCATGGGCGGTGGCGCTCGCCGTGGGCGTGGGAGCGGCCGCGAGCGCGGCGCCGATCTGCGCTACAACATGGAGATCAGCCTCGAGGAGGCCTATTCGGGCAAGGCAGCGCAGCTGCGCATCCCGACGTCGGTGACCTGCGAGGCCTGTTCCGGCTCGGGCGCCAAGAGCGGCACCAAGCCCAAGGCCTGTCCCACCTGCGGCGGCCAGGGCCGCATTCGTCACGCACAGGGCTTCTTCACGCTCGAGCGGACCTGTCCGGGCTGCCAGGGCCGCGGCCAGGTCATCGACAATCCCTGCCCGGCCTGTGCCGGCTCCGGGCGGGTGACGCGCGAGCGCGCCCTGTCCGTCAATATTCCGGCCGGCGTCGAGGATGGCACCCGCATCCGGCTCGCGGGTGAAGGCGAGGCCGGCGTACGCGGCGGTCCGGCCGGCGACCTCTACATTTTCCTGTCACTGAGCTCGCATCCGTTTTTCCAGCGCGAGGGCGCCGATCTCCATTGCCGTGTCCCGATCTCCATGGTGGCGGCGGCGTTGGGCGGCGATTTCGAGGTGCCGACCATCGACGGCAACAACACGCGCGTGAAGGTGCCGGAAGGCACCCAGTCGGGACGGCGCTTCCGGCTTCAAGGTAAGGGGATGCCGGTGCTGCGGTCGAAGCAGACCGGCGACATGTATGTTCAGGTCCTGGTCGAAACCCCGCAAAAGCTGACCAAGCGACAGCGCGAGCTGTTGAACGAGTTCGAGCGATTGTCGTCCAAGGATACTCATCCGGAATCGGCCGGGTTCTTCGGCAAGGTCAAAGAGTTCCTGGCGCGTTCCGGCTCGGCCTGACACAAAATTGCCGCGTTGCCCTTGCCGCCGCGGTCGTCCCGGTGCAAAGTCATAATCTGTAATCATTGCGCAGCGTTAGCCCCCTCATGCCGCTTCCCGCCTTGCAACTCCTCGAAAAGAAATTCGAGCAACAGAAGCGCCTGTTCGAGGTCAAGAAGGTTGAGCTGGAGCGGGAGATCGAGCGGCACATCCAGCTCTTCGAGCAGAAGAAGGGTGCGTTCGAGAAGAAGATCGAGCAGCAATTCGAGAGCCACCGGCGCAAGTTCGAGCAGCGGCTCGAGACGCAGAAGCGCAAGTTCGGCGTTCAGATCCGCCGCTTCGAGCAGAAGAACGGCATCCGGCTCGACGACGAAGTCCGCTTCATACGCACCTGGATCGAGAAGCCGCTGTCGCTCGGCGCGGTGACGCCGTCGGGCCGCGCGCTCGCGCGCACCATGGCGGCGTATATCGATCCGAGCCGGCCGGGCCCGATCGTCGAGCTTGGGCCGGGCACCGGGCCGGTCACCGAGGCACTGGTGGCGCAAGGCATCGATCCGGCGCGGCTCGTCCTCGTCGAGTTTGATCCGACCTTCTGCCGGCTGCTGCGCGCGCGCTACCCCAAGGCCACGGTGGTGCAGGGCGATGCCTACAGCCTCAAGCGGCTGCTCGCCGGGCTGATGCAGAATCCGGCTGCGGGCGTGGTCTCCGGCCTGCCGCTGTTCACCAAGCCGCTACGGATGCGCCTGCGCCTCTTGTTTGACGCCCTCGACCTGATGGCGCCAGGCGCGCCCTTCGTTCAGTTCACCTACAACGCGGTTCCGCCGCTCCCGAAGCGGCTCGAGCGCGTGAGCGCGGAGCCATCCGAGCGGGTATGGATGAACATTCCGCCGGCGCGGGTGTGGGTCTATCGGAGAGACTGACGACGACAGCCAACGCAAGCGTGCGTATGGTGTCGCTGAAATGCGTCCTCCGCCCTCTGCCACCCGTCGTCTGTCATGGCCGTTCCGAAAATTCTGGTCATTCCCGGCTCGCTGCGCGCGAAGTCGTACAATGTGCGGCTGGCGGCGCTCGCGAGCAAGGAGCTGACATTGGCGGATGCCGACGTCACCCGCATCTCGCTCGAAGACTATCCGCTGCCGATTTACGAAGCCGACACGACCGAGACATCCGAGCCGCCACGCAACGCGCTCAAGCTCAAGCAGCTGATGTCGGCGCACCAGGGCGTCTTCATCGCCAGCCCGGAATACAACGCCTCGCTGACGCCGCTGATCAAGAACGCGATCGACTGGATCGCGGCGGTGCGCGAGCGCGGCGAACCGCCCCTGGCCGCCTATCAGAACCGTGTCTTTGCGCTGGGCGGCGCCTCGTCCGGCCATTCCGGCGCGACCCATTCGTTGCTGGCGCTGCGCCAGGTGCTGGCGGTGGGCTGCCGGGCCTTGGTGCTGGCGGAGCAGGTGACGGTGCCCAATGCCGAACACGCCTTCGACGACATGGATCAGCTGACGGACGCGCGCGCGGCCGATCAGCTCAAGATCCTGGTGCGTAAGCTCGTCGATACCGCCAGGCTCATGGCATAAGGAGTAAACTGCCCGTATGGAAACTCCGGTGTCCCGCTTCATTGCCCACTGCGCCGCCACAGCGACGCGACCGAGGAGGCTGCGCCGTGCGCCTTGCTCCGCGTGAGCGGTTGATCGTTGCCCTCGATGTCCCTTCGGTGGCGGAGGCGGAGGCGATTGTCGTGCGGCTCGGCGAGTCGGTCTCGTTCTACAAGATCGGCTACCAGCTGGCTTTCGCGGGCGGCATCGACTTCGCCAAGGTGCTCGCGGGCGCGGGCAAGCGCATTTTTCTGGACCTCAAGCTCCACGATATCGGCAACACCGTCGCCAAGGGAGTCGAAAGCGTCGCGGCGCTCGGCGCATCGTTCCTCACGGTGCACGCCTATCCGCAGACCATGCACGCCGCGGTCGACGCGCGCAAAGGCTCGCCCCTGCGGCTGCTCGCCGTCACCGTGCTCACCTCCTACGATGATGCCGACCTGGCCGCGGCCGGCTACGACTTCACGGTTTCGGAGCTCGTGGGCGAACGCGCGGCGCAGGCGCGCGACGTCGGAATCGACGGGCTGGTCTGCTCGGGCGAGGAGGCGGCGATGCTGCGCCCGATCGTGGGCGCCGGCATGGTGCTGGTGACGCCGGGCATCCGGCCGGCGGGCGCCGAGGCCGGCGACCAGAAGCGCATCATGACGCCGATGGCCGCGATCGCAGCCGGGGCCGATCATCTCGTGGTCGGCCGGCCGATCGTCGCGGCGACCGATCCGAAAGCCGCCGCCGAAGCAATCATTGCCGACATCGCAAAGGCGGCGGGACCATGAGGGAGAGCTCGAGATGGCCAAGGGATACTGGATTCCGCATATCGATGTGAGCGATCCGGAAGGCTACAAGGCGTACATGGCCGCGACTCCGGAGGCGCACCGCAAATACGACGGTCATGTGCTGGTGCGGGGCGGGGCCTGCGAAGTGGTGGAAGGCAAGGGACGCGCGCGCAACGTCCTGCGCGAGTTTCCCGATTATGCCACCGCGCTCGCCTGTTACCGTTCCCCTGAATACCAGCGGGCGAAGCCGCTGCGCCTGTCCCATTCGACCTGCGATTTCGTGATCGTCGAGGGCTACGACGGCGAGCAGCCGCAGTCTTCGGCCCCGCCGCCCGCCGCCGCCCGCAAGGGCTATTGGATCGCTCACGTCGACGTGTCCGATCCCGAGGGCTACAAGGCTTATGTCGCCGCCAACAAATTGGCCTTCACCAAATACGGCGTGCGTTATCTCGTGCGCGGCGGGACATGCGAGGTGGTGGAAGGCAAGGCGCGCGGGCGGACCGTGGTGCTCGAGTTTCCGAGCTATCAGGCGGCGCACGACTGCTATCGCTCGCCGGAGTACCAGGCCGCGATCGCGCTGCGCAAAGACAACGCCACGGCCGATATCATCGTCGTCGAAGGTTATGACGGCCCGCAGTCGTAAAGCGGGTTCACCTCCGCGCGGGAAGGCGGGGTTCAGGGTGCGGTGGCGCCGGGGCGGATGACGGTGACGCCCGCATATTCGTGATTTGACTCGGGTTACCCGAATCTTGTACCAACACAGCATCATCCAAGAGTGCGCATCACGCCCGGGACGCATCACCGCTCCGGGCTTTTTCAACGCGGGAGCAATAAGTGACGCCGCGCGTGCAAGCACGCTTGCCGGATTTTGCTCGAACGTGAAACTGGAAAAGGGGCGCCGCCAGATCCGGCCCCCGCCGCTATGGCAGGGCAGCGGCGCTGCCGGCGGCCCATTTTGGGGAAACGAACCCACGTTGCAAAAGCGCAACAATGGCCGCTCGGTCGGGAAACGGTCTGCATCAGTTGGCCGCTGCGTCCCGCTCCGGTCTGCCGTTGCTTTCTTTCGCGTCGCCACCCCGTTATACCCGCGCCACGTTGGCGGGGAGAAAACCGATGTCCGATATGCGGTTGATCGTAGCCGGCGCTGGCGGGCGCATGGGTCGCACGCTCATCCATGCCATTGCGGCGATGGACGGCGCGACCCTCGCGGGCGCGGTCGAGGCGGCGGGATCGGCCGTGATCGGCCGTGATGCCGGCGAGCTTGCGGGGCTGGGCAAGAACGGCGTGAGCGTGACCACCGAGGTCGAGCCGCTGCTCGCGCAGGCCGACGGGCTCCTCGACTTCACGGTGCCGGCGGCGACCATCGCCCTCGCCGAGCTCACGGCGCGCCGGGGGCTGGTGCACGTCATCGGCACCACCGGGCTCAGCGGAGAGGACGACGAGCTGATCGCGGAGGCCGGCAAGCGCGCGGTGATCGTCCAGTCCGGCAACATGAGTCTCGGGGTCAACCTGCTGGCGGCGCTGGTCAAGCGCGTGGCCAAGACGCTCGATGAGGACTTCGACGTCGAGATTCTCGAAATGCACCACAACAAGAAGGTCGACGCGCCCTCGGGCACGGCGCTGATGCTCGGGCGCGCCGCGGCGGACGGCCGCGGCATCGATCTCGACCAACGCTCGGAGCGCGGGCGCGACGGCCATACCGGCGCGCGCTGTGCCGGCGACATCGGCTTTGCCTCGCTGCGTGGCGGCTCGGTGGTGGGCGATCACACCGTGATCTTTGCCGGGCCGGCGGAGCGCATCGAGCTCGTGCATCGCGCCGAGGATCGCATGATCTTCGCGCGTGGCGCGGTACGCGCTGCGTTGTGGGCGCGCAAGCAGAAGCCGGGCGTCTACTCGATGGTCGACGTGCTCGGCTTGCGCGACATCTGAGCTTCGAGCTCAGGGGCGCAGCAGCGAGACCCCGGTCATCTCCGCCGGCTGCGGCAGGCCCATCAGTTCGAGCAAGGTGGGCGCGATGTCGGCGAGCCTGCCGTCGCGCAGGGGGCCGTTGCCGCCGCCCGTCAGCACGACCGGAACCGGATTGGTGGTGTGGGAGGTGTGCGGGCCGCCGGTGTTGGGATCGCGCATCAGCTCGCAATTGCCGTGGTCGGCGGTGAACAGCAACGCGCCGCCGGCTCTTTCGATCGCCGCGGCGATGCGCCCGAGCCCGGCATCGACGGTCTCGACCGCCTTGATCGCGGCCGTCAGGCTGCCGGTGTGTCCGACCATGTCGGGATTGGCATAGTTCAACACGATCAGGTCGTATCGGCCGGAGTCGATGGCCGCGACCGCCTTGTCAGTCAATTCGGGCGCCGACATCTCGGGCTGCAGGTCATAGGTCGCGACCTTCGGCGACGGCACCATGATGCGATCCTCGCCGGGATAGGGTTCCTCCTCGCCGCCGTTGAGGAAATACGTGACGTGCGGATATTTCTCGGTCTCGGCCATGCGCAATTGCGCGCGCCCGGTGGCGCCGACCACCGCGCCGAGCACGTTCGCCAGATTGTCGGGCGGGAAGATCGTCTGCAGGAAGGTGTCCAGATGTTCGCTGTACTGGGTCATGCCGACCGCTGCCGCGAACTGCACGATGCGGCCGCGCGCAAAGCCGTCGAACGCCGGATCGAGCATCGCTCCCAGAATCTCGCGCACGCGATCGGCACGGAAGTTGAAGCAAAGCACGCCGTCGCCGTCGCGAATGCCGCGATAGCCGCCGACCACCGCCGGGACCACGAACTCGTCGCTGAGATCGTGCGCATAGGCATCCGCGATCACCGCATCGGCATCGGGGAAGCGCGGCCCTTCGGCGTCCACGATCGCGCGGTAGGCCTTCGCCACGCGTTCCCAACGCTTGTCGCGGTCCATGGCGTAGTACCGGCCGCTGACCGTCGCGATCGGAACCGACGGCGGGAGCGCCTTGAGCAGGCGTGCGATATCATCCCGTGCCGAGCGCGGCGGCGTGTCACGGCCGTCGGTGAAGGCGTGCACGACGGTGGGCAGATTTGCCTGCGCAAGGATCCCGGCGAGCGCGGCGGCGTGATCCTGGTGCGAATGCACGCCGCCGGGCGACACCAGCCCGACGAGATGGCAGGTGCCGCCGGTTCGCCGCACCCGTTCGATCAGGCCTTGCAGCGCGGGCGTGTTGGCGATCTCGGCGCGCGCGACCGCGTGGTTGATGCGGGGCAGATCCTGCATCACCAGCCGGCCCGCGCCGATATTGAGATGGCCGACCTCGGAATTGCCCATCTGTCCCGGCGGCAAGCCGACGTCCTCTCCCGACGTGCGCAGGAAGGCGTGCGGACAGCTCGCCCACAGGCGATCGAACGTGGGCGTGCGCGCCTGCCGGACGGCGTTGTCGGCCGCATCGTCGCGCCAGCCCCAGCCGTCGAGCACGACCAGCATCACCGGACGACGTGTCTGCATCTCGACGCTTCCTGTGCTTCATCGATGCCTCGCGTGCATCGATCAGGAGACTTGTGTGGGATCGCGGCTGCATCGTCAACCGGTGGCGCTGCTGCGGATCGCTCGCGCGGTTCCGATGACAGTGGCGAAGCTTCGCCGGCCGGGCGTGCCTTTCGTGTCACAGCGCCGCGAATTTCGCACGCGCCGCAGGCAAACCGTGCGGACGCTCATAATCCGCAGCCGCGAATCAGATAGAACGCTTTCGCTGTCGCTTTCGGTCGGGGGGCTGAATTGGCCGCGCGGACACTCATTGCCGCGTTGGGATTGTTGTTGACGCACGCCGTGCCGATGCACGCGGGCGTCGACCGCCCACCGCAATTCATCGTGATGGCGTTCGACAACTGCACCGAGCTCGAGCGCTGGCAGGAGCTCACCGATTTTGCCGCCGAGACGAACCGCGACGGCGACCGCGTTCACTTCACCTTCTTCGTCAGCGGGATCAATTTCATCGCCGACGGCAAGCGCAACATCTACGAGGGTCCGCATCAGCGCCGCGGCTATTCCCGCATCAGTTTCGGCGGCTCGCCCGATGAGGTTCGCAGGCGCGTAGACTATGTGAACGATCTTTACCGCAACGGCCACGAGATCGCCTCGCACGCGGTGGGGCATTTCAACGGCGCCGCATGGTCGAGCGCTGATTGGGACAAGGAGTTTCGCGCGTTCGGGGACATCGTGAACAATGTCGGCCCCAACAACGCGCTCGCTGGATCGAGGTTGGAGTTCTCCGCCAGCGACGTGATCGGCTTCCGCGCGCCCTACCTCGCCAAAGGCGCTGGCCTCTACGGCGCGCTCAAGGCCAACGGCTTTCGCTACGACACCAGCGGTGTCGGCCACGCCGATGCCTGGCCCGAGCGGATCGACGGCATCTGGCGGTTCAATCTCGCCATGCTGAGGATCCAGGGCTCGGGCAAGGGCACGCTGTCGATGGACTACAATTTCTTCGTGGCGCAGTCGCGCGCCGCCGCCGATCCGCGCCGCTACGAGGCCGCCCGCGAGCAGACCCTGCAGACCTATCTGCACTACTTCAAGACCAACTACGCCGGCAACCGCGCGCCGCTTCACATCGGGCATCACTTCACCGGCTACCAGGGTGGTGCCTACAACGAAGCGCTGAAATCGTTCGCGCGCGCGGTGTGCGGCCTGCCCGAAGTGCGCTGCGTGACGTATGCCAGGCTGGCCGACTTCATGGATCAGCAGAATCCGGACACGCTCGCAGCCTATCGCAGGGGCGACTTTGCCCGCGCCGCGACGCCCGCCCTGAACGTGGCGGAGGCCGCGCGGTAGCGCGCACGCACCGCGTCCTGGCGTCACCCGCGGGGCGCGGGCCGTTAGCCGGCGCTGACCCGCCCGGTCTCCCAACCCAGCATGGCGCGCTTGCGGGTGAGGCCCCAATGATAGCCGGTGATGTCGCCGCTCTTGCCCAGCACCCGGTGGCAAGGCACCACGAAGGAGAGTGGATTCTTGCCGACCGCAGCGCCCACGGCGCGCGCGGCCTTGCTCGCCCCAAGCTTCGCGGCGATGGCGGAATAAGTCATCGCCCGGCCCAGCGGAATTTCGAGCAGGGTCTCCCACACCCGCACTTCAAAATCGGTGCCGATGAGCACGATGCGCAACGGCCGGTTGGCGCGCCACAAGCTGGTGTCGAAGACGCGTGCTGCGAGCGGCGCCGTGCCGGCGCAGTCTTCCACGATATTGGCCATCGGCCAGCGGCTTCGCATGTCGGCGAGCGCGGCCTGTTCCTCGCCGGGATCGGCGAAAGCGAGCCCCGCAAGTCCGCGCTCTGTCGTCATCACCAGCGCGGTGCCGAACGGCGAGGGGTGAAAGCCGTAGGATACGGTCAGCCCGGCGCCGCCGGATTTCCATTCCCCCGGCGACATCGCTTCGTGGGTGACGAAGAGATCGTGCAGCCGTCCCGGCCCCGAGAGACCGACCTCGAACGAGGCGTCGAGCACGCTGGCGGAGTCCCGCAACAGCCGGCGGGCATGGTCGAGGGTGAGCGCCTGCAGGAATGCCTTGGGCGTGATCCCGGCCCAGCGGCGAAACAGATGGTGGAGATCGCCGGCGCTCACGCCGGCCGCTGCCGCGATGGCCTCGATTTCCGGTTGTGCACGCCAGCGCTCGGAGACGAACGCAATGGCACGGCGCACGATTTCGTAGTCGGCGGCGTCGCGGCTGAGCTCGACGTTGGGGATGCGATCGGGCGATAGCATGGATGCCTCCATCGTTTGCCCGTTCCATCTAGGGCGCGGAAGCCGCGCTGCCCACCCGTTTTCTGTTGGATTAACGCTAGTCGAGCACGGTCCGCGTCGGCCCGCGCTTGGCCTCCCCGATCGCCGCCGAGAGCGCCAGCGCGAAGCTTTCCTTCTCCTGCGGCCCGAGGAAGCCGGCGATCGCAAGCCGCCGCCCATGCGAGACCAGGAACAGCCGCTCGATGCCGAATTCCGCATGCACCACGCGGTCGAGCTTCACCCAGAGCGGATTGAGCGTCCATTCGCTGATACGGCCGCGATGGCTCACCTTGCGCACGGTGAGCTCGGAGGGGGTGACCGTGACCTGCTCGTAGGCGTTGGCGCGGCGATAGCTCACCCGGAACGCGAGATAGATCAGCAGCACGTCGAGCCCGCAGAAGCCGAACACCGGCCAGGCTCCGGCCAGGAGGAACGCCATGCCGGTCGCGAAGCTGATGACGCCCAGCACCATCATCAGTATCAGAAAGCCCTTGCGGCTGAGCGAGCGGTGCGGGGTGAGCACCGCCGAAAAGATCGTGGGTTCCGGGGTCCGGTCGTTGTCCGCTGACATGGCCCTCACTATACCGGAACCATGGCGCGCAAGACACCACGCAAGGTGGCAAGCAAGGTCGCCCGCAAGGCGCCGCGGCGAACGGCGTCGAGCAGCCCGCGTGCGGCGCGCGGCAGCGAGGCGCAGCTCAAAGGTCCGCGTACGCGCTTGGCGGCCGACAAGAAGGCCGCCGTTGGCGCGATGCCGCAATGGACACCGGCGGAGATTGCGGAAGCGTTCCGTCGCTTCCAGGCCGCCATGCCCGAGCCCAAGGGCGAGCTCAAGCACGTCAATCCGTTCACCCTGCTGGTGGCGGTGGTGCTCTCGGCGCAGGCGACCGATGCCGGCGTCAACAAGGCCACACCCGCGCTGTTCGCGGCGGCCGACACCCCGCAAAAGATGGCGGCATTGGGCGAGGAGCGCGTGCGGGAACTGGTGAAGACCATCGGTCTCTTTCGCACCAAGGCGAAGAACGTCGTGGCCTTGTCGAAGAAGCTGGTCGAGGAGCATGCCGGCGAGGTCCCGCGCACGCGCGAGGCGCTGGAGGCGCTGCCCGGCGTCGGCCGCAAGACCGCGAACGTCGTACTCAACATTGCCTTCGGTGAGCCGACGATTGCCGTCGACACCCACATCTTCCGCGTGGGCAACAGGACCGGCATGGCAACGGGCAAGACACCGTTCGAGGTCGAGATGAAGCTCAATGAGGTGGTGCCACCGAAATACCGGCTTCATGCCCATCACTGGCTGATCCTGCACGGGCGCTACGTCTGCGTCGCGCGGCGTCCGCTGTGCGAGCGGTGCGTGATTGCCGACCTCTGCAAGTGGCCGGGAAAGACGGTCGTTGTAGGTGCTACCTAATCAGCCATCAAAAGGGGTCCCCTGACGCTGACCCCCGGTTCCCGCTCACTGCCTTGCTGCCACCACGATCGACGCTCAACTAAAATTCCTCTGCGACTCAATAGGGATGATCGCCATGCATCGGTCATGGGGCAAGATCGTCATTGGCGGGCTCATTGCCATCGTCGTACTGGGCGGCGCGGTCTGGGCATCGAGTTGGCTTTGGTCCCACCCAAAGGATCTGCGGCCCACCCTGGTGGAGGTGCCGCCGCTCGCGCCGGTGGCCCGCAACTCGGTCATCGTCACGCCGGCGACAATCGCCCTCTCGGCCATCCGCGACGCGATGGAGACGGCGGCGCCGCGCAATCTCGTCGGCAAGCGTGACAATCCGCTGCCGCAACTGCTGTCCAATGCCGAGATGAACTGGACCGTCACGCGCGGGCGATTGGCGGTCACCGGTCGTCCGGATGGGCTCGCCGTGTCCACCAATCTGACCGGGACGTTTCAGGCGACTGGGCAAATCGCCGGCGACGCGGGCAATCTCGCGGGCGCGCTTGGCGGCTTGTTGGGCGGCCGCTTGGGGGAGAGCGTCCAGAACCTGCAGGGAAAGAAACTTGATCAGCGCGCCGACATCCGCGGCAGCGTCACGGTGACGTCGCATCCGTCGCTGTTGCCGGCATGGCGGATGGAGCCCAGCCTGAGCTCGCAGGTCGCGATCGCGGATGCGTCCCTGACCATCCTCGGCGCCAAGGTCAATGTCTCGAACGACGTCAAGCCGCTGCTCGATCGCACCGTGAATGAGCAGGTGGCGGCGTTGCAGGCGCGTGTGCGCGACGATCCGTTTCTCGAGGTTGCCGCCCGCGGCGAATGGACCAAGATGTGCCGTTCGATTGCGCTCGGCGCCGCCGCGCCCGGGATGCCGAATCTGTGGCTGGAGGTTCGCCCGACCCGCGCGTTCGCGGCGCAGCCCCGCATCAGCGAATCCGCGCTTCTGCTTACCATCGGCGTGCAGGCCGAGACCCGCATTCTGCCCAACGAGACCAAGCCCGATTGTCCATTTCCCGCGCAGCTGGAGCTCGTGCCGCAGACCGAGCAGGGTCGTGTCAATATCGCGGTGCCGATCGACGTGCCGTTTACCGAAGTGAATCGCCTGCTGGAAGCGCAACTCAAAGGCAGGACCTTTCCGGACGATAAGAGCAGCGCATTCACCGCCACGGTCCAGAGCGTCAATCTTGCGGCATCCGGCGACCGGTTGCTGATCTCGTTGCGGCTCAAGGCCAATGAGAACAAGAGCTGGTTCGGCCTCGGCGCCGAAGCGACGGTTCATGTATGGGGCCGGCCGGTGCTCGATCGCGAGCGTCAGATGCTGCGGCTCAACGACATCGCCCTCGACGTCGAGTCGGAGGCCGCCTTTGGATTGCTCGGCGCGGCGGCACGGGCCGCGGTGCCGTATCTGGAACAGGCGCTGGCGGAGAATGCGGTGCTCGATCTGGTGCCGCTCGCGGCCAACGCACGCCAGAGTATCGAGCGGGCCATCGCCGACTTCCGCAAGAACGCCGACGGCGTCAACGTCGAGGCGGCCGTCACCGGTCTGCGTCTCGCGGGGGTTGAGTTCGACGCCAAGACGCTACGCGTGATCGCGGAAGCTGACGGTACTGTTCGCGTCACCGTGACAAAGCTGGCGAACAAGTGACGGGCGCGACGCAGCGTCGCCGCCGCGGCGTCCCTATTGTCGCTGATCCATGAGCCGTCGCGGATCGTCCGCCATTCGCTTGTACATGTGCACCATGAACGCCATGGCGAACAATGGCGCGGCGAGATTGACGATCGGTATCGATACGAAGGCGGCTATGAACATGCCGGCCACAAAGACCGTGCCGCTGCGCGTCTTGCGCAAATGCTTGGCTTCCGCCACGGGCAGGTGGCGCATGGCCGCCAGCTCGAAATATTCGCGCCCGAGCAGATAAGCCGTGGCCAGAAAAAAAATGACCAAGCCCAGACCGCCGACGAGGAGGAACGGCACCGCGACGAGATAGACCAGGATCGAGAACAAAGCCGTCCGCGCACCTTCGAGCGCGGCGCGCAACGGCGGTGGTGGACTGCCGAGCGGATCTGCGGGGTAGTATGTGCGTTCCACTTCGAGCGCGATGTCGTCGACGAAGAAAGTTCCGACCAAAGCGGTCACTGCCGGCATCAGGAAGATCGATCCGACAATGATGCCGAGGCTCACGGCGATGGAAACAACCCAAGCCAGGATCGAGAGCGGCGTATGTGCGCTAGTGCCGAGCAGGCCCTCGGCCCAATCCATGCCATAGGTGGCAAGCCAGACCAGCAAGCGCTGAACAGCGATGCCGATGATCACGATCAGGACGAGAGCGAGCCCGACGGATTTCCACAGCACCGTGCGGAACGGTGGTGAAAACATCTGAGAGAGCGCCTTGACGGCGGCATCGAGCATCGGTGTTCTCCGTCCCAGCTCCGCCATTGCCCCTGCGGCACCGAAGAGTTCCGGGGGGAGCACGAGGCGGACGTCACACGCTTCGATTCTTGAATAAGGCACCCCCGCAGCGATCCGGCAAGCGCGTCGGGCAAGGAAAAGATTTGGCGCGCGCCATGCGCTCCATGGTACATCTCGCAAAACTCGACAGCACTGACGCCATGAAACATTTCAGCCGCCGCTCGTTTCTTGCTTCTGCCGGCGCGGTCGCGGCGGGTCCCGCGCTTGGGGCGCCGCGCCCGTCGCCGACGGTCGAGGTGCCGCGCTCCGGCTGGGTGGATGCCGTCATCGTCGGCGCCGGTGCTGCCGGTATCGCGGCCGCGCGACGCCTTACGGCGGCGGGCAAGCGATATGTCCTCATCGAGGCCGCGGAAGAAGTCGGCGGGCGCTGCATCACCGATACCAAGATTTTTGGCGTGCCATACGATCGCGGGGCCCACGCTCTCTACGCCGGCGATATCAATCCGATGACGAAGCTCGCCGTTGCCGCGGGGTTCGACCTCTACCGGGCGCCCCCGGGACAGCGCATCCGCATCGGCAAGCGCTACGCGCGTGAAGGCGAGATGGAGGACTTTCTCGCCGGCCTCGTGCGCGCCAACAGCGCCATTGCCGACGCGGCGCGCAAGAGCGACGTCGCCTGCTCCCAGGTGCTCCCGAAGGATCTCGGGGAATGGCGGCCGACCATCGAATTCGTCCTTGGCCCTTACACTTGCGGCAAGGAACTCTCCGAGGTGTCGACTGTCGATCTCGCCCGCTCGGGCGAGCACGACAACGGTTCGTTCTGCCGCCAGGGGTTGGGCGCGCTGCTGACGAGGCTTGCGGCCGGGCTTCCCATCCTGCTCGGGTCGCCGGTGAAAACCATCGAATCGTGGAGCAAATTGCGCCTCGAGGTCGATAGTGCGAAAGGCCAATTTCGGACCGGTGCCATCATTGTCACCGTGTCGACCAACGTGCTCACCTCCGGCAAGATCAAGTTCGCACCCGATCTGCCCAAGCGTCATCTCGACGCCGCCAACAAGCTCAAGCTCGGCAGTCACGATCACGTGGCGCTGGAGTTGACCGGCAATCCGCTCGGGCTGCGCGCCGACGAGCTTGTGTTCGAACAAAGCGCGAGCCGGCAGACAGCGGCGATCTTCGCCAACATGGGCGGCTCCACGATCTGCGTGGTCGACGTGGGCGGCACGTTCGGCCGCGAGCTTTCCGCCAAGGGCGAGGCAGCGATGGTCGATTTTGCCGCCACTTGGCTCGCTGGCCTCTACGGCGCCGACATAAAGAACTCAGTCAAGCGCCGTCACGCCACGCGCTGGAACAACGAGCCGTGGGTGCTCGGCGCATGGTCCGCCGCGGCACCGGGCGCACAACCGGCGCGCAAGATCCTGACGGAGCCGGTCAGCGGCCGCATCTTCTTCGCCGGTGAGGCCACGCACGAGTCGCTGTGGGGCACCGTGAACGGGGCCTGGGAATCCGGCGAGCGCGCCGCTGACGCGGTGTTGAAACTCATCGGCCGGCGCTAGCCGGTCTCTTCACGCTCTCAAGGTGCCGCCGGTCCGCTTGCCGACCTCGGCCACGATCTTGGCGGCGACCGCCTCGATCTCCTGATCGGTCATCGTCTTGTCTCGCGGCTGCAGGGTCACGGCGATCGCCACCGACTTCTTGCCGGGATCGATGCCCTTGCCTTCATACACGTCGAACACGCTCACGTTTGTGATCAGTTTGCGATCGACACTCTGTGTGGCGCGCAAGATGTCGGCCGCCTTCACCGCGCGGTCGACCACGAAGGCGAAATCGCGTGCCACCGGCTGAAATGGAAACAGCTCGAGAACAGGCTTCGCCCGCGTTGCTTTCGCCTTTGCCTCCGGGATCTTTTCCAGGATCACCTCGAAGGCGACCAGCGGCCCTTCGGCATCGAGCGCCTCGAGCGCGCGCGGATGCAACTCCCCGAAATGTCCGAGGACGTTCTGCGGCCCGATCTGGATTGTGCCGGAGCGTCCGGGGTGCAGCCAGGCCGGCCCGCCCGGGACGATCTGCAGGGCCTGCGCCGGGGCGCCGGCCGCGACCAGCACCGCGAGCGCGTCGGCCTTGCTATCGAAAGCATCGACCTCCGCTGCGGGGGTCGACCAGTGGCGGCCGGCGCCGGCCGGCTTCGCCAGCGCGCGACGTACGCCGCCGGCCGCGGTGAACTGGTCCTCGGGGCGCTCACCGCGGAAGATCTGACCGACCTCGAACAGCGCCACGTCGGCCACGCCGCGATCGGCGTTCTTCTGGGCGGCGGCGAGCAGCCCCGGAATCAGGCTCGGACGCATGTCGGAAAGGTCCGACGCAATGGGATTGGCGAGCGCGAGCTCGGGCTTGCCGCCGCCGAACAGCTCGGCCTGCGGCTTTGCAATGAACGACCAGGCTACCGCCTCGACCATGCCGCGCACGGCGAGTGCGCGCTTGGCCTTGCGGGTGCGCAGCTGAATGGGCGTGAGCACCGGTTTGCGCGGAGCCTCGCCGCGGTCGAACGGCGTCGCGGGAATGCGATCGACGCCTAGGATGCGCACGACCTCCTCAACAAGATCGGCCTTGCCGTGCACGTCGGCGCGCCAGGACGGCACGGTCACCTTGACGCTCGCGCCTTCTCCCGCCACCGCGAAGCCGAGAGCTTCGAGCACGCGCTTGATCTCAGGCAAAGCGACCTCGATTCCGGCCAGGCGCTGTACCTCGTGGGGCGGAAAATCAATCACGCGCGCGGGCGCGTCCGGCGTGCCCGCTACGGTCACCGCGGAGGCCTCGCCGCCGCAGAGATCGAGCACCATGCGGGTGGCGAGCTCGAGCCCTGGCAGCATGAAGGCGGGATCGACACCGCGCTCGAAACGGTAGCGCGCATCCGAATTGATGCCGAGCTTGCGGCCGCTCTGCGCGATATTCAACGGTTCCCACAGCGCGGATTCGATCAGCACGTCGGTCGTGGTCTCCGAGCAGCCGGTAGCCTCGCCGCCCATGATGCCGGCCAGCGACTCCACGCCTTGCTCATCGGCGATCACGCAGATCGTCTCGTCTAGCGCGTAGCGCTTGCCGTCGAGCGCGATCAGGGTCTCGCCGGCGCGCGCGCGCCGGACGGTCAGATTGCCGTGCACCTTTGCGGCATCGAACACGTGCAGCGGTCGGCCGCGGTCGTAGGTGATGAAATTGGTGATGTCGACGAGCGCGTTGATCGGCCGCAACCCAATCGCGATGAGTCGGCGCTGCAGCCAGTCGGGCGAGGGGCCGTTCTTTACCCCGCGCACCAGCCGCAGGCCGAATGCCGGGCAGAGGGAAGGCGTGGCGCCGAAGTCGAGCGTCACCTTGACCGGGCAGGGGAAGTGGCCTTCGGCCGGCTTGATCGGATCGTCCCTGAGCTTGCCCATGCCGGCGGCGGCGAGGTCGCGCGCGATGCCGCGGACGCCGGTGCAGTCGGCGCGGTTGGGGGTGAGGTTGATCTCGATCACGGGATCGTCGAGCCCGGCCCAGGCCGCGTAGTTTGCGCCGACCGGGGCGTCGTCGGGAAGCTCGATGATGCCCTCGTGGTCGTCGGAGATTTGCAGCTCGAACGCGGAGACCAGCATGCCGCGGCTTTCAACACCGCGGATCGTGCCGACACCCAGCGTCATGTTCTTGCCCGGAATGAAAGCGCCCGGCGGCACGAACACGCCTTTCATGCCGGCGCGCGCGTTGGGCGCGCCGCACACCACCTGCACCGGATCGCCATCACCGGTATTGACCATGCATACGCGCAGGCGATCCGCGTTCGGATGCTGCTCGGCGGAGATCACCGACGCGATCGTGAACGGCGCGAGCAGTTTTTCGCGGTCTGTCACGCTCTCGACCTCGAGCCCGATCATCGTGAGCTTGTCCACGATGGCTGCGAGCGGTTGCTCGGTGTCGAGGTGCTCCTTGAGCCAGGCGAGGGTGAATTTCATGATCTTGCGGACTCGGGCTGTTCCTTCTCCCGCTTGCGGGGAAGGGTCAGGAAGGGGGCATGCTCGATGGCGGCGGTCGCGATCATGCGCTCAGTCCGCCAGCGAGCGTCGGGAAGTCGAGCGGACGGAAGCCGTAATGCGCGAGCCAGCGCATGTCGGCCTCGAAGAAGGCGCGCAAGTCCGGCATCCCGTATTTCAACATGGCGATGCGGTCGATTCCCATGCCCCAGGCGAAGCCCTGATATTCGTCGGGATCGAGGCCGCAATTGCGCAGCACGTTCGGATGCACCATTCCGCAGCCTAGAATCTCCAGCCAGTCGTCGCCCTCGCCGAACCGGATCTCACCCTTGTCGCGCCGGCACTGGATATCGACCTCGAGCGAGGGTTCGGTGAACGGGAAGAACGACGGGCGGAAGCGCATCTTGACCTGATCGACCTCGAAGAACGCCTTGCAGAACTCCTGCAGAATCCACTTCAGGTGACCGAGATGCGCGCTCTTGTCGATGACGAGCCCTTCGACCTGGTGGAACATGGGAGTGTGAGTCTGGTCGCTGTCGCTGCGATAGGTCCGGCCGGGAATGATGACGCGGATCGGTGGCTTCTTTGCCAGCATGGTCCTGATCTGCACCGGCGAGGTATGGGTGCGCAGGAGCAGCCGCGAACCGTCCGGCTTCGGATTGAAATAGAATGTGTCGTGCATTTCGCGGGCCGGATGGCCCTCGGGAAAGTTGAGCTTGGTGAAATTGTAGTCGTCGGTCTCGATGTCGGGCCCTTCGGCGATCGCAAACCCCATGTCGGCGAAGATCGCGGTCAGTTCATCCACGACCTGGGTGATGGGATGGAGCCGACCCGTCTCGGCGGGCGGTTCGCGCACCGGCAGCGTGACGTCCACGGCTTCGGTGTTGAGCCGCTGATCCAGCGCCAGCTCCTTCAGTGCGTCCTTGCGGGCGGTGAGGGAGGCGGTGACTCGGTCCTTGACGCCGTTGATGGCCGCCCCCTGCTGCTTGCGCTCGTCCGGCGTCATTGTGCCCAGGGTTTTCAGGAGGGCTGAGATCGAGCCGCTGCGGCCCAGCGCGGCCACGCGTACGGTTTCAAGCGCGGCCTCGTCGGTCGCGGCCGCGATGGCGGTGAGGAGCTCGGTCTCGAGTGCGCGAAGGTCGGTCATGGGTGCTGCTCAGCTGCGCCAGCGCAGCGTCCTGGGTTCGATCGGATTGACGAAGGCCCGGCCTTGGGCTTGCGCGGCGATCCATTCATCCTTGACGCGCATCCACCAGCGCGCCTGCGTGTCGGCATCGTTGATGAGCATCAGCCGGGGCTTGTGGACGAGGCCTTCGCGCTGCTTCACCACCACGTCCCGGTCCTGACCGAGGAACGTGTGCATGAACGGTCTGATCAGGGGCGCAAGCGGTGCCACCCAGCCCGGCGAGGCCCAGAAGATCTGGTGGACCTCGGTCGCCTCGTCGGTGATCGGCGTGATCGCGGTGAGGCCGACGACGGCGTGACGCTCGCCATGCACTTCCTCGATGCGCAGTCCCGGAAGCTTGTAGGAAATCTCGGTTTCGACGTGGCGCCCGAGCAGCTTGTAGATCAGGTTTTGCGGCGGCAACCGATGCCGCACCATCCGCCAGCCGAGCTCGATCGGCTCGAACTGCTTTTCCTTCGGGCGCAGCTTCGTGGCCTGGTGCTTGAACCACCACGATGTGTGCACGAAGCCGGCGTGGGTCGGGTCCATGAGGCCGAAAGCCGCGTGATCGGTGGAGCAGGGGAACGGCTGCATGATCGCGGCCGCGGGTCGCGCGTCATCGGAGAACACCGGCATGCGCGGCGGGCGTGCTGGTTCGGTCTCGGCTTTGTCCGGGCGGGGGAAATAGATCCACACCAGGCCCTGCTGCTCCACGCAAGGATAGGTGCCGCAGCGGATCTTGGCGAGGTCGACCTCCTGGCCTTCGCGCAGCGACGGAATCTCTACGCAGCCGCCGCTGCGGTCGAAACGCCAGCCATGGTAACAGCACGCGACGGTGTCGCCGTCGAAGCGGCCGTAATGCAGCGGGATGCCGCGGTGGGGACAGATGTCGCGCAGCGCGAATACGCGTCCATCGCGTCCACGCCCGATCAGCACGGGCTCGCCCAGCAGTGTCTTGTGCACCATCCGTCCGGGACGTATGTCGGCGCCCAGGAGCGCGACGTACCACAACCCGCGCACAAGTTCGGCTTTGAGATCCTGCATCCACTGTCCCCGGGGTGACGAGCCCGGTTGTTACATCGGCATGAACGGCAAGTCGGTGTCGCTTGGCTTGCCGCCCGCCTGCGTCAGCATGCAATGCACTTGGCCGCGATGATGGGTCTGGTGATTGAACATGTGCGTGACCAGAAGCCACTTCGGCTTGGACAGCTGCGCCTTCATCGCCCCGGAGTACCACGTGAGCTCGCCTGCGAGCGCGGCACTGTCGAGCCGCTCGGCCCACGCGAGCATGCCTGCATCGAAGGCTGCTCGTTCATGCTTCAGATCGTTCCAGTCATCGTAGATCGATACCGATTCGGGGATGCCGCCGTCCGGCTTGGAAGTGCCGGCGAGCCGATGCATCCAGATGCGATCCGCCCACAGCAGATGGTTGAGCGTGGCATGGATCGAGCCGAAGAACGCGCCGCGGTCACGCCGCCGTTCGGTGTCGGCAAGCGCATCGGCGACACCATAAAGGTTCTGGTTCTGCCAGCGGTTATAGCGCGCCATGCGCTGCACATAGCCGGTGTCGATCATCGGCATATTCGGAGCACAGGCGATGCGACCCGCGCGCAGGAAAGAAGGAATTCTCCGCCTGTGCGTCCGCCGGCGTCTGTCCTCCGTCCTCCGAGTGTCACGCCGCGATCGCGACTTTGGCCTTCTCGACAATGGCCGCAAAGGCCGCAGGCTCGTGGATCGCCAGATCGGACAGCACTTTGCGGTCGACCAGAAGGCCGGCCTTGGCGAGCCCGTCGATGAACCGGCTGTAGTTCAGCCCGAACGGCCGCACGGCCGCATTGAGCCGTTGGATCCACAGGGCCCGGAAGGTGCGCTTGCGACGCTTGCGGTCGCGGTAGGCGTATTGGTTCGCCTTCTCCACCGCCTGCTTGGCGACGCGGATGGTGTTCTTGCGCCGGCCGTAATAGCCCTTGGCGGCCTTGAAGACTTTCTTGTGCCTGGCGTGGCTGGTGACCCCGCGTTTGACGCGTGCCATGGCTGATCTCCTGGATTAGGTGCGGACGATGAATGCGGACGGCTACCCCTGTCGGCCAATGGCCGATCAGGCGTTGGGCAAATAATACTTCTTGATCTTGTCGCCGTCGGTCTTGAACAGCACCGAGGTGCCGCGCAACTGGCGGATTTGCTTTTTGGTCCGTTTGATCATCCCGTGACGCTTGTGGGACTGCTGATAAAGCACCTTCCCGCCGGCCGTCACCTTGAAGCGCTTTTTGGCGCCCGACTTGGTCTTGAGCTTGGGCATTTGGCTCTCCTTTGCGGCGACAGCCATGGACTAATGTCCGGCCGGCCGGATTTTGCTCGTTTGAGCGTGCTGATTGTGCACTTCCCGTCGCCACGGCAGCCCTTTCGGCCGGGCGGCGGAAGGGCGGCGTTATGGCAGACGCGGGAGCGAAATACAACCGTTACCCGGGTTCTTGCGCCGATTCAGGGCTCACCCGCTCCGCCGCGAGCCGCCCGTCCCACGAACCATCATTGCAGCCTTGGGGTTGCATGCCGGGGCATACGCCCTTTTGGCGCCCTTTGGCGCGCGCTATGCGATCGGGGAGCCGGGAATCCTGCGCCGCGGAACCCGAGGGGCCGCAGTTGCGCCCGTGCCTCGCGGACGAGGCCTCCGGACGCCCGGCGACCGCCTTCCGCTCGTGCCGTTCCAGGCCGAATTTGGCGGGGGTCGGCACCGTCCGCCAAGCCCCCCGTCG
>Ga0207706_10001077_pt1 | contig 27739 bp, 23 predicted proteins | sample KBSC53metaG_FD_184318 | JGI IMG/M metagenome (GOLD analysis project Ga0207706, IMG submission 184318) | Corn rhizosphere microbial communities from Kellogg Biological Station, Michigan, USA - KBS C5-3 metaG (SPAdes) (version 2) | ecosystem: Host-associated > Plants > Roots > Rhizosphere > Soil ... | reverse complement strand
CCAGGAGTCAACAGTCAAAAAATACCAGGCACTAAGGAACAAGCAACCAGTAACCCCGTCCGACCGGGTCATCCGGGCGGGCAGCAACTAATAACCAGTCCACAAGCACTCCCAGGGAGCAACCAACCAATAACTCTTCTCAGGGTCAAAGATCTCTCGATCTGGTTTCCTTTAAAAAGAAATTTGTTCGGCAAAACGCTTGAATTCATAAAGGCCGTAGATAATATAAGTTTTGAAGTTTATAAAGGAGAGACCTTGGGATTGGTCGGTGAATCGGGTTGCGGCAAAACGACACTGGGAAGAGCCCTATTAAGATTGATCGAACCCACGAAAGGAAAAATAATTTACGCAGGCCATGACCTCACAGCAAAAAAAGGTGATGAATTAAATTCATTACGAAAAGAGATACAGATCGTTTTCCAGGACCCTTATTCCTCGTTAAACCCGAGGATGACCATTGGTTCTGCTATTGCAGAACCAATGAAAGTGCATCAACTTTTTAGAAAGGCAAAAGAAAGAAAAAACAGGGTGGCAGAGCTTTTGCAAAAAGTAGACCTGGGGCCAGAACATTTTAACCGTTATCCTCACGAATTTTCTGGTGGTCAGCGTCAGCGTATCGTCATCGCCAGGGCATTATCGTTGAACCCGTCGTTTATCGTTTGCGATGAATCGGTTTCGGCATTGGATGTAAGTATACAAGCACAGGTTTTAAACATGCTGAACGATCTAAAAAAAGAATTTGGCTTTACCATTATTTTCATTTCACATGATCTTTCAGTGGTCCGCTATATCAGCGACAGGATCATGGTCATGAATAAAGGAAAGATTGAAGAAAGTGGAAGTGCCGATGACATTTATTTCAATCCTCAAAAAGAATATACAAAAAAACTAATTGCTTCTATCCCCAACGAAAGGACTGCCTAATTCCGCAATCTCAAAATGTCATCTAATCCCTGCCGGGCCACGCTGTAAAATTCCTTTGCGCTTTTGCGGTGGGAGTAGAGCATTATTTTAAGCTGCTTGTCCAATTGTTCAGAAAAGGGTTTATCTACCGCCAATTTTGTATCCGTAAACGAGGTAAAATCATATAATTCATTATAGGAAGGGAATCCATTTTTATAAACAACGCCTTTTTTTGAAATGGAAGTGTCCTCAACTTCAAATTGCTTTGGATCTTTTGATATAAGTCCCGCCGTCGCTATTTTCCAACCAAGATCATCTTTCCTTTGTTTGTATTTAAAAAAATAAACATACCCCTGCTCTGATCTGAATTTTACGGGCAATTTATCGAGGAACACAACAGAATCCGGCCCGCCGTAAGTTTTGGAATCAATCAATTTGCTTTTAGCCAGGTCGGTTTTGTTATCATATTTTGCAGGGAAGAATTTTAACCTGTCCATCTTTTTAAGATCACGATAGAGGGTGTACCTGTAATCATCCATTGCCGCAAAATAATTCAGTGTGCTGTCTGCTACAGGTTTGTTATTCCTGATCAGCAGTAGCATCATAGCATACTTCAATTTTTTATCATCAGACTTCATTACCTTCTGAAACAGATCCGGAACATTTACATTCTTTTCCCAAAATGGCAATAATAATTTTGCATAGATGCCTAATTTCTCATTGCCATAATCATCATTTTTATCATTGTCATCATCTTCGCCTTCCTTTAAATTTTTACTGGCGGCCTTTTTTATCAATTTCCTTTTTTCATTGATACTTTGCTTCCTTAACTCCTGTTTCGCTTCGATAAAAAATTTGCTGTAATAAATTTCATAGTCTTGTGACCTTACAAGATCACTGTCGATCATCCTTCCCAATAGCCGCATGGTTTTCCATTTATAGTCATCGAGATTCACCAGGGGCAAAATTTCAGGCAATATAGTACGTGTAAGTTGTACCGAATCATATAACTCATCCCAAAAATCACCATTGTCGTAGTTATTATTGCCCACGTACCTGGAACGAATATTAAAACGATAACTACCCTGGTTAAAATTGCCGGAGGAGGAATTGTATCCGCCTTCTATCACCGGTGGTTCCACTGAAATAATGGTTTTAAACACAGCAAATGCGTATTGCGTTTGTTGCTGCAATAAACTTTCCAGGGCGACATACTGCATATCAATAGTATCCCCTGCTGCATAATACAGGTCCTTGAGAAGGTCGGAACTTGCCTTTGTTTTTATATCACCCAGTTTATTGATCAAGGATTTTTTTATCTCAAGATATTTTTTCTCCTTCCAGCTAACTGTACTTATCGCCTTTTTGAGATCAGCAAAATCTGTTGAATCCACCTTAACCTGGTCAATGGCATTTACAGCCTGCTTGTGCACTTGTGAATCGCTATTGAAAAAATCATTGAAAAAAACAGCTGACTTCTTTTCGAAAGGGTTAAAACCTTTCAGATCATCGGAAGGAGCAAACGTTTCAAAAAAGTTTTTCAAAAAAGAACTCGCCGTTGTCAGCGTATCGCTCTCGGTGGCCAGGAAAAAACCAATACCATTTCTATAAAATGTTTTTGTCCAGACCAGGCGACTGCTGTTAGTATCAGATAATTGTAACTCTACTACCCTCCACCCATTGGCGTCATTGATCTTTTTCTTATTGCGAATGATCCAGGAGCCCTCCCGGGTTACCCTGTTCTCATCCAGATCCGAACTGTCGTCATTATAATAATACTTGCTTGTTCTGTAAAATGACAGGTATATAGTTTCCCCTGTAGTGTCATTCTTTATGATGTTATTTTTGAAGTTCCCACTCACCGCGTTATCATCATCGTCATCATCGGCATTTTCAACAGCATTATCATCACCGGGTATAGCCAGCTTGATCTTTTTGTCCTCCGGGTAGAATGTGGTCTTAACTGAATATTGCAGTGAAGTATCTTTCTTTTCAAAAGGGGCCTGGTAACTAAATGGCCTTATCTCAAACGTGTTAAAAAAGTTTTGCGTAACGTTGTTTTCTTGTCTACCATGTGCAACCAACGTATAATAATGCGGACCCTGTATGATAAATCTCACCGTTAACAGGGAACCATTCTTGTGAAGATATTTGCAATCCAGCGCGGGATAACCCTTCCATGTAATTAACTTCCGGGTCAGTTGCTTGTCAATAAATGCGGAACCCGCAAAACTTTCATCCAGCAATGCAAGGTCAAATGTATCCTCCTCGGCAAATCCGTAATTATGAATATCTGTTCGCAGAATTGTATAGTTTATACCGGATGCTTTGTCGTCGGCTTCATATTCCCAAATACCCTGTCCTCCCAGCGAGCTATTATTTTTTGACACAAATGGCTCATGCGGAAGATCTATAATAAAACCGCCGGATGCAGGTTGAAATTGGCGCCATCCGGTCGTCGCATCTGTTTTATATTCTTTTAAGCGAATACTACCGAAAAACCTTTTTGACTCATCACCATTTTGCACATAGTCCCCATTGCCGCTCATTTTAAAAATGATCACCTCAAATGGAGTTACAAAAATGTTATAACGTTGAACATCCCCCCTGCGGGTGCGATTAAGAATATCCAAACCCCTATACCCGTTTCGCAAAATTTCCTGCCTGTTCAGGATCTTCCCCGGCACATTTTCGTATAATAAGCTGTCGATCTTTTTTCTCACCATTTCTTCGTTATGACCCCAAAACTGGCTATTTGTCTTTATCCGCGTCACCATATAATAACTGCCATTTGCCATATCAGCATATTGTAGCTGATCAAGAACGCCTTCTTCACCAAAACGATAAAACTTCCCGGGGATATCTACCTTAATAAATCCATCATCAGAATTTTGTGTATTAAAACTTACTGGTACACGCAATTTTTCAACTTTGTCTTTTTCATTACTATCCCTTTCACCCATGATAATGGGACGAAGTTTATAACCCATTCTTCGGAGGATCTCAATAACCCCGCGATCACCCGGAAGATGGGCCGCGCCCACACCAACAAATAATGCAGATCTTGCCTTTAAGATCGAGTCAATTGAGTTTGCCTGTAATAAATTGCGACTGTACAAAAATTTCTCATCAAATGCTTCGGAAAAACTATTCAGCCTGTTGATGGAGTCAAGAAGATCAAGATTGCCTGCGCGATAAGCCTCCTGCAATTTATCAGCAGAATAGTTTTCGTCACCATCGTAGCTTTTCTGCTTCCGGTTTTTTTCCTTTGCCGCATCGCGATAGGCTTCCATCATCAGCTTCATGCTCTCGTCATATTTCTCTACACCGGCTACCTGCTTTCTCATTTTTTTGCCAACCTGGTATATATACATATCCAGGTAAGTGTTTTCTTCAAAATCGCTTGAGTATTCGGAATAATTGCGGTACAAGAGGTTATTAATGGTAGAAGGACGACTGTATAAGGCTGCTTCAATTTGTTTTTCGTACCTCCCAAACTGAAGCGTACGGATATTCAGATAATCATCCGGCATTTGCTTAAAATTATTCCAGAAGTAAGGAAGTTGGCGCCGATACGAATTGTCATCGATATCATACTTGACCAGGTCCTCCTGCCAGGACTCAGGATTTGTTTCCAGGGCTACCACGTCTACATTTTTAATAGCCAGGTAAAAAGAATCGGGAAGATGAAACACCAGCTTGCTGCTTACATGCATGGTTCCAAAAAGGTAGGAAGGGCGTGAAAGTCCATTGCCGGTAATTTCCCAAAAGAGACTGGGGTATTTTTTTGAATTGGCGTTCGTTTGAGCACCTGAAAGCAGAACAAAGGACAAGTAAAACGCAAGCAGTACAATTTTCTTCATACTATTCAGTAGTTACGAATTGGCAAATGTATGATTCAATTTTTTCGAAACAGGGAACCATTTTTATAACGCAATTCGGGGAAGTTTAGTTTACCTGGCAAATCATTTTTAAGGATTTAATATCAGACCCGGGTTTGCGGAATGCCTATATTTGAAAGCCACACGGGGCAAGTTTTATAATTATTGGCAAACTTATACGTTGCGGGCAAATTCTTTCACCTTTGCAGGTGTAACTTCTGCGATCATTAGGCAACGTTACGCCTTGTATGTAACGGCAAATAAAAGTATATGAAAAAGAATCTTTTCGTCCTTTTTATGATTACTATCATCCTTGGAGCGTGCACACCACCCAAAGAATCCACCGGCGTATGGGTGAATAAAGAGAAGATCAAGGGGAAATCGTTTAATAAATTATTTATTGTAGTAATGACCGCCGATCCGGAAGCAAGATCAACTGTCGAAAACGACCTTGCCAGGGTGGCCACATCCAGGGGCCATCCGGTGGTGAAAAGTATAGATGTAATAACTACCAACCTCAGGGATCCCAAAATGCCGACAAAGGATGAAGTGGTAGCAAAAGTGAAAGAAAGCGGATGCGACGGAGTTTTTGTTGCCACAGTCTTGAAAAAGGAGGAAGCTGTGAATTACACTCCAGGCACCACTGCATACGCAGTTACCCCCTACCAAACCTATTATCCGGGTTACTATAGTTATTGGTACCCTTCTGTTTCCACTCCCGATTATTATGATAAGGAGAAAACCTATTTTATGCAAAGCAATTTGTATGATGTGGCGTCGGAAGAGATCATGTGGTCCGTGCAATCCAAAATATTCAGCCCTTCTTCGTTGAAGAAATTTAGCCAGTCGTATACATCCACACTTGTGAAACAACTTGAAAAGGAAAAGTTGATCAAAAAAATAAAAAAGTAGATGAACCTGTGATCCTGGAAATCTTAACTCTCCTGGCCACACTAACAGTACCTTGCCAACTATTGCGACCTTTCTGAATATTAATTTTATCGTCCTTTTTTCTTTCTGATCGAAAAAAAAATTAACACCATGGAGATCGGTTTTGTTGGACTGGGCAACCTCGGAACACCCATTGCCGAAAATATATTGGAGAAAAATCAGCGGCTTTTTGTTTACAACCGTACCACATCGAAGGCACAACCTGTTGTTGAAAAAGGTGCGATCCTATGCAGCAGCATCAAAGAGCTGGTGCAAAAATGCGACATTGTTTTCAGCGTTGTTTCAGATGATGCAGCATTGAATGATATAACAACGGGTGATAATGGCATTGCGCAAAATTTAAAGGAACGTGGCATTCATATTTCGATGAGCACGATTTTACCTGAAACTGCAACAAAACTTACACAGTTACACAAACAATTCAATAACCATTACATTGCCGCACCTGTAATGGGCCGGCCGGAGGCAGCACGTGCCGGGAAATTAAATTTTCTTGTTTCAGGAGAACCGGCAATTGTTGAAACAATTAAGCCATTGCTGCAACACGCGGGCGGTATTGGCATTTGGGAATTTGGCATTGAACCACAGGCGGCGAATGTGGCAAAACTTTGCACCAATTTTTTAATTGTCTCAGCTATTGAATCAATGGCAGAGGGAATTAATCTTGCAAAGAAAAGTGGCATTGACAGCACAACCTGGATCAGCATGATCACCCAAACAATGTTTGCGGCTCCTGTTTACATTAATTACAGCAATATACTTTTAAAAGAAATGTTTCAACCTGCTGGCTTTGCGCTTAAACTTGGATTAAAAGATATTGATCTTGTAATGCAGCAATCAACAGAAGTAAATGCCAAAATGCCAATTGGAAAACTGATGCAGCAAAGATTGCGTGAATGCCTTGAAAATGGCCTCGGTGATCATGATTGGACGGCCATGGCACTTGCTTTAAAATAATTGTTCGCTCCTCCACCATTTTCCATTATTGATATTATCTTTTGCAAACCCCCTTCTATCTGGCGGAATGACCGGTTGGCAAGTGTCATACATCATATCGATGGTAGTTATCCCTGAAACAACAAAAGAGCGTACTGACTCAAACAATGGTGAAGTGATGATCGTACCAAAGCAAGTGACAAAACTTAATGGATGCCGCTTAAAATTTGGCAAAGGTTTGTCCATATCGAAAGCCCAGAACCCACTTTTTCCATAACTTGGAAATATTTAAGGTCATAAATTTTTCGACAACTGAAGGTTCATCTATAAAATTCAACAAAATGTTCAAACGATTTTCTTTTTACCTGCTCACAGGAATATTCGCTGTATCGTGCAATAACGACAAACCTGCCGATCAGCAATCAACTGCTGTCGATTCATCTGCCACTAAATCACAGCCGGCAGCAACAGAAAGTACACTTCCATCCTTTGTCTTGTTCAGGAACTGGGAACAGGGAGATCCCGAAAATTCGCAGTTAATATTAAAAACCTACCAGGCATGGGATAGCGACTCAACGGGAGGCATGTCAACTTACTTTGGCGATACAACAAGATTTGACTTACCGGACGGCAGGCGCTTTACAATGACCAATAATACTATTGAATCAACATTGCGCAAATGGCGTAAAAATTACAAGCAAACTTCCAACATCCCTTTTTCCCTGATATCACTTCATAACAAGGATATGGACCAGCAATGGGTGATCGCCTGGACCTGGAATAAATGGCAGTACGTTGACGGTACCAAAGATTCGATGCTTTATTGTGATAACTGGCGTTTGAAAGATGGCAAGATCGTTTACCTCAATAGCACTGAAAATCGACCCTCTAAATTGTTATTGAAAACTCTGAATAATAAGGTCCCTGCAAAATAAACACGCAAAAATCCCCCGGGCCCTGTTTATTTCGCAAAAAATTATGTTCACGCATCGGTTTAGCATCCTATTTGTTTTGGATCACTCAATAGCCAACGTGTATGAAATCCGGGCCTATTATTATTATTGATGATGATGCCGATGACAGAGCCATTTTTGAAAGCGCTTTGGAGGAACTAACCATACATAATAAACGCCTTTGGTTCACAAACTGCAGGGATGCGTTCGATCATCTGCGGAAAACCGACGAGCAACCTTTTATTATTTTTTGTGATGTGAATATTCCCGAACTAGCTGGAATTGAATTCAAGCGTCAATTAGATAAAGACCCCTCTCTGAGAAAAAAAAGCATCCCGTTTATTTTTTATTCTACCTCGGTTGACCAGGCAACCGTTAATGAAGCCTATACCCAAATGACCGTCCAGGGGTTTTTTCAGAAAAAAAACCGCTATGACGAAGTAAAAAAAGATATCAAATTAATCCTGGAATATTGGCAAGAGTGCCGTCATCCAAATGCTCAATAAGTGAACGATGCAATTTTGTATGCGCTGCGCAGCAATCGATATTAATACATCATTTTATTAATTTCTCTTTTTGCAGCTGGCCTTTCAACGTAGCAATAATGTCATCCACTGTCCGGTCGACTTTATCCGGGTTTAACGACTCAGTAGTTCCGGACCACAGCAATTTATTTTCGGGAAGAGAATATATATTTGTTTCTACATAAAATGTTCTGTCTTCCTGGTAATAACCCGGTGAAGAATACCGGTAACCATACCACCCTCCATAACCTGTCCCGGGAACATACGAAACGCTTTTGTCTACATTGGCCAAACGCATTATGACCACACCATCAAAGCCATCTTTTTTTAGCTTGTCTTCTACTACGCTTTCGATCGTATCAACCGGTTGAAGATAACTATATGACTGAACAGCTGTAACGTTTTTAAATGCTTTAACCATTTTATCTTCAGCGATGCGGCGAGTAGACTCGTCTTTCAAAAGCCCCATGACCAGAATTTTTTTAAACGATTGCGCTGCCGAAGGCGTAAACGAAGGATCGGTCCAGCTTTTTGTGATCTTTGTGGTCGGCCCGCAGGCAACCAGGAGAAGTATCGATCCATAAAGTAAAATTTTCCCGGGGTTCATAGTTTGTGTTTTTGAGTAATTAAGGTATTTGAATGAAAGAAGGATTTTCTCTTTTCCGAAGATAGAGAGCTTTATTTTGGAACAAGCTGCCGCACTAATTTAACTGTTAAACACTCAAACCATTTACCGTTAAACATTGAATGCATAGTTTTAGAATGTTTCGCCAGGTTTTTTATCTTTAAACGACAAGCCTCCATTAACCCGAAAAGGCTTGATCTTCATTTCCATGAAAAGAAAAACCTTCTTCAGGGGCCTGCTTTTAGCATTACTGCTAATCATCATCCTTTTATTTAGCTGGCTTTCAACTACCGTTTTTCGCGATGTCAGTGGCTATGGCTCTAAAAATTTATGTTCTGCCGTTTATCTTCAACACCGTGATCCAAAAGATGTGATCCGGGAAGACCTTGCCGATTTTCCGCTTTCGCTCGGAAAATTCACAGTCAATGAAAAAGACTCTTCTGTAACAGGTTCGGTATGGGGGATCGCAAAAAGCAAAACGATTTATCGCAAAGGTTGTGGCTGTACGCTGGTCAATGACCTTAGCGAAGATGAGATACGAAGACAAAAGTTTTCATTTTCTTCAAAACCGGTTGTTAACGGCGATACGATCGATTGGCCCTATGGAGACAGGATGTTGAAGCCATTCCCTTCAAACATCAACAAAGATCATCTACAAAAAGCTGTAGATAATGTGATGAACGAGACATCGGGAAAGGGTAAACCTGCTTTTACAAGAGCGGTTCTTATTTTATATGATGGCAATATCATAGCGGAGCAATACGCCCCTGGTTTCGAAAAGAACACCGTAATGCTTGGATGGTCCATGTCAAAAAGTTTAACAGCGGCAATGGCAGGCATCCTTGTAAATCAAAATAAACTTTCCGTTGATGACCCAGCACCGGTAGCTGTATGGGCCAATACAGAGAAAAAAAATATCACCATAAAAACCTTATTACAGCAAACTACGGGGCTCGATTTTACGGAAAACTATACAAGACCCAGCAGCGTAACAAAAATGTTGTTTCGTAAAGGAGATATGGCTGCTTACACTGCTTCATTGCCTTTAAAATATGATCCGGGAACCGTATTCAATTACTCCAGCGGCAACTCAAATATCCTAAGCCGAGTGATAAGACAAATAGTTGGCGAAAAGGACTATGCAGCATTTCCCTACAAGGAGCTATTTTATAAAATAAATGCGTACAGTTTTTTGCTGGAACCAGATGCTTCGGGAACTTATATTGGTTCTTCATATAGTTATGCAACAGCGAGGGATTTTGCACGATTTGGTTTATTGTATTACAACAATGGCCTGTGGAATGGCCAGCAGGTACTGCCTGTAAACTGGGTCAAAGAAAGCGTGCAGGCGTCCGGCGCTGATAAACAAAAACATTACGGTTATCAATTCTGGTTGAATGGTTACAATGAAAATGACAGTACGAAACGCTGGTATCCTGATGTACCTGCTGATATGTTTTTTTGTGATGGATATGGCGGACAGGATGTTTACATTATTCCTTCCGAAAAACTGGTAGTGGTAAGGCTGGGCTTGCATACCGTCGATGAAAATAAATTTTTGAAAGAAGTAATTCAGTCGATCCACCATTGATTTGCTTGTTAAATATTGCAGGCAACTCATTCCGGCCTCAGAGCGTGGCCTGCGCTACGGGCATTTATTTTTCCCGGCTTAGCCGGAATTAGTGAACTTTGTGTGCATCTTCACAAAAACTGAACAGATGCACGAAAAGTTACGTTCCTTTCTGGAGCATCAGTTTCCTGTTACCGATGAACAATTTGAATTGATTAAAGCACTTTTTATTCCGAAAAAAGTCAGGAAGGGTGATTTCCTGCTTCGTGAAGGTGAGATGACCCGGTATTCTATATTTGTTGCCTCAGGTTGTTTACGCACTTATACCATAGATGATCATGGCAAGGAACACATACTTCAATTTTCACCAGAAAACTGGTGGACGGGTGACATGAGCTTTACGAGCAATGTTCCTTCCCGGTTTTTTATTGAAGCACTGGAAGATTCTGAAGTTTTGCTTACAGAGCTTTCTTCCATACAAAAACTAAATAAATATATCCCGGAATCAGCAGCACATTACCAGGCCGCATTGCAAAAAAGCATGGAAGCAAAAACTCAACGAATTATCTCTTCGCTGAGTGCTACGGCGGAAGAACGTTACAATGATTTCCTGAAAAAATATCCTTCCCTTCTGCAGCGTGTGCCGCAACATATGATCGCATCTTATCTCGGAATTTCGCCGGAAACACTAAGCCGGATCCGCAAACAGCAGTCACACAAACGATAATATTTTTTCCAGGTACGTTCATCAGCAAGAGAATATAAATTTTCCTATTGTATTTTAAAAAATGTACCTTAGAAATGATTTGAAAAACACTCTCCCTGTCAATTCTTTATTCAGTTCAATAGTTGGGTAAATGAAAATCAAATTTTACGGAGTGCGGGGTTCTCTGCCCGTATGCGGCAAAGAATTTGAACGGTATGGAGGAAGCACGACCTGTATAAAGATCCATCGTGAAACTGCAAAAAGGATCGGAATCATCGACGCAGGCACCGGCATCCGGGCCCTGGGAAAAGAAATTATCAGTACCCGGCTATCCCAAAATGTTATCAACATCTTTTTTTCTCATTTCCACCTCGATCATATACAAGGCTTACCATTTTTCGCTCCTGCGTATAACAAAGAACAAACAATTGGCATTCTCGCTATGGGACGTCGGGGAAAAATAAAAAACCTAAAAGAAATATTTTCCAGGCAGATGCAGGAAGAATATTTCCCGATAGGTCTTGATATGATGGGGGCCAAGTTTGAGTTTTTTACTTATGGCGAAAGGGAAAAGTTATTTGGAGCAGTTGTCAAATCGGCTCCCCAGCATCATATATATCCCGGCGGTTCGTATGGGTTCCGCGTAGAAGATGATTCGGTAGTTGTCGCTATTTGCACAGATGTAGAACATCTGGATGGAATTGATCCGATTATCGTAGAACTTGCGAAAGATGCAGACCTTTTGATCCATGATGGACAATATACCCCTGAAGAGTACAAAAAATTTAAAGGCTGGGGGCATAGCTCATTTGAACACGCTGCAGAAGTGGCTGCCAGGGCCAATGTGAAAAGACTTATTATTACTCACCACGACCCTGATCATAATGATGACATGCTTGATACTATGCAATGTGAGTGTCAAAAGCTTTTTCCAAATTCAATGTTTGCAATGGAAGGCATGGAAGTAACGGTTTGATAAACCTGTTTGTCACCCACAAATTATGGTTCCCAAAAAGACGCTTAATGCTTCATCGATTCTGAAATTTGTTAACTTCAGGGAAGTCAATCTTCACTCGCATCACTTCCTTCTATGAACAGTAATAATATAAAGGACTACTATTACATTTTAGGAGTTGCCAGGAATGCATCGCAAGATGAAATTAAAAAGGCTTACCGGAAATTAAGTGTCAAGTTTCATCCCGACAAAAATGATGGCGATAAATTTTTTGAGGAACGATTTAAAGATATAAATGAGGCCTATGAAACCCTGGTGGACGATGCAAAACGAAAGATATACGATGACCGGTTAAGGGAAACCACAACAACCACTCAGCCGCCTTATTCTCCACCTAAAAAAAAGCCGGCCAGGCAGAAACTTTATGCCATTCTAGGAACCCTGATCCTTCTTGGCCCGCTTATAAGATTTGCTGTTAATAAAATAAATGAAAGTGAGAAAGAGAGAAAATATAATAGCTTGTTGCACGAAACAACTCCAACCGATACATCGGGTGATTCTGTTAAGTTGATAAGAATGTATTATGATACATCAATGCCGCCTGCTTTGACCGTACCTGATAATACAGACCCCGTTCCACCCGGTTATAAGGATGATGATCGATCAGCATTCAAAGATGATTTTGGTTTAACTGCCGGAGATGCTGTAAATGATTTTTTCAGCGCTTTTAACAATAATGATTGCCATAAAGCCTGGGGCATGACGTATAATAATTATTGGGTCAACCAGGGCGAAGATTGGTTTTGTTCATCCAAAGCCTTTGGAGGAGTAAACAAAGTTGTGATAAAAAATAGTTCCCCGGTTTTTCAAAACGAAAATGATGCAGAGATCTTGGCAGAATACTACGCTGAAGACATTTATAACGGCAACAAATGTTTCAAACAAACTATCACTGTACAAAAGATGACATATGCTGATAACAAATCTCGCTGGACAATAACGAAGATGAAAAATAATGAAGAACCAACCACATGCAACGAAAATCAGTGACGAGGTAAAAAAATCATAAAGACAATTTATATTTTTTAATTTGCGACCTGTCCCCGGATCTGCCTGTCAGATTAGCCACTTTGTAACCGTTATGAATAAAACAAGCTTAGCGATCTTACTAGCCTGCGTCACCGCGGTCTGCTCCTGCCGCTTGTCACCTTTTGAAAAAGATCTGGCCTTTCTCCGGAAATATGATGACAGCATTGTTGTGCTATCCCGCGGAAATTCGAGGGTGATCGTATCGCCCAAATACCAGGCGAAGGTTTTTACCTCAACTCCCGGTGATGGTTCCAGTTTTGGCTGGATCAATTATAAGGCCTTTGACGCAGAAGCTGACCCGCACATGAACGCGTACGGAGGAGAGAATCGTATCTGGCTTGGACCGGAAGGCGGACCATTTTCTCTTTTTTTCGCAAGAGGTTTTGAAATGAGTTTTGCCAACTGGAAGATACCCGCAGCCTTCGATACCGAATCATGGGAATTGGTCTCAACATCGGATACGATGGCTTCGTTGAAAAAAGACATGAAACTGGCGAATTATTCCGGCACAGAACTGAAACTGACGATCGACCGCAAAATTCGGGTGCTTGACAGATCCACGATCAAACAATGGCTGAACATCAGTTATGGAAGTGAGATAAAGGCCGTCGGTTACTTTACCGAAAATAGCGTAACAAATACGGGTAAGTTCCAATGGAGTGACTCAACGGGTATGCCTTGCATCTGGATGCTCGATATGTTTCCTCCTTCTTCAAATACAACGGTCATTGTCCCATACAAAAAAGATAGTTCAAATAAACCTGCCAATACAGGGTACTTCGGTGAGATCCCCACCAGCCGGATAAAATACATCGACAGTACATTATTTTTCAAAGCAGATGGTAAGATGCGGGGTAAACTTGGTATTCGACCTGTATCGGCGAAAAATATTGCCGGTAGCTATGATGCGGAAAAAAAGACCCTGACCATTGCGCTTTTTGATGTGAACCAGGCGGCCCCATACTTAAACATGGAATGGGATACAAAAAAACCACCTTTCACAGGCGATGCGGTCAATGCATACAATGATGGCCCTCTTGAGGACGGACGACAACTTGGCCCTTTTTATGAACTGGAATCAGTTTCGCCTGCAGCGTTTTTGGCGCCCGGTCAATCAGTTACTCACCGGCATAGTGTTTTTCATTTCACAGGAGATGAAGAAACGATCGACGCTATTTGCAGGCAAACGCTTGGAGTTTCGCTTCAACAAGTAAAGAGCGTATTCAAGTAAAGGAACTTCATAGCCACATGCTTTATGCTACAAGATTTTATAAGTACGGTTTTGCCAAGCTTGAAGCATGTGGCTGGCAGCTTGTAGCCCTTTTTGCTATTAATTATAATTCTGCGCAATTATAAAAGATAATGACATTCCATTTTTAACAATCAGGGGTAACTTACTTGTAAAGCAAATAATAGGGCAGATATTTTAAAGCTGATAGATCATTGACCCGCAAACAGGGAGGATGTAAACGTTAATAGTGTTTATATTTATAAAACAATTCCACATTATGAAAAAATTCATTTTACCGTTTTTAGCAGCGGCCATGAGTTTGATAAGCCAACCTGTTTTTTCTCAAGCTGACAAGGACACAACCGAACTACTAGGCTTGCCCGGGGATAACCTCGATCTTTATGCTGTGTTGACTCTGTTCCAAAAGTCAAAAACTATCGAGGCATTTGAAAAATCGCTAAATGATGAAAAAACGGGGGTCAATAACCTTGATCTGAACCTGGATAAAAAAGTGGATTTTATCAAAGTGGTTACCAGGAAAGATAGTAGCAGTAACGCATTTACGTTTATACTCCAGGTTGATGTCACCAAAACTGAAACACAGGATGTTGCAATCATTTTAGTAAATAAAGATAAAGACGGGAAAGTTTCAATCCAGATGGTTGGTGACGAGGAATTGTACGGAAAAGATTATGTTATAGAGCCAAAAGGAAATTCTCCCATCACGGCTAACCCGGGATATACCGGTGAAAACCCTGTTACTGTAAGTGTTCCTGCAACAACTACTGTAGTGGTTCAATCTGCACCGATCGTACAGTATGTGTATTCACCAGCCTATGTGCCCTATTATCCTCCTTATTATTACGGATATTATCCAGCCTGGTTTGGATTTGCAACAGTTATGGCAGTTGGCATTTATCGTTCCAATCATTGGGGCTACCATGGTGGTTACTATGGTGGTCATTATGGTGGTGGTGGTTATTATCATGGCGGTAATAACGTTGTCATTAATACCGGGAACAGGAATCAAATTAATCATTACAACAATAGCAGAAACACATCCAATACTGTGTCCGATAACAGGGCTAAAGGTAATTATGGCACCGGATCAGCAAACCGGCCTAACACTTCTAATCGTCCGTCCGCGGGGACGTCTAATCGCCCGTCCGCGGGGACGTCCAATCGTCCTTCGGCGGGAACATCCAATCTTCCATCCGGAGGCGCATCTAACCGGGCATCCACAGGTGCGTCCAACCGTGCCTCCACAGGCACATCTAACCGGGCCTCCACAACAAACTTTTCTTCAGGAGGATCAGGTCGTACCCGGAGTAGTGGAGGTTATAGTGGAGGTGGAGGTGGAATGAGAGGCGGAGGTGGAGGAGGTCGAAGACGATAACTAACCTGACTTTTTTTAAGCCCATTACAAAGAAAAACGGTTAGGCGAAAACGTTTTCAACCAACCGCTGCAAGAATAAATGTTATCTCTTTTATTGATCAGAGAGTTGAATGTCAGATGCACTCATATCTCTTACGCATACATATTTGCCATTTCTTTTTTCAAACAGACTCATATAATTTCCCTTATTAACTGTGGTGTTTGTAGAATCAACAACTTTAAAATAGCCAACTTCTACAACCTGGTTCCCATCATTGGATACAAAAACTTCCTCTGTGTTAAATGAAATTTTATCTGAATTCCCACTTAAACCGGATTTTAAAAATTCCACAATTGCTTCTTTGCCTATTAATGCCGGCCTGTTTTGAAAAAAACTTGTCGCATCATCTGCATAGTAACCTATATCTTTAATTTCCCCGCCATTATAGATCGCGGCAAATCCATCTTCTTTGGCTTGAATTTCTTTTTTTATTTGTTCTTTGTCAACTACAACCGTGGATCCGTCTTTCTTAGAATTACAGGCCAGCGTCAAAACTGAAACCGCCAATAATACTTTTTTTATGGTCTTATTTTTCATGATCAAATTATTATTGCATTATTAAAGTTTAAACCATACTTAAAATTAAGACAAACCAGAGTGTAATTTTCATGCGTGCTCTTTTATTCACAAATAACTTATCAGTACCTGGTTTGATAAATTTACTCATATACAACATTGGAAACCTTTGGGAGCACGATTTAACGGTAAAATTTATGCCGCTATCGGTATAGTTGTACGGCCAATTGAATGCAGGTTTGTTTTCCTCTCCCACCTTGGGGATCAGGTACCCTGTTCTTTTGATACAATTGCGTTTAACCGTATAATGCGAGTGAATCTTCTGTTTTCGACAATTTTTAAGTTCCTTTCAAAAAAATAAAATCATGAAGCGAAAGCGACCTCACTTGCTATATTCTGTATGCTGACATCATTTGCTGTATATGCTCAAATGTCTGACGCGGAGGCAGAGGCAACAGCCAACTTACTGGGCGTGCAGAAAAAAGAGGTCATCATGAAATTAGTCTCTGTAAGCGGAAAGGATTCTGTCACTTTTTGGAAGCTCTATGATGACTATTTGCAAAGGAACAAAATGCTTGCAAAAGAACGGATCCGGTTATATGAGCAAACCGCAATATCATACAACAAGATGACGGCAGGAGCTGCTGATTCACTTGCGCGAAGGCATTTTGCAATTCGCGACAACCAGGAAAAAAGTCTTCAGGAGTATTATCAAAAGATCAAATCTGCTACCAATTCAGTTGCCGCCTTCGAATTTTACCAGGCAGAAACTTACCTGCTCACACAGGTCAGGGCAACGATCATGCAGCAAATTCCTACATACGGAGAGTACCGGAATGCGATCAAATTGAAAGATTGACGATGACGTTTACCATATAGAATTTACAGGCATCGGCTTCAACTCGCTCCGCTAAAATCGCAATTCATTACAGAAGCATTTCATAAAAAAGTTTTACCGGGAGAAATTTGGGCACTAAAACCTTTTTTATGAAAAAAATATTCTTCTTACTAAGCAGTGTGATCGCGATCGGCAGCTATGCCCAAACGCCCACGGCTCCAAACACGGTTCCCGCTGAATTGCTGACCAATGATTCTACCTGGTGGATGATCTCGACTGTCTCAACAATAGGATATGTCAATACTACCTCTGGTCCGGATTATAACAGTTACAAAAGCGGCGGGGGCATGATCGTAAAATTTAAATTCAAAGAAAATGGCCGGTACGAATTTTTATTATACGTTCAGGCAAATACATACGGCATGGATAATGAAGCATGGACACAGGTAGAAGGAACGGTAGAATTTACAAAAGATGCAAAAGGCCAGTCGATATTTATTACCAAAGCTGAAAAGGGAACTTACAGAACTACGAGGAATGGATACACTAGTTCAAGGCCGATACCCAAGAATGAGCTGGAAGGGCAACATTCCTGTACTTATCTGTGGGAAAAGGCAAACCTTAAAGATGATCCCAACAATACTTATTTATTGATGGTAGATCTGGAAGAACATCCAAACATTGATCTGAAAAACCCCGGAACCATTGATCCATCATGGGTATCTAAATTCCATGTTCCTGCTAAATCATAGCGGTACCCGGATCCATATATAAATGCAGTGAGAAGGGGTCTTAGTACCCTTTCTCCTTTGATTTTTGGAAGGCCAGTGGAATTGGGCTGGAAGAAAATTTATAGATTGCAAAAACTATGGATTATGAAAATGCTCCAAAAGTTGAGCTTCACTTACATTTAGATTGCTCGCTTAGTTACGAAGTTGTTCAATTATTAAAGCCTTCTGTAACCATCGAAGAATATATTCAATCATTTATTGCACCGCCCAAATGTCCTGATCTCGCTGACTATATAACAAGAGCCATTAAAGGCTTTGAACTGATGCAAACCGAAGAACAACTTCGGCTTGTTACTTTAGACCTCTTCAGACAACTGAAGTCCGATAACGTTTTATATGCAGAGATAAGATTTGCACCTTTGTTACATACGATGCAGGGTCTGACACCTGATGAAATTGTCCGGGCAGTCAATGAAGCAACTAAAGAAGGAATAGAAAAATACAACGTTGACGCAGGGATCATTCTTTGCACCCTAAGACACTACTCAGAGGATCAAAGTATGGAAACCGTAGAACTCGTGAGAAAATACAAGGGAACTCACATTGTTGGCTTCGACATTGCAGCCGATGAAGCAGGCTTCCCGATCGACAATCATATAAAGGCCTTTCAATTTGCCAAATCCCACAACGTTCATTGCACGGCACATGCCGGAGAAGCCAGGGGTGCAGAAAGTGTGTGGGAAACCCTAAAGAATTTTCATCCTTCACGAATTGGGCATGGCGTACGAAGCGCTGAAGATGCACAACTACTTTCCTATTTAAAAGCGAATAATATTCATTTAGAGGTTTGTCCGACCAGCAATATCCAGGTAAACGTGTTTAACAAAATAGAAGATCACACCGCGGACAAGATCTACAACACTGGCGTTTCCATGAGTATCAATACAGACGCCAGGACAATTTCAAATGTGACACTGGCAGATGAGTACAAATTATTGGAAAGAACTTTTAAATGGAACAAAAAACACTTTAGAAAATGCAATCTTGAAGCGATCGATCATTCCTTTGCAACACCTGATGTAAAGCAGAATGTGCGAAAAATAATTGAAGCAGCTTATACATAAGAAAGTGCACCGATAACTTTATAGACCATAATCATGAAAAGCGGTCCAATTGCATTGATGATCTTTGGGGAACCAGGTTCCGGGAGGAATGCCTTGATGGAGGAAAAGTATAAAAAACTCGCAGCTCTCTTTAAAGAAAAAGGATTTGTTGTTGATTCCGTCACCTATCATGATTCCATAGCCGGCAAACTTGTCAAAGAACTCGCAAGGTACAAAGCGATCTTAGTATGGGTCAACCCCCTGGAAAAAGGACATGATAGAAAAATACTTGATGCATTGCTAAGTGAACTCGCAACCAGGGGTTGTTTTATTTCTGCGCACCCTGACACTATTTTAAAGATAGGCACCAAGGAAATATTGTACAGAATAAAGGAAACGGAATTTGGAGGAGACGTAAAATTGTATCGTTCATTTGAAGATTTTAAACAGAAATTTTTCCTTTCAAAAGAATCGACCGGCACGCGAATTCTCAAACCTTATCGTGGCAACGGTGGAAACGGTGTATTTAAAATTGATACCGCTAATTATAAAAATAACAGGATCGGCGTAACGCATGCCAAAAACGGCGACGAAGAGAGAGTAGTGACAATTGATGATTTCTTCACAGAATTTGAATCTTCATTTGCGACAAATGATATGCTTATTGACCAGGCATGGAATCAAAATATTACCAATGGAATGGTTCGCTGTTATTTAACCGGGACAAAGGTTACCGGGTTTGGTTACCAGGAAATCAACGCCCTTTACCCAAAAAAATTACCCGGCCAGCGTTATTATTTTAGTGAGGATTGTGGGTTATTCGTCGATTTAAAAAGCATTATGGAAGACAAGTGGGTTCCCCGGATACAGGAAATTACAGGCGTTAAAAATGAAATGCTCCCGGTGATCTGGGATGCGGATTTTTTTATTAATGAGGTCAATACTGAAAATACTGCTAAAAAGTATTCGCTTTGTGAGATCAATACGAGTTGTGTGTCGCCATTTCCTGAAAGCTCAATTCCATACATTGTTGAAGAGGTGGGAAACAGACTGGAGTCTTGATGTACCCGGGGTCGAAAATACTGTGCTATATTGAGGAACGGTTTTGAATAACCAGGCAAAAATAAAAGCCAGATGAGGAAAATAATTTTATCGGTGCACGTATCGCTTGATGGTTTTGTAGCAGGCCCGGGCGGAGAAATGGATTGGATCAAACTCGACGATGAAATGTTCGATCTCGTTGGAGGTTTTACGAATGATGCAGATACTGCGTTGTATGGCCGGGTGACATGGGAGATGATGGATAATTATTGGCCCACGGCAGCCGATAAACCTAACGCCACCAAACACGATATTGAGCATTCGCAATGGTATAATAAGGTGGACAAGCTGGTATTATCAAAAACAATGCGGGGTAAAAAGGCTGATAAGATCAAATTTATCAGCGACAATGTATTTAGCGAGATAAATAGTTTTAAACAAGCGCCGGGTAAGAACGTCATGATCTTTGGCAGCCCTACTGCTGCACATTCATTAATGGAGTACAATCTCATTGACGAATATTGGTTATTTGTCAATCCCATTTTATTGGGACAAGGCATTCCACTGTTTGCGAACATCAAAACCAGGATCAATTTAAAACCCCTGGAAACAAAAGTCTTCCCCTGCGGCGTCACGGCATTGCATTATTTAATAGAATAGATAACAGAGGAATTGTTCATACCGTATTATTGTTCATTTAAAACAACCTGTAAATTAACCTGCAATTATTTTCATGAGAATCCTTAACTTTCAAATGCGGAACAATTAAAAGCCATGGTAATCGGGATCATTCAGTTATTTCCGGCCTTTACACACATTCCCCGTCTTTATGAAGTGTTTCAGCCTGCGCTAGTATTGCAGGAACAACGGTAAGATCTTGTGCAATCATCAAAACTATTTATAAAAAACTAAAAATTAAAAACTATGTCTATTCGATTAAATGGGATCGCTCCTGACTTTACGGCCGAAACAACACAAGGCACCATCCATTTTCATGAGTGGATCGGCGATGGATGGGCCATTCTTTTTTCGCATCCCAAAGATTTCACACCCGTGTGTACGACTGAACTGGGTTATATGGCTAAACTTGACCCTGAGTTTAAAAAACGCAACGTAAAGATCATCGGTTTAAGCGTCGATCCTGTCGAAAACCATGCAAAATGGGCAGAGGATATTAAGGAGACACAGGGAACAGAAGTAAATTTTCCAATGATCGGTGACCGCGAACTGACCATTGCAAAGCTGTACGATATGCTGCCTGAAGAAGAACCAGGCACGTCGGAAGGAAGAACACCAGCCACCAATCAAACGGTACGCACCGTTTTTGTCATAGGGCCGGATAAGAAGGTCAAGCTGATGATCACCTACCCGATGACAACTGGACGCAACTTTGATGAGATCCTCCGGGTAATTGACAGCATGCAATTGACCGCCAATTTTAGTGTAGCGACACCTGTAAACTGGAAGCATGGAGACGATGTAATTATTACAGCAGCCGTCAAGGATGAAGAGATCCCTGAAAAATTCCCTAAGGGTCATAAACGCGTCAAACCTTACCTGAGAACGACGCCTCAGCCGAATCTTTAATTTCTATGATTTGAAATCATATGCAGGGTCTTCATAGACCCTGCTTTTTTTTTCATCAACAGGCACCGTCTTCCTATAAGTTTTGTTATAGATGATCCGGGGTTTGATGACTGTACCTTGGCAGAATCAAAAATTAAATCTTATGTTGCCAGCTCCTGTACAGCTCAACCAGCGAATTCAATATCTTGATGTGCTCAGGGGAATTGCTATTAGCGGTGTATTATTTGCCTATGTGTTTTGGAATCTTGGTACGGAACCAACAGCCAATTGGACTGCTTTCGACAAGATCCTGGACCAGGCCGGATTCCTACTGATCGATTCGAAATGTTACACGACACTCGCCTGCTTGTTTGGGGTCGGCTTTGTACTGCATATGGATAAAACAACTGATAACGGCAGGAGCCTGTATATTTCTCGCAAAAGATTACTGGGACTTTATCGCAGAAGATTACTGGGCCTTCTTATCATTGGAGGTTTGCATGCCCTCCTGCTGCGAAACGGTGACATTCTTGCGCCGTATGCAATCACCATGTTTATTGTGACTTTCTTTCACCGCGCATCTATGAGAATAATCACCATCGCACTGGTGGCGGTGTTTCTCATCCAGGCCCTTCTACCCGAGGTCTGGTTTTTGTCGGGGCATTCGTTTCCTAAACGTCCCAACACTCAGGGAGGGAATTATTGGGTGGAAAATTTCCAATGGCTAAAATACTGGTACACCACCGCTGTATTTTTCTGGGAAACAACTTTGCTTTTACTGCTGTTTGGATTGTTATTGGGGAAGATATTTATTCAAAAGAAGAGAATGCTAACCAACCGTCAATTCACTCTAATCATCGTAGTTGGTTCCGTCGTTGGTGTTGCCAGCTACCTCGTTCTAAATGTTTACCCGGCACAAATAAAAAGCTTACCTGACATTGGCAATACATATATTATCCGGTCAATTGTATTTAGCACCCTCGATCTGCTTCACAAGATCGGGATGGCTTCGGCTTATGCAAGCATTGTCTTTTTATTGGTCAGGAATTTTCCTTTAACTGGTTTTGCTAACCTGGGGAGAATGTCTCTGACCAATTATATTTTACAAGCTTTGATCATCGTACCTGTATGTATATTATTGGATCTATTCGATCACATCACGCCAACCATTGCTTTGGTCATGACCGCTGTGATCTGGGTAGTTCAAATTTTCTTCAGCGATTGGTGGTTGAGCCGTCACAAATTTGGTCCCATAGAATGGTTATTACGTTGGTTTACTTATGGCCGGACCATTGCCATCAAAAAAGAAAAGGAACAAATGGAACTTACAGAGGTTCATGGTTCACCTACTATGGTAGCTACATAGCTGCAAATCGGTTCTAACTTCCCTATTAGCCGGTATGAGAAAACTTCGCGCAGGGTCCCGACAGGACCTTGCTTTGTTTTATTTAACCTCATCAGCGTCTTAAATTCCGGCGATGACCGAAATTTTTCGTTTCTGTTTCTGGGATTTGAGGTTATATTTAAAAAAAAATCATGAAGTTGTCGTTCATAATTCCAGTCGTTCTTCTCTTCAGTGCCTGCAATAATGAAGATAAAAACGCAAAGACCAGTAATGAAAATAATGCTGACAAAACCTTTCAGCAATTGTCTGATGAATTTTTACAGGGTTATTTAAACTGGAGACCCCAGGCGGCAGTTGCACTGGGTTTTCATGAATATGACGGTAAGATAGCCGACTTCAGCAAAGCCTCTCTTGACAATGAACTGAAAAGATTAAAGGACTATGATCAAAGATTGACTACCGTTGACACGTCTTCACTCAGTGAAAAAATGTTTTATGATTACCGCATACTGAGATTAGCGATCAAAAATGAACTATTCGCCTTCGAGGATATGAAGATATATACTCACAACCCGATGACCTATGCGGGACTGCTTGATGTCAATCTCTACATCAAACGCAATTATGCGCCGGTTGAACAAAGGCTCCGTTCGATCATCCAGGTTGAAAAACAAACACCATTGATCATTGCAGCGGCAAAAGCAAATCTCAATGATTCATTGGCGAGACCGTATATAGAAACTGCCATCTCTATTGCCGGCGGCACAGTAGATTTTTTGAAAGGTGATCTGCTGGTAGCATTGAAGGAAGTGAAAAATGATTCACTGATGAAAGAATTTACCGCAGCAAACGATTCAGCGATTGCATCATTGAATGATCTCGTATCATGGCTTCAGAAAGAAAAATTGCCAAAAGCAAACAATAGTTATGCAATTGGCAGCGAGAACTACCAAAAAATGCTTTTGTATAATGAGTACATCACCTTGTCTCCCGAAAAAATTCTTGAGCTGGGCCTGGCTGAATTGAAAAAAGAGCAGGAAAGATTTAATCATGCCGCCCACATTATTGATCCCAATAAAAAAGCGGCTAATGTTTATCATACGATCCAGGAAACGGAACACCCATCGGCAGAAAGCCTGATACCCGACGCTAAAAAGCACCTTGAAATGGTGCGACAATTCCTGATCGATAAAAATATTGTGACCATGCCTTCAGAGGTGAGAGTGCAGGTAAAAGAAACTCCTCAATATGCGAGAGCAACCAGCACCGCTTCCATGGACGTGCCCGGTCCTTTTGAAAAAGCAACTGAAGCTTATTATTATATAACTCCTGTGGATCCCAAATGGACAGCACAACAAAAGAAAGACTGGCTTACTCAATTTGATTACTATACAACCGATAACGTAACTGTGCATGAAGCTTATCCCGGTCATTACACGCAATTTCTTCATCTGAATGCAAGCGATGCCACAAAAATTGAAAAGATATTTGGCAGTTATGCCTTTATTGAGGGTTGGGCGCACTACTGTGAACCGATGATGCTTGATGAAGGTTTTGGAAACAATGGCGACAGTGTGCAGGCGGCAAAATACAGGCTTACACAATCAGGTGATGCCTTGTTACGCATTTGTCGTTTATGCGTGTCCGTAAAAATGCATTGCCAGGGAATGACTGTGGATGAGGGTACAAAATTTTTTATGGATAACTGGTACCAGGGAGATAAACCTTCGAGGCAGGAAGCCATCCGGGGAACATTTGATCCCGGTTATCTTTTTTATACGATTGGTAAATTGGAAATACTTAAACTGCGGGATGACTATAAAAAACAGGAAGGGAGTAATTTCTCACTCAAAAAATTTCACGACGAAGTGCTTGACCACGGTATGCCACCTATAAGGCTCCTACGCGAGAAATTGTTGAAGGATAAAAGTATTTGGGAAGAGGTTTTATATTGAAAGAGTGAGTGGTGAGTGGTGAATAGAGAATGGTAACTGGTGAACGGATAACATGATCCCAAAGTATTGTTTTAAAATAAAAAAAGGCTATCTGGATATATAAACCAAACTTCTTTTAAATACGTAGTGCTCTTTGTGGATCTTCGTGTACTTCGTGACCTTCCTTCCAAATAAAAATACGGTCACAAAGTTCACAACGGAATCACAACGGACACAAGGGAACTTGCAAGAACTAAATCAATATAAAAAAACGAAAGAATGAAAAAAACACGGGTTCTGGTTCTTGGTGCCGGTTTTGGAGGCCTTGAGCTAACTACAGTACTCTCCGAAGAAGTTGGCGATCGTATTGATCTTACCTTAATAGATAAGAGTGATACGTTTTATTTTGGCTTTTCAAAGTTTGATGTGATGTTTGGTCATAAGACGGCTGACGCTGTAAAACTTTCTTATAAAAGGATGGTAAAGCCAGGCCTGAAATTTTGCCAGGAGACAATCACCAGCATAGATCCCGTTGCAAAACGTGTCACAACCAACCAGGCAACTTATGAAGCCGATATTTTAGTGATCGCATTGGGTGCGGAGTACGATATACAAGCCACACCGGGACTTGCTGAGGGTGGAAACGAATTTTATTCTTTCAAAGGAGCTGAACGTTTGCGTGAGGTACTTCCAACTTTTTCAAAAGGAAAAGTAATTGTAGGTGTTTGCGGAGCGCCGTTTAAATGTCCGCCAGCGCCGAGTGAAGCTGCTCTGTTGATGCATGATTACTTGTTCAAACGTGGAATTCGAAATGAATGCGAGATAAGCATCGTGATGCCATTTGGTTTACCTATTCCTCCATCACCTGATACTTCCAAAGCCCTGCTTTATGCCTTTGAAGAACGCAACATTAAGTTTATTGCAAAACACCTTGTAAAGACCATTGACGCGCCACGCAAGGTTGCTGTTCTTGATGATGGCACTGAAATGCCTTTTGATCTGTTCCTTGGTATTCCCAAACATCGCGTCCCTGAAGTAGTTGAGAAAAGCGGAATGACAGTGAATGGATGGATCCCTGTTGAAAAGACAAATCTGAAAACAAAATATCCCGGAGTATACGCTATTGGCGATGTAAACAGTGTGGGCACACCAAAGGCCGGCGTGTTTGCTGAGGGAGCAGCGAAAGTTGCAGCAAAAACAATCATTGCTGAATTGGAAAAAGGCGAACAACCTTCGCCGTATAAAGGAAATGGTATTTGCTATGTAGAGTTTGGTGATGGCCGTGTGGGAAAAGTAAATGTCGATTTCTTCTCGGGCCCCTCTCCTTTTGGAAGTTATACTGAAGCAACTGCTGATCTTGTTGCCGATAAACAAGAATTTGGTTCCAGCCGCGAAGCCAGATGGTTTGGGAAATGAGCCACTTTTGAAACGAATCAACGCACAGTCATGCCGGAGACCCGAGAACTAAACCTCTCCTCTCATGGATACGACGAGTCCCCTTTCATTATTTATTGATAGATTTTTTGCGACCAGGGAACCTCGTCGGGACAGAGTTGTGCAACAGTCACGGACACTCGCAACTGGGAGTGGAAGCCTGCACCTATATGACCGATAAAAAAGGTATTTTTTTTTATACTAAGTAATTTTCTTTACATTTATTGCCTACTATTGAAAACATACCTAATCTACCAGGATAGATCCTTTAAGTACTCCGCTTAGAAACTAACAAAAATAGATGTATTCAAATACCTTGATTAGTTGAGTTCGTCAAATAGCGAAACAGACTTGTTTGCAATAAGTTTTGAAAGCTAAGGTTTGAAAAAAACAACATCAACGCATATACCTCACTGTAATAAATTCTATTATTAATCACTCACCAGTAAATTAAAAAAGATGAAAGCAAAATTTTTAGTCATCCCATGTGGAATTCTTGCTCTCGCATCCGCATGTAACAACAGTAGTGAATCCAAAGCGAAGGAAACTGATACGGCAAACGCCATGACGACTGATACCACAGCCGCAGCCACGGCCATGCCGAAGGATACGGTAGTAGTAGCTGCAACTATCGACAGCGCGGCTGTTACCCGGGAATTTTTGGCTGCGCAGAAAAAAACAAAAAAGACCGCCCCCCCCAAACCCAAAAAACAGGGAACGAATGAAGTGGAAATTTACAGTAACTCTCCTATTCCAAGTCATGAAGCTTTAGAACAACCAGCGCCAACGAAGACTACACCAGCCACTGCGAAAGTGGTCCATACTAAAGAGTATGTCTACTTTGCTCCTTCTACAAACGCATCCTTTCCGGGTGGCGCGGCCGCTTTAGGAGCATATATAAAGAAAAATATGGTATACCCGGACAAAGCTCTGCAATTCCATGTTGAGGGTACAGTATATGCCGAAGTCACCATAGATAGTTTAGGCTATGTAAAGAAAGTTGAATTCCCTGCGACACACCTGGGATTCGGTCTGGAAGAAGAAACAGAGTTTGTTCTAAAGGGTTCTCCAAGATGGATACCAGCCAAAGAAAATGGTAACCCGGTTACATCAAAGATCACCGTTCCGGTTGTGTATAAAATAACACATTAGCAGTGTTTACAAGAAAGGTAAGGTGATTGAATTTTTTAAAAAAAATCTTTTGATCGCATCAGTGTAAATCTGTGGAATCTGTGAGTAACAACTATTTGTCTCACTGATTTCACAGATGAGCACAGATTTTAGATACGTAAGCATTTTTCCGGCAGACGATTGAATTAACTAGTGTCGCTATTGCAAATGTGATCTTAGCCATCCTCTTCATGTTGGTCCATGTTCCTGACAGGGACGTCATGCAAAATACGGGGCAACTCATTTTTCTTATTGTTTCTATTCCTATTGGACATCTTCTTTTTGCAACAGCACTTTTGAA